>Ga0049070_1000211_pt1 | contig 65679 bp, 94 predicted proteins | sample FECB22metaG_FD_56243 | JGI IMG/M metagenome (GOLD analysis project Ga0049070, IMG submission 56243) | Cyanobacterial communities from the Joint Genome Institute, California, USA - FECB-22 | ecosystem: Environmental > Aquatic > Thermal springs > Hot (42-90C) > Microbial mats | place: USA: California
TCAGCTGGATAGAGCGCTGCCCTCCGAAGGCAGAGGTCGTGAGTTCGAATCTCGCCGGGTCCGCCATCAGTTGCCCGATTTCATTGATCTTTTCCGATGTCGGTTTTTCGACATCGCGCAGGTTCGCGCAGAACGGCGCAGCAACACGCAGGATGATTGGGCACGTTTCTGACACGCGGGTTTTCTCTTCGTTCACTGCCGGCTCAAGCAGGCCGCCGCCAAGCAAGGCGGAGTTGCAACACGGCGTCGATCATCGTGAAATGGTGGCCGCAGACCTCGAGGTGCTGGCAGCCTCGGCGGCCGAGGTGGTGAAGATCAGGAGGAAAGCATGACTGCTGAATGGCCGGCGACCGGCGTCATCTCCGTGTTCCGCGGCGACCGCGATAATCCAGAGCTGGTCGGCTACACGACCTTCAGGCTGCAGCGCGGGGTGAATCGCTACATGATGACACGGCCGAGCCCGACCAAAGGTCCTGGAGATTCCTTCATGGTCGGAGAAGCCGAAGTCATCGAGCGCAAGACCGCCGAAGGTCCGCGCCTGACCTGGCACATCGTCACCGGCGACCCCCGCGACCTGGACGGCTTCTGGCCCGCCTTGGGACTGAATTGATCGCATGGGCGAGGAGCTGCAACTGGCACCAGGGCCTATGCCTGGTCGCGTCCCGTCGAGGGCAGCGAGAGACAGCGGTTCTGTGCCGTGCTGTACCTTGGCGGCATCCGCTCGCCGCTGGACGCGGTGCGCGCCGCTATCGTAGCGGAGCGCAAGGCCCGATGAACCCTCTTCGGTGGAGACCCGAGCACCAAGTCGCGCTGTGTGTTGCTGCACTTATTGGCGCTGTGCTGGGCTTAGCGGCAGCGTATGGCCTTGGGTACACTGAAGCGGCAAGGACAACGACGCCATTTGCGTGGTGGTGGGGTCATTACGCCGCTGACTCTTGGGGATGGGCGGCGGTCGGCGCTCTAATCGGGGCAGGCTGCGTTTACGTGCGCCAATTGCTCCAAACTCCAAATTAGTACAACTACGGGCGAAATTCTCGACGTGTTGTCTACCTCGGTTCGCTCCAGCCCGACGACCAGCACAATGGCCCGCAAAAAAGCATTCGGAACTTGTTGCCTCTGCCTTCAAGAGAGGCTGCTGACTTTCGAGCATGTCCCGCCCGAAGCTGCCTTCAACGATCAGCCAGTGGTCCTTGCTGACATTAATCGTCTGATTGGTGAAGACCTCTTCAAGCACTTGGAAAAGCAACGCGGTCGGCAGCAACAACGAGGGGCCGGGAGCCACTCACTTTGCGAGCAGTGCAACAACGATACCGGCAAATGGTACGTGCGCGCATACGTCGACCTGGTGGCAGCCGGAATGAAGGGCTATGGTAGCGTGCAGGCGGGCGAGGCAGTCATTATGACCGCCACTATCCGGCCGCTTCGTGCTTTTAAGCAGATGCTCACCATGTTCTGCAGCGCTTGCGGACCTGGCTTCGCGCGAGCGCACCCCGGGGTGCCCCGCTATCTGCTGAATCGCGAATCCCGTGACCTCCCGCCGGGGATCGATATCTACTTGGCCTTCTTGGACCACAAGACAATGGCCACGCGCCAAGCCGGCATATCTGGCCGTCTCGATCTCGAGGCCGGCCGGACACATACGTACGCGGAGATCTCGTTCCCGCCATACGTACTGGTGATGGCCTTGGGCAGCGAGCCGCCCGACACTCGTCTCGCCAAGGTAACCCACTTTAGTAACGCCTCGATCGATGACGAGCGCAACATGCAGCTAGTACTTCATTGCGTTCAAACCAACACCTATTTGCCGGCAGACTACTCGACGCGCGATCAGCTGGCTGCGATCAGCGCAAGAAGGGATGCGAAGAAGTAGAGAACGCCCTCATTCCACCGGCTCCGCCAGCTCCGGCGTGTTGTTCCTGACGTTGCCGACGTCGCGCCCGACCTCCCACACGTCGATCGCGCCGGCGTAGGGCTTCATCATCTCGGCCGCGAGCTCGGGCGGCCCGCGCATCCAGTCGTCGAACTGGCTGTCCTCGAGGACCACGGGCATGCGGTCGTGATACGGCGCGGTGCTGGGCGCTGGCGACGTCGTGACGATCGAGAACGTCGTGATCGTGGGCTTGCCGTCACCCTTCCAGGTGTCCCACACGCCGGCGAAGGCAAAGGGCATCGCCGCCGGCTGGAAATGATGCGGCTTCTTCGTCTTGGTGTCGATCTTCTGCCATTCGTACCAGCCGCTCGCCGGCACCAGGCAACGCTTGCTCTTGAACGGCCCGCGGTAAGTCGCCGCCGTCTGGATTCGATCGTCGCGGGCGTTGATGGTGCTGTAGGCCTGCTTGCCGAGCTGCTCGGGCTTCAGCCAGAACGGCACCAGCCCCCATCCTGCCATCACCAACTCACGCCCGTTGCCGGCGGGGCGCACGATCGGCATGACGTGCGTCGGCGCCACGTTGTAGTTGGGCTTCAGCGGCGCCGGCGGTTCTTCGGGCAGGGTGAGCCGGTAGAGCTCGACGAGCTCCGACCAGGTCAGGCGATAGGTATAGCGACCACACATGCCGAAGACGTGGCATCCGATCGCGCCGAACACAAGCCGCTAGGTTTTGGGGTCCGCTGAGCCCGACGCAGTCATTTTGCAAGCACTGCAGCGCGATCACCCGTCGCACCGATGCCGTCATTGCAGGCTGAAGACTCGGCGACCGCGGGCTCTCTACGCTCGGGCGATGACTGACCCAAAGAAGCCGCCCCCGGCCAACGCCCTGCCAGTGCACTCGACCATCCCCACGCCACCGCCGTCAGAGCCACCGAAGGTCACGACCTTTTTCGGACAGCCCGTCATAATGTCGGGCACCTCCATCACGCCGATCGCCACCGAGCCGCCGCGACCGCCTATCAGGAAGCGCCGGCGCAAGAACTGGTGGAAGGACACGCCGATCTAGCGATCGGCGCTCTTGCTTGGCTCCGGCTGCTCCTCGCGATCACGCTTCGGTCGATCGCGCACGAATGGCCTTGGCTTTACGTGCGACATCTGGTGTCGCAGCACCGGCATAGGCAGGTCTGTAAACCTCAGCGCCGCAGACCGGGCACTTATAAGGCTTGGGCTTGTGCATGTGCTGATCAACGCTTGCCGTCGCCTCGAGGATGCGCGGCATGGCGACCCAGTTCTGTCAGCATTACCAGCGGCTCGTCGACCTGCCGCACCAGGAAGCCTGCCTCCTCGGCCGTTCGGACCGCGCGCTCGATGTCGGCCGGTTTCGTGATCCCTGCTCGAGCAGCGCAGTCGTCGATGCGCCTGAATCGTCCCCGCCGGCCGCTTGTCGCGGCATAGAGCGCCGCCACCAGGTGCGCGGCGAGCTCGACGGGATCTCGCTTGGGCATCGGCCGAGCGTAGCCCGGAAACGAAAAAAGAGCCCGCCCCGGCCGAAGCCGAGGCGGGCTGCCTAGTTTCAGGGAGGACGTCGCGGCCGAGTCTGCATGACCGGGACGACCGACGGCGGCATGAAGAAACGCCGGCGATTTCGGATAGAGCGGTCACCCGCTCTTGATGTCGTAGGTCGCCAGCACCTTGGCGTAGACGGCGACGGCATCGAGCGCGATGCGGATCCCGGCCGCGATGGCGCCGGAGTCGCGGGCCGCGGCGATCGCGTCGCGGCCCTTCGCGAAGGCGACGTCGAGCACCGCCCTGGCCTTGCCGAGCTCGGCCACCACGGTAGCGTTGCTGCACAGGCGACCGGGGTTGGCCGTGGCACAGTCGGGCAGCGCCGCGTAGACCGCCGCCGCGGCCGTGGCGAGGGCGTAGTCGCGATCGACGGTCGCGAGCGCGCCTTGCACGGCCGAGCTCGCGTCGTTGCCGTCGCTGCCGCCGGATGCGCAGCCGGCGAGCAGCACGGCCGCCGTTGCGGCCGCGAGGATGGTCCTGATCATGGCTTCTCCTGGGCTACGCCGCCGGCGCCGGCGGCGTCGGGATGGCCGCCGACAGCTCGGGCGGCGTGGTGTTGTAGGCGTAGCGCGCCTCGAGCTTCTGGATCAGCCCGGCCTGGTCGACGCCGAGCTTCTTCAAGAGATCCGGGAACTGCTGCACGGCGTAGTTCGCCGCCTGCGCCACCGTCTCGTCCTTGACGTCGACCTTGAGCGACGCGCCGGCGCCGGCGAGGCGACGGGTCGCCTCGGCCTGGCCGTAGGCGAGCGCGTAGTGCAGGCCCTGGTCGAGCGTGCCGGCAAGCTTGTGCGCGGTGTCCTCGCCCAGCCAGCTCGCGGACTTCTTCACCAGCAAGCCCAGCAGGAGGGTCGCGATCGCGCCGATCGCCGGGATGACCACGGTCTGGATCAGCGGGCTGAAATCGACCTTGGTGTCCGCGGCGAGCGCCGGCAGAAGAGGAGAGAAGACGGCGAGCACCAGCATCGCCGCCAGCAAGAGCAGGCGGTTGAACATGCGACTTCCTTTGTCGGTGTGGAGGGGAAAGACTTACGCGGTGATCCTGTCCTCGACCTGGTCGAGGCGGTTGGCCCAGCCCGTGGCGAACTGCGCCTGGTCCCAGCGTCGGCCGATGTAGCGCAGCAGCAGCTCGTAGCGCTCGCACTTCACGGCATAGAACAGCGCCGGCCAGTTGGTGACCTTGGCGAGCGCCGCGCGCGACTTCGGGCCGAAGTCGCCGTCGATCACGCCGTCGTAGAGGCCTTCGCGCTTCAGCACCGTCTGCAACGCCGACGCCGGCGCGCCGACGCCGGAGTTGACGCCGAAGTCGAACAGCTCCTCGAGCAGCCGGGGATCGAGACCGGGCCCGAACGGCGCGACGTAGCGCGCGCGGTAGATCTGCCGCGCCTCGGTTTCGCTCAGGTTGGCGACGTCCGCGGCCGATACCGGCGCGCGGCGCCAGTCGTGCAGCGTCGCCAGTGTAATGCCGTACTTGGTCGGGCCGCCGGCGTCAGCCGGGTTGTCGACGTAGCCGCCCTCGCGGGCGATGACGCGGCCGATCATGTCCTCGACGGTGTCAGCCATCTCTCGCTACCTTCCGTGATGTTGGTGGCCGCCGCTCATACGATCGAGCGTCTTGCGGATCTCGTGGATGTCCTCTCGGATGTTCTTCAGCTGCTCGCCGGTCACTGCCATCTCCTGCTTGATGCCAGCGATGTCTTCCTTGGCGTCGTTGAACTGCGGATAGCCGGGCAGTCCCTCGATGACCTTGCCGAGGAGGTCGATGCGGTGATGGGCTTCCTTGACGTTCGACGCCTGCAGGATCTGCTCGGTCTTGACGATCTTCTCGACCGCCGCGAGCTCCTCGCGCTTGACGTACTGGCCGGCCATCAGCCGCTGGATGACGCGCTCGACGAGCAGCAGCAGCGTCAATGCCGCCGCGACGCCGGCGATCAGCTCGGACCAGGTCATCGTGAATGTACCCTCGTGATCGCTATGTCGACCCACCATTGACAGCCGATTCGCGTCCTTCGGCTGTCAATTAGCCTCGTAGGTGCCGTTCAACACCCACTTCTGGCCGGAGATCGGCGCCGGCAAAGCGCCGCTCGGGTCGCATCGGATACATGGCTCACCTCGCAGCTTTCTTCAGCTGCTCGATTTCCTTCGCCATGTTGTCGTTCGCAGCCTTCAGTTCCTTGACGGCGTTGACCAGCATTGGAACCATGCCGAGCACGTCCACAGAGTTGGGCTTGCCGTCCTTGTCGAGGCCGACGAGGTCGGGCAACACCTCGACCACGTCCTCCGCAAGGAAGCCGTGCTGACGACGTGCACCGTCGTCGCCATATCCCTTCTTGTAGTTGAAGGCGACGGGCTGGAGCGCGGCCACCTTGTCCAAGCCCAAGGCGTCTTTGACGATGTTGGACTTGAAGCGGGCTGACGATGTGCCTAGGCAAACACCGTTACTGCCCGAGCCCTTGCGGAATTCGCCAGTGCTCAGCAGACAGACGGTGTTGTTCGTGGTTGTGGCATCAGAGGACAATGTAGCCGTCAGGGTACCATTAAATGCGGCAGCGGTCCCATTGATCGTCAGCGCCGTGCTGCCAGAAGAGCCAATAGTCAATGTCGATTCACCTCCTACCGTGTTCAAGAAACTATTGCCAGATGCACCCACCGTCGACAGCTTGACACCATAGTCACCAGCGCTGCGATAGGCGCCGATGCCCACTTCCTCGGTGCCGTTGCGCCCGAAGACGCTCAAATGATCCTTGAACGTCTGACTCCCGATTGAAAAGAAGCCAGCCGTCTGGTCGTTGCAATTAGCATTTGACCCATTAATGCAACCACCGATGCTATAGAAGGTGACAGGCGTGGTACCCTGGTAATTGCCCTGAAAGGTGACGTTGCCGTAATTCGCCGCCATCAGCAGTCCGCGCTTCAAGAAACCTGTCGTCTCATTGTTGAAGAGTTGGATGATGCCTTCCTGATCGCCCACGTCGTTGGTCAGCTGAATGTAGGCAGCCGAGGCGGGTCCGCCGTTGTAGCGGCCACCCAATGCCAGTGTTGCTCCGTGCATGTCGGCTCTTTGAATTTCCAAATCGAAGCCATAGTAGTTTACGGCTGGAATGGTGCCGTTGATGATCGACAAACCACCATTATTGACCGTGAACGAGCTTGTGCCTTGGATCGTCATGCTCTCGCTGCCGACCGTCTGGCTATTGTTCACCTGATAGGTCCCCGCCCCACCGCTCGATCCGCTCACGAACTGCACGATGTAGGTTCCCGGCGTGACACCAGCGCCGGCAACGCTCATGCCGTAACCAATGTTGATCGCCGATGGGGCGGTAACTGTAAGAGTCGTACCAGATATCGAGCACGTGCAAGTGATAGGGCCAGATGTGAAGGGTGAACCATTAACAGCCCCCGCGAGATCGCCATAGGACGGCTGTGAGAACTGTGGAACGCCCGAGGTGGAGATGCCCGTCATCCACTGATGGGCCGGTGCGGCCGCCGACTGCACGCCGCCCAGCGTCGACGCCGTCGGCGTCGCAAGGCGTGCCGCCGGTAGCGTGCCTGATACGATGTTGGCGGCATTGGTCGTATCTGTCGTCGCGCTGGCGGCGAGGCCCGAGATGTTGGAGGCCGACGGCTGCGCGGCGACCGGCACGCCATCGGTGCCGATCGAGGTCAGGAACTGGTTGGTGACCGCGGCCTTGCTCTGCACCCCGCCCAGGGTCGACGCGCCCGGCGCCGGCAGCCGGGCTGCCGGCAGCGTTCCGGAAACGATGTTGGAGGCGTTGGTCGTGTCTGTCGTCGCGCTGGCCGCCAGGCCAGCGATGTCCGCTGCCGAGGGCTGCGCCGCCGCCGGCGTGCCATCCGTGCCGATCGACGTCAGGAACTGATGCGACGTCGCCGCGAGGGACTTGACGCCGCCCAGCGTCGAGGCGGCCGGCATCGGCAGGCGCGCTGCCGGAACCGTGCCCGTCGCGAGCTGGCTGGCGTTGAGCGCGGTAAGTGCCGCGCCATTGCCGGTCGTCGTCAGGAGCGTGCCGCTCAGCGGCAGGTAGAGGTTGCTTTCACCAGCGAGGACGAAGGTCAAGCCGCCGCTGCCGGACGTCGAAATGGTCCCGATGCGGGCCGGCGTATAGCCGAGCGCGGCGATCACGTCCTGCGCGCGCAGCGGCCGAGGATTGCTGATCGGGCCACCGCCGGCGCCGCCCTGCCCGTAAGCGACGGTCGTCGCGCCCATGAAGAGAGCGGCGAACGCCGCTCGCCGGAAAAAGGAGGGGATCATCAAGACTTCCTTTCGTTAGACGCCCAGCGCCGGCCAGCCGGCGGCCGGATCGATCGCCGCAAGCGCCGCCTGATCGGCGGCTGCACAGGCGTCCTTGAGGTCGCTGTAGCGACGGCGAATGGACGTGAAGTCTGCCTTCACCTTCTGCGACAGCGCCAGCGTCTCGGCGGCCGTCAACAGCAGCCATACGTTGTCCATGGTGCGGTAGGGCTGGCCGCCGTCCGGCCAGGCGACCCCGGGCACGGCGAGCAGGACCAGGGCCGCCGTGGTGGCGAGGCCGGTGATGTTGGACCGGCTCTCGGGATCGATCTGGAACACGCGGGGCGCGCCCTGCAGGGCGATGCCGCTTCCGGACGCGAGGCGCGCCTCGTAGGCGGCGTCGATCAGCTTGCGCTTCGCCGTCCGGAGATCCGCGAGCGCGGCCGACGCGGGATCGTGCGCGGCATAGACGGCCAGCACGGCCTCGCGCTGCGGCTCGGTGATGGCGCCGCCGAAGGTGATAGTGCCGTCCGGATTCCAGGAAAAGGGAAGTCCGGCGAGCCCGGCGGCGAGGATCTCCGCCCCGAACGTCGAGCCGATGGGTTTCTGGGCCATCTTCCCCTCCTACCTGACGGCGACCGTGACTTGGCCGGCGTAGTTGACAGTGCTGAAGGCACCGGTGTTCCAGCCCAGCACCGCCGCCGAGTGCCGCCCTTCGGCGAGCCAACCCGACGCGCCACTGAAAAACGGATAATAGGTGTCGGCGACGCCGTTGCCGCCGGCCACCGCCGGACCGCTCCCCGGGAAGGCGCCATCGAACGTGAACTGCGCTTGGCCGAGGCCGCCGGCACGCACGAGCATGTAGCCGCCGGCGAGAGCGGTGACGACGTCGTCGGCCCAGCACATGAAGGTGACGGTCCCCATCACCCCCACAGGGCTCGCTGAGGTCGTCGCGCCCGTGACGCCGCCGACCCCGCCGCCGTTCGGATAGCGCTGATACCAGGAGCGCAGCAGGTTGGTCGCGAAGTGTGAGGCGCCGTCCGTCCCTACCAAGCCGACCAGCGAACGCGTGCTGTCGGCCACGCCGGCGTTGTTCCTGACTTCCACGCCGATATTGCCGGCCGTGGTGTCCGTGCGATGGCCGCCGCCCAGCGGCCAGAACGACGGCACCAGGTTGCCGGCGCCGTCGTCCTTCACATAGAGCAGGTAATCGGTCGAGGCCGCGAGGTTCTGGTTGGCGACGCCCGAGATCTCGACGTTGGCGTTGGCAACGGCGATGCCCGCGCCCGGGATGGCGTAGGACTTGCCGTTCACCTTAATCGTGTCGCCGCCGCCGGCCGGAAGCAGCAGCAGCTGCACGTTGCTCGACCAGGTGAGTCGCGCATGGCCGGTGACCGGGAACAGCGCGTACAGCGCCTTCAACAGCTGGCCGTTGTCGGCGGGGTCGAGCGCCAGGCCGGCCGCCAGGATCGGCGCGATGACCTCCTCCTGGACGCGGTTCAGCCAGTCGCCGCTGACCACGGTGCCCGGTCCGGCGCCCGGGTTGTTGTTGAAGAAGCCCGGCGCATTGGGTCCGGCGATCGGCGCCGGCAGGGCGTTGGCGTTGTTGGCGGCGTCGATTCGGAGCATTCGGCCCTCAGCCTGGAACGATGAAGAAGATCAGCAGGTGACCAGGATTGGCGCGCCTCAGGACGCACTCGAGCGTCGACAGGTCGGGGTAGTTCCAGAGCGGGTCCTGCGACGCCGCCTGGCCGCCGCGGAAGTAGGTGCGCGCCAGGTCGAGCACGGTGACGACCCAGACATGGTCCGATTCGCCCACCACGTCGCCCGCCATCGACACTCCGGCGACGAAATCGCACTGCTCGCGGATTGCGATGTTCCAGCCGGCCTGCGCCGCCCACGCCGTCATGTTGTCCGGCGTCGGCGGATGGTCGGCGAAGAAGATGTCGGCCAGCGCCGCCCAGCGCTCGGCCAGCGAGCCGGGCAGCGGCTCGCAGGTGTCCGGCAAGCCCGCCATCTGCTCCCACTCGGGCAACAGCTCGACGGACGTCGTCGGGAAGCCTTCCACGTCGAGTAGCACGGCCTTGCGGTCGTGGTTGGACTTGCGTTCGTCACTTTCGACGCCGAGCAGCTTGGCCCAATTCGTGTCGAGATCGCGCGGCCACGCGCGGCCCTGCGGCAGCAGGTCCATGGTGGCACTGAGCCATTCGTCGGAGGTCGGTCTGGGAAACCTAGACATAAGTGATGACGCCAGGGACTGCGAGTTCGCCCGCCGCGATCGCGACGTTGGCGGCCGGCAGCGTGAGGTCGTGACTGTTCTCGCCGGCGGCGCGCGCGATAGCCTCGGAGATCCACGACCGCGAGATCGCGTAGCCCGAGATCGACGGCGCCGCGCGGCGCTTCAGCATGTTGGCGACCTCCGCCGCGATCGCCGCCCGCACGGCCACGGTGTCGTTCGTCAGGTTGGCGATCGTGATGTCGATCGCATGCGGCGCCAGGGCGGTGATGTAGAGATGCGCGCAGACCGGGCGCATCGCCAGAATCGCGTCGAGCACCTGGCGCTGGTCGCCGGCGCCCGCGATGCCGGAGCTCAGGCTGTTGCCCGGGCGATAGTAGGCGTTCGTGCCGACCGGTATGCCGTTCGGCCGCAGGTCGTCGAACAGCGGCCACAACGTCACGGCGCCGGGCGTCGGCGTCGCCGGCGCGGTGTAGACACGCGTCACGCCGGCGACGGCGAGCGCGGCGCGCTGCCAATCGTTCTGGTTGCCGCCGAACGACGGTTCGCGATAGGCGCGCATGGCGCGCAGTAGGAGCGAGCCGTCGGCCTCGGCATCGGCGCCGCCGGCGAAGTCGGCGGCGACGATCGCCTGGTCGGCGAAGCCCGCCGGCGTGCCGACGAAGGTGAGCTGGGCGCCGATCCCGAGATTGCCGGCCTGGCCGCCCTGCGAGGCGCGGGCCATCACCGTGACGGTGCCGTCGCCACCGGCCGTGGCGTCGGCCAGCGTCTCGACGGCGACGCCGGAGGCGGTCTGCAGGACCTGGCCGGCCGCGGCGGTCTCGCCCGTCGTGCCCTGCAGGGTGACGGTGCCCTCGGCCTTGGTGGCCGCCTTGCGCTCGACGCCCTTCTGGGCGGCCCAGCGCTCGACGTACTCGCCTGAGGCGGAGAAGAGGAAGAGCTGGTTCTTGATCCAGTCGGTCGCCGTCAGGTCCTCGTCGCTCGCGGCGGCAAGAACCTCGACGAGGGCACGGTCGGGCGACTGCCGCAGGTTGGTGTCGGCGCCGGGGAAACGGGTGCGGTAGTTCGCGCCGACACGGGCGCGTAGCTCGCCGAGCGTTGGACGATTGAACGGCATCCCCTACCCCGCGATTCCCGACCACAGCAGATCGGCCTTCCAGTCCCGGCGAACGCCGTTGGGCTCGGTCAGCGACCAGAGCAAGCGCAGCGCATCGCGCGGTGCGTCGACCCAGGTCGCCGACACGTCGACGGCTGCGGCGATGCCGTCGACGACGAGCCATTGCAGCGACGCCCGTGCCTCGTTCTCGATCTCGAGGCGCACCCGCTCTGTCCGTTTCTCGCGCATGTGCAGCCAGATCAGGCTCCCCATGCGATCCTCCACCAACCGTCCCGAATCGGCCCACCAGCCACGGCGGTCGCTGCCGAGGTCAGGCGTCATGTCGGCGGCATCAGCCAGGTCATCGGTGAAGAGCGAGACCCAGCCGGCCGACTGCAACAGGCCGCCATCGTCGACGCCGGAGGCGAGGCCACCCTGGGGCGTCCGCACCAGATCGAAGAAGCCGCGGGTGTTGTCGTAGGCGATTTCCATTCCCCTCATCCCCCTCGCCTTCACCCCCAGCTCACGCCGTCGTCGGCGTCGACGATCAGATAGTGGGGGCCGGCGCGCAGCTCGAGGCGCCGCGCCTTGGCCAGCACGGTGTTGGGCTTGGGCGTGTCGGTGAACTTGATCCAGTGCCCGATCTCGTCGCGCGCGTGCTTTCCGTAGAGCGCGACCTCGCCCGCCTGCAGGTCGGTCGGTCGGCGGCGGCAATCGTCGAAGGCCAGCGCGACGCCGGCGCTGCGCTCGCCGTTGGCGAACACGGCGAAGAGCTCGCTGCCGGGCAAGGGGCGGCTGGCGAAGCCGTAGCCCTGCGGCACCTCCACGCGGCGCTGCTCGCCCATGAAGAACTCGGCCTGACCCATCGCCATGCCGGCCTTGACGTCCTCGTGGCTCAGCACGCCGCGCGAGAACAGCGAGGCCAGGCGGCGGTCGATCTCGTTCATCAGCCTTGCCCTCCGCCGCCGACCTGTCCGTCGCCAGCTCGCGCCCAGCGGTTGCCGACGTCGCCGCCGGCCTGGGCCGGCGCCTCGGGCGGCTCGGGCGTGAAGGCGTCGGGCGGCGCCAGGCTCATCTCGCAGAGCGTGCCCTCGGCGCCCTTGCGGTAGGTCACCTCGCTCAGGGCGAGCTCGGCCTCGAGCTTCATCAGCGGCGCCTTGCAGGGCACCAGGAGGTTCGGCACCCAGAGTTTCTTGTCGCTCTGGCGCCAGCCGACGCGCAGCGCGGTGAAGCCCAGCGCCTGGCCCTTGTTGCGCCGCGCCTCCCATTCGGCGCGCGCCATGGCGCCTTCCTTCTTCGCCGCGCCCTCGCTCAGGACGGTCTTGGGGCGATAGCGTGTGACGCCGGTGTCGTGCGCCGCGCCCTCGACGTGGGCCAGCGCGCTCGCGACGTCGCCTTGCGACCCGTCCGAGGTCCCTCCCAGCCAGCGCCTGCCGGCCTGCGCCTTGACGACGTACTCCGAGAACCGCTTGCTGGCATCGCGCCGGGTCTTGAGCTTCTTCAGGGCGTCGGACGGATGGACGATCTCGTCGGTTGAGCGTTCGGTTGCGAGCCGTGCCAGCACCAGGCGGCCCTGCTCGTCGTCCATCACCAGGATCTGGCGCTGGCGGGCCAGGCGCTCGATCAGCTTCCACGCCGTCTCACCGTGATGGGCCGCGGCCACGGCGAACACGGGCCCGGTGTCCTTGGCCACGACCTCGACGCCGAAGGGCTTGGCCACACGGCGCGCGACGGCCGCCAGGTCGAGGCCGGCCAGCTCGGTCATGTCGAAGGGCGGCGAGCAGTCGACCAGGTCGCAGGTCTTGCTCCGGCCGGCGATCTCGATCGCGGCGTTGTCCTGGTCGCGGTCGATGTCGATCACGTCGACATAGCCCGTCATCACCAGGTCGTCGCCGATCCTGATCTCACACTTCGAGCCTTCCGGCACCTCGAAGCGCTCGTCCTGGCCGGGCCAGCGTTGCGTCGCCTTGATGGCGAAGTCGGCCGAGGCGCGCTCGATGCCGCGGGTCACCCGGACGTCGAGCCAGCCGCCGAAGCGCTTGCCGTCGACGATCAGCGACAGTTCATGATCGGGAAGCGGCATGAGGCCCGTGTTCTTTCTGCTCTGCGCGGTCGCGCCGCTTCACTTGCTCAGTCTCTCACCCCTGGCAGGCATGAATGCCGGGTGGACGGCGCCTGTTCTTGCAGCAAGTTCCGCGGCGCGCCCTGGCACATCACCGTCATCGCCGTAGAATAGCTGCGCCAGGGCGAGCGACGGCCGCGGCCGCGGCACGATGTAGGGCACCAGCTTCGCCTTGTCGGCGCCGGCGGCAGTGATCGCCTGCAGGGTCGCCGAGCGCAGCGCCTGCAGCGCCGCCTTGGCGCCGTCCGGGACCTGCGAGAAATGGATCTCGTCGTCGAAGGCGTCAGCCAGGCGCCCGCGCAGCGCCGCCGCGTCGTCATAGCTCACGAAGTCGAGCGACGCCGCCTGCCGGGCGATCCCGGCCAGCGCGGCGCGGCGAATGCCCTGGCTGAAGGCGGCCTGGTTGGCGACGGCGCGGGCCTGCAACGGCGTCAACGCCGCCGGCGCATACCAGGCGTCGGACTGCGCCTCGTCGTAGACGCTGAACAGCCCGTCAATGGCCCGGCCGCGCGCGATCCGATCCGGTGCCGGGCCGGCGAGCGCGGCCGACCAGTCGTTCAGCAGGCCGACCGTGGAAACCGCGAGCCCGACCACGTCGAGCGTCGCCAGGCCGAGGCCGCCGGTGTAGGCGGCGACCAGCAGACCGGCCGCGGCCAGCGCGCTCGCCGGCGCCTGGCCGCCCGCGACCTGGGCGACCGTCGACAGCACCATGCCGAGGCCGAGCGCGTTGCCGATCAGGCCCTCGCCAACCTCCTGGGACAGGAGCCCGCCGGCGTCGACCAGCGACAGCGCGCCGCCCAGGGCGTCGGTGATGGCCGTCTCGGCGTCCGTCACAGCGGCGAGCAAAGCGTGCGGCCAGCTGGTCTGCGACGCCGGATAGCGATTCTGGCCGGCCTCGACGAACACGACGTTCATCGCCACCCAATTGCCCCGGCTGGACTCCTTGTCGTGGCTCCAGGTCAGCGCCTGGACCGTCTCGCGGCGCAGGCCGGGCAGGATCAGCGGACCGGCGCTGCGCTTCTGCAGCGCGCGGTCGAAGGCGCGGTGCTGCAGGTCGGCGGTGTTGCCGACGAAATAGAGGGCGAGCTCCCAGCGATTCGCCTTCTTGCCGAGATCCTCGAAGTACGGCACGTCGCGGTCCGGGTACTCGTGCACCGGCCCGCGGCGGCCGAACTCCCCCCGCTCGCGCGCGATCCTGAAGGGAAAGCCGAGGAAGCTGCCTTCCAGGGCGGTGAAAGGGTCGAAACGAGCGGCCATCAGTCGACCATGCTGTAACCCACGGGCGCGACCGTCACGGGGCCTGACGTCTTGCTGCTGACCTCGGCGCCGGGCGGCGCCTTGATGATGAGCTCGATCGTGCCCTTGACCTCGGGCGCACGCGCCGTCGGGGCTACTCCGGGCGCGGATGCCGGCGACGGCGCACTGGGAATCATCGGAATGCCGTCGGCGAACATCGGCGACGGCACGTCGCCGGCAGCGATGTTGCTAGCCACCTGGCCGTGAACCGCCGCTCCGCCTGCGATTATCACGCGGCCGGGGTTCATCGCGAAGTTTATGGCCTCCCGAATCGGCGACCAAACCTTGTCGAAGTCCGGCAGCAACGACTTGATGCCGTCGATCAGCGTCTTGATCAGGTTCTTACCCGCCGCCGCCAGGTCCACGCCGAACAGCCATTTCGACAGGCCGTTGATGGCATCCTGCATGACGCCGATCGGCTCGAACCGCTTCACCACTTCCAACAGCCCGGCGCCAAGCCCGCGATCGGCAGCGCTCCGGATCGCGTCCATCTTCTGGTCCCACCAGGATGTGATCGGCCCCCAATTGGCGTAGATCGCATAGGCGCCGGCAGCGACGATCGCCGGAAACAGGATGAACGGGTTGGTGAGAGCGGCCACGTTCATCCGTATCAGCGCCCCCGTCAGCGTGCCGATCGCCGCCAGGATGGGACCGGCCATGGTGACCTGTAGCGCGCCGAGAGCCGTGGAAAACGCATCCGTCTTGGTCACCCCCGCGCCGATCTCCCTCACAAAGGGCAGTTCCAGGACCTTGCCGATGCCTGTGGCGACGGCATCGAAGACACCTGACCACAGCGCGATCTTCCGCTCGATCGCGAGGCCGATGAACTCCCGATTCTTGGCGATCCAATCGGACGTGAGGTCGACGACCTTGGTGAAGAGCGGCGCGAACGACGCACTGATGCGCGTGGCGAGACCGGAGCCCGCGGCGTCGAGCAGCTTGTAGCTGTTCGCCAGATGCTCCATGTCCTTGCTCTGCCGGTCGGTCAGCGAGCTGTATTTGGCCTTCAGCACCTGGTCGGCCTTTATCGCGTCGCGGCCCTTGTTGAGCCACGGGATGAGTTCGGCGCCGGCCTTGCCGAACAGCTTCAGCGCCATGGCGTTCCTCACCGTCTCGTCCTCGGTATTGTGCATCGCCTGGGCGACGTCGAGCGAGACCTCCTCAAGCTTGCGGAAATTGCCGTGGGCGTCGCGCAGCGGGATCTTCATGGCCGCGAACAGCGCGGCGGCATCCTTGTCCTTGCCGGTCCCCGCGTCGAACATCGCCTTCTTGAGCTTGACCATGCCCTTCTCGAGCTGCTCGGCGTCGACGCCGGCCTGCTTGGCCGAGAAGCGGATGCCCGAGAGCCAGCCGCGCGACACGCCCAGCTTCTCGGTAGCCAGCGACAAGCCCTCGAAGGCCTCGGAGGACCGCTTGGTCATCTCGATCAGGCCGGCGAGGCTCAGCGCCGAGCCGATCGCGCCCAGCGCCGGCAGCCAGCCGGTGAGAGACGACAGGCCGCCGCGGAACTTGGCGGAGACACCGTCGACCGCCGTTCCGACGCGACCGAGCGCATTGCTCGACGGCTCCGACACGGCCTTGTTGAAGGCGGTGACGGGGCCGAACGCCGTTCGGGCGGCGTTGCCGACCTTGCGGAAGGCCTCGGAGGCGAAGTCCTCGCCCAGGATGCGGGTGAAGACGGAGAAACGGGTCGTCATCGCTCCTCACTCCGTCGTCGGCAGCTCGTCTTCAATCAGCCGCGCCTGGTCGAGCCATTCCAGGAAGCGCGGCAGTGGCGTCGCCCAGACGTCGTTCGGCGAGATTCGCCAGAACCACGCCAGGCGATAGACGGCCTCGGTCAGCCGCCGCTGCTGGCCCGCGGCCGCAGCTCCAAAAAAGGCTGTAGCGCTTCCACGCAGAGCTGCGCGTCGAGATAGTTCATGCGCTCGATCTCGGGCGCGGTGAGCCCATCGTTGCTCAGCAGGACCAGCAGGCGAACCGCCGACTCGGCGTCGCCAGCCGATGTGGCGACCTTGGCGACCTGCTTCATCTCGCCCATGGTCGGTGGCCGGAAGGTCAGGACCTCCAGGACCTCGCCGCTGCTCGCCGCCTTCTTGAGCGGCTTCTTCAGCCGGACCTCGACCTGGTCCGGGACCTCGAATTTCTCGTCGCGTTGATCCATGTCCCCTCCTACGCGCGGCCTGTTTTAAGCACCAGGCGCGTTCAGTTCCTCGCCATCCAGCCCCTGGAAGGTGAGCTCGACCTCGCCCTCGTCGCCGCCCGGCGTAATGTCGCCGGACACGAAGGCGCCGCGCAGCACCAGGGCGCCGCCGGTAGCAAGCGTCACCGACACCGTGGCGCTCTGGATCGCCTCGAGCTGGGCCGTGGTGAGGTCGATGAAGGTGAACTTGCCCTTGATGAAGGGCACGGCGGGCGTGGTCGTGTAGCCGTGGACCTGGTTGTTGCGTCCGGCGACGCCTTCCTTCTTGGCCGTCTGGAAGTTCCAGGTGAGCTCGCCCTTAAACAGGAAGTGCTGGTCGCCGACGCGGACGTCGCCGTAGCCGCCGATCGGCCTGGTCTTCGCCATGGTGGTCACTCCGAATGGTGGACAGAGACCGCAGCGCCCTCATCGGGGTCCCCGCGGCGCGAGGGTTGGTGTGGCGGCTCGCGCCGCGGGGTCAATTCAACACGTGGAATTGCGAGAGCACCGCGAGGATGCGCAGCTGGCCGATCAGGGGCGGCGGGAACAGGATGTTCAGCCGGTCGGGGTTCTGGCCGTCGCGCTCGCAGCGGACCTGGTCGACGATGGCGTCGACGTTGTCGAGCAGGCCGTCGACCTCCATGTCGCGCATCTCGGCGATGACGAAGGCGCGGGCGATCGACGGCGTCACCACGGCGTCGCCCTGGGCGGCGCGGGTGCCGTCGTTGGCGAGCTTGTGCCGCGGGAAGTTGGCCTCGAGCGCGGCGCGCAGCCGGCGGTGGACGCGCATCAGGGTGTAGGTCTTCTCGACCGACAGCCAGGCCTCGTCGGGCTGGCTGGTGGCGTTGAGCTGGTAGGTCGAGATCAGGCGCTCGATGCGCACGATGCCGTCGGCCGAGGCGGTGAAGGTCGAGATCCCCGACCACAAGAGCGTCTGGCGCTCCGACATGCTGAACCGGCCGGTCGAGCCGAGTGGCGGCGCGAGCACGCCAGGAACCTCGATGTTCTGGACCGGACGGGCTGGATCGTTGCGCAGCACGACAGCGGCCGACGCGATCTGAGCGGCGATCCAGCGCCAGACCGGCGTCGGCGAGAGGTTGAACCCGGCGACGGTGATGTGCGGATCGTTGCGCGTCAGGCCGAAGGTGGTGAGCTGGCTCACCGTGCCGCGCATGGCGGCAAAGACGTGGCCCCAGACCATACGGTTGAAGGCCCAGCGGCCGGTGATGTCGTTCATCGCCGCGTTCGCCGCGTTCATGTTCGTGGCGTCGGTGTAGGGCATGACGACGTAGTCGAACGTCTGGTCGCCGAGCGCGGCCAGGCCGTTCGTGATGTTGGGGTCGGTGAGGCCGCCCGACATGGCGACGATGGCTCCGACATAGGCCGTCGGCAGCGCCTCGCCGCCGGCGTTGCCCAGCCAGGCGTAGCGGACGTCGATGTCGTTGCCCATCGTGCCCTTGTGGCGGGCGGTGAGCGTCACGACACCCACGACGTTCGCCGCCGTCACCGGCAGGTCGAGGTTGGCGTTGACCGCGGCGACGATCGCGGCAGCGGTCTGGGTGATCGTCTCGGTGCCGGCGACGGCGACGGGCACCGACACGCCGGCGATGTAGAGCGGGATGGTGCCGGGCGCGGTCGGCGCGGCGGTGACGGTGATCGTGCCCGCCGCCTGAACGCCGCCGCCGATATCGGCCATCGGCAGCGCCCACAGGAGGCCGAACGGATCGGCCTGGCGCACGGCGGCGACCATGTCGGCCAGCATGGAGCCGACGCCGAACTGGGCCTTGGCGTCGGCGACCGACGTCACCGGCACCGGCACGTTGGCCGCGGCGGTGCCCGTCGCCAGCATCTGGCCGATCAGCAGCAGCCGGCCGGGATCGTCGCTACGGCTCGCCTTCGAGGGATCGACCTCGATGAACACGCCGGGCAGCCGAAGCGCCGCCGGGATGCGGTTGAACTGGATGGTCATCGCAGGCCTCGCGGATCACGGATGAAAGGGGCGCCGCCGGGAGCGTCGTATGGGGGCCTCTCCCGGCGGCAGGCGGCGCTCGTGAAGGGATGAGAGGGCGCGCCGCCGGGGTATCAGGCTTCCGGGTCGACGCCGGCGGGCGCCGTGTCGGTGAGCTTGCCGCCGCCGTCGAGCTCGCGGCGGATGAAGAATTCGTCGCTTGCAGAGACCCACTTGCCGTGCGGCGGCACAGGCTTGCGGGTGAGCGGATCGACGATCTGCATATTTTCGGTCGGCGTGAACCACTTGCGGTCGCTCATCTCGTCACTCCTGCTCCAGCGGGAACGTCTGCTTGACCACGAGGCTCTGGCCCTCGATCGATTCGGCGTCGTCGCCCAGCGCGAGCTCGGTATGGATGGTGCGCAGCGGCTGGGTGACGCGCGGCTCGAAGGTCTGCTGGTCGCCCGAGACCTCGAGCTCGATCTGGACCATGACGCAGTCGTACTCCGCGCCGTCGGCACCGCGCGCCACGCCGTCGTCGACGGTACGGCGCAGGCCGGAGACCCAGCTGAAGCGCTGAATGAAGTCCTGGTCCTCGAGCAGCGCGATCTCGATCGCGTTGGCGATCTCGCCGGCCTTCCGGTCGAGGTCCTGGGCGTTCTGGCGCGTGCAGGCGTGGAAGAGATTGACGTGCAGCGTGCCGACCAGGTCGATGTTCGGGACCTGGTGCGAGGAGCCTTCACCACCGTCGGTCTTGGCAGCGACATGCGCGAAAGGCGCCTGCGCCGGCGTCAGCTTCTCGAAGCGGTGCTTGGGGATGTAGAGCCCGGCGAGCGCCTGCAACTCGAGCGGCGGCGTGGCGCCCTGGGCGATCACGACGGCGGCGCGCAGGCGATCGACGGCCGCCTGGCGCAGCGCCTCGATGCGCAGGACGGGCAGCACGGGTCCGGGCATGGGCTCACAGCTTCTTCAGCTTCAGTGTTGCGCCGGTGCGACCCTCGTTGGGTTGCACGTCGTCGATCTCGTAGGTGCCGGCGGCGCGACCCGAGCCGATGACGATGCGGTCGACGGTCCTCGCCACCAGGCCGGCGGCCTCGAGGTCGGCGTAGTGGATCACCACCGCCGGGCCCACGGTCGAGACCTGATTGCCGTCCTCCATGTCGAGCGACACGAAGGCCTGGTCGAACTCGGCGGGGATCGGCACGGCCGGGCCGTCGGGCACGCCGGCGGTCACCTTCTGGTAGGCGACGTCGCCATAGTCGAAGGTCGTGACGGTGACCCGGTCGACCTCCTCCTCGAGGTCGCGCCAGTTCGGCACGTTTTACGCCGGGTGCGAGACGCTCGGACCTGCGGCGGGCTGAACCGAGGGCTTGTCCTCGGCCGGCTCTGCCGTCTTGGCCTCGGGATCGGTGACGATGCCGCGGCCGATCAGGTTCTCGGGATCCTCGGCGTCGATGTCGAACTTGTCGCCCTTGGCGATGGTCTTGGGCTTCTCGGCGGTGCCGCCGACGATCGTCATGTTGGCGATCACGGTTTTCTTGGCCATGAACATGTCCTCCTGCATGGGGTGACCTCCGGATCCGCGCCGAACGCCGTTCGGCGCGGGACCTGAAGCGGTGCGCGAGCGGCTGCCGTCAGTTGACGGTGGCGCAGAAGCTGGCGTTCGGGCGGAACGGCACGGTGAGCGGCGCCGACTGCATCAGCAGCAGGCGGTTGGCCGGGTCCTTCTCGAGCCACGACTTGATGAAGTAGCGCTCGGCCTGATAGTTGGCCTCCTCGTCGAGGATCATGCCGTAGCAGCGCACGCCCTCGAGCGTGTACTTGGTCTGGCCGGTCGGGTCGGTGGCGCCCATGATCACGGTGTAGTCCGGCAGCATCTGCTGCGTCGCGCCGTTCTCGTCGACATAGGGCTCCTGGTAGACCCAGAAGTCGAAGTCGCCGATGTTGCCGACGAAGCGGGCGCGCTGGTTGCCCGGGCCGAAGGCGATCGGGCCGAGGCTGGCCTGGCTGGCGCCCTGGGCATAGAACCGGTTCAGGCGCAGCAGCACGGTGGCATCGTTGCGGAAGATGCCCCAGGCCTTGGGATCCATGACGACGGTGCGGGCGATCGCGCCCGACTTGGCCTGGATGATGGCGGCCCAGGCCTCGATGTTGTCGAGCGGCGAGACGCCGGCCTGGCCCCAGCGGGCGCCGCCCGCCAGGGCGACAGTGAGGGCGGCATCACGGGCAAAATTGACGACCACGGTCGGATACTGCTCGCCGGTGACGGTGACCTGGCCGAGCCGCAGCGCCTCCGAGGCCATGACCTGCTCGCGGCGGGTCAGCATGTCGAGCTGGTCCTCGAGGTTCTGCATCAGCTGCGCCTGGCGGCGCTCCATCGGCGCCATGTTGCCGCCGATGCGCTCGCCGGGCCGGCGCTTGACCGGCTGGCCGGGCAGCAGGATGCGCTTGTCCTTGGCGTAGGCCGGACGGAAAGAGTTGGTCGCGAAGCCGCGGTCGGCGACGATCTTGCCGCCCACGGTCGGATGGACGAACGGCGTGATGCGCGGCTTGCTGGTGTCGACGTCGAAGAAGATGTCCTCGGTATCGCTGGTCTGCACGTTGGGGAAGAACGTGTCGAGCAGGAAGGTCGAGGGCGGCGGCAGGTTCTCGACCACGCGCGACAGGACGGCGGTATCGTAGATGTCCATGGTTGGCTCCTAGAGGGTGACGGTGGTGCGCGTGGAAGCGCTTGCCGGTTTTTTGGACGCTCAGGCGGCGACGATCTTGCGCAGGAAGATGCCCATCTGGCGCAGGCCGTCGCTGATGCCCGCGAGGGTGAGGCCGGCGCCGATCGTGACGGCGGCCGCGTTGAACTCGCCGGTCAGGAAGACCGGCGCAGCGACGTCGCCGCCGGTGGCGTCGCAGTCCATCGCCAGGATCGCCTTGGGCGTCTGGCTGCCGTCGACCGAAGCCGACAGCGCCGTCTGGTACTTGCCGCTGGCGGTGATGCGGCCCAGCACGGTGCCGCGAACGACCGGGGCGCCGCCGGTGATGGTGACAACCTGGGTTTCGCGCGGGAAGTCGCCCGCGAGCAGCGCGTCGGGCGTCCGGGTGCCCTCGCTCTGAAAGCGGGCGAGGTCGGTATCGTCGGCCATGGGTCAAACTCCGAAGGTTGATGGGTTGAGGGGGTGCGCCGGCGTCAGGATCCGGTCGCTTTGGGCTTGCGCGACGCGAAGTTGAGGACGCTGGCGGCGAGCGTGGTGGCTTCGTCGCCGGCCTTGCCACCGCCGGCGCCGCCGTCCGGGCCGATCACGGTACTGCCGCGCGCGGACATCGCCGGCGCGAGGCCGAGCCGGCCAGCCGCCGACTTGTCGGCGGGCAGCCCCTTCACCATCGCGAGCGCCGCGGCGACCGACATGCGGGTGTTGAAGGCGACGTGCAACGCCGAGGCGACGCGTTCGGGACCGGCGCCGTTCACGATGGCGTGGATGCGTGCCCGCTCGGCGCGGGCGCCGCGACGATGACCGGCGGCGCGCAGGAGATTGCGGGCGCTGATGGCCTTGCGATCGTCATCGCTGCCCTCCTCGTCCTCGTCGCCGTCCTCTTCGTCGTCATCGTCCTCGTCGTCGCCGTTCTCGGCCTCGGCCTTCTTCCTGGCCTCTTCCTCGGCGGCCAGGCGCCGCTCCTCGGCCTCGGCAGAGAGGCGCGCGGCCTTCTGCTCCGCAGTCTCGCCCTCGGGCGCATCGGCGGCGGCATCGCTGCCCCACAGACGGAAAAACTTGCTCTTCGCCATGTGACGGCTCCTTTTTTCCTACAAAACGGATTGCACCAGCTCGGCCAGCGCCTCGCTGGGCGACTGGACGACATCGGCGAGCTTCAGGCGGACCGCGTCCGCCGCCAGGTACGAGCGCGATTCGGTGGCGCGCACGGCCTTGTCGCCGATGCGGCCGGAGGCGACGACCAGGTCGACGAACTGGTCGTAGACGGCGTCGATCTCCGCCTGGAACTCGGCGCGGACATCGTCGGGCAGCGGCTCGTACTCGTTGCCGTCGGCCTTGTGCTTGCCGGCATAGAGCAGCGAGACCTTGATGCCGGCCTCGGCCAGCATCTTGGAATAGTCCCAGTGGGCCGCGATGACGCCGATCGAGCCGACATAGCCCGTCGACGACACGGTGATGCGGGTGGCCCCGCTCATCAGCGCGTAGGCGGCCGAGCAGCAGCAGCCGTCGACGATCGCCCATAGCTGCTTTTCGCCGGCGGCCTCGCGGAATTGCGCCGCGAGATCGAAGCAACCGGTGACCTCGCCGCCCGGGCAGTCGACGTAGGCCGCGATCGCGCGCACCGAGTCGTCGTTCACCGCGCTCATCAGCTGGGTGCGCAGGCCGTCATAGCCGGTCATGCCGCACCAGGAGTCCACGGAACCCAGCCGATTGACCAGCGTGCCGGTCAGCTCGAGCACCGCGACATTGCCGATCTGCGGGAAGGCCTTGCGGCCGCGCTCGACCAGGCCAACCGGCAGCGACGCATATTGAACGCGCGGCCGATCGTCGTCGTCGTCTTCCATCGCCAGCATCGGCGTGGCATCGAGCTCGCGGCGCGAGATCTCGCTCGCGAGCGCGCGCAGGAAGGTGAGGCCGCGCCGCGGCTCGAGCAGCAGCGGCCGCCCGAAGGCGCGCGAAGCGACGTGGGCGAACCTCATTGCTCTGCTCCTGCCGGCCTTTCGCTGTCGCTCGGCGGCCGGCCGCCCATGATCGCCGCGGTATCGCCGCGCTCGACGCCGTGGCGCTCGAGATAGCGCTTCTCACGCGCCGCCTGGCGCACCATCTTGCGCCAGTTGCGGCCCTGCTCGGCGTTCGCCGTCTGCAGGGTGTCGGTCAGTGTCTCGAAGCCGACCTGGTAGGCCTGGCGCTCCTTGACTGGGTCGATCTGGCCGCGGCCCGGACCCAGCCAGTCGCAGCCGAGCCACGCGGCGCGCTTCTCGTAGAAGCCCGGCGACTTGCGGCCGCCCGGCAGTTCGATGCGGCCGCGGTCGACGGCCTCCTCGAAGAACAACGAGTATCCCGGCGAGGCGAATCCGTGGTCAAGGAACGCCGCACGGCCCGTCGCAGCCTTCCAGGACTGCAACAGCGAGGCGCGGGCGCTCGAGTAGTTGGTCTGCGAGTAGTTGTGCGAGAACTCCTCGGTCGCCATGCCGACACCGGCGGCGAGGCGGCGCACCACGGCGTCGGTGAAGCCGGCGAACTGCGAGGCCGGCCGGACCGGCGACGTCATCGAGAGCTTCGTGCCCACCGGCAGCTTGGGCACCCGCGTGCCGTCGCCCAGGACCATCGGCGGGCCGCCGATCGCGTGCGAGGGCCGCGGATCGTTGGGATTGCGGATCTCCGGCACGGCACCGAACAGCTGGTCGACCAGCTCGCCGTCGAGACCGCTCTGCGTCTCGATCACGGCGGCGAAGATCGCGTTCAGGATCGCGGCCTTGGCCTCGCTGCGCTCGTAGATGTCGAGCAGCTTGAAGTTCTCGAGGATCGCGGCCAGCGGAGAGACGCCGCGGGTGTGACCGTCGCCGTCGACCTGGTAGCCGTGCAGCACGATCGGCCGGCCGAACTCGGTGGTGCGCTCGAAGCGCAGCCACTTGAAGTAGTTCGTGCTCATCCACGGGTCGTAGGGATGCGCAGCCCGGATGTGATAGGCGATCGGCTCGCCGTGAGCGCCGAGCTCGACGCCGTAGCGGAAGAACTCGGTGTTGGGCCTCATGTTCGGGTTGCTGAGACGGTCGGGATTGACCATCTGCAGCGCCGTCGCGTACTCGGCGCGGCCGGGCGCAATGCGATCGTCGAGCCAGTGCGCGACCGCCAGGAACTCGCCGCAGTCGAACCACGACACGAAGGCCTGGCGCAGCAGGCCGGCGAAGCTGCAGCGCAGCCCGGCATCGCACCAGTTGCCGATGCCGTAGGCCCATTCATCAAACGCCGCCTCGACCTCCTCCTCGAAGGCGTCGCGCTCCTCGTCGGGCAGATCCTGCAGGCCGAGCGCCGTCCAGTTGGGCGCACAGACCAACGTCCATTGGGCGCCGACGATGCTGTCGAGCAGCGTCTGCTGGGCGCCGGCGGCGAAGCCGTTGTTGCGCACCAGGTCGCGGCCGCGGGCCGCGAGATCGTCGCGCAGACCCCACAGCGCCGCGTCGGGCGACTGCAACATGGGGCTCCAGCGGGCGAGCTCCTGGCTCAGCCGGTCGGCGCCACGGTATGCCGCAGGATACGCCGCGCGCAGCGGCGTCCTGCCGTCCGCGGCGACGAGCTCCACACGCGCCATGCGCTTCCCTTTCAGCCGAACAGCGGCTTGATCGGCCGCGAAACGCCCGAGGGCAGCCCGAGCCTGATGCGCAGGCTCACGATGTAGGCCTCGAGCGCCACCAGGTCTGCCTTCTCGTAGCTCACCGACTTGCCGCTCGACGACGAGATGCTGACGGCGCGCTTGCCGACGAGCAGCTCGTGGCGAGCCTGTTCGGCTTCATCGAGCCGTTCCTGGTCGGTCATCGCGTCACCCCAGCACGATCGGTTCTTCTGGCTGCTGCGGCCGCGGCGGCGGGGGAGAACGGCGTTCGCCGGCCGGCGCCGGCGCCGCGTCCCCGAGCTGCGGCGCGTCGAACAGCGTTCGCTGCTCCTGCCCAAGTCGCGGCCATTTCCGTTCCAGCCACTCCCAATCGGCCGGCGACTTGGTGGACAGGCCGAGCTTCTCGGCGATCGCCAGGCCATAGACCCGGCAGTCGAGAAGATGGTTGTCCTGCTCGACCTGGTGCCAGCCTTCGGTCACCCGGCCGGTCTTTCGATTGCGCTGCTTGGCGAACACTTCCGACAGCAGCTGCGTAAAGTCGGCCTCGTCCCAGTCCTGATTGAAGTGGCAGTAGCTCCCCGGCCAGTCGACCTGGTCCGGCGCCTTCTTCACCTCGAGGGCGCCATAGTGGCGCGATTTAGCCTGCCAGGTGCCCACCGGGAAGGTCTTGGGACCGCGCCGGCGCACCTTGCCGCGCTCGCTGAACTCGCGCGCCGAGGGCTTGCCGGTCCAGATCGGCTGCTTCCAGCCGTCCTCGCCGCGCAGTGGGAAGCAATCGATCTTGGTCTTGCACCAGTTGACGACCACTTCCGTCTGATAATTGGCGTCGATGCCGACCGAATCGGCCCGGCGATCGTTGCCCCAGACGTCGCGGAAAGTCTTTTTCCGCAGTTCGTCGAGCGCAAGGAATGCCGCGCCCGTCTCTGTGCCCGTCTCGCCGGCCTTGAAGCCGTGCTCGAGGCTCCAGGTCTGGCGATCACGGCCCCAGCCGATGAACTCGTACCATATGCCATCGCCCTGGACGTCGGCGGTGAGCGTGATGAACAGCACACCATCGGGCACCGTGCCCGCATCCCACGTCTCGCGCCGGACCATCAGATCCGCGGCCTTCGGGCGATTGCCCGTTTCGTCCCACGGCAACCCGAGATGCAGGTTGACGAAGGCTTTCAGCTTCTCCGGATCGCCTTGCGCTTCCATCCACCGGGCGACCAGATGGTCCCAAGTGATGAACGGGCTGATCAGCGAGTTGAGGTGGTAGCTCGGCTCGCGCCCTGGGAAGGGCATCGCGTGCGCCCAGCGGCCTTGGGCATTCATGCCCTCGAGCTGCCAGTGCTCGATAACACAACCGTTGCCGGAGCGGCAGACGTAATGCGCGCGGTGTGGCGCCTCCTTCTGGAACTTCAGGCCCCAAGGAACGTCTTTGCCGCCCCATTCCAGAACCTGCTCGAGGTCACAATGCGGGCAACGCACATGCCACTGGCCTTGCGTGCCGGCGTAGAACTGCCGGGCAATGCGCGACGTCGACTTCAGCGTCGGCGTCGAGACGTCGAGTTCCTTGTCCTGCCCACTGCGGATGAACGACGTGAGGCGGCCGCGCGCGAGCTCGATCGGGTCACCCTGGCCAGGAATGGCCAGTGGGAACTCGTCCATGTCGTCCAGGACCAAGATCCTGATCGACTTCTGTCGCAAGCCGGCGCCGGAGTTGGCACCGGTGATGACGATGCTGCCGCCCGGGAACAGCTTGCGCTTCTGAGTGCTACCATCACGGCCGCGAACGACATGCTCGCGAACATGCCGGCCGGCGCGTGCCGTCGATTCGAGCGTCGGCTCGAATTTCTCGGCATTCCAGTCTCGGCCCGCCTCGACGGTCGGATGAACGACCAGCGTCGGGCCCGGCGAAGCGTCGATCAGCCAGCAGAGGACATTCGAGATGCCCTCCGAGCCCGACACCTGGACGCTTTTCATGACCGTGATGCGCCGCGCCGGGTCGACGGGCGACATGCGGTCCATGATCTCGACCAGGAACGGCGTGCGGCGGTTGTCCCACTTGCCGGGATGTGGCGATGTGCCGTCGGCAATGATGCGATAGCGTTGCGCCCACTCGCTCGGCCGGATGTCGGGATCCTTGCGGAGGCCGCGGCGCCATGCGGCGCGCACCGTGCGGCGCGCCGAACTAATGCCGGGCAGCAGCTTGCGGACCTCCTTCGGGCTCAGCGCCGTCAGATTCATCGGTGAACTCGTCGTCGTTCTCCAGCGCGAGCGTCGCCTCGAACGAGTTGAAGACCCCTCGGGTCGTTTCGGTGAGCCAGACGCGCCACTCCGCTTCAGTGCGGGACGTGCCGGCGAACGCATAGGCGGCCGAGGCCTTGTCGGCCATGCCGTTGGTCACGGTGTCGCGCGTGCGCCGCGCCATCGTCGTCTGGTCGATCTCGACGACGCTCTTCAGCACGAAAAGACCTTCGCGCTCGGCGACGTCGCCCAGCAGCTTGCGGCTCTTCAGCTGCTTCTCGGCGATCGCCGCTTGCTGCAGCTCCGAAGGCGGCCGAGGCGACGGCTCGTCGATCGGCGCGGCGCCCGGCGCTGATGCCGTCTCGCGACGCATCAGCGGATTGAGATTGTCTGCCCGCGCCTTCCTCACCTGCTCGAGGTCGAAGAGCGGGCGCCCCTGATCATCGCGCTGGGCTACCGGGATCTTCCCGGCTGCCGCCTGCTTGGACACCGTGCCCTTGCTGATGCCGAGCTCGCGGGCCAGTCCCGACACGCCGAGCAGGTCGCGTTTCCCCGTTTCGCCTGTTTCCTCAGACATCGGAAACGCCCTGTTTCATCAATATTTTCCGCCACTTACTAGCGAAGAGGAAAGGTGCGCGTTACCCGTTTTGGAGGGCCGGCCGTGGAAGGACCCGTGACGACCGGCATACAGTTCTTTACCTCGCTGCCGCACTGTCGCACCGATGGTGCGGGACGGTCGCGGCATGCCGACGACCATCGTCCTCCACTTCGCAGCCCTCATCGCGGGGACGCTGGCTGGGCTGGCCTGGTGGGACGAGACGCCCGCCGAGCCCTCAACCATCAACCATCAACCGCTTTGGGCGCCTTTGCGTGCTCGCCATCCCGCCGCCTCAGGTGACGAAGGTCGCCAAGATCGAAGCCATATACCTCAGCGATGCGCGGCTCGGCTGGCTGATCGTGAGCGACCCGGTCGAGTGCGACTGATCAGCCGGTATGGCCGAGCGCCTGGCTCATGGCCTCGACGAGGTTCGGGCCGATGCGCTGCCTGATCGTCGTCTCCGTCCTGCCCTGGAAGCCGAACGACGGCTTCACCTGGATGCCGCGCTTCAGCCAATAGAGCACCTGCAGCGGATAGCGCTTCTTCGTCGTGCGCCTCAGCACTGCACCGGCCATGCGGCCTTTGGTCGGCACAAACACCCGCGGCTTCTGCCGTTGCGCCTGCGGACGCTGCCCGCGCGGGATGATGCGCGCCGGCTTCTTCGGCGGGACGGCGACGCGATGACCGCTCTTCGCCTGTTTCTTACCCCCGGTCTCTTGCCGCTCCATGAATGGCTCAAGCGAGCCGACGATGGCCTCGGCCGAGGCTTTGGTCGCCGGCGCGATGCGGATGCCGCTCTTCACCCAATTGTTGCGCAGCGTGTACTGCTTGGGCAGTTCGGCCTGGACAACGCCCTGCACGTCCTTCGCCGTCATCGTGAGCCCGCGCGCGATGGCGAAGGGCAGTTGCCGTCGCGCCCCATCGTCCATGTTGGCGGTGAAACGCTCGATGTCGCTGATGACCCGGACCTTGACGCCACGCATTTGACTGCCTGTTACATCCATCGCTCCGGGGCAAACAAAAGGGCCGCGACGCTGATTGCGCTACGCGGCCCGATGTTGCCCGAAGGCTACACGAATTTTGGGGAATGTGGGGAGGCGCTCTTGACGATTTCTGTGGATGACCGTCATTCGTCGAATTTGCGGCGGATCAGTTCGCGCGCCCGGGCGATGTCGCGCTCGTCGGGTCGATCGTCGAGGGCATTGAGGCGTTCGACGAGATAGGCGAGCAGCTGCTGCTTCCTGATGGCCGCTGTCTTGTGATCGCATCGAAGTTCGCGGCCGACACGCCGATCGCTGCGCTTCGCGGCGATGCCCCACAGGACGATGCGCTGCTCATCGGTCAGGCCCACGATGATGTCGAGAAGGATCATCGCAGCCCTGTAGTCCTCGGGCGGGACCGGCAGCCGCATAGGCTCCCCGGGTTGATCCTTGAAGATTTCCCGAACTGGCTCGGGCATGCACGACCGATAGCCGCCGGGCTTGGTGTCGGGCGTGTGCGGCAGTTTCCGGAACACATCGGCCATCCGATGCAGGCGAGCTCGCACCGTCAGGGGCTCCCATGCATGACCAGGCGCTGGCTCTCGAGGTGGTGCTGGTGATGGCGTCGGATCAGCGACAAACCGCGTTCGGGCATGCCGGGTCCTGGTCACGACTTTGCCGTTGACCAGCCTTCCGCCGCCGCGCTCATCGAGCCTGGTCTCCACGACCACCCGCTGCCTGCCGTCCATCGCACGCTCCTCGCCCCAAAGTTCGATCCTGCCGAGCCTCATGCCGACAGGCGCAGCGGGTCGCCTCGCGCGCGCGGGGCACCGAGTCTGACAACAACAACCTCATGATCAGACTTGGAATATGAGTATGAAGAGGAGTCCGCTCTTCCTCGCAAAATCAATGGGTTGGAAAGCCAGATCGGGCGATCTTCGGGCGATGTTCGGGCGAAGTTCGGCCGATCTTCCGCCGAAGTGGCCAGTTTTCCCGGAACGTCCACAGTCTTCTCCACCGGATCATCCACAGAGGGACCATGCTCGGCACGGCCCTCGGGCGTCTGCGCCCAGTGCACGCCGGTGAACTCGAAGCCGCCCTGGTCGGAATCGCCGCCCCACTTCGACTCGTCGCCGCCGCGCCGGCGCTCGGCCTCGCGCATGGTGCGGGCAATGTAAAGGCGGCCGTCGTCGGTCATCCGGATCTTCGCCAGCCGCAGCAGCTCGTCGCGCGCCTTTATCCAGGTGCGCACGTTCTTCATGTCGAGCTTGTCGCGGAACCAGGCGTCCCACTCCTCGCGCGGCTTCTTCTCCTCGCGTGGCGGCAGCGGCTCGCCGTGCAAGGCGTGCAGCATCCAGAAGCGCATATAGGCGTTGGTCGCGAAGTCCGGCAGGCCCTTGAGGTCGACCAGCACGTCGCGTGGCTTCACAGCGATGACGAACGTCTTGGTGCTGCTCACCAGCCGCCCCACTGCGCGCCGATGCCGTGATGCCGCAACAGCTGGCAGACGCGGATGAAGTAGCGATCGTCGCGCCACCACATGCACATATGCAGCTCGTGATCGAGATCGTCGCTGACGCCGAGATCCGGCCGGAAGCGATAGAGTGCCGCCCGGCCCGCGCGCACCTCCCATGGCCGCGAGCCCTCGAAGATGTTGCCGATCGCCGACGCTGCAGCGGCGGACAGGTTGGCCTTGCTGCGGTTGAGGTCGGATGGTGGCAGGCGGCGGGTCATGGCTCAGCCTCCCGCGGCGAAGAGCGGTGTGTCGTCGCCCCTCACATGGGCGAGGCGCCGGCGGATGTCAGCGACGTATTCGGCCTCGCGCTCGACCAGGATGCAGTCGAAGCCCTCGGCGAGGCAGGCCATACCAGTCGTGCCGCTGCCGGCGAACGGATCAAGCACGACGCCGCCCGGCGGCGTTATCAGGCGCACCAGCCAGCGCATCGTGTCGACTGGTTTCACCGTCGGATGCTTGCTGCCCAGACGATCAGCCGCGTCGGACTTCGACGAGTAGAAGAAGCGCGCCGCGCTGCCTTCATCGCCTCGAGGCTCGTCGGCCGGCGTGCGACGGCGCGGCTTGTAGACGTTGCCGATCAGCGCTTCGTCGTCGCCATCGTTGCTGCTGTGCTGGCCGGACGAATAAGGGAACGCCGCCAGCACCTCCGGACTGCCATCGTGCAGGACGTTCGCCGGCCAGCGGCCCTTGTCGGTCTGGCCACTGATGCTGACATGCGACCGCCAATTGTCGTCGCTATGAGGGAACGACTTCGGGCCATTCCGTTGCGTGCGCAGCGTGTTCGTCGGGCCGCCAATCCGGCACCCGTCGATATTGATGCCCCCTACTCCGTGCTTCGCCACGTTGCCCGCGACCGTGCCGTCGAGCGGCTTCATCGCCACGCAGATCGGCTCGAGCGCGGGCTTCTGGTCTGTGCCCCAGCCCTCCCACCAGGTGGCGAAGTGCGAGCGCGACATCTCCCAGTCCTTGGGATCTTCGTCGCGGTCGATGCCGAGCAGCTGCTTGTCGAACTGGGCGCCGAAGTCGTGGCTCTTGGGGAAGCCCGACCCGTAGAGCCAGGCGTTCATGCGCACGATGATGAAGCCCGCGTCCTCGATCGCGCAGGCCATGCGGTGATAGGTGCGATCGCCCGAGAAGGCGACCAGCCGGCCGCCCGGCAGCAACAGGTCATAGCAGCGGCGCCACGTCTCCGGATCGAAGGCGATGTCGCCGCCGTCCCACTGCTTGCCCATGAAGCCGCGCGAGGCGCGGGCATAGGCGCCGGTCTGCTTGGCCTTCGCCGGCGCCGCGCCGTCGGCGCCGAAGCGCTTGACGATACTGGTGAGGTGATAGGGCGGATCGGTCACTACTGAATGCACCTGGGTGCCGAGCGACTTCAGCCGCGTCAGCACCTGGCGCATGTCGCCTTCGTAGACGTGGACGTGGCTCACGCCACGGCCCTCGCCGATCCGCAGCCTAATGCGTTGAAAATATGAGATAAATGGCAGTGGTGTGGCATTTCTGCCTCACCCGTGAGCCATAACTCCATACTTTCTGCCCCATAACATTGAAAAATGCACCGTTTCTCCCCACCTACTCGAGGTGTTAATGGAGACGGGGTATGGAAAGTCGGGTTATCCTTCAGAAGCTGGCGGCGGAAGGCTGGGAGCAGGTCGCCAAGAAAGGCAGCCACGTCCAGCTGAAGCACCCGACACGCAAGGGCAAGGTCACGGTTCCCCACCCCGAGCGCGACATACCCATCGGAACCGTCAAGAGCATCGTGCGTCAGTCCGGAGTAAAGCTCCGATGACGCAACGGCCGCCAACCCCCGCCGGGCGGGTCGCCCGGCAAGAGCAAAGAGAGGACGTGCCAGCTCAACCCTGGTGCGATGGATATCATGTTGCAGCCCTACGTCGCGGTGATCGAGCGGAACAAGGAAGGCCGCTTCTTCGCCCATTTGCACGACTTGCCCGGTGCCACCGCGGCCGGTGCGAGCGTCGGCGAGGTTCTGCGTAACCTGGCGGATATCGCCGCCGACCATCTCATCGATCTCGTTGAAGAAGGCGAGGATATTCCCGAGCCGACTGAATTCGAGGACGTGCCCCGCGATCCTGATGTCAAGGAGTACGCCCGCGCTTTCGTCAGCGTGGAGGCGCCCGGTCGAAGTGTGAAGATCTCGCTCTCGATCGACGAGGGCCTGCTGGCCCGCGTGGATCGCGCAGCCAAGGCTGCTGGTCTGACGCGGTCCGGTTTCTTCGCCGAAGCCGCACATCAGCGACTTCGCCAGGAGAGCTCGCCGGCCGTGGGCGTAGCTCCCGCCGCTTCTGGCTTTGTTGGAATGGCCCAGGCAGCAGTGAATCAACTCCACGGTGGAGAGGGCTATCTTATTCAGCCGATCGTGACTGGCTCCACTCGCAAGGCAGCGGGCATTATGGAAGCGATCGGCAGAGCCAAAACGTTCTTCATCTCTGCCGCAGACGATGACAACATCATCAGTGGCGAGCGCGTCTTGATCAGGAATGTCGACGTCGACGCCGCCGTATCCAGAGGGGGCGCACGCATCATCGAACGGGCGCTCAAACCAAAGGAACGGGCCGCGAGCAGCGGCCGTGAGCGGCACAAGTAGCGCACCCATCATCAAGCCGCTCAGGCGGCTCGTCTTCGCCGACTTGTCATAGTCGGCGAAGACTAAGTATCTCGAAAGAAGTGGCGCGCGCATCTACGCCGCCATGTCCCACAGCGCCGACCGCACCAAGGCGCGCGCAGTACGTACCGGCACGGCGTTGCCGATCTGCTTGGTAATCTCTGTCTTGTTGCCGGCGAACTCGTATTCCTGTTCGGCGTCGCTGAACGACATGGCGCGGGCGAGCTCGCGCCAGTGGAGCATGCGGAACAGGATGTCGTAGCGCTGGCCCTCGACCTCGAGGCCGGCCGGCGCTTCGTCGCCCTCCGCGCCTTCGGCCAGGCGCACGCTGCCCTGTGCCGGAATCGTCGGCATCGGCATCGCGATATCGTGCGTGCGCGGCAGCTGGCCGTCGCGCTCGCCGAACGATGCCGTGATGAACGCCAACTCGCCGCGCTTGGCCGTCGTCAAGGTCGGCAGCGGGTCGGTGACGTCCCGCGCCCGGTTGGCGCCGTCGGCATGCGTCGTCGGCACGATCAGGCCGAAGCGGTCCAGCGTCGTGACCGTGTCGAGCGGCTGCTCGACACTCTTCGCCGACTGGCTGCCGCCATAGTAGGGCGTGATCAGCGCCGTGCCGCTGCCGCGCTGGCCGCCCGTGACGATCGTCGGCAGAGGCTCGCCGACGTCACGCGGCGCACCGCCGGAGGCCTGCGACAGCACGAACGGCTCGACCAGGGCGCGGCGATCGTCCGTCAGGACGGTGGCCAATGGCGCGTCGACCGACTTCGGCTTGCCGGCATACTCGGGACCGCCGGCGCCGACCACGAAGGGATCGATAACGCCATAGCTGCCGCCTTGGGCATGGATGGTGCCGAGTGGCTCGTCGAGCGGCTTCACGCGCCGATTCGACGGCGCGCGCTCGGTAGGCTTGTCGCCATGCGCCGCTTGAAGGATGAAAGGCTCGGCCATGCCGATGCGCGCGACTGTCGTGATCGCCGCGGCAGGCTCGTCGACCGAGCGAAGCGGCCGGTCGTGGTGCTGGCCGATCATGAACGGCTCGGCCATCCCGATGCCGCCCGAGCCGACGATGGTCGGCACCGGCTCATTCGGCGAGCGCGGGCGCAGCTTCGCAGCGCCGTGCGCGTCGGACCTAATCAGCACCGGCTGCGCGATACCGATATGGCCGCCGTTGGCCGCGATCGTCGGCAACGGTAGATCGATCGACCGCGACGCCATGTGCTGGCGCAGCACGACCAGGAAGGGCTCGGGCCACCGGAACCGCACGGCGCCGGCATAGATCCGCTGGATGGTGCGCGGCGCCAGCGGGTTCTTGCGGCCGAAGATCGAGCGGCCTTTCAGCGCCCAGTCGATGCACTCACGCGCCGGCCGCCACTTCTGCAGGGGCGCCAGCAGATCGTGCAACGGCTCACGGGTGTGTGTCGGCTCGGGCCAACGGATCGGCCCGCGCTTGCGGCCCATCAGGAAGAACCGCCGCCGCGTCGTGGCGTCGCCATAGTTGGCGCAGTTCAGGATCTTCCAGTCGACGCGGTAGCCCAGGCGCTCGAGCGTGGCGATCCATTCGCGGAAGTACTGGCCTTTCTTCGACTTGAGCGGCCGGCCGGTACGCGCATCGACCGGGCCCCAGTCGACGAACTCCGGCACGTTCTCGATCAGCAGGCGCGCGACGTTGAGCTCGGTGAGCCAGGTGACGACGTGCCACGGGTCCATGCGCTGCTGGTCCGACGTCGGCCGGCCGCCGCGCGCACGGCTGTGATAGGTGCAGGTCGGCGACGCCATCAGCAGATCGAGGCTGCCGCCGGGAACGCATTCGATCGGCCGCGCCGAGGCGACGTCCATGCAGTAGTGGCGCGCCTCGGGATGCATGCGCCCGTGTGTCTCGATCGCGCGGTCCCAGTGGTTCACACACGTCAGGTCCATCATGCGGCCGAGGTCGATCTCGATCGCCTGCTTGGCGCCGGTCGAAGAGCCGCCGGCGCCGCAGAAGAGATCGGCGACGAGGATCTTCCTCATACCGCCGCCCCTGCAGGCTCGACGATCTGAGCCAGCCGCTTGCACGCGAGCGCTGTCCGTCGCCGGAGTATGATCTCGATGCCTGCAAGGTGGAGCGGCCACGGATCACGCTGGAAATCGGGACGCCGGATGGCCCGCAAGAACACGCGCTCGGGAAGGTGTCCCTTCGCCCGATTACAAGGTTCGCAAGCGGCTCCGATATTGCGCGCCGTGTCCAGGCCACCGCGCTTCCGCGCCTTGCGGTGCTCGGCGGTGGCTTCGTCCGGTTCCAGCGGCAGGAAGCAGTAGAGGCAGCCGCCGCCCTGCTTCTTCAGTGCCTCGAGTTTCAGCGCTCGGCGCTCGGCACGCTCTAATGCAGACTGCAGCGCTTGGTGAACGCGGACGCGGCGACGGTCGTGCTTCACGCCGGCACGGTCTGCCAGCCGAGCGAAGGGCTGCGAACGGCGTGCCAGTAGTAGGCCTGCGCCACGATGCGCAGATCACCGTCGACGTGCTGGTCATCATGGGCGAGAGTGAAGCGCTCGTCCGTGCGCTGCCGCTTCCGCTCGGCCAGGATTGCGGCCGGGATGTTCTTGTGGTTCATCGCAGCCCCCAACCGATCGCCAGCCCTGCCAGCAACGCCATCACCACGGGCAACGGTGGCCAGCTCTGGCGCACCCCGGCGCGCTGGTCATAGGCCAGCCGGATCATCCCGGCGGCCTCCCATAGCGGCCAGCGCATGCGCGGGTCCGGCTTCACCGGTGGATGGATCATCTGCATGACGGCATCTCCTCGTTCGGCCGCGTCCAGCCACCGGCGCGCGCCAGCGCGCGCAGCGTCGGCGCGCCCGTGTGGAAGCGGCGGGCGATCTCTTCCTGGGAGGCGGCGGCGTGACGCCAGGCGCGCTCGATCCGCTTCAGCTCGCCGTCGCTCCACACGAGCGCGCGCGGGCCCGACCGGCGCAACGGCCAGCCCTCGGCGCGGGCGATGCGGCGCAGCGTGGGCACGGTGGTGCCGAAGCGCTCGGCGATCGACAGGCAGACCTCGTCGCTGTGCCACGCAGCCTTCAGGCGCCTGCGCACGCTGCGGGACGCACGGCGCCAGAACGACGTCCGCACGCGCGGCGGATTGCGCCTGATCCAGGGACGCTTGCGGACATCGCCCTGGTCCCTCGCCAGCAGGCGCACGTCCAGCGAGCTCACGGCAGATCCTTGCGCGGCTCGCCGACCAGGAGGGCCCACGCCAGGACCGGGCGATAGTCGATCAACACACCAGGCAGCGGCAGCCGGTGCCAGTGCGCGCGGGCAACGACGCGGCGCAGCAGGTCGACGTGGCCGAAATGCCGGTGCACGGCAGTGTGACGGACGCCGACATACTGCCCGAGCTGCCGTGTCGACACGCGCCAATGGCCTTCGTTGGCGAAGGCGATGACGGCGTCGATCAGCTTCGCCCGGGTGGCGTCGCCGCGCTTCTGGGTGAAGCGTTTCACGGGAAACGCACCGGGAGTATCGATTTCCCTTGGCTCTGCCATCATTTGGAGCCCCGCTCCTGTTGTCGTTGCGTCGTTGGTAGCGGGGGCCGGATTTGAACCGGCGACCTCCTGGTTATGAGCCAGGCGAGCTTCCGGGCTGCTCTACCCCGCGAAAATTCACCGTCTTTTGTGTGGCCGCCGATCCCCGGCGCCGAGCACCGACCGCGGGAGTTTCACGTCGCCGGCATCGCCCGGCGGGATCACGACGCCCTGCTTCTTCATGCGGGCGAACAACGAGCGCTTGAGCGGCGCGATGCCCTTCTGCACGCGCTCGAGCGCGGCCAGCAGAGTGATCAGCTCGTGCGGCTCGATGACGCCGTCGGCGTCGGCCTTGGCGATCTCGTCCATCAGCTCGGCTGCCGAGCGCACAACACGCGAGGCTGCCTGCATTGGCCGCAACCGTTCCTCGCCGACCGCCTGCTGTGGCTTCAGCCGATCGAACAGCTTGCCGAAGACGCCCTCGTTCTGGCTCTTGATCAGCAGCAGCTCGATTGTCAGGGCCTGTTCCAGGGAGGGCGTGTGCGGCTCGTCGGGGTTGCTCCACTTGGCGATCAGCGACGGCGAGCACCGCAGGCCCTTCGCCCGCAGCGCCGTCGAGATCGCCTCGTCGCCCAGCATGGCGGCCGCCAGGCGGCAGGCGTCCTCAATCGAATCGGGGTCGCGCAGTTTGGTCATGATGGATCGCTCTTCGGATTGGGCGCGGTCAACAGACCGGCGAGATGCGCCGCGACATCGAACGGCAGATCGAGTTCGAGTTTGCCCTGGTGCTGGATCTCGACGGTCAGACGTTTGCCGTTCTGCCAAGGCCGCACACTCACGCCCAGCAACGTCGTCTTCTCCATTGAGACCGACCTTTCGCCCTTGAACCAGGTGTTCAAGGAATGCGATGCAAGGGTCGAGGTAGCATCAGCCATGACCGATCCCGTTCCCGAGCTCGCCGAGATCCTGCTCAGTTGCCCGAACTGCTTTGAAGGTCGGCTCGATCTGCTGACCGTCGAACCGCATCCCAACTGGGACGGGGTGAAGCTCGTAACGGTGAAGTGCGAGCGGTGCCGCTTCACCGACAACCGACCATGGCGCTCGCGCCGGCATTGATGTACGGCCTGCCCCCTTTTTTTGGACAAGCGCATCGCAACCATTGCGCGTAGTCTCTGCGCCGATGAGTTGCGTAGCGTGCTGGCTTACCCGGATCGTCGCGGTCGCGGCCGATCCCTCAGGCGAGGCGGTGTGGGTGTTGCTGGCCCCAGGTACGTCAAAAGCCAGCATGCTCATGCCGCCCCGCTTCGCCGAGGTATCACAGGGATCGCCGATGCCTTGTTCAGGCGCTCAAAGACCCTATAAGTGCCTCCCGACCCACGCGGAGACACGACATGGACAGCGCGCCGCTCATCTTTTTCGACCGCATCCAGACGCTGGGAGTGCGCGATGGCGTGGCCCATCTCACGCTCACCGCTCGGAAATTTCGCGTAGATGCCGCCCTCGGCGTCGCGGCACCAGTCGATGATCCGATCGTTCATCTGCGGTTTCCGCTGGCCGCGTTGGCGGACCTCAAGCGCGCGCTCGACGATATCGAGTTGGCAGCTCAGCCAGCGACAGGCGCGAAGAACTAGAGCCAACATCACGCCGCCCTCGCTTTCGCAATCCTCGCCAGGACTTCCAGCGTCACGCCACGGATGTCCCGCCGCTCGGCCGACTTCACAACGTCGAGCCACTTGTACTCAGGCAGCACATCGCGATTGCGCCACTGGCGAACGGTGCCCGGCGCCTCGTCGATGTCCTCGCCCAAGGTCACAGGCGCAGGCTTGGGCCAGAGGTTGATGACCTCGGTGTATGTTGACGGAGCCGCCATGCCCGGAACGATACAAATTGGCTCGAAATCATGCAAGCCAAATTGTATCGCTTCTGCTGATACAAACTGTATCATGGCAACCCAGGGCGAAAGGCTGCGCCAGGCGATCGAGCTTGCGGGCTTCAAGAAGGTCGCGCAGTTCGCCGAATCGATTGGCGAGAGCCCCATAAAAGTGCGGCAGCACATCAATCGGGACAGCATCCCGACCGATGCCGCCGACCTCTACGTGCGCCGCCTCCGGCATGTCGGTGTCACCACCGACTGGCTGCTCTATGGCCGCGGGACGGCGCCCAAAGGCCTGAAGAAACTACCCACAGTGAAGGGCGCGCATGGGGCGCTCCGGCCCTTCGGCGACGAGCGGCCGGACGGCTCCAGCATCGAAGTCACTCACTTCGTCGGCGCGGGCGACCAGGTGTTTCCCGTGCCGGGCGACGCGCCGATCGGCTACATCCACGCCCCGCCGGGCTACCAGGACGGCGGCGCCGTCGCCATTCGCGGCGATTCGGCGATGCCGATGTACGGCGACCGGGACCTGCTGTTCTACAAGGGCTGGGAGGACCCGCCATCGCCGCGGCGCATTCCCGATCGCCCCGTGCTGATCGAGCTCGTGGATGGCCGCAGTTTCCTCAAGCGGCTTCTGCAAGGCAGCAAGCGCGGGCTGTTCCACCTGATCAGCATCAACCCCGCCTCGCCCATTATCCCCGACGTCGAAGTGCGCATGATCGCGCGCATCGGCTGGGCGTATTTCGGTGGCCTCGAGGACGTCGAGGTCGCGGACTAGACGTCGCTATGCAGCGTCAGTCTTCAGCGTCGACAAGCATTTGAGACAGCGCTCGCTATTGAGTGGCCGTTGCTTGCGGCAGTCGGGACACAGGCCGTAGCCGGCTGGCAGCGGGCGCGGCTGGGGGTTCGGCAATGGTGCTTCCAGCGGCACCACAGAATCGATTGGCTGATCGGTGCCGCAATATCGACATTTCCTCGCCGCCGCCAGGATCTCCTCGGCACACGACGGGCAGCGCTTGGTCCTTTCGGGCTCAGGCCGCAGGGGTTGATTGCAGTAGCTGCACGTGCGGAATACCGCACTATTGGCCCGCCGACATGACGGACAGACGATGTAGTCGCCCGTGGAGCTTGACGGCTTCAGAGCCGGCGCGGCCGCTGATGCCGCGGCGAGCGGCGCCACCTTCGAGGGCACGACAATCAACACCAGTAGCCCAATGAGGGGCGACAGGAACAGGCTCAGGAAGAAATAGCCAACGCCGCTGCGTCCCTTCTGGCTGGCCGCCCAGGCAACCACGAAGCACAGCACAATCCAGCCGATTATCAACACGGTGTTTCTCCCCCTGCCCCGGCGAAGGGTTCGACAGCCGCCGGCCGACGTCAAGATCGTGAATTTCATCCACAAATCATAACGATACGATTTGTATTGATCTTAAACGATCCAACTTGTATCGTTCAGCCCGTCTCGCCCGTCGTGGGGGAGGCCCGGTGGGGTCCCATCGGACGGTCGGCCGAGTAACGACGGTTTCCCGTTCGCCATCGGAAAAGCGGTTCCCCTGCGGCGCATTTCCCGAGAGGAGGGCGCTGCAGGGGGCATCGCAATCCAACGAGGAGCGTCGATGCCCCGGCCCATCACCGAAGACATCCGCGTCACCGTCCGGCTCGACGGCGAGATCCTGCAGGCCGGCACCACGCTCGGCCTGTTCCTCATCGACAACTTCCTGAGCGAGAGCGAGCTCAGCGGCCTGCGCGAGAGCCTGCGCCGCGGCCAGGCTTTCGAGGGCGGCGGCGGCGCGGCCCCGATCTGGTCGGTGGAACTCGCGTGATCGCCATCGACGACCTGGTCGGCCTCGACCTTCCGCCCGCGCGCATCCGTCGCTTGCATGAGCAGATCGCCGGCATCCCGCACGATCGCCCTGTCCTCTCGTCCGGCCTCGCCGTCTATCGCCGCCTGCCCGAGCCGGAGCCGCCGACGCACACGCGCACCCGCATGGCCGACACGATCGCGCGCGCCGTCGGTGCCAACGGCTGCGTGACCCGGGAGGACCTCGAGGCTGCGGGCTTCACCGGCGCCGAGATCGCCGAGCACTTCACTGACGCACGCCGCGCTGCCCGCGTCGAAAGGATGGCCGTATGAGCCCGAGCGAAGCCCAGAGTCTGGTCGGCCACGTTCTGCCGCCCTCGCGCTTCGAGCGCATGGTCGCGGCCGATCATCCCGACCGCCTGCTCGCCATGCCGGAGACGACACGGAGAAACCTCTTTTTCTTCGTCGACGCGACGCATGAGCGGCCCCTTTGCGTGGCAAAGATCATCGACGGCCGCGTGCACGTCATCGCCCAATTCGCCAACTCCGGCGACTGCGCCCGCCTCTACTGTCCCGACGGCAAGACGCTGCCCGCCGACATCGTGCGGCAGATGGCAGGACAGTGATGGGCCACGCCTTCACCATCCCCGACACCGTCGCGACCAGCGACCCGCGGCCGCCGGCGCGCTCCGCCGACGGTCATCGGCTCGCGATCCTACGGCCAGCGCACCAGAAGCAGTTGCCGGAGACCGTCGAGCTGCTGGCCCGCGTCGGCAAGGGCATGGTGAAGGTGCGCAGCATCCCGCGCGTCCAACGCGACGGCACCATCCCCAAGCCCGGCATCTGGGCGGTCTATCCCTTCCGCCTGGTCGATGCCGTGACTAAGCGCCAGTTGCTGCGCGCCGACCTCACCTCGCTGCCGTGGCAAGGCGCCGGCGAAGATCCTGACCTGAAGGAGGAGCGCAAGTGAGCCTGGCCGCCCTTACCCTGCAGGCCGCGACCGAGCGTGCTTGGCGCATCGGCCACCTGTTCGACGAGAAGGCGATGGACCGCAATGCCGCGCTGTTCTCGCTCTCGCTGCTCTACCAGCAGTCCGACAACGCGCGCGTGCGCCATCTCTGCGTCACCACCGCCGAGCGCATCGGTGGCCGTGCCGCTCAACGCCCCCACCGAGGTTGCTAATGGGTGAAGTGCTTCCCGTCCACAAGGAGATACCGATGTCCGACGTCCCCTCAGTCGCGAATGTGCGACCCAATTTCCTGCAATTCCTTGGCCGTTTCGAAAACGGCGAACTGGTCGAGCGCCTGACGGACGACCTGCGCGAGCTCGTGGCCAAGATGGAGCAGCTCGAGCAGGACCATGGCGTCCAGCAGTCCAAGGGCGAGCTGCAGCTCACCCTCAAGCTGAACCGCAAGAAAGGCGGCTACGACCTCACCGCCGAGATCAAGACCAAGGCCCCCAAAGCGCCGGCGCCGACGGAGTTCATGTGGGCCAACGAGCACAACAGCCTGGTGCCGGAGAACCCGCGCCAGCAGAAGTTCGCCTTCCAGGAAGTCGTACGCGGGCGCGGTGAACCCCGCGGCGAAGCGTAGTCCAGCGTTCCAACTCACGAGGAGACATCATCGTCATGGCCGAAGCCCCCAAAGTCACCTTCTCCAGCGAGGACGGTGGCCTCGCCAAGCTCGCCGCGTTCATCGCCGAGCAGGAGCGCAAGCCCCAGGTCGTCGCCATATCCGGCTGCACCGTCGACAATGCCAGCGTGCTGCTCGTGCCGCAGGGCTACGAGGTCAAGTCGCTGAAGCCGCTGCTGAACGACTACCGCCAGCGCCCGGTGCTGCGCGCGGGCACCACCCAACTGAACGACCTCGCCAGCTTCATCGCCTGGACCAACCGTCACAAGGACGCGGGCTCGGTGATCTATGCGATCGACAACCCGGACGCGCTGTCGCTCACGGCCGTGATCGACCACGACCTCGAAGGCGCGGAAGCGGCCGAAGAGAGGGCGCGCTTCGGCCGGCACCGCGGCGTCTATGCCTTCCCATTCTCACGCGAGTGGCAGGAGTGGACCAAGGCCAGCAGGAGCGGCATGGGCCCAGCCGAGTTCGCCGAGTTCTTCGAGCGCCGCATCGCCGACGTGATGCCGCCGCCCTACAGCATCGACGGCCAGGGCAACGAGGTTTTCGAGAGCCAGGACCCCGAGATCCGCAAGCTGGTGGTCACGCTCGGCAAGAAGTTCGCCATGCCGGCCGAGATCGTGAAGCTGACGCGCGGCATCGAGATCAACGCCACGGCGCGGGCGAACCAGAAGATCGACCGCGACACCGGGGAGCACACGATCGAGTTCTCCGAGGAGAACGGCCAAGGCGTCGACCGGGTCAAGCCGCCGAACGCCTTCCTGATCGCCATCCCGGTGCTGCACAATGGGCCGCCGATCCTGATGGCCGTCCACCTGCGCTACCGCGCCGGCAACGGCAAGGTGACCTGGTTCCTCGAATTGCACCAGCCGGAACGGGTGATCGAGGAGGTGTTCACCCAGGCGATCGAGAAGGTCACGGAAGAGACCGGCCTCACGCCGCTGCGCGGGGTTGCGCCGAAGGAGCGGTGATGGCCTACGAAACCGACCTCATCACCCCCGAGCTCGCCGGGCGGCTGGAAAAGCTGCTCGACGAGCTGCGCGCCACGCCCAGCACCGGCCAGGAGGCGGCGCGGCTTGCCCTGGCGCTCGGCATCGGCGTCATCGACGCCAAGCGGCGCGCCTTCCTGGTCGACGTCGACGTGCATGCCGGCGTGCTGGGTCGCGTCGAATACTGGAAGAACCTGGCGATTGCCCGTGCGCCGGTTCCCATGGTGCTGTTCTGCCCGTTCTGCGGCACGCGGCACGTCGACCAGGCCGATCCGGCCAACGGATGGCTTAACGAGCCGCATCGGTCGCATCTCTGCGCCAGCTGCGGCAAGATCTGGCGGCCTGCCGACATCCCGACCGTCGGCGTGTCCGACATCGTCACGCGCGGCCGGCTCGACGAGGACGTGCCGCTGAGGCAGGCCGGCGGCCGATCGGTCGACCATGCCGACGAACAGCCTGCCGGGAACATGCCAACCAGTGAAGCGGCGTAGCATCATGGGCGCCACCACCTCCATTGAATGGACTGACGCCACGTGGAACCCGGTCGGTGGCTGCTCGATTGCCTCGCCTGGTTGCAAGCCCTGCTATGCCATGGGGCTCGCCGGCACGCGCCTCGCCCAGCATCCACTCTATGCCGGCACGACGTCGAGCGAGAGCGGCCGGCCGGTGTTCAACGGCAAGATGACGGCCGCGGCTGCCGATCACGACGTCTGGAGCTGGCCGGTGCGCTGGCGCGGCGCCAAGCAACCAAAGCTCGGTGCCGGCAAGCCGTCGCTGATCTTCGTCGGCGATATGTGCGACCTGTTCCACAAGGACCGACCGCGTGCCGACATCGATCGCACGATCGCTGGCATCCTCTACTCGCGCCACATCGGCCAGCTGCTGACGAAGCGGCCCGATGTGATGGCCGAATACTTCAAGGATCTTTTGATCAGCGGCCGCTGTTACGACTTCCACCACCCGCTCTTGGGCAAGCCGAACTTCGCGCCGGAAGCGAACTTCGGCCGATTGGTGTGCCAACGCCTGTGGCTCGGCGCCTCGGCTGAGCGGCGACCGGAGTTCGACCAGCGTTGGCCACATCTGCGTCAGCTCGCCGCCATCGGCTTCACCATCTTCGTCTCCTACGAGCCCGCCATGGGCCCGCTTGTCCTGCCGCCCGACTTCCTTGCGCTCGGCAAGCGCGCCCAGGTGATCGCCGGGGGCGTTAGCGGCAAGTGGCCGTGGGCGCCGCATCCCGACTGGTTCCGGGCCGTGCGCAACCAGTGCGTCCCGGCGGCCGTGCCGTTCTTCTTCAAGCAATGGGGATCGTGGGAGCCGCGCGAGGAATGGTCGGACCACCAGGGCGGCGGCCGCTTCGAGACCATGAAGGCCGTCATGCCGGACGGCAGCGACTGCCCGCACGACGTCGTACCGCAGGAAGTCGGCGCGCATCGCATGGCGCTGGTCGGGAAGCCGAAGTCTGGCGCCCTGCTCGACGGCCGCGAATGGCGGGAGTTTCCGTCGTGAGCCGCTATCAGTCCGGCCATTCGAACGATACCATGCCGCCGCCGGCCGATGCGATCATCACCAGGTCGGCGTGGTGCAGGACAGTAGTGACAACCAGCGTTAGATGCGCCTTCCCCGCTTTTGCATTTGAAGCATACATCGCGAGGACGTCGGGGCGCTTAGCCGAAGTCTTGAGGCGTAAGCCGCCACCGGCGGCGAGGATTGCGACGATCTGGTCGTCGTTGAGCACAGGCATTGTCATGGCCGATCGTCCTGTATTGTTCAGCGACTCGATGGTAAGCGCTGAGCACGGGAACGTCGACGCATGATCGTCGTCAGCGTCCACTTGGTGAGCGCCCGCGACGGCAGCGTCACCGAGCTCGCCCGCGCCCATATCTGCAATGTCGGCGGCACCGACCGGCTGGGTGACTACGAGGTCAAGACGCTGCGTGGCCGCGGCACCAGGGCGCTGAACTCCCGCGTCGTGCAGCGCGCGGGCAAGGTGCTGCAGCATGCGCGCATGCAGCTGCACGTCTGGCATCTGGTGGCCAAGGCCCTCAGTGCCGTGGGATACGGTAGATCATGAGGAAATGGATCGAATGGAAGCGTGATGGGGTAATGCGCGAGGTCTTCCTCGTTGGTCGCTGGGCTATCAAGATTCCGAAGCTCACCCGAGGCTGGCGCAACTTCCTGCGCGGACTGCTCGCCAGCATACACGAGCGGGAGATGTCGACGCTTGGCTGGCCGGAACTGTGCCCGATCGTGTTCGCTCTGCCCGGCGGTTGGATGGTCATCATGCGACGCGCCGAGCCGCTTTCGGATGAGGACTTCGCCGATATCGATCTTGACCGCATCTTCATGCCTGAGGACGGACGGGTCATCCCCGGCGAACCCAAAGGCAGTAGCCTCGGCCGATTCAAGGGCCGCATCGTCGTGGTCGACTACGGCGAGCCATGATCGCCGAACGCGCAACCGACCACCAGTCCCTCGAGCAGGTCGCCGCCCGGCTTGGCAAGTCGCCGCGCTGGCTGCAATCTCGCCTCACCGAGGACGGGCGCCGGCCGAGTCACGCGCAGCGGTTGCAGCACCATCACAATGTCGGCAGGTCGAAGCGATGGAACGAGAGAGAATACCGGGCGCTGGAAACGGCGATCGTGGCGGAGGACAGCGCAAAGGCCGCAAGCGCAAGGCCAAGCGTGCCCGCCCCGGCCTCCAGGTCGTCGAGCGCGACGGCTTCTGGCACGTCGTCGGCACCGTGCGCGTGGGCGCCCTCGACGCCGGCCGACGCTCACGCCGCATTAGAAAGAGTTCTGGCCTTCCGGCGATCGCCGAGTGCCTCGCCGACGCCGAAACCCTGCGCGACACATGGGCGGTCGAGGCGCGGCACGAGGCCATTCACGGCCGACAGCCAAGTCGTCCCACTTCGATCGCGGTAGAGGCCTGGCTCAAGACCCGCCGTAAGGGCGCCAGCGGCAAGCCGGGCTGGCGCGAAGCCAAGATCGCGCGCACCGTCGTCCTGCGCTTCGGCATCCGCACCATCGCCACCGTCTCGGCCGAGGAGTGGACGTCGCTCGCCGAATCGGAGACGGCCGGCATCGCTCCCTCGAGCCGCGAGCGCTTCCTCAACGGCTTCATGTCGCTGCTGAACTTCTGCGCCCACAAGTCGCGCAAATGGATCGGCGACAAGACCCTGCCGCATTTCGAGCGCGACGCCGCCGCCCGCAAGCCTAAGCATCGCCAGCGGCGGCACGTCGCTGAGCTCAGGCCGGACCTGATCATGCTGATCATCGACAATGCCGGCGCGCACCTGAAGCCGCAGCTGTGGGTCGAGTGGAGCACCGGCCAGCGCGCTTCGGCCGTGCTGAAGCCGCGGCTGCGCGATGCCATCCTGGCCGAGGGGCGCGAGCAGATCACTTTCCCGACGACGAAGACCGGCGAGCCGGTGACGGCCTCGCTGCATCCCGCCGCCGGCCAGGCGCTACGCGATTATCTCCAGATCCGCGGCCGACTGTGGGATCGCGACGGGCCGTTGTTCCTGACGCATCGCGGCAAGTCCTACAAGACCGAGAACGACCTCAGCGGGCACAACCGCACGGCCTTCAACAACGCCAGGGCGCGCGCCGTCGCCGCTCGCCGGCGTCAGGCTCTCGGCCGAGCGCTCGAGCTGCGCGCCGTCGGCGCGATCGCCGCGGCGCGCGAGATCATCGGCCAAGCGCTCGCCGACATCCGGCTGATGCGCCAGGTGACCCAGCACTGGTTCCGCCATCTGCTGGCCACCACCATGATCGCGCTGAAGGCGCCGATGCGCGTCGCCATGGACCAGGCTGGCTGGCTCACCGTCGAGAGCCTGATGGCCTACGCCCACGACGTGCCGGACGTGCGCCGGGCGGTGGTCGAGCAGCTGCCGATCGGGCCGGCGGCGAGGAAGGTGAGCGCATGAGCCGACGTCGCACCTATGGCTTCTCGTTCTCATGGCGGCGGGCAGCCGGGATATCTGGCGCCAAGGCCCGTCTAAGCCGCCAGATCGGCATCCCGCTCACTCAGAGCGGGCGCGAGCGCAAGCTCGGCCGCATGACTGGACATGCCATCGGTTGGATCGGCGTTGCCGTCCTTCTATGGCTGCTGTCGAAGTTCTAGTTGATCGCCGCCGTCAAGGCGGCGCGCGGCGGGGTAGTGTCCTAATTTGAGCCGCCTGCCTTTTCCTTTTCAGCTGCCGCCTTTTCTCGGCGCAGTCTCAGCCGCTCGGGAAGACTGTAGACGTAGATCAGGTATAGCTCAGCAAAATCTAGCAATTCGTCCGCTTCCTCTTGGGTGAAGGGATCAAGATCATGGGCGGCGTCTGCTCCGCCCAGCCGTACTTCGTGTGCCCACTTCGCAAGATCCGGCGTCAGTACAGACCTTGGCTAGAAAGGAGGTGCCAAGTGCGGAAAGAGCGCGCGGTAAAACCATGCTAGATTGCGATCATGGAAGTTAGTTCCAACGAGTTGCGGAAGGCTGTCGAGGCGCAGCACGGGGGAACGGCCACGCTGGTCACAAAGCTGCCCGTCCATGAGGTCTTCCAAGGCAAGACGGTATGGCAGGGCGTCATCCACGTCTTCGATCTGGAGGGCCATCCTAAGGCCACCAGGGCCTATGCCTGGTCCTCACCTATCGAGGGAAGCGATAAGCGACGATTCTATGCCGTGCTGCACCTGGGCGGTATACGCTCGCCCCTGGACGCCGTGCGGGCAGCTATCGTGGCGGAGCGCCGATCAGATCGTGGGTAGGCCACGATATTGCATCGCCTATCCTCGCGCGCAGTGGCGGTCTATCAAGCGGTGCCTTGACGACCGCTACAAGCACGACCGACCGATAGTCAAAGTTCGCAACGGAGAAATCGTCCTGTGCTTCGAGGAGAAGTGGGAGCCACCGGCATTCTCGATCCTGCTCGACGCCTATCAGGCAAATTAGGACACTACCCGCGGCGGAACTGGCGGCTGTGCACCTAGGACGAATAGGAACCAGAAGATATGGGGGTGTGCCTTGATTCACACCCCACTTATACACATGGCCTTGACACCGCATTGCGGCTTGCCTGACACTGGCACTGGATAACGAAAAAGGGGGCCTGGCAGGGCCCCCTTCGTTTCCGGCCAAACCCCGAGGGGCCGTGCCGGATGTGCTCAAGTTAAGCGGTACTTACAATGGAGTCCCCACTGTAGGCCCGTCAAGCGCTGTTCAACGGCCCCTCATCTTTTTGATGAGGCTATCTAGTGACTAGCAATCCGTTTGCGGGCCTTGGGCTCGCTTCCGCTCTGCTCGCCGGCAGCGAACGCATGGTTACCCAGATTCGGCTGAGTAACTACGCCGGGATCTATGTCGACTTCGAGCACATCGTCGAGCTGGCCGGGCCCGGTTGGCGTCTGACGCGCGAAGAGGTCATCTCCGACATGGAGACCACAGGCCGGCGCTACTACGTGAACAACAACGTCTTCGCTCCGCGGGCCTACCTCGAGATCATGCCGGCGAAGTCGCTCATTGGCTGCCGGTATGTCCGGACGATCCCGGACGGCATCCAGGCCAACAACCTGCTGAGCCTGCCTCGCTTCTAGTTTCGGCAACTCAGGGCGCTCGATCCTGCCTTTTTCACGGCCGGGTCGAGCGCTGCTGCCTCAACTCATCACTTTCGCGGCCTTGGGCGTAAATCTTCCTAGCAGCGCGGCGCGCAGGCGCTCCGCTGCTTCGACCGAAACGACCTTGGCTATTACGTCGACATCTTCGCCGGGAGCATCGGCGTTGGCCAAGAAGAGGTAGGTACCGAAGCCGTCGCAGAAATCGGCATTGGTTGAGTCAGCTTCGCGCCTCGTCAGAGGGCCGAAGCAAAGCGTGCGCGCGTTCGAGAGTGGTACTTCGAAAAAGTAGTCTTCCATTTTTCTTCTCCTGAGGAGGTCGCATGACCACGCCAAAGAAGCCACGCCTGTCCGCCAATAAGCTGGGGGAATACCTCGTGGTCGGACCCGCGCGACGTCGCCAGATTATCTACGACGCGAAGTTCCCCAGCGACGCTGTACGACCTTACTACCAACCGGCTGTCGAGGCGATTGCCCAATTCATCGCGGGCAACATGAAGGACTTGGGTATCCTCGAAAAGAAGGCGCAGGCGCTCGGCGCCATGAACCCCGAGACGATCTGGCACTCGCGTCGCATCACCGGGAACATCGACGCCTTGGAGCGTTTCGAGGGGATGCTCGATGACATCGATCTGAAGGGCGCAACACCTTCGCTAGGTTCCCATCAGGCGCCTCCGATTCACTACAACGGAACCGATGTGAGCGTGCGCCCAGACGTGATCCTCGAAGGCAGCGGATTGGTTGGAGGCCTGAAGCTCCACTTCCCCACCAGCAAGCCCATGAGCAAGGAGTCGGCTGGCTACGTGTCGGCCGTGACGTTCGAATTCTGCAATCAGCATCTGTCGGCCAAAGGCACGGCGTCGGGGAAGCTTTGCATGGTGGTCGATGTGGCCTCGGGGCAGTTCTTCCCCGGGACGGCCAGTACCAAGGCCCGCCTGAAGGAGGTGACGGCCGCGTGTGGCGAGGTGGCCGCGCTTTGGCCGTCCATCCAACCGTGATTTCAAACTTAGCGCTCAAGGGCCACCATGACGAAGGACGAAGCCGAGCCCGCCATCCGCCATCTTTGCAGCCTCTGGGCAGACGAGAAGGGCATCGTGTTGACCAATCCGGGCCAACCAAGCTTCTCGGAATTCCTGACTTGGCTCTATAGCAAGGGCTACGGTCACTACCTCACATTCCGATCGCGAACGGGGCCGCGGGAGGATGCCGAACGCTGGTTCGACCAAGAGTTCCGCCAGACCTGGCGGAACTAACATCGTGGGGAAGCGCGCAGCCAAGAGTTCACAACCTACGGCACACCGTTGACACGCGGCGGCCGGCACGGCAGGAATAGCCGCGCTAAATCAAAGGCATAGGCATGTACGGCCACTTCCCTCCGAAGGCAGAGGTCGTGAGTTCGAATCTCGCCGGGTCCGCCATTGGCTCACGCGACGGCGATGGCAGGATGCGGGATGAAGTACAAGCGGCCGGTCGCGGCATGATGGCCTCATGAGCGGGCTGTTGCACCGCCTGTTCCAAAGCCCCGCCCGGCGTCACTACGAACAGCAGGGCTATCACTTGTTCAGGCGGGCTTTCCCAGCCGAGGGAATTGGCGCCATCGCGGATATGACTCGGCGGCTCGTTCCGTCTTACACCGGCCCCTTGCGCCGACAGGACGGTGCCTTTGCCGCCAACACGTTCTTTCCTGGAACGACTCTTGTCAGCAATCCCCTTCTGCATCCACATCTCTCGCTGCCGGGCGAACTGGCGGCGCTTTCCGCCGCCCTGCGCACGCTGATCACGTCCGGCGCCCTCGGCGAACGGCTGCACGCGCTGGATGGCGTACGCCACTACATCGTCCATCAGTGCTTGCTGTTCATCGCGGCGCAAACCACGGAGCTGCATCTCGACAGCTGGTCGGTGGACACCGCGCCGCTTGGCCACTCGCATACGGTGTGGATACCGTTGCAGGACCTCGACCATCGCTCGGGCATTCCGTGCGTCGTGCCGTGGCCGGCGGGCAAGGTTGTGACCGAGCATGACCTTGGCCTCACGCGTGAGGACGCGATGTCGAGGGACGATCGGTACGAGCGCTACCATCAGGCGCTGCGCACGAAGGTGATGAGCGGCGGCCCGGAGATCGTGACGTCGCTGATGCGGAAGGGCGATTTCATGGTGTGGTCGTCGCTGACGCCGCATCTCACGCTACCCGCGCAGTCGTTTCCGAGCGAGCGCCTGTCGCTGCAGGTGCTGATCCGACCGGCCGACCAACGGTGGGGAGACTTTCTCGAGCAGCCGTACGACCGCACATCGCTGCAGCTCGAGCAGGTATCGAAGTTCTTCTCCGTCCGGGTCATGGACTGAGCCACCGCCCCGCACCGGCCTCTAGGTTTGCGCGATGGGCGGCGTCGTCAGCGCCAGAGGCTCAGTGCCTTGCCAAGAGACATCGATCTCAACGGTATGCACCTCTCCCGCTTCCACCAAGACCTCCTCGTCGAAAGGCAGCGAGAGGTTCTGAACGGGGGCGTCGATCCGGGCCGAGCCGACCGCCTTTTGCTCGACTGGCGTCTGGTTCTCCCGGAAGCTGCGTAGTATCACGTGATAGTGCAACGTCCCCTTCGCCGGGCGCGCCAGATCGAGCGTCAGCCCCCCGACCGCCGGCCGCTCAATCCGCCGCTGCCCCCAGGAGTGCGGTCCAGGGCCGATCGCAATGAAGGGCGGCGCCTGCAGGATGATGAATGACGTATCGGGAATCGATGCTCTGGCCGTGTTGAACGGATTGGACGGATCGTGCGAGGCGACCGCGTTTCCGACTTCGCACCATGCAGGGTTGGCGCCGAGGAAGGTACGTGCCGCTTCGAAAGGGCCGCTCTGCTCGGCATTGTCCATGACGATGATCCCGGACGGGTGTGTCCGGCGCGCTGCCATCTGCAGGTCGAACAGCGCGAACTCGTACTCGTGATTGCCGTCGACCAGGGTGAGATCGAGCGTGATGCGGCGCTGGTCGAGGTAGGCGAAGAAATCCATCGCAGTCAGCGGATGGAAAGACACATACTTGCTGAGATCCTTCGGCCATGAGCTGATGATCGGCGGACAGCGATCCCCACCGTAGGGGTCTGTCGTGTAGATGATGCCCCAATTGTTCTCCCAGCACGCCCGCGCCATCACCTCGGTGGTGCCAGCGCGGAACGTGCCGATCTCGGCAATGTACTTCGATCGCAGCGTCCTGATGATCGAGAACAGAACCGCCCGAGACTCGTCGCTCATGAGCGATCGATCCGGGTAGTCCTTGAAATAAGCCACTGCATCGGCATAGAGCTGGCTGTCGCGCAGATGCTCGAGAGACCCTGGAACCGGCGCTGTCGTAACAGGTGCAAGCGGCCTGGCGTCGGTTTTCTTGCGAAAGAACATGCTACATCGCCTCGCGGAGCTTGATTGACTTGATCGGATATTCGCTGTTTCCGAGCGCGGTCGCGCATCTGGTCAGGAGTCGCACGTCGGGCTCACGGGTGCCAGTCGCCAAATGGGATCCTCTACTGCCTGTCGAGGCCTGAAGAGGCTGGTCAAGAACCGCCGTTGTTGCTGATCGTCGCCGCCGAGCACCTCGCGCCATTTCTCGGCCATTTGGCCCACTAGCCGATCGAACGCCATGGCAACCTCCGTAGCTCAGCATCGGGCGCCTATAGCTTGTTCCGACGCCCGAGGCGAGGCAGTCTCCGCCGCATGAGACTCTGGGCGAGCAAGGCGTATCGACACTACCGAGACCACGGCTACCAAGTCTTCCGCAAAGCATGGCCTACCGATTCTATCACCGCCATTGCCGACATGGCACGGACACAGATCGGAGCCTATGCTGGGCTCATCCGACGCGCTGGCGACACGATGGACCTCAATGAGTTCTGGCCGGGCACCTCCCTGATCAAGAATGCGCCCCTCAATGCCCACGTTGCGCTGCCAGAAGGACTTGAGCCGCTGTCGCGAGCGCTCCGTCAGCTGGTGACGTCCAGCGCTCTGGCCGATCGGCTGCAGGAGCTCGACGGCGAGGATCACTACACCATCCACCAGACGATCCTGTTCATGAGCGCGCCCAGCACAGAGATCCACCTGGACAGCTGGTCGGTTGACACTGCGCCACATGGCCGAGCGCACACTGTCTGGATACCCCTTCAGGATATGAACCCCGGATCCGGTGTGCCGTCCGTGATCTCTTGGCCGCGAGAACGCCTGGTCACCGAGGCCGCGCTTGGCCTGCCAGAGGAGGGGTCGGTTGGGGAGCGCTATGACCGCTACCATCAGGCGCTGGCTGCCAAGATCCTCGGTGAAGGGCCCGAGGCCACGACTCCGCTTATGCGCGCCGGCGACTTCATCGTCTGGTCGTCGCTTACGCCGCACTTCACCCTGCCGTCGCGGCCTTTTCCGGCAGAACGGATGGCGCTGCAGGTGTTGGTGCGGCCAACGCGGCTCATATGGGGCAGCTTCATCAATCAGCCTTCCAAGTGGACGATCGACAGGTCCGTTCGCATCAACGAACGCTTCTCTCTTCACTTCATCTAGCCGTTTCTGGCCGCTAGATCCTGATTATCTTATTGGTGGCAAATGTCGGCTGGACGATGCTGAAGGCACTGGTCGAACCGCTGCCGCTGCCTCCCAGCGAACCCGACACCTGGACCGCGATCTGTCCCGCAAACAATTGATCGCACGCGCTGTGGAAACCGCCGGGACCATCTTGCCAGCCGGTGGTCGCCAGGTTGTTGACGTTGCTGCCCGACAAAGTTCCACTGACACCGACACTGACGCTGACGCCAGCACTGTTCGCGGTACCGCCAAGCTTCTGCGCCAGCGCCGCGCCAAGCGGTCCGCCAACACCAGCATCGACATAGCCGCGGCTGTCCGGAACGTTGAACGTCGTGCTTCCATCGCCGGCGCCGTAGGTCGTGCCGATGGCGGCAAAGAGCGCGGGATATTGCGTGCGGCTGACGGCACTGCCGTCCTCCGCGAGCCAGCCGGCCGGCAGTGTCGCGCTGCGGTTGCTCTGCGATGTGCCGGTCGGAATTGCCTGCACGGAATCGGCGATGCGGAACGCGCCGGACGATGCGTGATAGACCAACCGTAAGATCGAGCCCGAGGCGCACCACGACGGTGGCAGCAGGTACCAGGTGCCGTTGTAGAAATGGCGGAGCGGGATTGCACCCAGTCCGTTCACGTTCAGCGTCGCGCCGACGCCGGGGGTGGCGTGTAGCTCGAGCAGGAACGACATGCCATCGACATAGGCCCCCGGCGCGACGCTGTAGGCCACCGTATATGCCGTCGCCGAACCGGCCGTGAGCTTCGGCGCGCTCCAGTTGAACCAGCGCTTGACGGCCCCCATCATCGCCCGCAGCACGTTGTTCACGCCGCTCGGCGCCATGCCCTCCGGCGCACCATCGGGCGCCGACGTGATGTTGGCATTGTCGTCTTCGTTCCAGTTGGAAGCAGCGATATCCATGGCCGTCTCCTAGATCTATTTGCTCGCCACGCCCTTCAGCTTCTCGTACGAGCGCATGGCGCCGATGCCGAGCATCGCCGTCACCAGCTCCCACATGTTGCTGTCCATGGTGGGCGCGTTCAGCACGGCGGTGGTGAAGGACTCCGGCATGAAGCCGGCGAAGGCCAGGAACATCGGCTTCAGCAGGAACTGCCAGGCGATGGCGCTGCCGCCGACCCAGCCGATGAAGGGACGCCAGCCGGCAATGAACAGGCTGCCGGTCTGCGCCTCGGCCTTGTTGACCTCGAGCTGCGACAGGTCGGCCTGCTGCAGCTTCGAGAAGAAGTCCGCCATCGCCTTGTCGCGTTGCGCGGGGTCCGGGAACAGCCGGCCGAACGCCTCCTGCAGGAGCGGCGTCAGCACGGGAATGAGGGCTGCGAACATCAGGCGATCCTTTCCTCGAATTGGTCCAGTCGATTGGCCCAGCCGGTGGCGAACTGCGCCTGGTCGGGCCGGCGGCCGACGTAGCGCAGCAACAGTTCGTAGCGTTCGCACTTCACGGCGTAGAACAGCGCCGGCCAGTTGCTGACCTTGGCCAGCGCCTCGCGCGATTTCGGGCCGAAATCGCCGTCGATGGCGCCGGCATAGAGACCTTCGCGCTTCAGCACGCTCTGCAGCGCCGCCGCCGGCGCGCCGACGCCCGAGTTGACGGCATAGTCGAAGAGGAACTCGAGCAGCTGCGGGTCCTTCACCTGGTCGAAGCCGGTCCCGGTGAAGTAGCGGGCACGGTAGATGCGGCGGGCCTCGAGCTCGGTCATGCCCTCGACGTCGACGGCCGACACCGGCGACTTGCGCCAATCGTGCAGCGTGGCCAGCGTGATGCCGAACTTGGTCGGTCCGCCGGCGTCGGCGGCATTGTCGACGTAGCCGCCTTCGCGTTGGATGACGCGCGTGATCAGGTCTTCAATCGTATCGCTCATAGTCTTCAAACCTTCCTGCTCAGGAACGTGACGAAGGCGCCACCGAGGAGGCTGGCGCTGCCGGCGATCGCTGCGATGATGCCGCTGCGGTGCGCCTCGCGGCGCTCGAGCTTGCCGACCCGCCCCTCGGTCTCGCGTTGGCGCTCTCCCACCTCCGCAACGCTCGCCTTGATGTCGTCCATGCGGGCTTCCAGGCCATCCAGCTGGCCCGAGATCTTGCCCAGGAGATAGTCGAGGCTGTCGGCCATCGGTGTCCCCTATGCTCCCGCGTAGCCCTGCGCGTTCACGAACACGCCGCCGGTGACCGCCGTGAGCGTCACGACCTCGAGCAGCGTGTTCGGGGAGCCGACCAGGGGCGACTGGAAGTTGATCGCCATCAGCGGCATGGCGGTGGTCTGCAGCTGGCAACGCCAGAGCACGGTTCCACCGGCGCCGTCCCGGATGGCGAGCTCTGTCGGCGCGCCGAGCGTCGCCGTGTTGATCTGCAGATCGGTGACGTAGTTGCGGACGCCGGCGCCGGCGGCTGGCTTGATCGTCACGGCCGTCGTCGTATTGACGATGCCACCGGTGGCTTGGGCGTAGTTCCAACCGTCGGTCTGACGGCTGATTGCGACTGGCTGAGTTCCCATGATTGGCTCCCGGAAAGGATTGAGGCGTTGGTGAAAGGGAGGCTGGCTCCTAATCCCCGGCCCCGACGGGCAGGTTTGTCAGAAAGTCCGTCAGGCCGGCCATACGCATGGCATCGGCCATCGTGTACGCACCGCCTGGTCCGCTGCCTTGCGGTCCCGCGTTCATGATGATTCCGCCGCTCTTGGGTTTGCCGATGTCCTTCAGTGCCTCGCTGGCCAGCGCAACGCCGTCCCGCAAAGTGAAGCTGGGCGGTGGTTGCTGCATCGGCGGCAACGATGGCTGCAGGTTGAGGCCGGACATCATCATGGGCTGGGGCGGTCGGAAGGCCGCGCCAGCTGCCTGGGCCAACATTTCCGGCGTCAACATCTGGAATGGATTGCCCGCAGGCTTGAAGTCGAAGCCGTTCATCAGACGAGCCCTCCCGCCACCACCTTGTGGCCCCCGATTCCGCGGACGCGCCAAGGGCCGTCGCGCTCCGCCATATCCTGCGCCATGGGGCCAACGACTTTCGGATAGGTCTTGGGGTCGCTCTTGTAGCGATAGGCGTACATGGGCAGGCCGGTAAGCGGGTCGATACCCAGCTCGTCGATGTCGGTCTTGTCGCGGCGGTCGCTGCTGAAGATCAGCGGCGCCGCCTTCATCCCGAGACCGAGGGCAGCCCCGAGCCACGAATCACCACCGTTGTTCGTCGTGCCATAGCCGTACGTCGTGCCGCTGCCCGAGCTCGAGCCGCTGCTGTCGGTGACGCCACCAGGAGCGAGCGAGAGCACGCCGAGGCCGGTACGCGTCAGGAGATCTAGCGGCGCCATCTTCTGCGCCTGCGTGTAAGCGTCCTCGGCCTGACCCGCCTGCCCCATGCCCATCACGTTCTGCCAGGCCGCGCTGTTGAGGCCGGGCAACTGCGACAGGACGTTCAGCTGATTGCTGCGCTCCTGGGCGTAGTTGTTGTATCCCGCCTGCGTTGCCGCGCCGGCGAGATTGCGCGCGAGCGAGTCCGTCGCGGTGGCCACGGCGTCGCCCGCGAGGTTCCCCGCCTCCGGGGTCCTGCCTGAACCGCTGAACATGCTGCCGATGCCGGGCAGGACCTGCTTGTTGAAGGCGGTGATGGCCGGCTGCTGCGCGTAGTCGATGTTGGCCTGGAGGTAGGGATTGCTCGACAGATCGAGATACTTGCCACCCAGCGTATCGGCCGCGAATGAAGCGGGCATGCTGCCGAGGCCCGCCACTCCACCGTTGCCGAGTTGCGTGGCGGCATTCCAGAAGTTGCTCGTGTTGGCCGACGGCGGCGTATAGGGATTGATCGAGGTGCCCGTGTTGTAGACGGACGTGCCGAGGCCGCGCAGAAGCCCCTGCGCCCAGTCGATCGGCTGACTGACCGACCTGCCCTGCTGCTGGCTCTGCTGGCTGGTCTGTTGGACCTGGTTGCTGCTGGTTGCTTGACTGCCCATCAGAGTCTCCTTCCCCAAGCTGACCTGCCATCCATGACGATCTCCTCTCCGCCCATCAGGCGAACGATGCGACGCCAGCCGGCGCGGCTGGGCGTGCCCCAGACGACGGTGCAGCCGAGCGAGCGCGCCCACGGCTCGACCGTGGCCATGAACTCAGCGGCCCAGTCGTCCATGCGCGCACCGCCCACCAGCCAGAGCCGGCAGCCCTTCTCGGGCTCCAGCAGCGTGATCTGCGTGGTGACGGCCGCGACCATCCTGTCGAGATCGAAGACGCCCCAGAGCTGCGCCTCGCCCTGTAGGAGCTTGCCGACGACCTCTTCCTCGGTGCCACCGTTCGTGCGCGTGGCGGCACGCTCGAGCAGCGGCCATGCGTGGCGCCAGAAGAGGCCGAGTTGGCGAACCGGGACGGCGGTCACGATCATGGCAGCCCCAACAGCTGCTTGAGGTCGCCGGGAGTGAGCCCGACGGCGGCGAGCTTCTGCGCCGGCGTCAGTTCCGGCGTTGGCGGCAACGGAACAATCGCGAAGGCCCGGCCATCGAATGTGATCCCGGCGTTCGGGGGCAGTGCCGTGAAGGCCGCAGCCTGATCATCGGTCAGATCGATGACGGCGCCTCCTTCGGGCGCCTCGAAATCGGGGGCATCGGCCGACCACATGCGGATCAGCCCTCCTCGGTCCACCACGACGCGCATCAGCTTATCCTCCGGGCCGATATGAACGTCGCCGTGTTCAGCGCGCCGCCATAGCCTTGCGAGTAGGCGACGCACCACACGTCGTTTCCCGAGCCTCGCAAGGTAAAAATAGTGGGGCCGCCCAGCGTGACGACCGCTCGGCAGATAGAGGTGACGGGCCAGTTGGAGACGCCCCACCCCATGACGCCGCCGCCATTTGCCACAACCGACGTGCCGTCATGGATGGAGACGCCGACGACGGTTTGGGTGCTGTTGGCGTCACCGATCAGCCCGACGCCGGTGATCTCCCACTTCTGTCCGGCCGCGCCAATGCTGCCGGTGTTGCAGAGGTTGACGGTGCCGATGCCAATGATGGTGTTCGACGCCATGTAGACGGTCAGGTCGGCGGCGGAGACCGTCGGCGGGAAGTTGATGGCATTCGTCAGGTCGACAGGCGGTGCGACCGCGCCGTTGTAGGCGCGGATCAGCGCATTCACCCGCTCGGTGATCGATCGGACGTCGGCGTTCGACGGCAGCGCCGGAAGAGCGGAGGCTGTCGTCGTCATTGCGCACCCGCCGGGCGGACGTCGAGATCGTCGATGCCCTGCATGTTCGACCAGACTGCACCGGCCGGCATCGTCGCCTTGGCGCGGAAGTAGCGGCCGCTGCCGTAGATCGGCGCCAGGCCGGCGGATGTGAGGCCGACGGCGCTGCCATAGCTCACGCTGGACTGCTGCGTTTCGCGGCTGCCGAGCTGGATCTGCGGCGAGCCGCCATCGATCAGTGGTCGGCAGCCGCGGATCACGGATCGCCGGCCCGATTCGCCAGGATTGAATTCGCCCGTTTCGATGGCCGCGGCCAGCGTCGAGCCCGAGAACGACCCGCTCCTGTGGTTGGCGTCGAAGCCGAACAGCAGGAGCGACAGCACGCCCGTCCAGTAGGAGCTGTCGAGCGAATAGGGCAGCCCCTCCAGGCCTGCGCCGCCGGTGAAGGCGTCGAGCTGCTCGAGCGTATAGCCCTGCTGGCTCACACCGCCGTAAATGAGCTCGACCGAGAGGATGGCCCTGCTCCACCGTTCGGTGCGCCAGTTGTAGATCAGCAGCCGGTTGGGATTGCCGTCGCTGCTGGTGAGCGACGGATAGGCGAAGACGTAGAGCCCGCGCACCGGATCGATCGCCGCCGAGCTGCGGAAGTGGCTCGCTTCATCGAATTCGGCCCAGAAGGTGCGGTCGACCTTGCCGCGGCCGATCGGCTTGATCGCCTGGGCTCCCTGGATCATGTGGAAGCCCGACTTGTGCAGGAAGAACGCGACGTCGAGCACGCTCGCCACGCTGTTCGGCACGCTGCAGCCGAGATCGTTGGCGATCTTGTCGATACGGAAAACGATCGGCGTGCCTTCATAGGTCAGGCGCCGGATGGCGGTTTCCTGGAGGACGATGCCCACCTCACCGCCGACCAGGCCTGTGACGTTGCCGCCATCGGGCAGGTCCTGGAAGTCGGCCTGTGTCGTGGGGCTCGATCCCCAGGTCTCGCAGTTGTTGAGGCCGGACCACTGGATGCGCTGCGGCGTGCTGCCGATCTTGCCCATCAGCAGGAAGTCGCGGACGGTGGTGATGAAGGTGCCGATCGGTGGTGAGCCGCCGAGATCGGCGAAGTTGGTGCCCGTGCCGAGGTCGAACTTCTGCGGCGGGTCGACGCCATTGATCGCGATCGCAAGCGAGCCGAACTGGGTGAACCGCCAGTTGCTGTCGCCGCTGAGCGCGTAAATCGTGGCCTTCTGCGCCGTGCCGCCGGAGCTGTAGGCGGTATAGCCGCTCGTGTTCACGCCGATCGTGAAGTTGTTGGCGTCGACGACCGTCACGGTGAAGAACACGTTGTTCACCTGCGTCATGCCGACCACGCCGGAGACGTAGATCGTGTCGCCGTTGCTGTAGCCGTGCGCCGCGGCCGTCACCTTGCCCGGGTTCGCCTGGGTGATGGCCGTGATCGTCTTGCCCGCGGCGAGCTTCGGCACCGGTGTCCAGGTCGTGCCCGAGAGCAGATAGAGCTTCGTGGCGTCGCCGGCGAACATCTTGGTCGAGCCGGCAGTCCCACGGAACCAGGCCGCACCCTGAGCTCGGGCGGCGAGCGCATTCGACACGCTGGATAGCGCGTTGAGCGGGACATAACTCTCCTCGGCCGGGACCACGTTCTCGGCGGTGCGCGCCCATTGACTGAGAGCCGGCATGTCGGGGCGCCACTCGGCGAAGGGAATGACCGTCATGGCGTCATGCCTCCGCGAACGCGGATCACAGGTGCTGCGGAGGCCGTGATGCGCTGGGTGCGCGCGTTCAGGCCGGCGACGCTGGCGTTGTAGAGCTGCAGGTAGCGTTGGGCGGCGAACTCGTCCTGCGTGAAGATCGCCGCTTCGATCAGGCAGCCGAAGAGATAGACGTCGGGATAGTTCGTCAGGATGAGGTTCGCCGTGGCGCCGGTCGGCGTCGCGAGCTTCTGGTAGTAGCGCAAGGTCGCGGTCGCGCCGGCCGGATCGTCCTTCACGCGGAAGTTCGTGCCGGAGACGGCGATCTTGGCGACCTGTCCCAGGCTTTGCGCGCCGTAGGCATCGAGCGTGCGCTGGCTCACGATCTGCAGCAGCGCGACCGGGCTGTTGAGCAGGACGCTGATCAACTCGACGAAGGCTGCCGGCTGGGCCACCGTCGCCTGGAGGACGAAGGCTGGGTCGGCCGTCTCCATCTCGACGATGCGCAGCGGATCGGACCGCAGCGGATTGCCCGGGTCCTCGGTCGCGTGGCCGTAATAGATGCGGCGTTCGCAGCCCAGTAGGAAGTCGTCGAAGCGGGAGTCCAGCAGGGCGTCGCCGGTGCGGGCCAGCCAGGCGAGCATGCCCGCCTTGAGGCCAGCGTAGGTGGTGATCTGCGCAGCCATCAGGACGCGCTCCTTGCCATGAGCGTCTTTGCCGGGAGCGCGCCACTCCAGTGGCGCTCTTCTCCCTCCTGGACACCCCATGAGCGACACTGGAGTGGCGCGCTCCCGGCAATGAGGGTCATACCGTCCCTCCATCCGTGCGCAGCCAGCGCCAGTCGGAGCTGTTCAGCAGCTCGTCGACCTTGTCCTGGTGATCAGGGTTCCAGTAATCGACGCCGAGCTCGTTGCGCCACTTGGCGATGATGATGAGCGGAATGCGCGCCACCATGCGCACGTCGCGCGCGGCGTTGTAGGGGTCGCAGTGGTTCTGGGCCTCGCGGTTGAGGTCGAGCAGCGCCTCGGTGCGTTGGCTCGCCTTCTGCGCCCAGTTGCCCTCGCCGTCCTCCAGCCACCACTGCGCGAGGCCAGTGGTGGGATCGAAGCCGAGCAGACGCGGGCTCACGACCGCACCTCCGCCTGGCCGCGATCGGTGAGGAACTGTGCAAGGTCGGCAGGCACCTGCAATTCGGTGCCCTGCAAAACCTTAGATGTGAAAACGTTAGATGCCGGCCAGGCCGTTACAACATTTTCCTCCGGGCCGACCGGCAGGTAGACGTGGTCCACCGTGATGACGACGATGGTCATCGCGATGGCTGGATTGGATTTGCGTGCCATGAGAGATCCTTCGCTTCGCTCAGGATGGCTACGCCAGGTCCGCCAAGATGCCGCTGCCGCCCTCGTTGCGGCTTTCCAGCGTTACCTCGCCGACGATGTGGAACTTGCGGGAGTCGCCGGTCTTGGCGAGCTCCTCCTTCTTCCACTTGCGCAGCCACAGCAGGCGCCACAGCGAGGGATCGATGACCTCGATCTCGCGGCCACGGACGAAGCGGCTGGCCATGGCGTTGAAGGTGCCGAAGTCGGACACGTAGCGATCGACGGCGCCGATCACGGTCGCGGCCTTGCCCTTGGGCTCCTGGTACTGGGTGGCGATGCCGGTGAAGGCCGAGAAGGCCTGCTTCTGCGACGCGCCCATCAGGAGGATCGTGGGCTTGCCGCCGGCCGTCCACGCCGAGCGGATGACGCCCTTCAGCAGCGCCTCGGTCGAGGCGCGCTGGGTGCCGTCGGTCGGCGCCGCGGTGTTGCCGGCCGTGAAGCCGCCGGAGGCACCGCCGGCGCCGCGCGAGACGTTGCTGGTGAGCCAGCTCTCGAAGCCGCCCAGGCGGCGCGGCGTGGCGCCGGCCTGGGCGTTCGAGGCCTGGTTCTGGCAGGCTACCGCCTCGAGATCCATCTTGGCCCGCCGGCCGGCGAGCGCCGTCTGGTAGCTGATCTCGCTGTCACGGCCGGCCTTTTTCACCGCCTCCTGGGTGTTGGAGATGGTGAACGGTTTCTTGAAGATCTGCGTGCGGTTGCCCACACGCACGGTGGGCGCGATCGCCGCACCGGTGGTGTCGTCGCCTTCGAGCTGGGCATTCGTCGTATCGGCGTTGCCGAGCTGGTCGAGCTGCCATTCCTCGTAGGTGGCATCGGCATCACCCGAGCCGATGGTGCTGACGAACGGCGTCTCGTCCTTGTTGAGGATGGAGATGATGTTGTGCAGCGATTCGCGGTTACCCACGGCGCTGTTGGTGATGAACGTGTTGGTGGGTGCAGCCATGCGCTGCGCTCCTCCTCCGAATGAAAGCGTGATGCGGTCTTCTAGAGACCGCTTAGGCGAATGAGTTCGGCCGCATCGGCGATCGAAGCTCCTCCGCTCTGCCTGAACCGCTCGCCAACTTCCCGGAGGTCCGCGCCGTTCCGGTTGCCGGGGGTGTTGCCCGGTCCGGGATCGATGCGGGTCGGTGTCGTCTTCACGGGATTCCTCCCTCCTCCGCCGCTGGCGCGGCTACGGAGGGCGCGTTGTGCGTTCTCGAAGCGCATGGCGCTCAGGGCCAGCTCGATGACCGGCGCCTCGTAGATGGCAGCGATACGGTCGGCGGGGATGCCCTTGGCAAACAGGAAGCGGCTCAGTTCGTCGTAGGTCTGCCGAGCCCGCTCGGGGCCGAAGAAGTCGGGAAGCCGCTCGGCGAGCTTGGCGTGCTCAGCCTGGCGCGCCGCCTGAAGCTTCTGCTCCTCCTGCTGGCGAGCGGCAGCGATGTCGGCCTGGCCGCGGCGATCGGCTTCGGCCAGCAGTGTTTCCTCCTGCTGGCGCTCAGCGATCAGCCGCTGCACTTCGGCCGGGTCCTTCTCGGCCAGGGCCTTCCAGTCGACGCCGGCCCATTTGTCGACGAACGCCTTCCGGAAGGCGGGTCCGTTCTGCTGCCACCAGGCAGCGGATTGCTCGACAAGGGAGGCAGCAGCCTCCTTTGCCCGCGAGGCTTCCTCCCGGGCCTCCCTCGTCTGCAGCGCCTTCTTCTGGCCATAGGCAACGCGCAGGCGCTCGTACTGGCTGAGCACGGACCGCACCCGCTCCGGCAGTTCGGCCCACATCGCCTTTTCCTCGGGACGCCAATATTCGGGCGCCTCATCGATGGATGGAGCGAGAGAGGGGTCCGGCTTCTCGTCGTCGACAGGCTCTGCCTGCTCCCCGGCAGCGGGGCGCTGCACCGCACTCTCGTCAAGAGCGGGCACGTCGACATCGTTTGCGCCTCCGACCAAGGCGGCAGCCTCGGAAACGTCGACGGTATCCGGCGTGCGATCGCTGTCAGTCTCTGCGGCCATAGAGGCTCTCCTTCAGCAGGTCGCGCCGCTCCTTCAGCCGTGCGTTCGCCTCGTGCTCCTCGACCAGGGCGGCAAGCCCGGCCTTGAGCTCGGTGGCAACGCGGGCGCGGTTGTAGGCAATCTCGCGCGTCGTCATGTCGTCGGGATCGCTGGTCAGAACCTTGCGCATCTCGGCGTTCACGAAGTCATCGAACAGCCAGCCGGCACCGGCCAGCAGGTCGCGGGCGCGCTGGGTGCGCTGGTCTGACGGCGCCGAAGCGCTCTCAGTATCGTGGCAAAGGAAGGGGCCGTTCGCGGCCATCGTGCCGATCCCTCATGGTGCGTGTCGGCAGGGATAACCGTTGCGGACAAAGACCAGCACGGTCCAAAGCTTAAGCACAACGAGCGCGTGCTTTACTTTGAAGGGCCGAGCGGAAATCGCGGCGAGATGTCAATTCGCGAGATAGACGGCGAACTGAGGATACAGCTCTTTAACCTGGGCAACGCCGTGGTTGTGTGCCCCGAGGCGAACTACCAATCGACAGCCGCCAAGCGTGAGGCAGCCAAATCAAACTGACCCAATACCGATGCCGAACTCGAACAGCTGATGCCGCTGGTGCGGCGTAGCGATCATGGCCGCCAGGAGCGCCGATCCTGGCGACCGCTTCGAAATTGTAAGGTTGATCGAAGCAGTCGTAGATCACCGGCGGCCGAGACGTATCATCCGCGTGCGGGTAAGCGGCGCAGACCAGCCGTTGAAGCGCGGCGCTTCCAGCCCCAAAGCGGCGCGGCGGTCGCTAATCGTCTTCACCTTGAAGCGCATGCCGATCTGGGCGGCGATCAGGTCCGCCAGTTCGGCATTGGTGTGTCGGTCGGCGAGGCTTTTCAGCAGCTCGGCACATCGACTGTCCCAGAGGGGTCGGCGGCCGGCCCTTTCGAGGTCCTGGGCCGAAAAACAGGGCAAAGCACCGGGGATTGTCGGTGCGGTAAATACACAGGGAAAATACGCACTGGACATATCCATAACTTGACATTACGCAAGTCACCTGTCAACATCATAGTTATCAACCAATGACAGCAGTGCAGTCGTCCGACGAGGCTTCCATGAGCACACTAGGAGAGCGAGTCAAAGGAGAGCGTGAGGCCAAGGGCTGGTCGCAGGCCGAGCTGGCGCGGCGCGTCACGCGCGCGGGCTATTCCATCACCCAGGGCGGCATCGCCCAAATCGAGCGGCGCGGCGATACCGAGCCGAAATCGATCGTCCAGCTCGCCCAGGCGCTGGGCATATCGGTGCACTGGCTGCAGAGCAATCGCGGCGACAAGACCGCAGGCTCGCTGCCGGTCATCGACGCCGACCTCAGCCTCGCGCCGATCGGCGGACGCCGGCGCGGCATGCCGATGACGGGTGTGCGGGCGCCGTTGCAGGTCTTCTCGTCGGCCCAGGGCGGCAGCGAAGGCGCCATGGCGCTCAGCAACGAGCCGGTGGCCTGGATTCCGCGCGATTCGCGGCTCGAGGGCGTGAGCGAAGCCTACGGCTGCTTCGTGTCGGGCGATTCGATGGAGCCGGCCTACGAGCGCGGCAACCTGCTGCTGGTGAATCCGTCGGCTCCGGTCGGTCCCGGTGACGACGTGGTGCTGATGCGCGAGGAAAAGGACGGCACGCGCTATGTGCTGGTGAAGCGCCTGGTGAAGGCGAACGCCGCGAGCTGGACGGTGAAGCAATACAATCCGGCCAAGACATACACGCTGTCGCGCAAGGAATGGTCCAAGGCGCACTTGGTGATCGGCAAGTACAACCGGACGAGCTGACTTTCCCAGCGGCCGATGCCTGCGGTGCCGTCAGCCATGCGTGGGCGGCAAGGCGCGATGCGCCGACTGTCGTCATTTGCCAGCAGACGCAGCGCGCGACGCTTTCCTATCTGTCGCGCATGGCGCGCAGGTCAAATCCGGTCAGCAACAAACGCAAACGACTGCCCTACGTGGCCAAGATCAAGCGGGATGATCCGTTCCGGCTGCAGGACGAGCGCGAGATCGCACAGGCCTGCCGGCGCATCGCCGCCGCCGGCGACTACCTGGCGCTGGCCGGCTGGCGCGAAGAATCGGGCTACCGCCTGTACCATTTCGCCACCTGGGCCAAAGCGCGCGCGATGCAGCACTGGATCGACCGCAGCGGCATCGCGCAACGTCCGATGCCCAAGCTCGGCCTCACTGCCGAGGAGAAGGCCGAGCGCGATCGCCAGGCCCTCGCCTGGGGCCTGGAGACAGGCGCGGCGCGCGAGATCCTGCAGAGCTACCGGCGCGCGCGGGATCGCGGCGACAGTGAACTCACGTCGTTCAATGCAGCGGCAGCGACCGCGGTCGCGCTCGGCCGACCGAGAGGCGAATGCGAGAACACGGTTCGGGTGCTGATCTCCTGGGCGATCGAGCATCGCCGCCGGTGGTTCACTGCGGACGAGGACACTGGCGGCGCCTTTGACAGGCCCTAATTGTGGGCAGCAGCCCCCTGCCCTAACAAAAAGGGCGCCCGCAGGCGCCCTTTCCTGATCAGCCGACGGAGCCGCTTATTTGATATACGGGCACTTCCCGTCCTTGAGCGGCCGGTAGGCCTCGTCCCCCGGCACGGTGGCCAAGAGCTTGTAGATGTCGTCCTTGCTCTTGGACTCCTCCGGCGACTTCACCTGGAAGAGGTACATGTCGCGCACCAGGCGGCCGTCCTCG
>Ga0049070_1000237_pt1 | contig 61820 bp, 55 predicted proteins | sample FECB22metaG_FD_56243 | JGI IMG/M metagenome (GOLD analysis project Ga0049070, IMG submission 56243) | Cyanobacterial communities from the Joint Genome Institute, California, USA - FECB-22 | ecosystem: Environmental > Aquatic > Thermal springs > Hot (42-90C) > Microbial mats | place: USA: California
GCCGCCGTCATGCTCGCCGCAGTCAGACTCTGGATCAGACAGCTTTGAGTCCACGACCTAATCCCGACCTGCCGCAACGGAGCATGGATTGCATCCCTCAGGCAGACAACTCTAGCGTGGACTTCCACAGACAAGGGCTCCTCCAGAGAGCTCGACTGCGGCACCCGACCTCATGGAGGAGGGGGAGGAAATGAGCAGACTTCGCGGACTGCCCGCGGCAGCCGGGATCTTTGCGGCGGCGATCGGTTGCGACGCGCTCGTCGGCACCGCCGATGCGGGCGCATTCGCGATACGCGAGCAGAGCGCCTACGGACAGGGCATGAGCTTCGCAGGGGCGGCGACCTGCGGCACGTCCGTCGCTGGGACGTTCTGGAATTCCGCGGTGGTGACCTGCGCGCAGGGTCTGGACGTCGAAGGCTCGCTGTCGATGATCGTTCCGTCCACGGAGATCACGACGGCGGCGTTCCCGTCCAGCCTGCTCGGCCCGGGCAGTCCGCTGTTCTTCGGTGGCGATCCGGGCGATATCGGCAAGACCGCGGTCGTGCCGGCCACGACCGTCGCCTACAACGTCGATGAGCGGTGGTATTTCGGCGCCACCATCAACGGGCAGTACGGCCTGAAGACGGAGACCCGGTTCAGTCACGCCGCGCAGATCTACGGCCGAGAGTCCGAGGTCTTCTCGCTGAATGTCAATCCGGTGGTCGGCTACCGGATCAACGACGCCTTCGCGGTGGCGGCAGGGCTGCAGATCCAGTACTTCGACGTCATCCTCAGCCAGGCCGTCGGCATCGCACCAATCGCCCCGTCCGCCGTGCTGAACGGCGATGACATAGGCTTCGGCTTCACCGCCGGCCTGCTGATCACGCCCACTCCCAACACCGAGATCGGCATCGGCTTCCGGTCTGCCATCAAGCATGATCTGGAGGGCATGCTGGCGATCCCGCTCGTGGCGCGGCTGCCGATCGAGGTCGATCCGACCCTGCCGGAGATGGTCAGCTTTGGCCTGCGCCACCGATTCACCGACAGGTTCTCGATGCTCGGCACGGTCGAATGGACAAACTGGAGCCGGTTCGGGACCTTCACCGTGGTCAACTCGCTGAACGGACTGCCTGTGTCGCTGCTGCCATTCGAGTACCGGGACGGATGGTTCTTCGCCCTCGGCGCCGAATACGACTGGGACGATCGCTGGACATTGCGCGCCGGGGCGGCGTGGGAGCGCGCACCGATCGATGACGTCACTCGCTCGATCCGGCTGCCGGACGACGACCGGCTGTGGCTGTCGGCAGGCCTGTCGTACCACTGGTCGGAGCGTTTGCGCCTTGACCTTGGCTACTCCTTCCTGACCACCTTCGACACGCGGATCAATATCGGGCCCGGAAACCCCGTCTATGTGCCGCCGGTGACATTTGCCGCGGACGTGGACGCAAGTGTGCATATCGTCGCCGCCGGTCTGAAGTATTCCTTCGGTGGTCGGGATGCGATGGAGCCGGTGTCACCGGTCTACAGGCCGTAGCTGTCGGAGACAGGGGCGCGGGTCTCGAGCGCCCGAGCGAAATGGGCCGGCCGTCAGGGCCGGCTCGTCTCATGTCGGCGGATACCTGTCCACCGGTGTCGAGTTCTTCGCCTCAGAACGAGGCCCGGACATTGCCGCCGTCGATCAGGATGTTCTGAGCGGTGATGTAGCCCGCATGCACGCTGCACAGGAAGGCGCAGGTGCTGCCGAACTCGGACGGTTCGCCGAACCGGCCGGCCGGAATCGCCGCCTTCAGTTCGGACGCGATGTCCTCCTCGGATCGGCCCGTAGCCTTGTGCCGCGACGCCAGCATCGCCCTGATACGATCGGTCTCGAAATTGCCCGGCAGCAGGTTGTTGATGGTCACGCCCCGGTTGGCGACCTGACGCGCGACGCCGGACAGGAAACCGGTGAGGCCGGCGCGTGCGGCGCTCGACAGGTCCAGTCCGGGAATTGCCTGCAGCACCGAGTAGGACGTGATGTTGACGATGCGCCCGAAGCCCCGTTCCATCATCGGGTCGACGACGCGCTGGATGAGCTCGATCGGCGTGACCATATTCATGATGAGGCCATCGAGCATCGCCCTGCGGTCGATGTCGCGGAAGTCACGGAACGGCGGCCCGCCATTGTTGTTTACCAGGATATCGGGACTTCCGTTGGCGGCAATGAGCGCATCCTGGACATCGGTTCGTGAAACATCCCCGGGCACAGGGATCACCCTGGCGCCGGTCGCGGCGGCGATCTCGTCGGCGGTACGGGCGAGCCGCTCCGCATCGACGCCGTTGATTACCACCTCGCAGCCGGCTGCCGCGAGAGCTTCCGCGCAGGCCCGGCCGAGTCCTCGGCTCGATGCGCAGACGACCGCCCGTCGTCCCCGGATACCCAGATCCATTCCCTGCTCCTTCGTGTCTGGCATAGGCCGCAGCGCTGGCGCCGCCCACCATCAATCCAATGCCCGCCGGGGCGCAATGTCCACCACGCTTGCACTGTGCGCATGGCTGCCCCAGCGGCAACAGTGTTGCACTCGGATGACAGGCGTCATAATCCTGCCAAGCAAATCACGCTATTGGCGTCTGCACTGAGGCTGCGGACGGGGGCAACCGTGCATCAACATCCTGCCAGTACGGTTTACCGGACCTTGTTCCTGTCCGACGTTCATCTTGGCACCAAGGGCTGTCAGAGTGAACTGTTTCTCGATTTTCTCAAGCATACGGACGCCGAGACCATCTATCTCGTCGGCGATATCATCGACTTCTGGCGGCTGAAGCGTTCCTGGTATTGGCCGCAACAGCACAACGACGTCGTCCAGAAGCTGCTGCGCAAGGGTCGCAAGGGAGCCCGGATCATCTACATCCCGGGGAATCACGACGAATTGCTGCGCGATTACATCGGCACGCATTTCGGCGGCATCGAGGTGATGCGCCGGGCCATCCACATCTCGGCGACCGGCGAGCGCTTCCTCGTCCTGCACGGAGACGAGTTCGATGCGGTGGTCCGTTATGCCAAATGGCTGGCGCTGCTTGGCGACTGGGCCTATGCGACCGCGCTGCTCGTCAACACTTACTTCAATGTCGCCCGGCGCAAGCTCGGTTTCCCCTACTGGTCGCTCTCGGCGTGGTTGAAGCTCAAGGTCAAGAATGCCGTTGCGTTCATCAGCGAGTTCGAGCAGGCGCTGGCCGCGGAGGCGGCGCGGGCACGGGTTGACGGCGTCGTCTGCGGCCATATCCATCATCCGGCCGATCAGATGATGAACGGTGTGCGCTATGTGAACTGCGGCGACTGGGTGGAGAGCTGCACGGCGGTCGGCGAGCGGCCGGACGGGACACTTGAGATCATCCGCTGGCCGGTCGTCAGAGCCCAGCGGCAGGACCCGCCCGTCGAAACGGCTCGGGTCGCCGCGTGATGACGCCGTCATGAAGCGGCTGGTGCTGGCCACGGACGCCTGGCATCCGCAGATCAACGGCGTCGTCAGCGTGCTTGACCGCCTGCGGCGCGAGACGCCGGCTTACGGTCTCGAGATCGAGGTGGTCTCCCCTGCCGAGTTCAGCTCGGTTCCGCTGCCGACCTACAGCGAGATCCGCCTTGCGCTGGCCGGCCCTGCCCAGGTCGGGCGGCGCATCGAGGCACTGAAGCCCGACTTCATCCATATCCCGGCCGAAGGGCCGATCGGGATGGCGGCGCGGCGCTGGTGCCTGCGCAACGGGCGATGGTTCACCACGAGCTTCCATACCCGCTTTCCGGAGTATCTGGCGCGGCGGCTGCCGGTTCCGCCACGGCTGTCCTACGCCTGGCTGCGGCGGTTCCACAATGCCGGGCAGGCGACACTGGTTTCCACGCCGACTCTGGCGGCGGAACTGGCGTCACGGGGTTTCGCCAATCCGGTGATCTGGCCGAGGGCCATCGATACCGCGGCGTTCACGCCCGGCGAGGCGGCGGCGCTCGACTTTCCGAGGCCCATCTTCCTCTATGTCGGCCGGGTCGCGGTGGAGAAGAGCGTGGACGAGTTCCTGGCCCTCGATCTGCCTGGCACGAAGGTCGTCGTTGGCGACGGACCCCAGCGCGCCGAGCTGCAGCGGCGCTTTCCGGAGGCCAGGTTCCTCGGCGTGCATCGGGGCGAGGATCTGGTCCGGCTCTACCGCGCCGCCGACGTCTTCGTCTTTCCAAGCCGCACCGACACACTTGGCCTGGTCTCGATCGAGGCCCTGGCCTGCGGCGTGCCGGTGGCGGCCTATCCGGTGCCGGGGCCGATGGACGTCATAGGCCATTCGGGTGCGGGTGTGCTGGACGAGGATCTGCGTGCTGCCGCGCTGGCGGCGCTCGACATCCCGCCAGATGTTTGCCGGGCGCGGGCGCTCGAGTTCAACTGGGACACCAGCGCCCGCACCTTCGTCGACATCATCCTGCGGTCGAATCGCTGCGCGGTGTCCTGACGCCGCCATTTTGCTGCCCGGACCGATCCTGTAGTGTTGGCTGATCCTCCAGCGCGGAGCTTCATCATGGCGACGCCAGACCGGCGTATCCCGTCCTTCGACGACATCGAGGCGGCCGCGGCGCGGCTCGCCGGCGTATGCATCAGGACGCCGCTGCTCGCATCGCCGGCGCTCGATGCGGCGACCGGCGCACGCGTGCTGATCAAGCCCGAGATCCTGCAGCGCACCGGTTCGTTCAAGTTCCGCGGCGCCTACAATGCGATTGCCGCGCTCGATGAGGCCGAGCGCCGGCGCGGCATCGTCACCTGTTCGTCCGGTAATCATGCCCAGGGTATCGCGGCGGCGGCGCAGCTTTTCGGTGTGCCGGCCACCATCGTCATGCCGTCGGATGCGCCGCCGCTGAAACGCGATCGCACGCGGTCCTATGGTGCGCGGATCGTGCCCTATGACAGGGCGACCGGAGACCGGGATGCGGTCGCGGCGCAGGTCGTCGAGGAAACGGGAGGCGTGTTCGTCTCGCCTTATGACGATCCGGGTGTCATCTCCGGTCAGGGCACTGCGGGGGTCGAACTGGTGCAGCAGGCGCGGGAGCTCGCCGGCGATCCCGACCTGGTGCTGGTTCCGTGTGGCGGGGGTGGTCTCACCGCCGGTATTGCGCTGGCGGTTCAGGCGCTGGCGCCGTCTGCGCGCGTGATGACGGTCGAACCGGAGGGCTTCGACGACCATGTCCGCTCGTTCCTGTCGGGAAGGCGTGAGGAGAATGCAGCGCGGGCCGGATCGGTTTGCGACGCGCTGATGGCGCCGCGGCCCGGCGAGCTGACCTTCGAGGTGAACCGCTCGCGCGTCGCCGGCGGCGTGTCGGTCAGCGATGCGGAGGCGCTGGCAGCAGTCGCCTACGCATGGCGTGACCTCAAGCTGGTGGTCGAACCCGGAGGCGCCGTGGCACTGGCGGCCCTTCTGAGCGGCAAGGTCGACGTGGCCGGCCGCACCGTGGTCGTGGTGCTGTCGGGCGGCAATGCCGATCCGACCATCTTCGCCCGTGCCGTGGCGCTTGCCGGGGAAGCGGAAGCCCAGGCCGTCAACTGAACAGGATCATCCGCTGGTCGAAGGTCAGCCCGGTCAGATCGCTCGGACGGCGCCGTTGCGGCTCCGGGAGCCTGTGAGGCTGCGAGGCCGCCGGTTGCGGTTCGGCCGACTGACCGGCTTCGCCGGTGGTCCGACCCGGGGCGGCCGATACCGCGGCGGCAGGCGCCGACGCCGGAGCGGCCGATATGCCGCTTGGCGACGCAGCACCGGAGTGCGACGGCAGCGCCGACATGGGACGGAGCTGCGCGGATGCCGGCGAATCGACGTCGGTCCATTGGACGTCGGGCCCCTCCACGAGCTCGAGATCCTCGAGGAAGCGGCCTGCAGCCGGGTCGGCCTTGTGGATCGCCGGATCAACGCTCGTCGTCGTCTCCGGCTGGTCGGGTTCCGTCAGGGTGCCTTCCAGGCCATCGAGGCGGCGTTCGATCCGGCGCAGCGCCCGCGCCATCGAGGCCATGCCCCGCACACCGGCAGCCGCACTGCGAGCGGAAGACAGGATGTCGACAGCGTAGCGGTCGAGCGCATCGCACAGGTCGGGCGAAACCTCGCGCTCGCGCAAACCCCAGGCGATCTCCTGGATTCGTTCGCTCGCCCTCAGCACCGTCTGGAGATCGGCTCGCGTCCGCTCGGCCTCCGCCGCGAAGTCGACGTCCTGGGCGCGCTGGCGCTCGCGATCCTCGCCGCCGGCGGCGATTTCCCGCCGAACCTCGGCAAGCGCTTCGGCAATCTCCGCAAAGCCGTCGCGGATGATCGCGAGATCGGGCAGCTTGCGGCTGCGGACGAGCGATTCGATCCGCTCGAGGACGGCGAGCAGCGAACGGGTGTCGGCGTTGCGGTTGCGGCGGGCGTATTCGACCAGGAACCAGCGTCCGCGGGCGGTCTCCATGACCGCCGCCAGGATGGCGTCGTAGTCCGGATCGCTCGGCCCGAAGGCCTCGGGATCGGTGCCCCCGCCCGGGGGCGACGGGAGGTTGTCCGATCCGGCCATCAACCGGGCCCGCCTGCTGCGCTGCCCGAAGTGCCACATACCGGTTTGCAGCGATATCGCACTGTCTGCCCCCGGGGTCTGCCCCACGAATCGTTAAGGCGACACAGTAGCCCGATTCTCGCGAATGTCGCGGCCCGCAATCGACCGCGCGCCTATCCCCACAGCATGGATTCGGGCGGGTGGACCTCGCTGCCGGTATAGTGCAGGCCGGGATCGCGGTCCCTGGCCAGCAACAGCGGTCCGTCGAGGTCGACCCAGTCGGCGCGCTGGGCAACCAGCATCGCCGGCGCCATGGCGAGCGACGTGGCAAGCATGCAGCCGACCATGAGCTTCAGTCCGCTTGCCGCCACCGCGTCGGCCATGGCGAGCGCCTCGGTGAGCCCGCCGGTCTTGTCGAGCTTGATGTTGACCGCATCGTAGCGCGCCGACAGCCCCGCAAGACTCGCACGGTCGTGGGCGCTCTCGTCGGCGCAGACGGCGACGGGCCGGGCGATATCGGCGAGGACCCCATCGGCATCGGCCGGCAGCGGCTGCTCAACCAGTTCCACGCCGGCGGCCGCGCAGGCGGCCAGCAGCGGCTCGATGTCGGCCGTCGACCAGCCCTCGTTGGCATCGACGATCAGGCGGGCGTGCGGCGCGCCCGCACGCACCGCGGCAATCCGTTCCGCGTCGCCAGTGCCGCCGAGCTTGACCTTGAGCAGGGGGCGGTGCGCGGCCTGGCGTGCAGCCTCGTGCATTGCCTCGGGGGTGCCCAGGCTCAGCGTATAGGCGGTGACCAGCGGGCGCGGTGGCGCAAGCCCGGCGAGCCGCCAGGCGGGTTCGCCGGCGCGCTTCGCCTCGAGATCCCACAGCGCGCAGTCGATGGCATTGCGTGCGGCCCCGGCGGGCATCCGCGTCGCGAGGTCGGCGCGCGACAATCCGTCGCCAACCGCATCCGCCATGGCGGCAATCGCCTCGCGGACGCCGTCGACGGTCTCGCCGTAGCGGGCATAGGGCACGCATTCGCCGCGTCCGAGGATGCCGGCCTCGCGGATCGAAGCCACCACGACCACGGCTTCGGTCTTGCTGCCGCGGGAGATCGTGAAGCCGCCGGCGATCGGCCAGCGCTCGACCGACACCTCCAGCGAGCGGATCATACTGCGGGAAACTCCCTGATCAGCCGCTCGACGATGCCCTCGACGCCGAAGCGGAGCGGGTCCGTCGTCGGCAGGCCGTACTCGATCGCGGTGTCCTTGCAGAGCGCGCGCGCCTCGGCGTCGCCGAGCTTCTCGGTGTTGATGGAGATCCCGACGCAGCGGATATCGGGATTCGTCAGCCTGCCCATGTAGACCGTCGCCTCGATCACCTCGCGAATGCTGGGCAGCGGGTGCGAGACGTTGCGCATGCTGGTCCGCGTCGGCTCATGGCAGACCACGAAGGCGTCCGGCTGGGCGCCATGCAGCAAGCCGAGCGTCACCCCCGCGAAGGAGGGGTGGAACAGCGAGCCCTGCCCCTCGACGACGTCCCAGTGGTTAGGGTCGGCGGCCGGGGTCAGCCATTCGGCGGCGCCGGAGATGAAGTCGGCGACGACGGCATCGACCGATACGCCTCGGCCGGAGATGAAGATGCCGGTCTGGCCAGTGGCACGGAAGTCCGCATCGAGGCCACGCGCGCGCATCGCCTTCTCCAGCGCCAGCGCGGTGTACTTCTTGCCCACCGAGCAGTCCGTTCCCACCGTCAGGATGCGACGTCCGGGTCGGCGGGTGCCCTTGCCGGTCGTGAATCGCTCGGTGGAATGACGGACGTCGAACAGCCTGCGTCCGTTCCTCGCAGCGGCTTCGGCGATGGCCGGCACGGAGCTCAGGCGCACGTGCAGGCCGCTTGCCACGTCCATCCCCGCGTCGAGCGCCTCGACGATCGTCGAGACCCAGTGCTCCGGCAGCACGCCGCCGGGATTGACGACGCCGACGATCATCGTTCGAGCGCCGGCTGCCACGGCAGCGCCGACGCTCATGTCGGGCAACTCGGCGTCGGCCCCGCAACCTGGAAATCGCAGCTGACCGAGACACCAGTCCCGGCGCCAGTCGACGATGCCGTAGGCGGTCTTGGCCGCCAGATCGTCCGGCACATCGCCGAGGAACAGTAGGTATGGATGGGCGATTTCCATGCTATCAAGGCCTTTCGGAGAGGGCAGGATCGCGGTTGCGCCGGCAAAGCCGGGCATGGCGGCGATCCCGACGGACGAGACGTATTATCGGGCCGCGCCGGCGCCGTGCAAGCGGGGCGAGGCGGCCGCGTACGGGGTGGAAGGTCGATGGATCAGCGTCCGGCGGTTACCGCCGTTGGGGAAGGCGAGACGCTGAGGCTGGCCGCGAGCGGGGTCTGGACCGTCGCCGAAGCCGAGCGCCTCGACGGTGAACTGCGCCGTTTCGCCACGCCGGCAGCCGGCACACGGCGCGCCGTGATCGATCTCAGCGGCATCGAGCGCCTGGACACTGCGGGTGCATGGCTGCTGCACCGCACCGCCAAGGAGCTCGCTGCCCACGGCATCGACGTCGTCTATACCGGCATCGGGCCCTCCCGCGAGATCCTGTTCGAGGAGGTGGAGAAGGCCGACCAGCCGCCGCCTCCGCCGCGCCGGGAGCCGCCGATCCTCAAGCGCCTTGTCAGCGATACCGGCGAGGCGGTCATCGAAGCGGGCTCGGACCTCGTTCAGATCACCGGCCTGCTCGGCCAGGCGATGACGATCATGTTCGGCCTTCTGGTGCGGCCTTGGCGTCTGCGGCTCACCTCGGTCACCTTCCACCTCGAGCAAATGTGCCTGAGGGCGGTGCCGATCGTCGCGCTGATCTGCTTCCTGATCGGCGGCATCATCCTGCAGCAGGGTGCTTACCAGCTCCGCTACTTCGGAGCGGAGGTGCTGTCGATCGACCTGACCGGCATCCTGGTGCTGCGCGAGATCGGCGTGCTGCTCACCGCGATCATGATCGCCGGCCGTTCGGGCAGCGCCATCACCGCCGAGATCGGCTCGATGAAGATGCGCGAGGAAGTTGATGCGCTGCGCACCCTCGCGCTCGACCCCGTCGAGGTGCTGATCGTGCCGCGGTTGATCGCGCTGATCCTGGCGCTGCCGCTGCTGACCTTCGTCGCCGACATCGCCGCCCTGACGGGGGCCGGCATCGTCGCGTGGATCTATATCGACATGCCGCCGGCCAGTTTCCTGCCCTATCTGAAGAACGCGGTCGCCGTGAACACGTTCATGGTCGGCCTGATCAAGGCGCCGTTCATGGCCATCGTCATCGGGATGATCGCCTGCCTCGAAGGGCTGCAGGTCAAGGGAAGCGCCGAGTCGCTTGGCCGCCAGACGACTTCCTCGGTGGTGAAGTCGATCTTCATGGTCATCGTTCTGGACGGACTGTTCGCGATGTTCTTTGCGGCGATCGACTACTGACGGGGCGGGGAGATGGCAGACCGGCACGACGAGCAAGAGGCGATCATCCGCGCCCGCGGTCTGACCGTCGGCTTCGGCGAGACGAACATCCTCGAGAATCTCGACCTCGACGTCTATCGCGGCGAGATTCTGGGGGTTGTCGGCGGATCGGGCACCGGCAAGTCGGTGCTGTTGCGCACCCTGGTCGGACTGGTGCCAAAGCGGGCCGGCCGTGTCGAGATGTTCGGCACCGACATCGATGCGGTCTCGCTTGCCGAGCGTCGGGCCGTGGAGCGGCGCTGGGGCATCCTTTTCCAGCAGGGCGCGCTGTTCTCGTCGCTGACCGTCAAGCAGAATGTCCAGGTGCCGATGCGTGAGCATCTGCACCTGCCGCAGCGGCTGATGGACGAACTGGCAATGCTCAAGATCGCCATGGTCGGGCTGCAGCCGGACGCAGCCGAGAAATACCCGTCCGAACTGTCCGGCGGCATGATCAAGCGGGCGGCACTGGCGCGCGCGCTGGCGCTCGATCCGGATCTCGTGTTCCTCGACGAGCCGACCTCCGGTCTCGACCCGATCGGCGCGGCCGATTTCGACGACCTCATCTCCAAGCTGCGCGAGACTTTAGGTCTGACGGTTTTCATGGTAACCCACGACCTCGACAGCCTGTTCTCGATCTGTGACCGAATTGCCGCGCTCGGCAAGAAGCGCATCCTGGTCGCGGGCGACCTGAGAACTGTTATGGATTTCCCCGATCCCTGGATACATGAGTATTTCCAGGGAAAGCGCGCCCGGGCCGTGAAGGTCCCGGACGTGGCTTGACAGGACTGAGCTCTGGGTCATGGAAACACGGGCCAGCCCGTTCATCGTCGGATTGTTCACGCTGGCCGTCGTCGCCGGCGCGTTCGGTTTCGTCTTCTGGATCGGCACCTATGGCGATGCGGCCGGTCGGGTCAGCTACCGTGTGGTGTTCTCCGACGAGGTGACCGGGCTGAACAAGGGCAGTTCCGTGCTGTTCAACGGCATCAAGGCCGGCGATGTCGTCGATCTGTCGGTCGCCAGGGACGACCCCGCCCAGGTGGTTGCGCTGATCCAGGTGGATCGGCAGTACCCGATCAATGTCAGCACGACCGCCCAGCTGCAGTTCCAGGGCATCACGGGCGTCGCCTTCATCCAGCTGAAGACCGCCCAGCCCGACGCCAAGCCGCTCACCGAGGCGTGGGGCGAATCCGACGAGCCGCCGATCATCTATGCCCAGAAATCGACCTTCCAGGATCTGCTGGAGGGCGCACAGTCGCTGATGACGAAGATCGATACCATTGCCGGCCGCCTCGACAACCTGATCGCCGACAATTCCACTGCGGTCACCAATACGATCCGCAACATCGAGACATTCTCGGGCGCACTGGCCGAGAATTCCGACGCGGTGTCCGGCTTCCTGGCCGACGCCGGCGCGGCGGCGCGCCGCCTCAACGAGGTCGGCACGCGGATCGACACGCTCGCCGAGAACCTCAACACCATCGTGGCTGCGATCCGCCCCGAGGAGGTGCGCGCCATTGTCGGCGACGTGAAGACGTTCACCGACGCGCTGGCCGCCAACTCCAGTCAGGTTTCGCGGCTCGCGGAGAATGCCGGCGAGGCTGCCGAGCGGCTGAACAGCCTCGCTGCCAGGCTCGACGGTGTCGCCGAGGACGTTGCCAAGGTGGTTTCAGCCGTCGATCCGGAGGCGCTGTCGCGCCTGGTCGCAAATGTCGACCGGTTCACCGGCACGCTGGCCGGCAAGGACAAGGAGATCGCCCAGTTCATCGACGACGCCACCGCGACCGCGGCGCAGTTGCGCGAGACCTCGCAGCGGCTCGACGCGTTGCTCGCTCGTGTCGACGGCATGGTGGGACAAGACGGCGACAGCGTGATGACCAACATCAGCGAGGCGGCGAAATCGTTCCGCACGCTCGCCGACAACCTCAACTCGCGGCTGGACACGATCACAGCCTCGATCGAGCGTTATGGCGGCGGGGGACTGCGCGACTTCCAGGCCTTCATGTCGGAAGGGCGCCAGACGCTGAGCAACATCGACCGGATGATCTCGAACATCGAACGCAATCCGGCCGGATTCATTTCTGGACGCTCGCCGGTGCCCGAATACAATCCGGGCCGACGGTTCTGAATGGTTCCAGGTGAACGAAGACGGTCCGGTGTCGATCAGGGTCCGGTTTGTGGCGCAGGGCAGGGGGGCTGAAGTGCGGCGTGCGGGGGTGGCATCGGCAATGCTCGCCTGCGTCCTGATGGTGGGCGGGTGTGCGCTCGGCGCCAAGCCGGCGCCGGCCACATTCGACCTCGCGGCGCCTCGGTCCGTTCCGGGCTCCGGTTCGACCAGCATCCAGTTCGCCGTGACCGAGCCGACGGTGGTCGGCGCGCTCAATAGCGAGCGCATCGTCGTTCGGCCGGCACCCGCCGCGATCACCTATCTGAGCGGCGCGCAATGGAGCGACCGGGCACCGAAGCTCGTGCAGGCGCGGCTGATCGATACGTTCCGCAATTCAGGCCGGGTACGGTCGGTCGGGATGCCGGGCGGCGCCGTCGTCAACGACATCGGGCTGGTCACGGATCTCCAAGACTTCCATATCGATGCGCAGCAGGGCATTGCGGTCGTGACCATTGCCGTGCGGATCGTCAGTGATCAGTCCGGCCGCGTCATCGCCTCACGTACCTTTACCGCGTCGACCCCGATCTCCGGCAGCCGGGCCGAGGACATGGTCGCGGCGCTCAACGCCTCGTTCGACAAGGTCGCCACCGACCTGGTGGTGTGGACGCTCGACCGGATCTGAATCCGCCTTGTCGCTATGGCAGGACTGGCGACTCGCTGCCTGCGTGCTAGGGTAGATCGGACGCGGGCATTGCGAATGGAGCGATCGCCATGGACGTGGACATGGATGCGGTCATGCTGGCGCGGATACAGTTCGCGTTCACGGTATCGTTCCACATCATCTTTCCCAGCCTGACGATTGGCCTCGCCGCCTGGATCGCGACGCTTCTCGTGATGTGGCGGCGCACCGGGCGCGAGCACTATCACAACCTTGCGCGCTTCTGGACCCGCATCTTCGCCGTGTCCTTCGCGATGGGCGTGGTCTCGGGGATCGTGCTCTCCTACCAGTTCGGCACCAACTGGAGCCGCTTCTCCGACGTGGTCGGCAACGTCGTCGCGCCGCTGATCGGCTATGAGGTGCTGACCGCGTTCTTCCTAGAGGCGACGTTCCTCGGCATCATGCTGTTCGGCTGGAACCGGTTGCCGCCCTGGCTGCACGTGACCGCGGCGATCTGCGTCGCCGTCGGAACGACGCTGTCGGCGTTCTGGATCCTGTCGGCAAACAGCTGGATGCAGTTTCCAGCTGGCCACGTCGTGCGGGACGGCATCGCCTATCCCGACGACTGGCTGAAGATCGTCTTCAGCCCGACCTTCCACTGGCGGTTCCTGCACATGCTGACCGCCGCATACCTGACCACCTGTTTCGTGGTCATTGCGGTTGGTGCCCGCTATCTCATCGCCGGCAAGCATCGCGAGCATGCGCTGACGATGTTGCGAATGGGGCTCGGCATGGCGATGGTGCTGGCGCCGCTGCAGGCGTTCTTCGGGGATTCCTCGGGTCAGTCGGTACGCGTCCATCAGCCGGCCAAGCTCGCCGCCATCGAAGGGCACTGGGACGGCGACGAGCCCGGTCCGGTACCGCTGATCCTGTTCGCCATCCCCAACGAGAAGGAGGAGCGGAACGACTTCCAGATCGCGGTGCCCTATCTCGGCAGCATCATCCTCACCCACTCGCTGGATGGGACGTTCCCCGGCCTGAAGCAGTTTGCCCCGGAAGACCGGCCGCCGGTCTGGGGGCCGTTCTTCGGATTCCGCGTCATGGTCGGGATCGGCGTCCTGATGATCCTCGTCGCCTGGTGGGGCGGCTACCTGTGGCGCAGGGGGCGGTTGGGCGAGGTGACGCTGTTCACCCGTGTCGCCGCGTTGATGTGGCCGACGGGCTTCATCGCGGTGCTGGCCGGCTGGCTGGTCACGGAGAATGGGCGGCAACCATGGGTTGCCACCGGTATCCTGCGCACGGCTGATGCCGCCTCCCCGGTCTCCTACACTGCGGTGCTGACCACGCTGATCCTGTTCGTCGTGGTCTATTCGGTCGTGTTCTCGTTCGGCATCTACTACATCAACCGCCTGATCAATCGCGGTCCCGTCGACGCTCCACCGGTCGGAGCGACGGGACTGCCGAGTCGTCCGATCACCGGCATGGGGCGCAGGCCCGGATCCGAAATCGCCGAGGTGGAGGTGTGATCCGATGGACCTGACGCTGGACTACTACCTGCCCGTCATCTGGGCGGTCATCATCGCGTCCGCGGTCGGTCTCTACGTCATTCTCGACGGCTTCGACCTCGGTATCGGCATCCTGTTTCCCTTCGCGAGGAAGGAGGAGGATCGCGACCTGATGATGAATTCGGTCGCCCCGTTCTGGGACGGCAACGAGACCTGGCTGATCCTTGGCGGCGGCGGGTTGTGGGTCGCCTTTCCGCTCGCCTACTCGATTGTCATGCCGGCGCTGTATCTGCCGGTCATCGTCATGCTGCTGGCGCTGATCTTCCGCGGAGTCTCATTCGAGTTCCGCTGGGTGGCCAAGCCCAAGCACCGCCATTGGGACATTGCCTTCGCCGCGGGATCGACGGTGGCGGCGTTCTGCCAGGGACTGATCCTCGGCGGTCTGATCCAGGGTATCGAGGTGCAGGATCGCCAGTACGTGGGCGGCAGCTGGGATTTCCTGACCCCCTTCTCGGTGCTGTGCGGAGTCGGCCTCGTGGCAGGCTATGCGCTGCTGGGGGCGACGTGGCTTCGCGGCCGTGTCGAAGGCCCGGTCGCCGATCGCGCGGCGCATCTCGCCAAGCGGGCCATGCTGGCCGTGCTGGCGTTCATCGCGGCGGTCAGCATCTGGACACCGCTCGCCTTCGAGCCGATCGCCGATCGCTGGTTCTCGACCCCGAACATCTACTTCCTGTGGCCGGTGCCGGTGCTGACCGTGCTGCTCGGCCTCGGTCTGTGGGTCGGGCTGCACCGGCCGGCCGGATACGGTCCGTTCTTTTTCAGCATCGGCCTGTTCCTGCTCTCCTATCTCGGACTCGCCATCTCGACGTTTCCGCTGCTGGTGCCGCCGAGCGTCACGATCTGGGAGGCGGCCGCCGTTCCGGCGAGTCAGATCTTCTCGCTGATCGGCGTGATCTTCATGCTGCCGATCGTGCTCGGCTACACCGTGTTCGTCTACTGGACCTTCCGCGGCAAGGTCCGTCCGGGCGAAGGTTATCACTGACGGGCAGGCCGTCCCGACCGCGAGGGACCGGCTCAGCCGACCAACTCGCGCAGTGTCTCGCCGATCATCACGAACTCCCTCCGGCGCGACGACGCGCGCCGCCAGGCCAGTCCGATCGTGCGGACTGGCTCGGGATCCTGGAAGCGCAGCAGTGTAATGCGATTGTCGCGGATCTCCGCATCGACGGCCATCTCGGGCAGCAGCGTCGTGCCGAGACCGTTGGCGACCATCTGGACGATCGTCGCGAGGCTGGTCGCACCCAGTTCGCCCAGTGCCTCGCGGTCCGCGTGGCGGCACAGGGCAAGCGCCTGGTCGCGCAGGCAATGACCTTCGGAGAGGAGCAGCAGCCGTTCCGACGCAAGACTTGCCGGGTCGACGCGGCGGCGCTCGTCTATGCCGGGGGTGGTCTGCACGGCCAGCAGGAACCGGTCGTCGAACAGCGGCAGCGTCTCGATGCCGGCAATCTCGACCGGCATCGACATCAGCAGGAGGTCGAGGCTGCCGTCGGACAGTTCATCGAGCAGTGCCAGCGTATGGGCCTCGCGAAGCTCGAGCGCGATTTCGGGAAACCGCTCGCGCATGAGCGGCAGGGCGCGTGGCAGCAGATACGGAGCGATGGTGGGGATGACTCCGAGCCGAAGCTGCCCCGACATCGGTCGGGCGGCATGGCGCGCATAGGCGACGAGATCGTCCGTCGCAATGAGTATCTGGCGTGCCCGCTGCACCACCTCGCGGCCGACCGGGGTGAGGGAGAACGTGCCGCGCGACCGCTCGACGAGAGGGGTGCCAAGCTCGGCCTCGAGCTCCTTGATCTGCATGGACAAGGCCGGCTGGCTGACGTGGCAGGATGCCGCGGCGCGGGCAAAGTTGCGCTCGCGGGCGAGGGCCTGGAGATATCTCAGCTGCTTGAGCGTCGGCAATAAGATTTCCTTATTCTGGTCTAGGAATTTCTAATTTGCGCTGATCGTCGCGGCGGGTCAATGTCTCCTTAGAATGCTTCAAAGAACGAGAAGGCGCCGATTGCCCGCCAGCGACCGCCAGCGACACAGGCCAGCCCGCCTGGTCCGCCGGGAGCCTCGATCGGGCCTACGCCGGGGAGCGGTGTGGCCCGGCGTGGCCAGTTGCGATGGCCATCCGGCGGCGGCAACAGCTTGAGACCCTCAACGCGATCGAAACGGAGAGCGACATGGATGCGAAGGTAGATGACAGCATGGGCAAATGCCCCTTCGGACATAGGTCCGGTGCCAGGACGAACAGGGACTGGTGGCCGAACCAGCTCGATCTCTCCGGCCTCCACCGCAACTCCTCCCTGTCCAATCCGATGAGCGAGGGGTTCAACTATGCCGAGGAGTTCAAGAAGCTCGACTACCAGGCCCTGAAGAAGGACCTGCTCGATCTGATGACCGATTCGCAGGACTGGTGGCCGGCCGATTTCGGCTCCTACGCGGGGTTGATGATCCGCATGGCCTGGCACAGTGCCGGCACCTATCGGATCTTCGACGGCCGGGGCGGAGCTGGCTCGGGCCAGCAGCGCTTCGCGCCGCTCAACTCCTGGCCGGACAATGCCAACCTCGACAAGGCGCGCCGGCTGTTGTGGCCGATCAAGAAGAAGTACGGCAACAAGATCTCCTGGGCCGACCTGATGGTGCTCGCCGGCAACGTCGCCCTGGAATCGGCCGGCTTCAAGCCGTTCGGGTTTGCGGGCGGCCGCGTCGACGTGTGGGAGCCGGAGGAGGTCAACTGGGGCTACGAGACCGCATGGCTGGGGACCGATCAGCGCTTCTCCGGTGAACGTGAGCTCGCCAAGCCGTTCGGCGCCACCCACATGGGGCTCATCTACGTCAATCCGGAGGGCCCGGACGGCAAGCCGGATCCCGTTGCTGCGGCCAAGGACATTCGCGAGACCTTCGCGCGCATGGCGATGAACGACGAGGAGACGGTGGCGCTGATCGCCGGCGGCCACACGCTCGGCAAGGCCCATGGTGCGGGCGATCCGTCGCTGGTCGGCCCCGAACCCGAGGCCGCGCCGATCGAGGCGCAGGGCCTCGGCTGGATCAGTGCCTACGGGAGCGGCATGGCCGGCGACACCATAACCGGCGGCCCCGAGGTGACGTGGACGCAGACCCCCACCAAGTGGAACAACTACTTCTTCGAGAATCTGTTCAAGTACGAGTGGGAGCTGACCAAGAGCCCGGCCGGCGCCTATCAGTGGGTGGCCAAGGGCGGCGACAACGAGATTCCGGATGCCTTTGATCCGAACAAGCGGCATCGCCCGACGATGCTGACCACCGACCTGGCGCTGCGCTTCGACCCGATCTACGAGAAGATCTCGCGGCGCTTCCTCGAGAATCCGGATCAGTTTGCCGACGCCTTCGCGCGGGCCTGGTTCAAGCTGACCCATCGCGACATGGGGCCGAAGTCGCGCTATCTCGGCCCGGAAATTCCGGCCGAGGATCTGCTGTGGCAGGATCCGGTACCGCCGGTCGACCACGAGCTGGTCGATGCCCGCGACATCGCCGAGCTGAAGGAGAGGATTCTCGCCTCGGGCATTCCCCTCCCGCAGCTGGTCTATACGGCCTGGTCGGCGGCCGCCTCGTTCCGCGGAACCGACAAGCGCGGCGGCGCCAATGGCGGTCGCCTCCGCCTGGCGCCGCAGAAGGACTGGGAGGTCAACCAGCCCGAGCAGCTCGCCCATGTCCTGCGCACCCTCGAGGCAATACAGACGGACTTCAACGACGCGCAGACCGGCGACAAGAAGATCTCGCTGGCCGATCTGATCGTGCTGGCGGGCACGGCGGCGGTGGAACAGGCCGCCAGGAATGCCGGTCACGACATCGAGGTCGCCTTCACGCCGGGCCGGACGGATGCCTCGCAGGACCAGACCGACGTGGCCGCCTTCGAGGTGCTGGAACCGATCGCCGACGGGTTCCGCAACTACATGAAGGGGGATTTCGATGTCTCGCCGGAGGAATTGCTTATCGACAAGGCGGAGCTCCTGACGCTCACCGCGCCCGAAATGACGGTGCTCGTCGGCGGCATGCGTGTGCTCGATGCGAACTTCCAGCAATCCCGGCATGGCGTGTTCACCGACCGGCCGGGCACGCTGACCAACGACTTCTTCGTGAACCTGCTCGACATGGGTACGGTCTGGAAGCCGTCGGCCGTGGAGAAGGGCGTGTACGAAGGACGTGACCGGCGCACCGGCGAGCTGAAATGGACGGCGACGCGAGTCGATCTGATCTTCGGTTCGCATTCGCAGCTGCGGGCGCTGGCCGAGGTCTATGCCCAGGACGACTCCCAGGAGAAGTTCGTGCGCGATTTCGCGGCGGCTTGGACCAAGGTGATGAACGCCGACAGGTTCGACATCGCCCGATAATCGTCCGGACCCCTTTCCGCGACCGAAGGGAAGGCCGTCCGCCGCAAGGCGGGCGGCCTGCCATCGTTCTGACGGGGCAGGATCCCGCGTCAGGCACCGAAGGCCCGTTTCGCGCCCGCCCGCGGCAAGCTATTGTCGGGATCGGGAGGGTCGATGCGGATGCGTATGCCGGCCTGGGCGACGGGTGCCTGCCTGATTCTCGCGTCACCGCTGACCGCCGCGACGCGACCGGTCGTGGCGGAAGAGATCGTCTTGCGCGGAACCCTCTACGAGCCCGGCAAGCTGCAGATCGGCACGCGCATGCCCGTCTGCGGACGCACGCGCACCGTGGTGACGGCCGATCTCGGCGACTATGGCGCGTCGATCGGCGGGTTCATCGTGCTCAATCCGGTCAGGCTCGATCGATTGTCGGCCGCCACGCGGCTGTTCGTCTACAGCCACGAATGTGCACACCAGCTCTATGGACCGGGCGAGGAGCAGGCCGACTGCTATGCGGCCAGGCGCGGCAAGGCAGAGGGCTGGCTGCTGGAAAGCGATATCGACCAGATCTGCATGATCTTCCCGCACAAGAGCCGCAGCCCCGAGCATCCGAACCGGGCCGAGCGCTGCGCGGCGATCCGTTCGTGCTTTGACAGCGCGGCCGTTCCGGCCGCCGCACCGGTGCTGGCCCCCCAGGACCGGGACTTCCGATAGACCGAGCGGACTTGATCTGCCCCGCCCGAACGCCCTAGAGAAGAGGCCGAGATCTGCGACGCCTAGCTTGCGGGAGCCGCGACGAATGGAGAAGTTCACATCCCTGACCGGCGTTGCCGCGCCGCTGCCGGTGATCAATGTCGACACCGACATGATCATTCCCAAGCAGTTCCTCAAGACGATCAAGCGCACCGGGCTCGGCAAGGGACTGTTCTACGAGCAGCGTTTCGACGAGAAGGGCAACGAGAACCCGGATTTCGTTCTGAACAAGCCCGCCTACCGTAACGCCAAGATCCTGATCGCCGGCGAGAATTTCGGATGCGGCTCGAGCCGCGAGCATGCGCCCTGGGCGCTCAGCGACTTCGGCATCCGCTGCGTGATCGCACCGTCCTTCGGCGACATCTTCTACAACAACGCCTTCAAGAACGGGATGCTGCTGATCCGGCTGCCGCAGGAGGACATTGACAGGCTGATGGATGATGCCAGCCGCGGCGCCAATGCCACGATCACGGTCGATCTGGAGAGCCAGACGATTACCGGGCCGGACGGCGGAACGATCCATTTCGACATCGATCCCTTCAAGAAGCACTGCCTTCTGAATGGGCTCGACGACATCGGCCTGACGCTCGAGAAGGTCGACAGCATCGCCGCGTTCGAGGCGCGGGTCACCGAGCAGCGTCCCTGGCTGTGATGCGGTCAGACGGCCGGAGTGCGCGCACCTCCGGTACGATTACGGCCGCCTCCATTGCTCGAACGGGCTCGCAGATCCTCCCGTCGGTACTGAATCGCGCGACGCGGCCTTTCGGTTAGAGGGGCGATCCCGCGATCCGCTCCCCGCGCCGGCACGCGGGGGGCGTCGGGCCGATGGTCGTTCGGTTCCTTGCCGAACGGACCGTATCGGATGCCGGGCGGCGTTGCATCCGATTGCGTTTGACTTGCGGTTGGCTGTGCTGTTCGCATGCCGCGATGGACGTCTTCCTGCATTCGCTGACTATCTCGGCCGCCCTGCATGCGGTCATCGTCCTGCTGATCACCATCAGGGTGATCATGAGCCGGCCGTCCACCGGCGTGGCCTTGGCATGGCTGTTCCTCGTGGCGATCCTGCCGTTTCTCGGCGGACTGATCTACCTCCTGCTCGGGGAACGGCGCATCGGCGGCCGGCGCGCCCGCGCCATGGGAGCGTTGCGGGCCCATTACCGCAGGATGAGCGAAGCCGCCCTGCGCGACGGGGTGGCCGTGGTCGACTGGTCCCGTCATGCCGGGGAGGCACGGGGACTCGACCGGCTCGGCCGGATGGTCGCAGCCTCACCTACCGTGGCCGGCAGCGATCTCGAATTGATGTCGGACACGCTCGCCATGCTCGATCGTCTGGCCGAAGACATCGACGCTGCCGAGACGAGCGTGCTGATGGAGTTCTACATCTGGAACGAGGGCGGCAAGGCCGATCTCGTGCTCGAGGCGCTGATCCGGGCGGCGCGGCGCGGTGTGTCGTGCCGGGTGCTGGTGGATGCGCTCGGCGGCCGCCCCTGGTGGCGGTCGAACCAGCCGGCGCGGTTGCGCGCGGCCGGCGTCTCCATCGCGCAGGCGCTGCCGGTCGGGCTCGTGCGTTCGGTGTTCGGACGCACGGACCTGAGACTGCATCGCAAGATCGTGGTGATCGACGGGCGTATCGGCTGGACCGGCAGCATGAACCTCGTCGATCCGCGCCATTTCAAGCAGGACGCCGGCGTCGGCGAGTGGATCGACGCGATGGTGCGGATCGAGGGGCCGGCGGTGGCGCTGCTGGGTGCCACGGCGATCGGCGACTGGGTGCTTGAGACGGGCGAGGCAATCGAGAAGCTGATCGCCGATGTCGGCCTGCGGTTCGGCGAGCCGAAGGGCGAGACCGACCTGCAGGTGGTCTCGTCGGGGCCCGGGGAGACCGGCGACGGTCTGCTGCTGATGCTGCTGGCCCTGATCAATGCCGCCAGGCACGAACTGATTCTCACCACGCCCTATTTCGTCCCTGACGAGTCGCTGCTACGGGCGCTGCGCGGAGCAGCAGGCCGCGGTGTTCGCGTTGCCCTGGTGCTCCCCGAGCGGATCGATTCGCGGCTCAGTCGCCATGCGAGCCGGTCCTATTTCGACGAGCTGCTCGCGATGGGGGTGGAAATCCACGCATTCCGCGGCGGACTGCTGCACACCAAGTCGATCAGTGTCGACGGAGTGATGGCGATGTTCGGCACGGCAAATCTCGACATGCGCAGCCTCTGGCTGAACTACGAGGTGTCACTGTTCGTCTACGGAAAGGCCTTCACCGCCAGTCTTGCCGCGCTTCAGGCAGGCTACATCGCCGACTCGGTGCCTCTCGATCCCCAGAGCTTCGCGTCGCGTCCTTTCCGCGAGCGTCTCATCGACAACACGGTAAGGTTGATCAGTCCGTTGCTGTAGCGCCCGGCAGCAAGCGGCTGCGGAATGGCCTGCGACCGGTTTGTCCCGGCCGGATGATGGTTCGACGGACGCAATGGCCGATGGGGCCGTCAAGGCAGCAAGCCCGCAAGGGCGCGGCATGGCGGATCGGCCGCAGATCGCCCGAAGGGTGATCGACGCTTCCAAGAGGCCCAGGCATCGGACGCGCGACCGGCACGCCGTCATGGACCACCCAACGAAGCTCGTCAGATCAGGCTGGGCGGCCGATCGCAACCGCAATGAATCCGTCGAATCCGTCCGTGAAGTTCCCCTTTGCACGGATGGCGGTGGCGCGTTAGGGATTGGCCCGGCCCGGAGGTCCCGCCCATGACGCTTGAGATGTGGCTGCTGTTCGCCCCCGCCTGCTTCGCCATCAACATGTATCCGGGCCCCAACAACATGGTGGCGCTCGGCAACTCGGCCCGATTTGGCTTCGCACACGCCTATCTCGCCTCGCTCGGCCGGGTGCCGGCCTTCGCGCTCATGATCGCGATGGTGGCCGTCGGGCTCGGCGTGGTGCTGTCGGCCTCCGAGCTGTTCTTCACCCTACTCAAATGGCTCGGCGCGGCCTATCTGGTCTGGCTCGGCATCCGCATGATGCGGGCTCCGGTCGTTCTGTCGTCGCTGTCCGGCGCGGGCGTGAAGGAGCCGCTGCGCCGACTCGCCACACGCGAATTTCTCGTCGCCGCCAGCAATCCCAAGGCGATTGTCACCTTCACGGCCTTCTTCCCGCAGTTCCTGGTGCCGGGCGGCGACTTCGTGCTGCAGATGACACTGATGGGCGCCGCGTTCATCCTGTTCGAGGCGATGGCGGTGGCGGTCTACGCCTTCGCGGGCGCCCGGGTCGCCGCGCTTGCCGGCACTGTCCGGCGAATGCGCTGGGTCAACCGGATCTCCGGCGGCGCGCTGATCGGCGCGGGCATCATGCTGGCCTTCGCGCGGCGGCCGCAGGCGGCATAGACGATTGTTCCGCTTTCGTTCTTGATCGGCCGGCGGCTTGCAGGCATTGTCGTCGGCGGTTCGAAACACGGTTCGGAGTGCCATGTCCGAGTCCATTGCCGAGGGGCTGCTGCGCCGCGAGGATGGGCGGCTGTCGTGCTGGTGGCATGGCGCCGATCGGGTCTACGCAGCCTATCACGACACCGAGTGGGGCCGGCCGGTGACGGACGACCGGACGCTGTTCGAGAAGCTGTGCCTCGAAGGGTTTCAATCGGGGCTGTCCTGGCTCACGATCCTCAGGAAGCGGGAGAATTTCCGGGCGGCCTTTGCGAATTTCCACGTCGAACAGCTCGCACGCTTCGGCGAGCGGGACGTCGTGAGGCTGCTCGCCGACACTGGCATCGTGCGCCATCGCGGCAAGATCGAGTCGACCATCAACAACGCGCGGCGGGCGATCGAGCTGATCGAACGGGAAGGGTCGCTCGCGGCCTTCGTCTGGCGCTACGAGCCGCAGCCGGACAGCCGCCCGGCGCGGTTCGATCTGGCAAGCCTCAAGGCCTTCACGACGACCGCGGAATCGACTGCGCTGTCGAAGGAGCTGAAACGGCGCGGCTGGACCTTCGTCGGGCCAACGACGATCTATGCCTTCATGCAGGCGATGGGGCTCGTCAACGACCACATCGAGGGCTGCCACTGCCGGGAGGCGGTCGAAGCCGAACGCGCGGCGCTCCAGCGGCCGGTGTGACAGAGGAATCAAGCGCATCGATTTCCCGGCAATGCCGTCGATTTCCCGGAGCGTCGGGTGGCGGTCGCGGGTGCGGAGGGGATGGCGATCCCGGCGGTCATGCCTGTCCTTCCCCCAGACCTGATCCGGCCGGCGAGCTGTCATGCGGATGGAGATCCTCGCCGGTCTCGGTGAGGGTTCGTCAATCCAAGCCGCGCCGTGACGCCCCTCCGACACTACCGCACCGTGACCGCCGCGCCGTGATCGCTGCCGGGTGAGGACAGTGTTTTCGATCAGGCCGTTCGCCGCGTCATGGCGGGCTGCTCACTTCACGGGCCGCGCCGCCTTTGCAGGCGGTCAGTCCGGCCAGGACGGGCGGTTTGTCAGTATCGATTGACTTCATAAAGATATCTTTATATGAGCGTCTCAGGATAATGAGTGCCGACACATGCTGCCCATCTCGTCCGATCAGCTTCTGTCTGCGCTGCGCGCCGCCGGCGAGCCGACGCGGCTGCGCATCCTGGCGCTGCTGGCCGAGGGCGAGCGCAACGTGAAGGACCTCACCGACATCCTCGGGCAGAGCCAGCCACGCCTCAGCCGACATCTGAAACTGCTCGTCGATGCCGGTCTGCTGCGCCGCAACGCAGAGGGTGCGTCGGCCTTCTTCCGGCTGGAGGAGCACGGGCCGGTGGCGGAGATCGCCCGCGACATCGTCGACCGTCTCGACCGTACCGATCCGGTGCTTGTGCGCGACCGCACCCGGCTCGAGGCTGTGCGCCGGGCGCACGCCGAGGCCGCTGCCGCCTATTTCCGCCGTCATGCCGGTGAGTGGGACAGGCTACGCTCGCTGCATGTTGAGGAGCAGCAAGTGGAGACCGCGATCTCGCGTCTGCTCGACAATGCCCGGCTCGGTACCGTCGTCGATCTCGGCACCGGCACCGGCCGGATGCTGGAGATGCTGGGGCCGAAGGTCGGTCGCGGCATCGGCATCGACCTGTCGCACGACATGCTGGCCTATGCGCGCAACCGGCTGGAGCAGAAGGGGCTGACCAACTGCCAGGTGCGGCACGGCGACATCTACAATCTGGCGCTCGACAACGGCGTGGCGGACGCAGTGATCCTCCACCAGGTGCTGCACTATCTCGACGATCCGGCCCGGGCGATCGCCGAGGCCGCGCGCCTGCTCCGCCGCGGCGGCCGGTTGATCATCGTCGATTTCGCCCCGCACGGACTCGAGTTCCTGCGCGAGCAGCATGCCCATCGCCGGCTCGGCTTCGCGCAGGAGCAGATCCATGCCTGGATGCGTGCAGCCGGCGTCGATCCGCTCGAGCAGGTCGATCTGCCGCCCGACAGCGACGCGCCCGGCGACCGGCTCACCGTTTCGATCTGGCTTGGTCGGCAGACGGGCCACCGGGCGCGTCAGACACCCATTTCAGAGGAGGCCGCGTGATGGAAGCGACCCGTGGCAAGCGCCCTGGCGACGGCCCGAACCTTGCCGTGTCCTTCGAGTTCTTTCCGCCGAAGACCGCCGAGATGGAGGCTTCGCTGTGGAAGGCGGTCGAGCGGCTGGCGCCGCTCTGCCCGCACTTCGTCTCGGTCACCTATGGCGCCGGCGGGTCGACGCGCGACCGGACGCACCAGATCGTCGCCCGCATCGCGCGGGAGACGGATCTGCGTCCCGCCGCGCACCTGACCTGCGTCGATGCGAGCCGCGAGGAAATCGAAGAGGTGATCTACGCGTACTGGGATGCCGGAGTGCGCCACATCGTGGCGCTGCGCGGCGATCCGGCCGAGGGCGTCGGTGCCCGTTATCGTCCGCACCCGCACGGCTTCCAGACCACCGCCGAGCTTGTCGAGGGCATCCGCCGTATCGGCAATTTCGAGGTTTCGGTGTCGGCCTATCCGGAGAAGCATCCCGAATCGCCCGATTTCGACACTGACATCGATGTGCTGGCGGCGAAGGTGGACGCCGGCGCCACCCGCGCGATCACTCAGTTCTTCTTCGACAACGCGTATTTCTACCGCTACCGCGACCGGCTGGCGGCGCGCGGTATCGACATCCCCGTCGTACCCGGCATCCTGCCGATCTCCAACTTTGCCCAGGCGGCGCGCTTCGCCGAGCGGTGCGGTACCCATATCCCAGAAAGCTTCGCCGCCCGCTTCGAGGGACTGGATCAGGATCCGGAAACCCGCCTGCTGGTGGCGGCGAGCGTGGTCGCCGAGCAGGTCCTCGACCTGCTCGACAACGGCGTATCGGATTTTCACTTCTATACGCTCAACCGCGCCGAACTGGTCTACGCTGCCTGCCACATGCTGGGGCTGCGACCCGCGCTGACGACCTCGGCGGCTGCCTGAGCGTTGACCTCGCCCACAGCAGGACCGACACATGACCGCGTATCCGTCCGAAACCGAGCGGCGCATCCGTGCGCTCGCCGCCGAGCGCATCCTGGTGCTCGACGGCGCCATGGGAACGCAGATCCAGTCCCTGGATCTCGACGAAGAGGGCTACCGTGGTCGGCGCCTGAAGAACTGGGGTCACCCGCTCAAGGGCAACAACGACATTCTCAACCTGACCCAACCCGAGGCGATCCGCGACATACACTACGCCTATCTTGCAGCCGGCGCCGACATCGTTTCGACCAACACCTTCTCATCGACGGCGATCGCGCAGGCGGACTACGGCGCCGAAAGCCTCGTCGCCGACCTCAATCGCGAGGGCGCCCGTCTGGCACGCGCAGCGGCGGACGAGGCATCGAAGGGCGACGGGCGGCCGCGCTTCGTGGCCGGGGCGCTCGGCCCGACCAACCGCACCGCGTCGATCTCGCCAGACGTCACCGATCCGGGCTACCGGTCCGTCACCTTCGACCAGCTGGCCGCCGCCTACGCGGAAGCGGCACGGGCGCTGATCGAGGGTGGTGCGGACATCCTGCTGGTCGAGACGATCTTCGATACCCTCAACGCCAAGGCGGCGATCTACGGACTGGAGACGGTCTTCGACGAGATTGGCCGCAGGCTGCCGGTGATGCTCTCGGGCACAATCACCGACCTGTCCGGCCGGACGCTGTCGGGCCAGACGCCGACCGCGTTCTGGTACTCGCTGCGTCACGCCCGGCCGCTGTCGATCGGTCTCAACTGCGCGCTCGGTGCCAAGGAGATGCGACCGCATCTGGCCGAGCTCTCGCGGGTCGCCGACACCTTGGTCTGCGCCTATCCGAACGCCGGCCTGCCCAACCATTTCGGCGGCTACGACGAGGGTCCGTGCGAGACCGCACAGCATATCGCGGAGTTCGCGGAGGCCGGGCTGGTCAACATCGTCGGCGGCTGCTGCGGCACGACACCTGACCATATCGCGCATATCGCCGAGGCCGTCCGGCGGTTCCCACCGCGGCAGGTGCCGGCGCTGAAGACCTACATGCGGCTGTCGGGGCTCGAGCCGTTCACGCTCACCGAGGAGACGAACTTCGTCAATATCGGCGAGCGCACCAACGTCACCGGCTCGGCGCGCTTCCGCAAGCTGATCAGGGAAGGCGACTTCGCGGCAGCGCTCGATGTCGCGCGCCAGCAGGTGGAGAACGGTGCCCAGATCATCGACGTCAACATGGACGAGGGTCTGCTCGACTCTGAAGCGGCGATGGTCACCTTCCTCAATCTGCTCGCCGCAGAGCCGGACATTGCCCGCGTGCCGGTGATGATCGACTCCTCGAAGTGGAGCGTCATTGAGGCGGGGCTGAAGTGCGTGCAGGGCAAGCCGGTGGTGAATTCGATCTCGCTCAAGGAAGGCGAGGCCGCGTTCCTGGAGCAGGCGCGCAAGGTCCGGCGCTATGGCGCGGCGGTGGTGGTGATGGCCTTCGACGAGGCCGGTCAGGCCGACACGCTGGCCCGCAAGATCGAGATCGCCGAACGCTCCTACCGGCTGCTGACCGACAAGGCCGGCTTTCCGCCCGAGGACATCATCATCGATCCTAATGTGTTCGCGGTCGCGACCGGGATCGCCGAGCACAACAACTACGGCGTCGACTTCATCGAGGCCACGCGCTGGATCCGCGCCAATCTGCCGCATGCGCACGTGTCAGGCGGGCTGTCCAACCTGTCGTTCTCGTTCCGCGGCAACGAGCCGGTTCGCGAGGCAATGCATTCGGTGTTCCTCTACCACGCGATTGCCGCGGGACTCGACATGTCGATCGTGAATGCCGGCCAGCTGGCCGTGTATGACGATATCGACCCGGAACTGCGGGAGTTGTGCGAGGACGTTGTGCTGAACCGCCGCGAGGACGCGACGGAGCGGCTGGTTGAGGCCGCAGCGCGCTTCAAGCAGGGCGGCGCCGAAAGGGAGGCGAGGACGCTCGAATGGCGATCCTGGCCGGTTGAGAAGCGCATCGAACATGCGCTCGTTGCGGGGATCGCCGATTTCATCGACGAGGACGTGGAGGAGGCGCGCAAGGCCGCGAAGCGGCCTCTCGATGTGATCGAAGGCCCGCTGATGGCCGGTATGAACGTGGTCGGCGACCTGTTCGGCGCCGGCAAGATGTTCCTGCCACAAGTGGTGAAGTCGGCCCGCGTCATGAAGAAGGCGGTCGCCTATCTCGAGCCGTTCATGGAGGCGGAGAAGCGGCTGCTCGGCATCACCGACCGTCCCGCCGCCGGCAAGATCGTCATGGCGACGGTGAAGGGCGATGTCCATGACATCGGCAAGAACATCGTCGGCGTTGTCCTCCAGTGCAACAACTACGAGGTCGTCGATCTCGGCGTGATGGTGCCGGCCGAGAAGATCCTCGAGACGGCGCGAGCCGAAAAGGCCGACATCATCGGCCTGTCGGGACTGATCACGCCCTCGCTCGACGAGATGTGCCATGTTGCGGCCGAGATGGAGCGTCAGGGCTTCGACCTGCCGCTGCTGATCGGCGGGGCGACGACCAGCAAGGTACATACCGCCGTCAAGGTCCACCCGAACTATCGCAAGGGACAGGCAATCTATGTGACCGATGCGAGCCGCGCGGTGGGCGTCGTTTCCAGCCTGCTGTCGGAGGAGCAACGCCTGCGTGTCTATGAGGAAACGCGCAGGGAGTATGCGCGGATCGCCGAGGGCCACTCGCGGGCGCAGGACAACAAGGCGCGGCAGACGCTTGCCGATGCCCGCGCCAACCGGCTGGCGCTCGACTGGACCGGCTACGTGCCGCCGGTTCCAACCTTCCTCGGCACCAGGGCGTTCGCCTCCTATGATCTTGCCACGCTCGCCCGCTACATCGACTGGACGCCGTTCTTCCAGACCTGGGAGCTGACCGGCCGCTATCCCGAGATTCTGGATGATCCCCGCCAGGGCGAAGCTGCCCGCCAGCTGTTCGCCGACGCCGAGGCGATGCTGGCACGCATCGTCGAGGAAAGGCTTCTCGAGGCGCGTGCAGTGATCGGCTTCTGGCCGGCCAATGCGGACGGGGACGATATCGTGGTCTTCGCGGATCAGCAGCGCACGACTCGGCGGGCGGTGCTGCACACCCTGCGCCAGCAGATGTCGCGGCGCGGCTCGGAGCGGGCCAATCTCGCGCTCGCCGATTTTGTCGCGCCGTTGTCGAGCGGACTTGCCGATCATGTCGGCGGCTTCGTGGTGACGGCCGGCCACAACGAGACGGCGGTGTTGGCGCGATTCGAGCGGGCCAACGACGACTATTCGAAGATCCTGTTCCAGGCGCTCGCCGACCGGTTGGCCGAGGCCTTCGCCGAGCACATGCACGAACGGGTCCGCCGCGAGTTCTGGGGCTATGCGCCGGACGAGGCATTCACCAACGCGGAGCTGATTGCCGAGGCCTACCGGGGCATCCGGCCGGCGCCCGGCTATCCCGCACAGCCCGACCATACCGAAAAGGGGACGCTGTTTGCCCTGCTTGATGCCGAGGCGGCGGCCGGCGTGCGGCTGACGGAATCCTTCGCGATGCAGCCGGGTTCTTCGGTCGCCGGCATCTACTTCTCGCATCCGGCGAGCCGGTATTTCGGGCTCGGCAAGATCGAGCGCGATCAGGTCGAAGACTATGCGGCGCGCAAGGGCTGGAGCGTGGAGCAGGCGGAGCGGTGGCTGGCGCCGGTACTGGCTTATCTGCCGGCGGCTCGGGCCGCCTGAGCCGCCGGCGACAGGTTCAGCCGATGGATCCTTCGCTGCGCGCGCAGCCTGGTGCAGGATGCCCGGCGACGCGGACGCGGCGGACGTGATGTCGGCAGCAGCAGCCGCGACTGGCAGGCCGGACGGTCAGTGATCTGCCCAAGCAGTCAGGTCTGCTCAAGCAGTCAGGGCAACTCCGCGACGCTCAGCCGCCAGACGGCCCGGGTATGGACGAGCGCACGGCGAACCCGGCGCCTTCCCTGCCTCGGCAAGGCGTGCGCCCCATCTGCGTACCCGTCAGAAGGCGCCGACCACGATCGCCGCGACGAATACGAATACCGCACAGGTGGCGAGAAATTCGGCGCGCCTGATGAAGGCCATCATCGTCGTGCGTCTCCGCCTGTCGTTGTTACAAGACTGTAACCCGATCGGAGAGGTAGACGAAAAGGATTCGTCATTGCACTGCAGCAATCCAGGCTTTTCAGGGTGGAAGCTGTGCATGACCTGGGCCATGCTGTTGCCCCGGAAGGAGCAATTCCCGGAGACGAGGAAACCGGTTCTCCGTCAGGAAGTGTGACGAAACAGAGAGTTGGAGCGAATCTTCGAGCCCGGCGCACGATGGTCCGCTCTGGCGAATCAGGCGCGGACGGACGGCCATGCGCGCGCGTGTCGCGGGAGTGATCCTGGCCCTGGTATTGCCGCTCGAGGTCGCCGGCAGCGAGGCCGATGTGCCGCTGCCGCCGGAGCGGCCGACCTTCGGCGATGTGCGGCTGGCTCAGTCCGACACCGCGCCGCCGCTGCCGCAACCGCGTCCTGACCGCGACACGGACCGCGCGCCCGCAGGCGGGCCACCATTGCCGCAAGCGCGGCCGGGCAGCGTGCCCCTGCCCGCAGAACGCCCCGCCGGCACCGGCGATGGACCGAGTCCGACCGACACGCCCGGCGTCGCGCCGGCCGACTCCGGGTCGGATACCGGAGGTTCGCGGGACGCGGTTTCCGGGACGGCGGGGTCCCCCGACGCGCCGGCAGCCGATGCCACGCCAGCCGACGGCGCCAAGGCAGCGGAGGCGCCCGCTTCGGCGGGTCCGTCCGAGCCGCCCGATCATACCGCCGGCGAGGACGAGCCGTCGCAGCCGCCACCGCTGGAGGACCTCGGGGAGGGGCTTTCGCCCGCCTGTCCGGCGATCGAGGAGGCGCGCGTGTCCGGGCGTCCGTTGCCGCCCGTTCGCGACAGCGCCTGTCCGGTGCCGGCGATCTATGCAATATCGTTCGTCGGCTCGAGCCGGTCGGTGCGGCTGGAGCCCGAAGCGGTGGTCAACTGCGCCATCGCGGAGCGGCTCGACGAATTCGTCGAACGGGTCGTCGAACCGGCCGCCGTCGAGCTACTGGATGCGTCTCTTGCGACGTTGCATGTCGCCGGGTCGTATGTCTGCCGCACGCGCAACGGCGAGCCGGACACCCGCCCGAGCGAGCACGGGCTCGCCAACGCGATCGACATCTCCGCCTTCGAGCTTGCGGACGGGCGGATTGTCGCGGTCGGATCCGACTGGACCGGCGACGGGCCTGAAGGCGAGTTCCTCAGGCATGTCCACGCAGCCGCATGTGGTCCGTTCACGACGGTGCTCGGCCCCGAAGCCGACGCCTTTCACCAGGATCATCTGCATCTTGACCTGCAGCGGCGCGGCGCCGACGGGCGCACGACCTTCTGCCAGTAGGCGCGAGCAAGGCTCCGGCTATTCGCCGCGCACATCGGCGTTTTCGGGATTGGGCGTGTAGCCGGGACCGATGGTCAGGGGGCGCTCTGGCAGCACGGACTGGTCGAGCTTCGATCGGATCACCCGTGTATGGGTTTCCAGCACCTCGCCCGACGGGACACTCAGGGTCACGACCACGGTATAGTCCCGATCTGCCATCACTCCCTGCAACGGTCCGGAGTCGAGCGAGAAGCGGGTCTGGTTGTCGCGGGCCTGACGGCTGACGCGGATCGGCGACCCGCCGGCGGGATTCTCGAATTCGGCGGTGAGTTCGGCACCGGGCGGCAACGGCCGGTGCGCCACCACCGTCACGCCGTAGAAGACCTCGGCGATGCGGTAGTTGAACACGAAGCCGCCACCGACGATCTCGACATAGGGGCCATCGTCGCTGTCGCCGCAGCCGGCAGGGGCCAGCAGCGCAACGAGGGCGACGAGCATGGCCAGCCGATGAAGGAATGAACCGATGTCACTGGTCATGGTGGTTATCCTGGTTGGATGCGCGGACCTGATGGTGCCGTCGTGCCTTGGCCCGGTTGCCGCAGGTGAGCATGTCGCACCAGACCCGACTCGTGTTGCGCGAGCGATCGACGAACAGCCAGTGGCAGGCGGGACAGCGCTTGATGCGACGGATGGCGGGCGATAGCGCGAGCGACAGGGCCGAGTGCGCGATCGCCGCGCGGGCGGTCGCCGCCGACGCTGCCACAGACCTGGCGGTGGCAGGGGCGAAGCCATCGCCAGTCGCGACGATCTCGACGGCGGACATCGTGCTGCCGAGTGCATAGAGGATGAAGCGCAGGGAGAGAGGGGGCGGCGATCGCCCTGCGACGCAGGATCGGAACATGTCGTCGACCGCTTGCCGCAGCACCAGCAGATCGGCGAATGCGGCCGCATCGAAGGCGTCGCCCGTCAGTTCCAGCATCGGATGATAGGCGCCGGCGGTGCCGAAGCGACAGGCCGCACGGAGCCAATCGGCGAGATCCTCGCCGGAGTACAGCCTGTCGCCGCGTCGGGCGGGATCGTCCGCATAGTAGACGGTGTTGGTGAAATCCAGGCACAGCGCGCCGCCGACGAACTGGCGTCGGGTCCAGGGAAATGGCATGATGATATAACTATTGTCTTCCGATTTGATAGTTAGATACGATACCCGGCATGGTTGCCGCAAGGGGCGGCGCAGGGGGCAGGAGCCGAGATGAGTGCGGCGGAGGCGGCCTATCTGCTGCAGCAGACCCTGAACGCGCTTCAGGTCAGCGCATTCTATGCGCTCGTGGCGGTCGCCTACGTGCTGTTCCACGGCATGACCGGCCGCTTCAATCTGGCCTTCGGCGCGTTGGCAATGTGGGCCGGCTATCTGATGGTCGGTGGCCTGGGCGGCCTCATCGGGCGCAGCGCACTGCCGACCGGCGTGCTGATCCTCGCCGTCGGCGGGATCGCGGTCCTGTCGACCGGATTGACCGGAGCGGTCGCCGGGCGCCTCGTCGCACGGCCGCTTCTCCGGCATCCGCCGCTGGCGATGCTGGTTGCCACCATCGGGCTTGCGATCATGCTGGAGGAGGCGATGCGGCTTGCCGCGGGAAGCCGCGAACTCTGGATCAGGCCGCTGCTCGTCCGGCCGCTCTTCAGCATCGAGGCGCCCGGCTTCCTGGTGCAGGTGACGTTCATGCAGGCGGCAGTGTTCGGGCTTTGCGTGACTCTGGCGGCGGCGCTGGTCTGGCTGATCGACCGCAGGCGCTTCGGGCGGCTGTGGCGGGCCTGCGCGCAGGATCTCAGGATGGCGGAACTGCTCGGTGTCGATGCCGGCCGCGTCTTCGCGACGACGATGCTGCTGTCGTCGGCCTATGCGGGTGCGGCGGGTGCGCTGATCGGGCTCTACTACGGCAGCGCAAGCTTCTACATGGGCTTCATGATCGGCACCAAGGCGCTGTTCGTGGCGATCCTCGGCGGGCTCGAATCGGTGCGCGGGGCCTTCGCCGGGGCGCTGCTGCTCGGCGTGTTCGAATCCTTCTGGTCTGCCTGGTTTCCCGGAGATTTCCGCGACGTGGCGGTGTTCGCCGTGCTCACCTTCCTGCTCGTGTTGCGGCCGACCGGCCTGTTCGCCGGCGCGGCGGGACAGGCGCGCCCCGGCTGAGCGCGTCAACCGAACATTTACCCTTCCGCTTAACGTCGCATTTGTCTCGAAGTCGAATGATGCGGCCGTCATGGCGCGCATCTCCCTCACAGTCGTCCTTGCGACGATCCTGTTCGTCTTCGCTGGCTGCACCAGCTCGCGCTATGCCTACCGCGAGCAAGCGTGGCGCAAGGATTTCGAGGCGATCTGCATGGCCAAGACGCCGATCCGGCGTACCAGCTACGCCGAGCCGATGTCGCGGATCAACGATCGCGGGGTTTGCGGGGTCTGGCAACCGATCAGGGTTTCGGCGGCGCTGCGTGGCTATGTCGGCTTCTCCACGCCAGCCATATTGACATGTCCGATGACCCATGCCGTGGACGGCTGGATGTATCACAGCGTGCAGCCGGCGGCTGTCCGCTACCTCGGCGCCTATGTGACCGGCATCAGCAACATGGGATCGTATGTCTGCCGTACCCGCAATCACAAGTTCGGCGCCAAGATGTCCGAGCATGCCTTCGGCAACGCGCTGGACATCGGCTCGTTCACCCTGTCGGACGGACGCACGATCAGCGTGCTCAACGACTGGAACGGCAGCGATCCGGCGGCGCGTGCCTTCCTGCGCGAGGTGCACAAGGGCGCATGCGGCATGTTCACGACCGTCCTCGGTCCGAACGCCGATGCCGCGCACCGGGATCATTTCCACATCGATCTGGCGCGGCACAATGCCGGCAACAGCTACCGGTACTGCCGCTGAGCATCGGGATTGCTCAGTGCGGCCGGCGTTTCCTTCCGATCTGCCATCGACCTGCGGGCATCCGGAATGACGCCTGGTCGGGGCCGGAATGCCTGGGCACCTGCGGGACCGCGGAGTCTCTCCGTGTTCGCCCGGTTCGCCGCTTCCGTCCTGCGCCGGTGACGTCTGCGATGACCCGGCCGGGTGGGGACGGCCGGCGTCAGCCCATCTCGCGGGTGGCGAGGAAGCGGATGGCGGGGGCGTTCTTCTCGGCGCGTTGCAGCGCCCAGGCGCTGGCGGCGAAGAACACCGGATCGCCGTAGCGGTCCTCGCCCATGTTGGCGCGGTTGAGCGCGATGAACCTCTTCAGTTCCGCCGGATCCGCGCTTGCCACCCAACGGGCGGTGTCGTACCCGATCGGCTCGAAGCCCACCGGCACCCCGTATTCGGCCTCGATGCGGGTGCCGAGCACATCGAGTTGCAGCGGGCCGACAACACCGACGATCCAGTCTGCGCCGATCATCGGGCGGAACACCTGGGTTACGCCCTCCTCGGCGAGATCGCCGAGTGCCTTGGCAAGCTGCTTGGCCTTGATGGCGTCGGACAGGCGGACGCGGCGGATGATCTCCGGGGCAAAGTTGGGAATGCCGGTGAAGCGCACCTCGCGGCCCGAGGTCAGCGTGTCGCCGACGCTCAGCGTGCCGTGGTTGGGGATGCCGATGACGTCGCCGGCCACCGCCTCGTCGACGGTCTCGCGGTCCTGGGCGAAGAAGAACATCGGATTCGAAATGGCGAGATCGCGCCCGGCGCGCACATTTCTCAGCTTCATGCCGCGCGCGAAGATGCCCGAGCACAGCCGCACGAAGGCGACGCGGTCGCGGTGGTTCCGGTCCATATTGGCCTGGACCTTGAACACGAAACCGGTGACGTCGGGATCGCCGGGCGCGACCGGCTCCGGCTTTGCGGGCTGCGGTGCCGGCGGCGGCGCCCACTCGGCGACGGCGCGCAGCAGTTCGGCGACGCCGATGCCCTTCAATGCCGAGCCGAACAGGATCGGCGTCATGTGACCTGCCCGATAGGCGTCGATATCGAATCGCGGCAGCGCGGCAGCAGCCAGCTGCAGCTCCTCGACAGAGCGGGCGGCATTCGGGTCGGCCATCAGCTCGGTGTCGCGCGACAGGGCATCGATATCGGCGGAAATCGGGCGGCCCGGCGCGCCGTTGCTGCCGATCAGGCGGTGGGCAGCAAGGTCGATACAGCCCTTGAAGTCGACGCCCATGCCGAGCGGCCACAGGACGGGTGCAACGTCGAGGGCCAGAGTCGAGGCGATCTCGTCGAGCAATTCGAGCGGGTCGCGGCCCTCCCGGTCCACCTTGTTGACGAAGGTGATGATCGGAATGTCGCGCAGCCGACAGACCTCGAACAGCTTCAGCGTCTGGCTCTCGATGCCCTTGGCGACGTCGATAACCATGATCGCGGAATCGACCGCGGTGAGCGTGCGATAGGTGTCCTCCGAGAAGTCCGCGTGACCGGGCGTGTCGAGCAGGTTGAAGGTCAACCCGTCGCGCTCGAAGGTCATCACCGACGAAGTGACGGAGATGCCGCGCTTCTGCTCGATTTCCATCCAGTCCGAGCGGGTGCGGCGCTGCTCGCCGCGGGCGCGCACATGGCCGGCCATGCGGATGGCGCCGGAGGCCAACAGCAGCTTCTCGGTCAGGGTCGTCTTGCCGGCGTCCGGATGCGAGATGATCGCGAAGGTGCGGCGGCTGCGGTAGGCAGCCTGCCGGTCCGGTCTGCGGGCGGCGGCCGGCGCGGTTGCGGTGTCGAGCGTCTCGGTCATGTCCTCGGCCTGAACGGAAAGGGCGCGCGGACCATAGGGGAGCCGCGCGCCCGTGTGTAGCCCAACTTATGTGGGGAAGCCTGTTGCAAATGCGAGGGAATCGCCCACAGGCTAGCATCGCAATGGTGAACGGCCTGTCGAGCGGATCCCGGACGACGACGCGCGCGACGGCCTCAGCGCCGGCAGCCGTGGCGCGGACGGCGAACGTGCTGCTCCGTCAACGGGGTAATTGCCGGCCTGGCGATTTGGTTAGAGTTCGGCGGTTGTCCGCGCCATCCGGCAGTGGCGGCCGGCGGCAGGGCGGGGAAGGGTGATCCGGGCGGCCCACGGGGGGGGGCATAACGTGCCGGATTCGGCGGAACGACCATACCCGGACCGACGGGCCGATACAGCCTTCTTCGCGCTGGCAGCGGGCGTCGGGATCGCCACCGGCACCATCGGCACGGTCTTCCATCTCATCGTGGACGCGCTGCTGGCCTGGCCGGTCTGGTTGCAGGCGCAACTCGGACGGGGTGTCGCGGCGGTGGTCGTGGCCGCGCTGGTCGCGGCGGCGATGGCGCTGGCCTCCGCCGTCATCGTCAGACGGTTCGCGCCGGAAGCCTCCGGCAGCGGCGTGCAGGAGGTCGAGGGCACGCTCGACGGGCTGAGGCCGCTGCGCTGGCGCCGTGTGCTGCCGGTCAAGTTCTTCGCCGGCATCCTGTCGCTGTCGTCCGGCCTGGTGCTCGGCCGCGAGGGGCCGACCATCCACATGGGCGCGAGCCTCGGCGGCGCGCTGGCCGACTGGGGCCGTGTCGCGCTGCGCGAGCGCCGCGGGCTGATCGCTGCGGGTGCTGCGGCCGGACTTGCCGCTGCCTTCAACGCGCCGATCGCTGCCGTCCTGTTCGTCATCGAGGAGACGCGGCGGCAGTTTCCCTACACGTTCAGGACATTTGGCGGTGTGATTGTCGCCTCCGTGCTGTCGGCGGTGATCACCGAGCGGATTGGCGGTGTCGGGCCGAACCTCGCCGTGGAGACCAGCCGGGTGCCGCTATGGGCACTGGCAGCCTTCCCGGTGCTCGGAACTGTCATCGGCGGGCTCGGCGTGCTCTTCAACCGCATGATCCTGCACGGCCTCGAACTCGTCGATCTGGCCGACCGGCGCGTCCGATACACGGTGCCAGTCGCGGTGGGGCTGCTGGTCGGCGTACTGCTGATCGTGCTGCCGGAAGCCACGGGTGGCAACGAGGCGCTGATCCATCGGCTGGTCACGGAGACCAACGGGCCGCTGCTGCTGCTCCTGCTGGTGGCGATCCGGCTGGTGATGTCGGTGGCGAGCTACGTCGCAGGCGTTCCGGGTGGCATCTTCGCGCCGCTGCTGACGCTTGCGGCGGCGACCGGGCTTGCGGTCGGCGCCTTCCTGACCGCGCTCGTGCCGGACCCCGCACTGCCCGTTGCCTTCGCGGTTGCGGCGATGGGTGGGTTGTTCACCGCCTCGGTGCGGGCGCCGCTGGTCGGCGTCGTGCTGGTGCTGGAACTGACCGGCGCCTACGAGGTGGCGCTGCCGCTGCTGATCACCTGCGGCATCGCCCATGTCACGGCGGAATGGCTCGGCGGCAAGCCGATCTACGAACAGCTTCTCGACCGGACCCTGGACCGTGCCGGGCTCCGGCGGCCGACGATCGACGCGCGGCAGCACACCGGGCTTGCCTGACGGACGGTCGGCCAGGTGGCGACCAACGCCTGCGGCAATCAACCCCTGCGGATGCCGATCGTGCTGCCCGCCTGTTCAGGGCGCGGCAGCATCGCATGCGCCGCCCGCATCGCCGCCATCCGCTCGGCCACCGCAGCCGGCCATGGGCTGGAGCGTTTGGTCGCCAGGTCGACATGAATCGACATCATCTCCAGAGTCGCAGCCAACCACCCCTTGTCGGCCTGTACCATCTCCATGAAGATGTGGGCCCGCTTGGCGTCATGATCGAGCAGCCGGAACCGCAGCTGCACCGGATCCTCGAGCCTGAGCTCGCGCAGGTAGCAGACATGCGCCTCGAGGGTGAAGAACGAGGCGTTCTGCGTCGCGGCATAGTCCGGGCCGAGGCCGAACAGCAGGAAGGCCTCGTCGAGGCCACGATCGAACAGGACATGATAGTAGGCCATGTTGAGATGGCCGTTGTAGTCGATCCAGCCGGGCTCAATCGCCATGCGCCGCGTCACGACCGGGGCCGGGATCGGGTCGGTGCCGGGGAGAGTCATCATGAAGTCCGCTTGCCTGTTGCCCGCTGCAGCATGTCGCACGGTCGCATGGTGATTTGGCGTCCTTGGTGTTTCTGCTAGTGTGAGAGCAAATCTACCGAAATCCGGACGTGTTGGAAGGATTCCCTGCGATGCCTGTTACCGCGCAGTCGAACGTCAGAGCCGTCGGCGATGTCCGTGCCGCGATCGAGGCGCTGCAGGGACGCTTCGGCGAGCGACTGTCGATGGCGCAGGCGGTACGCGCGCAGCACGGCAACACCACGACCTGGCATCCCAACCAACCGCCGGATGCCGTGGTCTTTGCCGAGACGACGGAGGAAGTCGCCGATATCGTTCGCGTCTGCGCCGGTCACGACGTCCCGGTGATCGCGTTCGGCACCGGAACCTCGCTGGAGGGGCAGGTCAACGCGCCGTTCGGCGGGATCTGTGTGGACATGAGCCGGATGAACCGGGTCCTGCAGGTGAACGCGGAGGATCTCGACTGCACGGTGCAGGCGGGCGTCACCCGCAAGCAGCTCAACACGGAACTGCGCGCCTCCGGCCTGTTCTTCCCGATCGACCCCGGGGCGGACGCCAGCATCGGCGGCATGACGGCGACGCGCGCCTCCGGCACCAACGCGGTTCGCTACGGCACGATGAAGGATGCGGTGCTGTCGCTGACGGCGGTGATGGCGGACGGCACCATCATCCGCACTGCGCGGCGGGCGAAGAAATCGTCGGCGGGCTATGATCTTACCCGCCTGCTCGTCGGTTCGGAGGGGACGCTCGGCATCGCCACCGAGATCACGCTCAGGCTGCACGGCATTCCCGAGGCGATCGCGGGCGGCGTCTGCTCCTTCACGACGCTGGAGGGGGCCTGCAACGCGGTGATCGCGACCATCCAGTCGGGAATTCCGGTTGCCCGTATCGAACTCCTCGACGAGGTACAGGTCCGCGCCTCCAATGCCTATTCGCGGCTGTCGCTGGCCGAGACGCCGACGCTGTTCGTCGAGTTCCACGGCTCCGAGGCTGGCGTCGCCGAGCAGTCGCAACGCTTCGGCGAGATCGCCGCCGAATTCGGCGGCGGACCGTTCGAGTGGACTCAGAATGCCGAGGAGCGGACCGCGCTGTGGCAGGCGCGTCACGACGCCTACTGGGCCTGCCGCGGCCTGCGTCCCGGGCTGGAGACCTTCGCGACGGATGTCTGCGTGCCGATTTCCCGCCTGGCCGAATGCATCCTCGAGACCAAGGCCGACATCGAGCGGCTCGGGATGCTGGCGCCGATCGTCGGCCATGTCGGCGACGGCAACTTCCACACCTCGGTGCTCGTCGACATGAGTGATCCGGCCGATATCGCCCGGGTCGAGGAGTTCATGACCCGCCTCGTCGAGCGAGCCATCGCCATGGACGGGACCTGCACCGGTGAGCACGGGGTGGGGCAGGGGAAGATGAAGTATCTCGATGCCGAACTCGGCGCGGCGGTCGAGGTGATGCGGGCGATCAAGCGTGCGCTCGACCCCAAGAACATCATGAACCCGGGGAAAATTGTCCGTATCTGACAAGGATCACGGGGCAGGGCTAAACAACGGGCCGGCAGCCGGCATCCGGAGAGGATGCCGCTGGCGGCGAGGGCGCGGGCGGTGAACTCGATCCTCCTGTCCATTGGTATCGCCATCGCGCTGGCCCTGGTTGCGGCGTTCGCGGCGCCGTTCTTCATCGACTGGTCGTCTTACCGCGGCTACTTTGAGGCGCGTGCGAGCGAGATCATCGGTCGCAAGGTGGTGTTCGCCGGTGAACTTGACGTGCGGCTCGTGCCGTTCCCGCGCCTTGCGGCAACCGATGTGCGCATCGGCGACGCCGGTGGCGGTGAGGGGGCCGAGTCGGTCGAGATCCATGCGGCCCTGACGCCGCTGCTCAGCGGCGAGCTGCTGATCACCGGGATGACGGTTCGTCGCCCCTTCGCGGTGGTCGGCCTCGACGCGAGCGGCAGACTGGTCTGGAGCAACGACACCGGTCCGTCGGTGCCCTTCGCCCCGGAGCGGGTTCGCATCGACCGCTTCGAGATCGTTGACGGCGCGCTCGATGTCGACGACGACCAGGCCGGCAGAACCATCCATCTGACCGGTATCAATCTCGGCGGCTCCGCGACCTCGCTGATCGGACCATTCCGCGCCGAAGGAGGCCTCGTCGCCGATGGCCGCCGCCTGACGCTTCGGCTGGCGACTGGCCGGCTGCAGGAGGAGCGCGGCGGTATCCGCATGAAACTGTCGCTGCTGCCCGCGGATGCGCCGCTCGGCTTGGAGCTCGACGGTACCCTGGTGCGCGATCCCGAGGCGGTGCCGATCTTCACCGGCATGGCTGTGCTCGAACGTCTGGAAACCGACGACGGCGCGCTGCCGTGGCGGATCGACGCCCAGGTGTCGGCATCGCCGGAGCATGTCGTCGTCGACAAGGGGAGCCTCAGGATCGGACCGGAGGTCGGCAGCGTCACATTCGCGGGCGCCGTGAACATCGATCTTGGCGCCCGGCCGCGGTTCGACGCGGTGCTGTCGGCCCGGCAGCTGGATCTCGACCGACTGCTCGGCAGCGGTGCCGAACAGCCGGTCGACCTCGTCGAGGTGGTGCGCCGCATCGGCGCGGCGCTCGAGCCGGAGCTGTTGCCGATCCCCGGACACGCGGCGATCGACATCGAGTCCGTCGTGTTGTCGGGCGGGCTGGTGGAGGCGCTGTCGGTCGATCTCGCCGCCGATGGCGGCGGCCTGGCAATTGAACGAGCGGTTGCGGCTGCGCCTGGGGGAACGGACGTGTCGATGGCGGGCCGGGTGATCTTCGACAGCGGTTCACCGCGCTTCGACGGCGCGATCCGGGTGAACGCGGCGCAGGCCCCGGTGTTCGGCGACTGGCTGCTCGGCCCGAACCACCGGCTGCCCGCAGTGCACCTTTCAGGGGCCCGCCTGACGGCCTCGGCGCGGGTCATGCTGGGCGACGGCAGGATCGTCGCCGAATCGATCGACATCGCAACCGCCGATACCCGGCTGCAGGGGGCAGTCGGCTTCTGGCCGCGCACGGAAACGACGCGCGGACGGCTGTCGGCGCAGCTGACGGCCGACCGTCTGGCGCTCGCCGTGTCGTCGGGTCCGGGCGGTCCGGACCGCTCGCGGCTGCTGGGGGCTGCGGCGGCCACCGTCGAGGGGATCGACGTCGATATCGAGCTTGCTGCCGATGCGCTTGCGCTCGGCGACGTGGAGGCAAGCGGAGTCGTGGCGGAGCTGGCGATCGCCGACGGCGACCTGACGATTCGCCGTCTGACGGTTGGCGACATCGGCGGTGCCCGGGTCGAGGGCAGCGGCGCGGTCAGGTCCTTTGCCAAGACGCCCGATGGCTCCCTCACCCTTGCGGCCTCGGCGGAGGCGCTCGACGGGGTGGCGCGGCTCCTGAGTGCGCTCGGCTATCGTGCCAGCGGCGACTGGCTGTCGGCGCGCGGGGCCGAGCTGGTGCCGGCCCGGCTGGAGGCGAATGTGCATGCGGTCAGAACCGCCGATGGCAGCCGCATACGTCTGGATCTGACCGGGGTCACGGGCGGCACCGACATCCGTGCCGAGGCGAGCTTCGAGGGGGCGGTCGAGGCCTTTCATGCTGCCGCTGTCTCGCTTGATGCACAGGCAAGCAATCCCGATGGAGCGCGGTTGGCCGCCCAGGTCGGACTGGAACCCACCCCTGGCCAGCAGCCGGGCAGGATCGCCATTCGCGCCGAGGGAAGGCCGGAGGCGTCGATTTCCTTCGATCTGGAAGCCGCGGGGATCGGCATCGACGGCACATTCGTCGGAAGCGGCCGCTGGCCGCAGCGGGGCGGGCGCGAAATCACCGGCAAGATCGCCGGGCGGGTGAGCGATCCCGGCCGGCTGTTGCGCATGATCGGGCTCGACCTGTCCGCGCCGCCGGCGCAACCTTTGCAGATCACGGCCGGCCTGTCGGCAACCGACGACATCTGGTCGGTATCGGGGCTCGAACTTGCCGCAGACGGCGTGACCGCCGCGGGTCGGATCAGCCTCGATGCGGGCGCCGGCATGTGGGTTCTCGACGGCGAGCTGCAGACAAATCGCCTCGATCTTCCCTGGCTGCTTGGTCTTGCGGTTGGTGAGGCCGGTCGGGAGATCGGCCGTCCCGGCATCGAAGCGGCCTGGCCCGAGGCGCCGTTCGAGGCGACCGCCCGCCCTGGCTGGCGGGGCCGCGTGTCGGTCGCAACCCCGGTAGCGACGCTGTTCCCGGGGGCGCGGCTGACCGACGCCCGGCTCGAGGTCGGCTTCGATGCGGTGCGGTTCTCGGTCGACAATATCGTCGGCAACCTGTTCGGTGGCCGGCTGCAGGCGAGCCTCGATCTCATCGAGCTCGACGGTACCATCACCGCCTCCGGCCGTGTCGAGCTGTCGAACGCGCGGCTCGAGGAATTCGTCTGGAGCGACGGCCGCAGGCCGGTCGCCACCGGCGCGGTCTCGTTCGGTGCCGCGTTCGAGGGGGCCGGCCGCAGCCCGCTGGCCCTCGTCTCGGCGTTGAGCGGTACGGGTTCGTTCGGCGTCACGAACGGTGTGCTGCGGCGGATGAACCCGGCGGCCTTCGACCTCATCATCAGCGCTGCCGATGCCGGGCTGGAGCTGACCGAGGAACGGGTCGGCGACGTGTTCGCCGGCCATTTGGACGCAGGGAGTCTTGCCTTCGAGTCGATCGAAGGTGCCTTCTCGATCTCTTCGGGAGTGCTGAGGGCGAACAATGTCCGCATCCGGTCGGAGGCCTTGTCGAGCTTCGCTTCGGCGACCATCGACCTCGGCGAACTGGCCATCGATTCCGAATGGACCCTCAGGCTCGAGGCAGACGGCGGGGACAGCCGCGTCCGCGAGGTCGGCGTGGTGTTTGCCGGCCCGCTGGCGCATCCGCAGCGGCTGATCGACGTCAATCCGCTGCTCGGCTATCTCACCGTCCGTGCCTTCGAGCAGGAGGTCGAACGGCTCGAGGCGCTGCAGGCGGAGATCCTGGAGCGCCAGCGACTGGGCCGCGAACTGATCCGCCAGGGCCAGGAGCGCGTTCGGCGCGAGCGCGAGGCCGCCGAGGAGGCGCAGCGCCGTGCGGAGGAAGCGGCGCGGCAGAGCGAGGAGGAGGCGCGTCGCCTTCAGGCCGAGGAGGAGCAGCGGCGTCAAGCCGAGCAGCGCGACCGGCGCTCCCAGTCGGAGGAACCGGCGCCCGAACCGAGCGCCGAGGAGACGCAGCCGGCGGATGAGCTGCCTCAGGCTGCGGGGACGCAGCTCGACAACAGCGAGTTCACGCGTCGGATCGAGGAGATCCTGAGGGAACTGCCGCCCGCTGACTCGCCGCCCCCCGGTTCGTCGGCCTCAGATGGGCTGCCGTCCCCCTCCGGGCCCGTCACGACGGACGAGCAGTCGCCGACGGATCTGCCGCCGATCGGTCAGCCGATCGTCATTACGCCGGCGCCCGTCGTACCGCTTGCTCCGGTCCGCGCCGGCCAGACTCGCGGCGACTCGCAGGTCGTCTTGCCGACCGATCCGCGCCCGACGGTGTCGGGCGATGACGGCCAGCGGACGTTCCGCTAGCCCGGCAGACCGGCCGCCTGCCGCGCGCGGCGACGGTAATGATCGAGCACATGCAGCCGGATCGCTGACGACAGGCCGATGCCGGCACGGGCGCGGTCGATCTCGGCGACGACGGTGGCTATCGGCACTCCGCGCTCCCCGGCAATCTCGCCAAGGGCCTCCCAGAACGCGCCCTCCAGCGAGATGCTGGTCCGGTGGCCGGCGATGGTGATCGAGCGCTTGCGCTGGCCCGCGCTCACCGGCCCGGGTCCTTGTCGGGGTCATCCGCACCAAGGCGGTGACCGGCAAGGTCGCGTCCGGCCTTGTCCTCGGCGGCTCTGGCAGCGGCCCGCTCGGCCTTGGTACGTCCGAAGCGGACACGATTCGCGGCCGCTTCCGCCTTGCGCCCGGCGCGGGCCTTCTGCTTGCGGACGCGGTTGAGGTTGACGATCTCCGGCATGGCGATGGACTGTCAGCCGCGGTGGGAACGGCGAGCGGGCGCGGCGATGCGATGCAGGCATCCGGCCGACATGGCGAGGATCCTCACCCCGGCCGTGTCATCTTCTCCGGCCGCACGATCTCGTCGAATTCGGCCTCGGTGACATAGCCGCCGCCTACGGCCTCTTCGCGCAGGGTGGTGCCCTTGACGTGGGCGGCCTTGGCGATCTTGGCGGCCGCATCGTAACCGATCTTCGGGGCGAGCGCTGTGACAAGCATCAGCGAGCGCTCGACCCCTGCCTTGATATTGTCGAGGCGCGGCTCGATGCCGACGATGCAGTTGTCGGTGAAGGAGATCGACGCGTCGGCGATCAGCCGGATCGACTGGAGCATGTTGTAGGCCATGACGGGATTGAACACATTCAGCTCGAAATGGCCCTGGCTGTCGGCAAAGGTGATGGCGGCGTGGTTGCCGAACACCTGAACGCACACCTGGGTCATCGCCTCGCACTGGGTCGGGTTGACCTTGCCCGGCATGATCGAGGATCCCGGCTCGTTCTCCGGCAGCGCCAGTTCGCCGAGACCGGAGCGGGGTCCAGATCCCATCAGGCGGATGTCGTTGGCGATCTTGAAGAGCGCCGCGGCGAGGGTGTTGATGGCGCCATGCGCGAACACCATGGCGTCGTGGGCGGCGAGGGCCTCGAACTTGTTTGGTGCCGTGGTGAAGGGAAGGCCGGTGATCTCCGCGATCCGCTCGGCAACCGCCACGTCGAATCCGACAGGAGCGTTGAGGCCGGTGCCGACGGCCGTGCCGCCCTGGGCGAGTTCCATCAGGCCCGGCAGTGTCAGCTCGATGCGGGCGATGCCGTTCGCGACCTGCTGTGCGTAGCCGCTGAACTCCTGACCGAGGGTGAGCGGGGTCGCATCCTGGGTATGCGTGCGGCCGATCTTGACGATGTCCGCCCATGCCTTGGCCTTGGTGTCGAGCGCGGCATGCAGATGCCGCAGCGCCGGCAGCAGCCGGTTGACGATCTCCTCGGCTGAGGCCACGTGCATGGCCGTCGGATAGGTGTCGTTCGACGACTGGCTCATGTTGACGTGGTCGTTCGGATGGACCGGCGTCTTGGAGCCGAGCTTGCCGCCAAGGATCTCGATGGCGCGGTTGGCGATCACCTCGTTGGCGTTCATGTTCGACTGGGTGCCGGAGCCGGTCTGCCAGACCACCAGCGGGAAATGGTCGTCAAGCTTGCCGTCGATCACCTCCTGGGCGGCGGCGACGATCGCCTCGCCGATCTTCGGATCGAGCTTGCCGAGCTTCATGTTGACCTCGGCCGCCGCGCGCTTGACGATGCCAAGGGCACGCACGATCGGCAGTGGCTGCTTTTCCCAGCCGATCCTGAAGTTATCGAGCGAGCGCTGCGCCTGAGCACCCCAGTAGCGGGTGGCATCGACCTCTATCGGGCCGAAGGTATCGGTTTCGATACGGGTGTTTGACATGCCGGAGTCCTGCCGGTTGAGCCTGTTCTCGCGGGCCTCATAGCATGCAGGCCCGGCCACGCAAACCGACTGGCGCGCGGGTGCGGCAGGGGCTGTCAGGTCTTCTTGCGAAATGCGTCAAGCGATACGACGTCTGCGCCGGGAGCCGTCTCGCGCGACGGCGCGGCCGGGCTGTCGGCGGGGGCGGCGGCGTCCGGTTTCGGCCTGGATTTCGGTGCGGTCCGCGAGCGCTGCGCATCGGCCGGCATGTCCGTTCCCATGGCCGGCGTCGCGGGGGCCCGCGGCTCGGGGCGAGCGTCGTCGTTGGCCTCGACCGGGGTTCCGGGATCGAACTGCAGCCCGAACTGGACGCTCGGATCGAAGAAGCCCTTGATCGCAGCGAAGGGGATGTGCAGACGCTCGGGTATGCCGTTGAACGACAGGCTCACCGCGAACGCGCCGTCGGTCACTTCCAGATCCCAGAACTGATACTGCAGGACGATCGTCATCTCGTCGGGATAGGTCTCCCGCAGACGCTTGGAAATGCGTACGCCCGGCGCCTGGGTGGCGAAGGCAATGAAGAAGTGATGGTCGCCGGGCAAACCGGCCCTGGCGACATCGGCCAGCACCGATCGGACCACGCCGCGCAGCGCCTCCTGGGTCAGTAGGTCGTAGCGAATCAGATCCTGCGGCATCCGGAAGCTGGCAATTGCGACTGACGCCTGTGACCGTGACAGGCCAGGCGGCCGGGAACGAAGGCGAAGTGGAGGCTTCTGTTGCCAGGTGCCTCCGAACCCCGCCTGACGGAGCTAACCCGTCAGGGCTTGGATCGGCTTTTCAGACCGCGTTACGCGGCCTGAGCAACCGGAGCATAGTTGTCGTTCGCAACTATTGTACGGCCCGATAACGGCGGTACCATGCCGGGCGACGGCGCGTTCTTTACACCCTCGTCGATCCTGTTTCGCCCCCGCCACAGCCGACCCGTCCGGATCGGTTCTGGTGGAGGCGCCGGGTACCGCCCCCGGGTCCGATGGGCTTATTCCAACGACCGTGTATCGCCATAGTCAGCTTGCGCCGACAACGCGGAATATAGGAACGAAACACTCGGCTGAAAAGCCTCGTCGGGCGCGGCAATCATCGAAACCGCAAGTCCGGCCGGAACGGAAAGGATGCAACTATGTCAGGCAGTGTGCGCACCGAGCGACAGGGTCCGGTCTGGACGGTGATCCTCGACCGGCCGGCCGCCCGCAACGCGGTCGATCCCGAGACGGCTGAGGCACTTCTTGCCGCCTTCGAGGCCTTCGAGGCGGATGAGGGCGCCGCGGTCGCGGTTTTCTGGGGCGCGGGGGGAACCTTCTGTGCAGGCTATGATCTCAAGCACGCCGCATCGGGAGCCCCGGAGATTGCGGAGCTGGATCCGGAGGCCGGTGCCCGCGGGCCGATGGGCCCGACGCGACTCGACCTGTCGAAGCCGGTGATCGCCGCCATCGCCGGGCCCGCAGTGGCAGGCGGGATGGAGCTGGCCCTGTGGTGCGACCTCAGGGTGATGGAAGAGGACGCCTATTTCGGCGTCTACTGCCGGCGCTGGGGCGTGCCGCTGATCGACGGAGGAACGGTCAGGCTGCCTCGTCTGATCGGAATGGGCCGTGCCCTCGACCTGATCCTCACCGGCCGCAAGGTGGCGGCGGAGGAAGCGCTGCGCATCGGCCTGTGCGAGCGGGTCGTCGGGTCTGGCATGGCACGGCAGGCGGCAGAAGACCTCGCGCACGAGATTGCGCGGTTTCCGCAGATGTGTCTGCGGGCCGACCGCCGGTCGGCCTACGGCCAATGGACTCTTCCGATGAATGCGGCGCTTGCGGCGGAATACCGTGGTGGCCTGCCAGCGCTCGAGGCGGAAGGCCTCAAGGGAGCCGCACGGTTTGCCGGCGGCAGCGGCCGCGGCGGCGACTTCAACGGGATCTGAACGGCGCGGGAAATCCGAGTCCGGTGAATCGCTTGCGCCTGGGTGTTGGCATCCCGAATCAGCCCGTTCAGGCGCCGTGGCAGGATCGCGCCTGGCTTGCGGCCGAATCCTCGCACGCCGATTCAACCGGCTCATGTTCAGAGTCAGGATGAGGCGGGTTTCACGTCCACCCCGCTCAGTCGCGCTCGACCTTCAGCACCGCTCCGGAGGTTGCGTCGATGTCGACCTCGATCTCGCGGCCGTCGGCGGCGCGCCTCTCGACCTCCCACTTGCTCATGTCGCGGTCGACGTCCGTGACCGTTACGACGCCATTCTCCCGGGCAATGCGGATCGCCTCCTCGGCCAGTATGTCGGCATGCGCAGTGCCGGCCAGAAGGCCAAGGCATGCGAAGGTGGCGAGGAGGGGCGTTGGAATGCGCATCGGCGGTCCTCCCGTCTGCTGGCTGTCCTCTTGTCTGCCGGGATCGCATGACTGCAACGCGGGCGGCGGCGAAGCGTCCTCCGAGCCCGGTGAGTGTAAGTGTAGAGGAGGACCGCCGCTGTCGCAGATTTGCCGCCCGGCTTGCCGGGCCTGTAAACTCGCCGACCGTCGATGAAGGGATTCGCCATGCGGCAGTATCACGACCTCCTGCGCCTCGTTCTGGAGACCGGAATCCGCAAATCCGACCGCACAGGTACCGGAACGCTGAGCGTGTTCGGCCATCAGAGCCGCTACGACCTCGCCGACGGCTTTCCGTTGCTGACCACCAAGAAGCTGCATCTGAAGTCGATCGTCCACGAGCTCCTCTGGTTCCTGAAGGGCGACACCAACATCGCCTATCTGAAGGCGAACGGGGTCAGCATCTGGGACGAATGGGCCGACGAGACCGGTGAACTCGGCCCCGTCTACGGCCATCAGTGGCGCTCCTGGCCGGCGCGTGACGGCAGCACGATCGACCAGATTGCCGAGGTGGTCGGCCAGATCCGGTCGAATCCGGATTCACGCCGGCTGATCGTAACCGCCTGGAACCCGGCAGATATCGACCGGATGGCGCTGCCGCCCTGTCACTGCCTTTTCCAGTTCTGGGTCGCCGAGGGGCGGCTGTCCTGTCAGCTCTATCAGCGCTCGGCCGACATCTTCCTCGGCGTGCCGTTCAACATCGCCTCCTACGCGCTGCTGACGATGATGGTCGCGCAGGTGACGGGGCTCAAGCCGGGCGAATTCATCCATACGCTGGGCGACGCGCACCTCTATTCCAACCACCTCGAGCAGGCCCGCCTGCAGCTCACCCGCGAACCGCGCCCGCTGCCGAGGATGCTGATCAACCCGGCCGTCACCGACATCTTCGGGTTCGTCTACGAGGATTTCGCGCTGGAGGGCTACGACCCGCATCCGCATATCAAGGCCGAAGTGGCGGTATGAGCGGCCGGCGTGGACGATGACGATCACCATCCGCCCCGCCCGACCCGGCGAAGAGGGGCTGGTGCTCGGATTCATCCGCGCGCTTGCCGACTATGAGAGGCTGGCGCACGAGGTGGAGGCGGACGAGGCGGCGATCGGCGCGGCGCTGCTGGCGAACCTCGCCCGGCGCTGCGTCGTCGAGGGGCTGGGACGGCTCGAATGGTGGGTGCTCGACTGGAACGAAGCGGCCATCGGGGTATACACGTCGCTGGGTGCCCAGCCGATGGACCAATGGACCGTGTTCCGGCTCTCCGGCGAGGCGCTCGAGAGACTCGCGGAGGGCTCCGCATGACCGCGCCCCGTCTCAGCCTGATCGCGGCCGTCGCCGGGAACGGCGTGATCGGCCGCAACAACGAACTGCCCTGGCGGCTGCCGTCGGACCTGAAGCACTTCAAGGCCGTCACCATGGGACGGCCGGTCATCATGGGACGCAAGACCTTCGAATCGATTGGCCGGCCTTTGCCGGGCCGCGACAACATCGTGGTGACGCGCAGCGAGACCTTCGATGTGGCGCAGGTCCATGCCGCCCGTTCGCTGGACGAGGCGGAGAGGCTGGCAGCGAATTTCGCCAGGAGGCGCGGGGTCGACGAGATCTTCGTGATCGGCGGCGGCCAGCTCTATGCCGAGGCGATCGGCCGTGCGCAGCGTCTCTACATCACCGAAGTGGCCGGACAGCCGGACGGCGACACGCGATTTCCCGAAATTGATCCGGCGATCTGGCGGGCAGCGTCGCGTCAGGGGCCGATGCGCGGTGCCACCGATACGGCGGCGATGACATTCGTCGTCTACGAGCGCATCGCGACCTGATCCCCGCCTGATCTTGCCCTGCCGATCTTGCCCTGACCGCGACTTCGCAGGCAAAGTGCGGCGCAGATCGGATCCGATGCCCCAAGGAGCATTCGCATGAAGTCACGCGCCGCGGTTGCCTTCGAGGCCGGCAAGCCACTCGAGATCGTCGAGGTCGACCTCGAGGGTCCGAAGGATGGCGAGGTGCTGGTCGAGATCAAGGCGACCGGCATCTGCCACACCGACGAATTCACCCTGTCCGGCGCCGACCCGGAGGGACTGTTTCCGGCGATCCTGGGGCATGAGGGCGCGGGAGTCGTCGTTGATGTCGGCCCGGGGGTGAAGAGCGTGAAGAAGGGCGATCACGTCATCCCGCTGTACACGCCCGAATGCCGCGAATGCCCGTCCTGCCTGTCGCGCAAGACCAATCTGTGCACGGCGATCCGCGCCACGCAGGGCAAGGGCCTGATGCCGGATGGCACCACGCGGTTCTCCTACCAGGGCAAGCCGATCCACCATTACATGGGGTGCTCGACCTTCTCGAACTACACGGTGCTGCCGGAGATCGCGGTGGCGAAGATCCGCGAGGACGCGCCGTTCGACAAGGTCTGCTACATCGGCTGCGGCGTCACCACCGGAGTTGGCGCAGTTCTGAATACGGCGGGGGTGGAGCCGGGCGCGACGGCGGTCGTGTTCGGGCTCGGCGGGATCGGCCTCAACGTCATCCAGGGGCTGAGGCTCGCCGGCGCCGACATGATCATCGGCGTGGACATCAACAACGCCAAGAAGGCGTGGGGCGAGCGCTTCGGCATGACCCACTTCGTCAACCCGAACGAGATCGACGGCGATATCGTGACGCATCTGGTCAACATGACCAAGCGCGGCGCCGACCAGATCGGCGGGGCAGACTATACCTTCGACTGCACCGGCAACGTCACGGTGATGCGACAGGCGCTGGAGGCCTGCCACCGCGGCTGGGGCCAGTCGATCATCATCGGCGTCGCCCCGGCGGGGGCGGAGATCGCGACGCGTCCGTTCCAACTCGTGACCGGGCGGGTGTGGAAGGGCACGGCCTTCGGCGGGGCGCGTGGCCGTACCGACGTGCCGCGCATCGTCGACTGGTACATGGACGGCAAGATCGAGATCGACCCGATGATCACCCACATCCTGCCGCTCGCCGACATCAACAGGGGCTTCGACCTGATGCATGCCGGGGAATCGATCCGTTCGGTCGTCGTCTACTGAGACGCGAGGCTGCAGATGGTCGCGATGGCATGGCTGGCCAGCCGGACGTGGGCGAAAATCCGGATCCCCGGCGCCGGTTGGCGTTGACAAAGCCAGCCCCGTTTCCCACGTGTCGTTCAAATCGACTTTCGTTGAAGGGCCGTCAGGCCTGACCTATAACGCCGCCTGACGGGCGACCCGGGCGGCACGGCCGGGCGGCCATGCGGATCGCGGGGCCGCCCCACCAGACAACGAGGAGCATTCATGCCCTGGAGCAATCAAGGCGGCCCTTGGGGGGGCGGTGGTGGCGGCGGTCCTTGGGGCGTGCCGCCCGGCGGCGGCAGGCCCGGGCCGCGCGGTCCACAGACGCCGGATCTCGAGGAGATCCTCAAGCGCAGCCAGGACAAGCTGAAATCCGTCCTGCCCGGCGGCTCCATGGGCGGCAAGGCGATGGTTCTCGGGCTGCTGGTCCTCGTCGTGCTTTGGGGGTTCAGCGGTCTTTACCGCGTCGAGGCCGACGAGCAGGGCGTGGTGCTGCGCTTCGGCAAGTTCGTGCGCCAGACCGACCCGGGGCTGCATTACCATCTCCCCTATCCGATCGAAACGGTGCTGACCCCCAAGGTGACCCGCGTCAACCGGGTGGACATCGGCATGCGGGTGATCGAGGACGGCCGCGGCGAGACGGTCCGCGACGTGCCCGAGGAGAGCCTGATCCTGACCGGCGACGAGAACATCATCGACGTCGACGTGTCGGTATTCTGGGTCATCAACAACGCGGCAAACTACCTGTTCAATATCCAGAATCCCGAGACCACCGTGAAGGCCGTCGCCGAGAGCGCGGTACGCGAGGTGATCGGCCGCAGCCAGCTGCAGCCGGTCCTGACCCAGGCGCGTGCGATCACCGAGCAGGACGTGCTTGAGCTGATGCAGACGACGCTGGACAGCTACGAGGCCGGCATTCTGGTGACGCAGGTTCAGCTCCAGAAGGTCGATCCGCCCGCCCAGGTCATCGATGCGTTCCGCGACGTCCAGGCGGCCCGCGCCGACCAGGAGCGGCTGCGCAACGAGGCGCAGGCCTATGCCAACCGGGTGGTACCCGAGGCACGCGGTCAGGCCGCGCAGATCATCCAGCAGGCCGAGGCCTACCGCGAGCGGACGATCAACGAGGCACGGGGCCAGGCCAGCCGCTTCTCGGCGGTGTACGCCGAATACAGCAAGGCGCCGGACGTCACGCGCGAGCGCATGTTCCTTGAGACGATGGAGCGGGTACTGGGCAATTCCGACAAGATTATCATCGACGGCAACGCCAGCGGCTCGGGGATCGTGCCGTATCTGCCGCTCCAGGAGCTCGGCGGGCGTGCCGCGCCGCGCAGCGCGGGAGGTTCGCAGTGAGGAAGTCCATCGTCGGCGGACTGCTTGTCCTGCTCGCCATCGGCCTGTTCGCGATCTATTCGTCGCTGTTCGTCGTCTACCAGACCGAGCAGGCGCTGGTGCTTCGCTTTGGCCAGCCGCAGCGGGTGATCTCGGAGCCCGGCCTGCACTGGAAGATGCCGATCGCCGACCAGGTGGTCTTCGTCGACAAGCGGATCCTGGCGCTTGATTCGCCGGTGCAGGAGGTGATCGCCTCCGATCAGAAGCGCCTGGTGGTCGATGCCTTCGCTCGCTACCGCATCACCGATCCGCTGCGCTTCTACCAGGCGGCGGGGTCGATCGCGGTGGCCGATTCGCGGCTCGCCACGATCCTCAATTCGGCGGTCCGGCGCGTGCTCGGTGAAGCCACCTTCCTGGCGGTCGTCCGTGACCAGCGCCAACAACTGATGTCGCAGATAACCCAGCAGGTGAATCGCGAGGCGCAGGGCTTCGGCATTTCCGTCGTGGACGTGCGCATCCGCCGCGCCGATCTGCCGCAGGCAAATTCCGAAGCGATCTTCCGGCGCATGCAGACCGAGCGCGAGCAGGAAGCCTCGCAGATCCGCGCCGAGGGCGAGGAACAGGCGCGCCGCATTCGCTCCCGGGCCGACCGTGACGCGATTGTCATCGTCGCGGAGGCCAACCGGGAGTCCGAGGAGGTGCGCGGCGATGGCGACGCGCAGCGCGCGGCGATCTTCGCCGAAGCCTACAGCCTGGACCCGGAATTCTTCTCGTTCTACCGGTCGCTCCTCGCCTACGACGCCGCGCTGTCCAAGGACGGCACGCGGTTCCTGCTGACGCCGGATTCGCAGTTCTTCCGTTACTTCGGCAACGGTTCCGGCACCGTGCAGACCGCCCGGCCTCCGGCTGGCGGTACCGCTGCGGAAAGCGGTGGACCCGCCGTCATCCCGCAGGCGTCGGCCGGCGGCACCACCCAGGCGCCGTCGGCGACCGGCACCGCCTTGGCGCAATGAGCGATCTCGTTGTTGCGATCGGGCTCGTCCTGGTGATCGAAGGGGTCGTCTACGCCGCGTTCCCCGGTGGGCTCAAGCGGATGATGGAATCTGCCCTGACGATGCCCGATGCGACGTTGCGGGCAGGGGGGCTGGTCGCCGCCGCGACCGGGCTTCTCATCGTCTGGCTGGTGCGCGGTTAGCGCGTGACGAATGCGTGACCGCGGGTCGCGCAGGCGCTATCTGTGATGTAGTCGACTCGATGCCGGACTGCTCTCGCCCATCGGGCGATGGACCGGCATCGCCATCGGAGGCTTTTCAATGTGGCATGTGACTGCATCGGCCCGGAGAGGCATTGCCCGCACCGGGCGGATTGCCGCGCTGTGCCTGGCAGCGGCAATGTTCGGCTCGCTGGGCGCGGGGAGCTTCGCTGCCGCCGAGGCGCGAGGTGCCCCGGAGTCCTTCGCCGATCTGTCGGAACGGCTCATCGACGCGGTCGTCAACATCTCGACCTCGCAGCGCGTCACCACCTCCCAACGGATTCCCACGCCGCGCGTGCCGCCGGGATCGCCCTTCGAGGAGTTCTTCGAGGAATTCTTCAACCGCCGTGGCGAGGGCGACGACGGGGAGTCGCGGCGTCCGCACCGGGTGAATTCGCTCGGCTCCGGCTTCGTGATCGATCCCGACGGTCTGGTGGTGACCAACAACCACGTCATCGCCGAGGCCGACGAGATCATCGTCAACTTCAACGATGGCACCAAGCTGCCGGCCGAGGTGGTCGGACGCGACGAGAAGACTGATATCGCGGTTCTCCGGGTGAAGCCCGACAAGCCGCTGACCGCGGTGTCCTTTGGCGATTCAGAGGCGCTGAGGGTCGGCGACTGGGTGCTCGCGATCGGCAATCCCTTCGGCCTCGGTGGCACGGTGACTGCCGGCATCGTGTCGGCGCGCAACCGCGACATCAATGCCGGTCCCTACGACTCCTTCATCCAGACCGACGCCTCGATCAACCGCGGCAATTCCGGCGGTCCGCTGTTCAACATGGACGGCGAGGTGGTGGGCATCAACACCGCGATCATCTCGCCGACCGGTGGCTCGATCGGCATCGGTTTTGCCGTTCCCGCCAACATCGCGCAGAATGTCATCCGCCAGCTGGTCGAGTTCGGCGAGACGCGTCGCGGCTGGCTCGGCGTTCGGATCCAGTCGGTTACCGACGAGATTGCCGAGAGCCTCGGGATGGACCGTGCCGAGGGTGCGCTCGTCGCCGGGGTGAGCAGCGGCGGACCGGCCGAGGCGGCCGGAATCGAGACGGGCGACGTTATCCTCGAATTCGACGGACGCCGGGTTGGCGAGATGCGGGAATTGCCGCGTATCGTCGCGGACACTGCAATCGGCAAGACGGTGGATGTCCTGGTGTTGCGAAAGGGGGAGCGCGAGACGTTCAAGGTGACGGTCGGCCGCCTGGAGGAAGGCGAGCAGATGGCCGCGCTCGACGCGGGGGAGTCCGACGAGCTCGCCGGCGAGGATGGTACCGTCACGATCAGCGCGCTCGGGGTCGATCTGTCCGATCTGACGGACGAATTGCGAAGCCGCTACGCGATCGGCGACTCCGTTGAGGGTGCGGTCGTCACCGATGTGGCGCCGGACGGTCCCGCATCGGCTCGCCAGATCAGCGCCGGCGACGTTATCGTCGAGGTCGCGCAGGAGAAGGTCACGACGGCCGCGGATGTGCGTCGCGAGCTGGACGCCCTCAAGGCCAGGGGCAAGAAATCGGCGTTGCTGCTGGTTGCCAATCCGGCCGGCGAATTGCGCTTCGTCGTGGTGCCGTTCCAGGACTGACGCAGGGATCAGTCTCGCCCCTGCGTCATGGTGCGGGGGCGAAGGGTCAGCCGGCGATGATCTCGGAGTCGCTGTAGCCCTGCAGGAACAACAGGGCGGTGAGGTCACTGTGGTCGATGCGCACGTCGGCCGCCTTGGCTACCGCTGGCTTGGCATGGAACGCGACTCCCAGTCCCGCGGCCTCCAGCATCGCCAGATCGTTGGCTCCGTCACCCACGGCGATCGCCGCCTGTGCGTCGATGCCAAGCTTCGCGACGAGCTCCGCCAGCGCCTCGCGTTTGGCGTCGCGGCCAAGGATCGGCTCGCGTACCAGGCCGGACAGGCGATCGCCGTCGAGCAACAGTTCGTTGGCTCGGTTCTCGTCGAAGCCGACGCGGCGGGCGATCGCCTCGGTGAACAGCGTGAACCCGCCAGAAACGAGCGCGGTGTAGGCTCCGGTCGATCGCATGGTCGCGACCAGCGTGCGGGCGCCGGCGGTGAGGGTGATGCGCTCCTCGAGCACCCGGCGGATCTGATCGAGGTCGATCCCCCCGAGCAGCGCGACCCGCTCGCGCAGTGCCGGTTCGAAGGCGATCTCGCCACGCATGGCGCGTTCGGTGATCGCGGCGATATGCGACTTCAATCCGACGAGATCGGCCAGCTCGTCGATGCATTCCTGACCGATGATCGTCGAGTCCATATCGGCAATCAGCAGCGCCTTGCGGCGTGTCGCCTCCGGCAGGATGGCGATATCAACCGGACGGCCAGCGATGGCTTCTCGGGCGGCAGCTTCCGCTTCGTCCGGCGCGGCGCTATTGAGCGGTAGACGCATGTCGCAGGCGACACCTCGGCTCAGCCAGCGGATCTCGTCGGCGCCGACGGCAGTGCGCACACGTCCGGCCAGCGCCGCATCGACCGCGGGGTGATCGGTGGCGGACATCAGGACAAGCGTGGAGGACATCGGTGGCATCGGGCGAGGGTGAGGCTCCGCGGGCATTCCTGATCGCCGGACCAACCGCGAGCGGCAAGTCGGCGCTCGCGCTGATGCTCGCCGACCGGCTCGGCGGCACCGTCATAAACGCCGATTCCATGCAGGTCTACGACACTCTGCGCATTCTCACCGCGCGGCCGTCGCCGCAGGACGAGGCGGCAGTCCCGCACCGGTTGTACGGGCATGTGCCGCTGACGAGTGCGTATTCTGTCGGCGCCTGGCTGGCGGATGTCCGGGCAGCCCTTGCCGAGGCTGCCGCCGCGGGGCGGCCTGCGATCATCGTCGGCGGCACCGGGCTCTACTTCAAGGCGCTGACCGGGGGACTTCCGCCAATGCCCGACATCCCGGAAGCCGTGCGCGGGGAGGTTCGCCACCGGCTGGAACTGGAAGGATCGGCCGCACTCCATGCCGAGCTCGCGGTGCTCGATCCTCAGTCCGCCCGACGCATCAATGTCTCCGATCCGCAACGCATCGTCCGCGCGCTCGAGGTGGCGGTCGCGACCGGAAGACCGTTGTCGGAGTGGCAGCGCGAGCCGGCGCTACCGCTGCTGCCGCCAGCGCCGTCGGTGCTGCGTCTGGTGCTGTGGCCGGATCGGGAGGCGGTACGCGCCCGCATCGACGCGCGTGTCGGCGCCATGCTGGCGGCCGGTGCGCTCGACGAGGTTCGCGCGGCGATGGCGATGGACCTCGATCCGTCGCTGCCCGGCTACCGGGCGCACGGGCTGCGGCCGTTCATGGCGCATCTGAGGGGCGAACTGTCGCTGCAGGAGGCCGCCGAGCGGACGCGCGCCGAGACGCGCCAGTATGCCAAGCGTCAGTTCACCTGGTTCCGACATCAGATGCCCGACTGGGAGCGGCTCGATCCCGACCGGGCGGCGGATCGTCTCGCTGCCGTTCCCCCGTGACGGAATCTCCTGTCGTGCGGTAGAGCGAAGGGGTCCGGCCTTCCGCCGGGAACGGGGCATACCTGGCAGACGTCACGAGGCCCTCGTCATCCCGCCGGCACGCAACAATCCCAGCTACCAATCGATCTCGATTGCCGCATGGATGGCGGCCCAGGCCGACCTGCTTCTTGCGACCAACTTCAAGGTGACGGAGGGGACGTTCAGGGAGTTCGCGACCAGGCGCGTGGTGATGGCGGAGGAGACGCGCGGACGGCGGACCGTCGCGCCGGAACTCGCGCCATCCCGCTTGACCGGCTCCGCCATCGCGACTAACGTGCCCGTCACGAAACGATCCGAATGGAGTCCCGGCGTGTCCGGAAACATCCTTATCGTACGCAGGCGCGCCAGGAGCGTGACGGTGGTCTGACCGTCGCGGAAGCTGGCGCGCACGACAGGCCCTTCGAGGGCCTTTTTTGTTGGCCGAACGACGAGCACGAGATGAAAGGGCTGCCGTAATGACCGAGGAACTGACCGGCGCGGAAATCGTCCTCAAGGCGCTGAAGGACCAGGGGGTCGAGTTCATCTTCGGCTATCCGGGCGGCGCGGTACTGCCGATCTACGATGCGATCTTCCAGCAGGACCAGATCGAGCACATCCTGGTGCGCCACGAGCAGGGCGCGACCCATGCGGCGGAGGGCTACGCCCGCTCCACCGGCAAGGTCGGCGTGGTGCTCGTCACCTCCGGTCCCGGTGCGACGAACGCGGTCACCGGCCTCACCGACGCGCTGATGGATTCGATCCCGCTGGTGTGCATCTCCGGTCAGGTCGCCACGCATCTGATCGGCAACGACGCCTTCCAGGAGTGCGACACGGTCGGCATCACCCGGCCCTGCACCAAGCACAATTGGCTGGTGAAGGACGTCCGCGACCTCGCCCGCATCCTGCATGAGGCCTTCTACGTCGCGCAGAACGGCCGGCCCGGCCCGGTGCTGGTCGACATCCCGAAGGACATCCAGCTCAGTGTCGGCCCCTATGTCGGGCCCAAGAACATCGAGCACAAGACCTACAAGCCGCGCGTCAAGGGAGATCTCGAGGCAATCCGCGCTGCCGTCGACTTGATGGCGGGGGCGCGAAAGCCGGTGTTCTACACCGGCGGCGGCGTCATCAATTCCGGGCCCGAGGCGAGCCAGCTCCTGCGCGAGCTGGTGCGGATGACCGGCTTTCCGATCACCTCGACGCTGATGGGCCTCGGCGCCTATCCGGCCTCCGACAGGCAGTGGCTCGGAATGCTCGGCATGCACGGGACCTACGAAGCCAACATGGCGATGCACGATTGCGACGTCATGATCTGCATCGGGGCGCGCTTCGATGACCGGATCACCGGCCGGCTCGACGCTTTCGCGCCGAACTCGAGGAAAATTCACATCGACATCGACCCATCGTCGATCAACAAGAACGTCAAGGTTGACGTCCCGATCGTCGGCGACGTCGGCTATGTGCTCGAGGACATGATCCGGATCTGGCGGTCGAATGCCGCGCAGGTCGACAAGGCAGCGTTGAAGGTCTGGTGGACGCAGATCGACGCCTGGCGGGCGCGCAACTGCCTGCGCTACCGGCCCAGCACCGACGTGATCATGCCGCAATATGCGGTGGAGCGTCTCTACGAGCTGACCAAGGATCGGGAGACCTATATCACGACCGAAGTCGGTCAGCACCAGATGTGGGCGGCGCAGTTCTACAAGTTCGAGCATCCCAATCGCTGGATGACGTCCGGTGGCCTCGGCACGATGGGTTACGGTCTGCCGGCCACCATCGGCGTCCAGCTCGCCCATCCCGACGCGCTCGTCATCGACATCGCGGGCGATGCCTCGGTGCTGATGACGATGCAGGAAATTTCGACGGCGGTTCAGTACGAGCTGCCGGTGAAGATCTTCATCCTCAACAACCAGTACATGGGCATGGTCCGGCAGTGGCAGCAATTGCTGCACGGCAACCGGATCTCGCACTCCTACAACGAGTCGCTGCCCGATTTCGTGAAGCTGGCGGAGGCCTATGGAGCCGTCGGCCTGAGAGCGGAGAAACCGGACGAGCTCGACGATGCGATCCGCGACATGATCGACGTCAAGCGCCCGGTGATCTTCGACTGCCGGGTCGCCGCGCTCGCCAACTGCTTTCCGATGATCCCCTCGGGCAAGGCCCACAACGAGATGCTGCTCGGCGCCGAGGTGGACGACGAGGACATCGCGACTGCGATCGATGAAGAAGGCAAGATGCTGGTGTAATGTGGGCGCTCCATCGCATGTCATTCCTGACGACCGGACGGCCGAGCCCGGATCGGGTCGCGCTGATCGGTCTGCGCGGTCCGATCCCGGCCCCGCGTTGCGCGCCGAACGGAATGACGCCTGGGCAGGAATCGGCGGGTTGAAGCCATCGGGACGTCGATCGCCATGAAGCTCGTCATCGGCAACAAGAACTACTCGTCGTGGTCGCTGAGGCCGTGGCTGGCGATGAGCGTTGCCGGGATCGCGTTCGAGGAGGAACTCGTTCCCCTCGATCAACCCGACACCCGGACCCGGCTGCTGGCGCGCTCGCCGGCCGCGAAGGTGCCGATCCTGATCGACGGCGACGTTACCGTGTGGGAGTCGCTCGCGATCCTGGAATACCTTGCCGAACGGTTTCCCGACGCCGGACTATGGCCGGCCGATCCGGCCGCGCGGGCGCACGCGCGGGCGATTTCGAGCGAAATGCATGCCGGTTTCTCCGCGCTGCGCAGCGCCTGTCCGATGAATCTCCGGAAGCGCTTCGGCTGGCGCGACCGAGGGGCCGAGGTGACGCGCGACGTCGCGCGGGTCCAGCAGCTTTGGAGCGATTGCCGGCGGCGGTTCGGCCACGACGGACCGTTCCTATTCGGCGACTTCACGGCGGCGGATGCGATGTATGCGCCGGTCGTCGCCCGCTTCGACGGATATTCCATTCCTGTCGACGAGGAAGCCGGTGCATACATGGCGGCGGTGATGGATCTTCCCGCCTTCAGGGCCTGGAAGGCGGCAGGGATCGTCGAGCCGTGGGTGCTCGATATCGACGAGGTGGACGAGCCGGCGATCGCCGAAGCTCGATAGCGCGGAAGGAAGAATGTTGCAGAAGGTTGAAGCGCTCGAACAGCATACGCTCTCGGTGCTGGTCGACAACGAGCCGGGCGTGCTCGCGCGGGTCATCGGTCTGTTCTCGGGCCGCGGCTACAACATCGATTCGCTGACTGTGTCGGAGACCGAGCACGAGAAGCATCTTTCGCGCATCACCATCGTCACCACGGGGACGCCGATGGTGATCGAGCAGATCCGCCATCAGCTCGAACGGCTGGTGCCGGTGCACCGGGTCATAGACCTGACGGCCGGCGGCAAGCCGCTGGAGCGCGAACTGGCGCTGATCAAGGTGGCGGGAAAGGGTGAGCTGAGGGTCGAGGCGCTGCGGCTTGCCGATGCCTTCCGGGCGCAGGTGGTCGACGCAACCACCGAGCATTTCGTCTTCGAGATCACCGGACGATCCGCGAAGATCGACCAGTTCATTGCGATCATGAAGCCGCTCGGGCTCGTCGAGGTCTCGCGCAGCGGCGTGGCCGCCATCCAGCGCGGGCCCGAGGCGCTGTGATGCAGTATCCGCCCGGCTGTGCCTTCCTGGACGGCGCGTTCTGCGCCATCGGGGATGCCAAGATATCCGTGCTCGACTGGGGCTTCCTGCGTTCGGACGCAACCTATGACGTGGTGCATGTCTGGAAGGGGCGGTTCTTCCGGCTGGACAGGCATCTCGACCGCTTCTTCGCCTCCGTCGACAAGCTCAGGATGGCGTGCCCCTACGACAGGGACGAGGTCGCGGCGATCCTTGCCGAATGCGTGCGCCGGGCGGACTTCGAGGACGCCTATGTCGAGATGATCATGACGCGCGGTGTCTCGCCGACCTTCAGCCGCGATCCGCGCGATGCGATCAACCGCTTCATAGCCTTCGTCATCCCGTTCGGCTGGATCCTGAGACCTGAGGAGCGCGATGCCGGTCTGTCGGTCGCGATTGCCGAAACCCAGCGCATCTCGCCGCTGTCGGTCGATCCGACCGTGAAGAACTATCACTGGCTCGACCTGGTAAGGGGCATGTTCGAGGCCTATGAGCGTGGTGCCCGCACGGTCGTCCTGCCCGACGGTGCCGGCAACATCACCGAGGGGCCGGGCTTCAACCTGTTCGTGGTCAAGGACGGTCGCGTCGCCACGCCCGACAGCGGTGTGCTGCACGGCATCACCCGTCTGTCGGCGCTGGACCTGCTTGCTGAGGCGGGCATCGAGGCCGTGGCGCGGCCGGTCAGCCTCGCCGAGACCAGGGCTGCCGACGAACTGTTCGCGACCTCGACGGCCGGCGGGATCATGCCGGTCACCAGTCTGGATGGCGCCAAGGTCGGCGACGGCCGGCCAGGGCCGATCACCTCGAAGCTGATCGACGCCTACTGGGCCGCGCACACGCGTCCGGACTGGACCGTCGCGGTCAAGGACATCCCGGCGCCCCGCACGGCTCTGAATCCGGGTTAACGGGCTGAGGGCTGGAGTATGTGCTGAAGGTATTGGTTGTTGCGTGCGGCCCGTTTTCTGCGCAGCTTGATGGATCGCTTGTCGTGGACGCGG
>Ga0049070_1000350_pt1 | contig 43326 bp, 36 predicted proteins | sample FECB22metaG_FD_56243 | JGI IMG/M metagenome (GOLD analysis project Ga0049070, IMG submission 56243) | Cyanobacterial communities from the Joint Genome Institute, California, USA - FECB-22 | ecosystem: Environmental > Aquatic > Thermal springs > Hot (42-90C) > Microbial mats | place: USA: California
CCACGCTCTATCACTGGGACCTGCCGCAGGCGCTGCAGGACCGCGGCGGCTGGCAATCACGCGACACCGCCGAGGCTTTCGCCGACTATGCCGCCGTCGTCGCGGCGAGACTGGGCGATCGCGTCGGCCACTTCTTCACGCTGAACGAGATGCGCACCTTCGTCGAGCTGGGCTACGGCGGCGGCGAGTTCGCGCCCGGCCTCAAGCTGCCGCGCGCCGGACTCTACCAAGTTCGTCACAACGCCGTGCTCGCCCACGGGCTCGCCGTGCAGGCCGTACGCGCCCGTGGCCGCGCCGGCATCAAGATCGGGCCGGCCGAGAACATCACGCCCGCCTTTCCGGTGATCACGACACGGCGCAACATCGAGGCTGCGGAGATCGCCACACGCGAGCTGAACGCCGCCTATCTCACCGTGATCCTCGAAGGGCGCTACACCGACGCCTACCTGAAGGCGGCCGGCCCTGACGCGCCACGCTTCACCGAGGCCGACCTGAAGACGATCTCGACACCGGTCGACTATGTCGGCCTCAACGTCTACGGGCCCGGCGAGTTCGTGCGCGCCCGCCAGCGCCGGCCGTATTACGCGGAGATTCCCCTGCCCGATTCCTACCCGCACATGGAGTCGGACTGGATCACCTTCGGCCCCGAGGCGCTCTATTGGGCGCCGCTGCAGGTGACCAAGCTGTGGAACGTCAAGGAGATCTACATCACCGAGAACGGCACCTCGTCGGACGACAAGCCGGACGCCAACGGCGTCGTCGAGGATCTCGATCGCGTGTTCTACCTGCGGGAATACCTAGCCCAGCTGCTGCGTGGCATCCGCGCAGGGGCGCCGGTGCGCGGCTACTTCGTCTGGAGCCTGATGGACAATTTCGAATGGCTGCAGGGCTACAGCGCCCGTTTCGGCCTGCACTATGTCGACTTCAAGACGCTGAAGCGCACCCCGAAGCTCAGCGCGTCGTTCTACCGGAAGGTCATCGAGCGCAACGCCCTGGTGTGAGCAACCGTATCGCCGTCGCATCGTTGGTTTTCGCAGCATCGCGAGGAAACCATGGACGGTGCAAACTACCTTCGCTGCGGCGCGATGATGGCCCTGTTGCTGGCCGCCCTGCCCGGCCCGGCACGCGCCGAGAATTGCCGTGACCGCGTCCTCGAGCTTTCGGCGCAATACAGGATCGAGACGGATCCGCCGACCGTCCCGCCGGGCGAGATGCGCAAGCCCGTGACGCCGGATGACCTGGCGCGGTCGGGCGGTGTCGTCGAGCCACCGCCGACGTCCGATCCTTCGGTGGTGACGCCACCGCGATCGCATTCCGGCATGCCGACCTTGCCCGACATCGCGCCGCTGCCGCCCAAGGCGGTCGAGGCCGAGGCGCGCACCATGCCAAAGCTCGATCCGGCGGAGGCGACGACGCTGCAGGCGCTGCTGGTGGCGGCGCGGGCGCAGGCCGAACGCGGGATGGAACAGGAGTGCCTGGACGGCCTGCGCAAGGCGCAACGGATGCTCGAGCACAAGCGGTAGACCTATAGCCGCTCTACACAGGGTTTTGACCGGCCGTCGTGCAAAACGGGATCGCGTTCGCCGCGCGTCTCTGCAAGCGGCCGCAAGCCTTTGCTGCCTTTGCTTCTTCTCGAGGTCGCATCGGCTGTGTCGAGTCCGCTGAATGCGGACTCGAACGACATTGTGCGCGGCTCGACAGCAACGGAGATGCCAGCACTGCCGTCAGCGACGGGGATTTAGCGGTATTTGCGGCATTTCCGACAAGGGTCGTTGTGGCTCGTTGGAAGTCGACCCCCTATCGATTGGGCCGCCGCCGAGTTTAGATAGTTTAGATGTTGGTTTTGCGGTTGGGGAGGCGGCCGGCCTCGCCGCCCGCGGAGACAGCAAAGCCCGGCCGGCCGGCATCCGCAGGGATGCCGCGCGAGGGTATCGGATAAACGATGCATAGAACGGACGCCTAAAGCGCGGCGGCGAAGTTTAAATAACTTATGTTCTTGTTCTTATCAATAACCAACGTGCGCTCGGCCAATTTCGTTTTCGCGAGTTTTTTCGCACCGTAGCGAGGGCGCCGGAGGTCGTGGGGCCGTCAGCCGCTCCAATCAAACGTCACGATCACTGTGGTGCCTCAAGTCGCCGATCGTCTGAATGGTCGTTCATCGAATGTGGCGGCGCGTCCACATTGATCGTGAAAATGCCTTGTCTGCGTCAGCGTCGGGTAAGCATGCACGCCTAGCTTCAGCGCGTCATGCTGAAGCTAAACATCCTGCACTTGATGGTCGCCGCCGGCGCACTGGGCGCCGTCGCCGTCCTGCGTCGCGAAGCGGCCGGCCGCTCGTTGTCGTTCGGCCGCCTGTTCGCCGCGCCGCTGCTGGCCTTCGCCGCCGCGTTCCTGCTGCTGGCGATGTCGGACCCGGAGGCGCGCCAGCCGGCACTGTGGGTCGGCGGCCTGGCCGCCGGCCTCGTAGCCGGCACTGCGCGCGGCATCATGGCACCGCTGCAGGTCGATCGGCTGTGGGACCGCCTGCGGCTACCCAGCGGCCGTGATGGGTTGTGGGCCGCGAGCCTGCTAGGCGCCGTGGCGTTGGCCGCCTTCAGCGTCGACCTTATCCCGGCCAACCTGCCATGGGGCGATCTGCTCGAGGTTGCCGCCTCGACCGCCGCTGCCGCCTGCGCCGGTTTCCTTGCGGGTCGCGCCTGTTCATTGTGGCTGCGCGCCTGGAACGCGCCGCACAGCAGCCTCAGCCGCCCTTAGGGCGGTCGGTCAGTTCGGCTCTTTGATCAGGGCGGGATACATCACCGCATCGCCGTGCGTTGCCATATAGGCGAGCTCCTCGTCGGAGATGCATTCCGGCGTCTTGCCGTTCGCCGCGCACAGCATCTCGACGATGATGTTGCGCTTGATCTCGCTCACCAGCACGCACGTGCGGTGATAGGCCTCGGATACGGTCCGGCCCAACACGGTGAAGCCGTGGCGCTTCATGATGATGCAGTTGGTGTCCTGGATGAAGGTCTTGATCGGCGCCACGTCCTCCTCGACGTTGACGCTGGCCGGCAGGTAGTGCGCAGGCTTCTGCATCAGGTAGCCGTAGGTCAGGCTGTAGGAGCGGATGGTGTCGTAGCCCGCCGCCATGAAGGCGATCATCTCGTCGTGGTGAAGGTGGATCACGCAGTTGATGTCGGGCCTGAGCCGCAGGATCTCGCGGTTCATCTGATGGCCCACCGTGGTCGCCCGCTCGCCGCGCAGGATGCGGCCGAACGGAATGTCGGTGATCACCAGATCCTCCGCCTCGACCTCCTCAAGGCTGATTCCCTGGGGCTTGGCGTAGCACACGCCGTGCTCGTGGCCGGGATGCGCCACCCGGATCACCATGCCGCCGACGCTCGAATTGACCAGCCCACGCGCCGCCAGCCGATGGGCGTAGGTCACGTAGGACTTGGTGATCTTGGGGTCGAACTGGACGGTCGGGTCGGGCGTGAGCTCGTTGACCTTGAACGACGGGGTCGTGCTGCCATCCATGACGTTCTCCTTCGGCTACCAGCCTACCTCACCCTGAGGAGCGGCCCAACGGGCCGCGTCTCGAAGGGTGGGCAACAGACCTCGTGATCGTTCCACCCTTCGAGACGCCACGCTGCGCGTGGCTCCTCAGGGTGAGGTTGTGTCTCTACTCCGTCGGCTTGATGCCAAGCCGGTCCGCGAGCGCTTGCAGCTCCAACGTCTGATTTGCCATGGCGGCAGCGAACACTGTCGGAGTCGATATGACGGGCTCGACATCCATGGCGCGCAGCGACTCGCGTCCTTGGCCGGTCAGGAAGCTCTCGGCCAAGGCCTTCTGGATGCGATCGGCGATCTCGGATGGCAGGCCGGCAGGCGCGACGACGCCATACCAGAAGACGGCATCGAAGCCTTTCACGCCAACACTGTCGAAGGTCGGCACATTCGGCAATACCGGCGACGGCCGCGTGACGGCGAATCCCGTCAGCCGTCCTTCGCGCACCAGTCCTGCCGAACCCGATGGATTGTCGAGCATCACCGCGACCGTCCCGTTCATCAGCTCGGGATAGGCCAGTGCCGATCCCTTGTAGGGCACGTCGACCATCTCGATTCCCGCGAGCAGCTCGAACTGCTTGGTGAGAAGATAGCCAAGCGTCGACACGCCGACCGAAGCGCAGCTCATCTTGCCCGGCTTGGTCTTGGCGGCGGCGATGAAGCCCGCAAGATCCGAGGCGCCGGAGGCAGGGCCGCCGATCAGGATGTACGGCGTGGTGCCCAGCATGGTGATGGCCGTGAAAGATTTCACCGGATCGTAGGGCAAGTCCTTGCGGAACACCGGCGCGGCCGAGTGGCTCGAGGCCGTGGCGATGCCGATCGTGTAGCCGTCGGGCTCCGCCTTGGCGACGACGTCGCTGCCGAGCGTGCCGCCCGCGCCGGCGCGGTTCTCGACCACCACCGGAACGCCCAACGTCTCCGACAGACGCTGCATGGCCCGCCGCGCGATCGTGTCGGTGCCGCCGCCGGGCGGCAGGGGCACGATGCAGCGGATGGGCCGGGCGGGCCATGCCTGGCCGCGGGCGACACCGGAAACGATCTCCGGGAACGCCAAGGGAGCAACAAGCGCGCCTCCAAGCAGGACGCGGCGCGATTTTACCGTCATCCAACCATTGTCGCGCTGAATGAGTGCCGCGGCAACGCCGTGCCGAAGATCCCTCAATCTGCCGTGATCAGATCGCCCATTAGCACCCAGCCCCGGCCATCGAATCGCGCCAACTGGTACTGACGGAAGGCAACATAGTCGTCCGGCGAGTTGCTGAGCGTCATGCCCGGCAGCAGCATCTTCAACCGCACGGCGTTCAGCGTCGTGGCCTGCTTCAATACATTCTCGCGCGTGAGCTCATCGCCACAGCGGCGCAGCACGAGCTCGACCCCTTGCGCCGTCACATAGCCGGAAATGGCGCCTGTATCCTTGGCGTTGTCGCCTGCTGCCCAGGTTGCCATGAATCGGTTGTACTCGACGACCTCGGCGTCGGCGGCGAAAGCGGGATCGCCAGGATCTTTCAGCAATTGCGCGGTGATCAACCCGACCGCCTTCTCGACCCCGGCCGGCCTGATCACGCTTTCGATGGCGCTGCCCGGCTGGCCGACGAAGAACAAGGGCCGCCATCCGAGCTCGAAGGCCTTGCGGATCGCGAGCGCGGAGAATTTCGGTGTCACGAAGGCCAGCAGCGTGTCGGCGCCCGAGGCTTTTAGCGCAATCACCTGCGAATCGATCTGAGGATCGCTCAGCTCATAGCTCGCCTCGGCCACGATCATGTTTGCTGCGCGTGCGCCCAGGCGCTTCTTCAGCGCCACGAGGTAGTCCTTGCCGAAATCGTCGTTCTGGTACAGCACGGCAATCCTGGCATCGGGTTTGGTCTGCAGGATGTATTTGGCATAGATCCGCGCCTCCATCTCGAAGCGGGTGTACCAGGGCACTGTCCAGGGGAAGTTCTTCGGGTCGTTGAACCGGGTGGCGCCGGCCGAGACGTAGAGCTGCGGGACCTTCTTGCCGTTGAGGTACTTCTGGCTCGCGAGGTTGGTCGGCGTGCCGAGCGTGCCGGCTTCGGCCAGCACCCCCAGATCCTCCACCAGCCTGCGGCTCGCCTCCACGGCCTTGGGCGGCGAGAAGGCGTTATCGAGCGAGATTAGCTCGACCTTGCGCCCATTGATGCCGCCTTCGGCGTTCAGCATCTTGAAATACGCGAGCTGCACCCGGCCGACGACGCTGAAGGCCGAGGCCGGCCCGCTATAGGGGATGCTCTGGCCGAGCTTGATCTCGCTATCGCTGACGCCGGGGCCGTAATTCTTGTCTGCTGCCGCCACGGCGACGCTGCCGGCCAGCAGCAGGCCGATCGTCAGCGCGATTGTCTTTCGCCCCATCGTTTCCCCCTCTGTCGATCCTGGACAAGACGCGGACGCTGAGCGTGAAAGACTGCCCTCCCCTTGGCGAACTGCGGCAAGAAAGAGGTGGCGCTACGCCGGCACCTGCCCAGCGCTGGCTCCACGCTGAGGCGAAGGAACATCCTTCCAGCCGGTGGCGAGCGTCGCCAGCGCCGCAGGATCGGTCGGCGCGGCGTCGCCGCGCCAGACGATGTGCAAGTCGGGCCGTAGCAGGAAGACACTGGCGCCGTAGATGTCGCGCACGCGCTTCTCGTCACGGCGCACGACGCTAAGTGGCGCATCAAGGGCGCGGAAGGCCGCCTCGAGTGCGGCGATGTCGGCGTCGCCCCGGAGGTCGAGCAGGGTGTAGTCGTCGCCCAGGATGTCCTGCAGCGCCTGGCCATCGTCCAACCACATGTGGGGGATGCGTGCGCCGGGCAACGCCTTGGGCTCGTAGCGGCTGGTCTCCCATTCGGCGGGATCGCCCGGCTCACGGACGATCAAAGGTGAGCCGGCATAGGAATAGCCGGCCTCTACTCCGACCATGCCGTGCATGCGCCGATGCTCGACGTCGAACGACGCCACCAGCCGGGCGCGCACCTCCGCGCCGGCCGGCGTGTCGTCGTAGACGTCCGGAGTCACCAGGGCGCGCCAGACCGGCACGCCGTCGGCGGCCCAGCCGGCGGCATCGACGTTGCGCCGGCCGATCGGCCGGCGCTCACTCTCGTAGCTGTCGAGCAATCCAGGTCCGCCCCAACCGTGGATCGTGCCGGCGAGCTTCCACGCCAGATCGAAGGCATCGCCGACGCCGGTATTCATGCCGAGCCCGCCACTCGGGATCACCAGGTGCACGGCGTCGCCTGCCAGGAAGATGCGACGGTCGCGGTAATGCTCGGCAAGCAGCAGGTTGTGGTGCCAGGGCACGACGTGCGTGATCTGGAACGCACAGGGAAAGCCGATCAGGTCCTGGATCACCGGCCGGAAGTCGGTGTCGGCCGGCAGCGAGGTGTGCAGGGTGAATTCGGTGCGGCAGCCCTGGGCGATGATCGTCGACTTGTTGGCGTCGACGAAATTGTAGTGCCGGCCCCTGCCGGTGACGATCTTCCGGTAAAGCTCGTCGGAGCGGAAGATCACCTGTACCAGCGCGCGGATGCGGCCCTGCCCTTCCAGCCGGATACCGGACTTCTTGCGCACGGTGCTGGAGCCGCCATCGCAACCGACGAGCCAGGCTGCGCGCAGGTTCTCTTCTGCGCCGGACACGGTGCGAGCGTGCACCGTCACACCGCTGTCGTCCTGGGCAAAGTCCTCGAGGCCGCAGCCATAGCGCAGGGTGACATTGGGAGTGGCCTCCGCCACTTCCTTCAGAAGCGGTTCCAGCTTGTTTTGCGACACCAGCTGGTAGGGCTCGAGCAGGAAGGCGCCGTTGGGACTATCGGCAATCTGCTGACGGCGCTCCGTCACCGAGGGATACTTCAGCGTCGCAATCGGCGGATCGCTGAGCCGGGTGCAGAGAAACACGTCCATCGGGTTGTCGGGCGGATAGCCCAGCGCCCGCACCCGATCGGCGATGCCGATGCGACGATAGAACTCCATGGTGCGCGCGTTCGACCGGTCCATCTTGGGATAGGGCAGGGTGGTCGGGCTGCGCTCGATCAGCAGGCAGCGAACGCCGCGCCGGCCGAGGTCGATGGCCAAGCTGAGGCCGACCGGTCCGGCGCCGACCACGATCACGTCATGGGGCTTCGCGGAAAATTGGCCTGCGTTCATTGCCCGCCCCTTCCCGGCGGTGCGATCTCGCCGATCGCCGTCATGCGTGGATCGGGAATTGCGCCCCACGAATCGATCGACTCCGGCACCGGCGGCAGGACGCGTGGCGCTCTCGGACCGACCTCGGGGAACTCCTCCATGCCGAAGCTGTATTCCAGGGTCAGCCCATCGGGATCGAGAAAGTAGAGGAAGACACTGCCCGAAGCGATGTGCCGGCCGGGACCGAACACTACGGGTACGTTCTTTTTGCGGAAGCGGTTGAAGCCGCGTCCGATGTCGTCAATTTCCGTCACCATGAAATTGAGATGATGGAACCGATTGCGGTCGCCTCGGGCGATGCCGATGCCGTGGTGGTAAGGATTGGGGAAGGCGCGATAGAAGGTGATGCCCTCGCCGACGGCGTCGGAGCGCGCAAAATTGAGCACGTCGCGGAAGAAGGCGTTCGCCTTGTCGTAGTGCGGCGTCGACCACACGACATGTCCCAGCCGCTGGATCCGGGCGAGCGTCGGGACGAACGGCTTGGGCTCGATGCGATCCGGCAAGAGGTAGAATTCGAGGGTCGCGCCGAAGTTGGGCTCGATGAGGCGCGTGGCCCGACCGAGGCCGCGCGCCGTGCATTCGGCAGCGCCGAGCGGCTCGCAGGCCACGCCGGCATCCTTCAGCCGCCGATGCAGGGTCTCGAACTGGCGCTCATCCTCCAGCATCCAGCCGCCGCGCTTGAATCCGGGCGCCTCCGCCTTGTGCAGGACCACGGCGTAGGGATCCTCGGAGCAGCGGAAGCGACGCTCTCCATCGAGGCCCTCACCTGCCGGCTCGAGACCGACAACGTCGCGATAGAAGTCGGCGGCGCGATCGAGGTCGGTGACGGTCAGTTCGACATAGCCGAGCTTACTGTATCGGATCATGGTCTCCCCCGATCTTGCCGCCTCAGCCGCTCTTCTTGACCACGCTCGGATAGCTCATCGAAGGTGATCGTGGCAGTACCGATTGTCGCGCCGAATGCGCGCCGGCGCTACTTCGGCTTGGCTCCTTCTTCGCCACGCGCGATCAGCTTGATGCCGTCGACCGTCATCGTGACTGATGAGGGCGGGTCGCCATCGGCGCGCAGCCATCCCCGAGCGACCGCGACACGAATTGCGGCGTCGATGGCGTCCCTGTTGGCGGTCCCGAGCTTGGTCTGGACCTTGTCGACATGCGTCCAGGTTGGCGGCGGGCGGCGGCCGGTCAGGTCGTGCACGGCGGTCAGCAAGGACGAGAGGAACTGTGCGGGATTCGGCGACGGCGCGGCCATCGCCCGAGTATAGGGCGACGCGTGAGGTAGGCCTAGGCCGCTTTCTTGTCGTTGCCCTCGCCGACGCGCGCCGCGAGCGAGGCCGCCATGAACTCGTCGAGGTCGCCGTCCAGCACCTTCTGCGGATCGGAGCGTTCGACGTTGGTGCGCAGGTCCTTCACCATCTGATAGGGCTGCAGCACGTAGGAGCGGATCTGGTGGCCCCAGCCGATGTCGGTCTTGTTGGCCTCGGCTTCCAGCCGCTCGGCCTCGCGCTTCTGCAATTCGACCTCGTAGAGGCGCGCCTTCAGCATCTGCATCGCCTTGGCGCGGTTCTGGTGTTGCGAGCGCTCCTGCTGGACGGCGACGGCAATGCCGGTCGGGATGTGGGTGATGCGCACCGCCGAGTCAGTCTTGTTGACGTGCTGACCACCGGCGCCGGACGCCCGGTAGGTATCGACGCGCAGGTCCTTGTCCAAAATCTCGATTTCGATGTTGTCGTCGACCTCGGGATAGACCCAGACCGAGGCGAACGAGGTCTGGCGCCGCGCGTTGCCGTCGAACGGCGAGATGCGCACCAGGCGATGCACGCCCGATTCGGTCTTGAGCCAGCCGTAGGCATTGGGGCCTTCGACCTTGAAGGCGCACGACTTGATGCCGGCTTCTTCGCCGGCGCTCTCTTCCAGCCAGCTCACCTTGAAGCCGCGGCGCTCGGCCCAGCGCGTGTACATGCGCGCCAGCATCTCGGCCCAGTCCTGCGCCTCGGTGCCGCCGGCGCCGGCATTGAGCTCGACATAGGCGTTGTTGCCGTCGGCCTCGCCCGACAGCAGCGTCTCGAGCCTGGCCTTGGCCGCCTCCGCGCGCGCCTCGGCGAGCGCGCGCTCGGCGTCGGCGATCATGGCCTCGTCCTTCTCGGCCTCGGCCATCTCGATCAGGCCGACATTGTCGTCGACGGCGGCGCGCAGGCGCTTGATGGTGCCGATGGCGGACTCGAGCCTGGTCCGCTCCTTCATCACCGCCTGGGCCTGCTTCTGGTCGTTCCACAGCGCCGGATCCTCGGCGCGCGCGTTCAGCTCATCGAGACGGACGACAGCCCTGTCGTAGTCAAAGACGCCTCCTCAGGAGCGTCAGCGACTCCTCGATCTCGTTCACCATGGCTTGGGCTTCGGCACGCATCTTCGGCTCGCTGTCTAGTACGTCTCGCCCGTTCCCGTCAGGCCGGGGCGCCGGCCGCCACCCGCCTGCTGCGGGCCGCCGGCGTCTATACCGGAATAGGGCCCCGAGCCGTCAAGCATGGTCTGGTTGAAGCCCTCGGAGCCCGGCTCCGTGCCGGGCTTGAAGACCTCGTCGATCGTGCCGCCTTCGTAGGAGTACTTCACCATGCGCAGGCCGGGCGGGATGCGGAACGGCGTCGGCGGCTTGTCCTTGAAGATCTGCTTGGCCATCGCCTCGTAGATCGGCACGGCGTTGCCGCCGCCGGTCTCGAGATTGGAGTGGCCGAGCGTCTTGGGCTCGTCGAAGCCCATATAGATGCCGATGGTGATGTCGGGCGTCGAGCCCAGGAACCAGTTGTCGCGCGCGTCGTTGGTCGTGCCGGTCTTGCCGGCGATCGGCCGGCCGAGCGCCGCCAGGCGACCCGCCGTGCCACGCACCGTCACGCCCAGCATCATGTGAACGACCTGATACACCGACGCCGGATCGTGGAACGGCTTGCGCGAATCGACGATCTCGGGCGCGACCGGCTTGCCGCCCCCCGCCCGATTGGTCGCCTGCTCACCGCAGCCGGTGCAGGCGCGTGGCTCATGGCGATAGATGGTCTTGCCGTTGCGGTCCTGGACGCGATCGACCAGCGAGGGCGTGATCTCGAGCGCGCCGTTCGCCAGCATGGCGTATGCCATGGTCATGCGCAGCAGCGTCGTCTCGCCCGCTCCCAGGGCCATCGGCAGGTAGGCGCCCATCTGGTCGACGACGCCGAATTCCTTGGCGACCTCGACCACCTTCTTCATGCCGACCTGCTGCGCCATGCGCACAGTCATGAGATTGCGCGAGAGCTCGAGGCCGCGCCGCACCGTGGTCGGGCCGAGATAGTCGTTGCCGTAGTTCCTGGGTGTCCAGATCGGCTGGCCGTATCCCGGATCGTAGGAGAACGGCGCATCGAGCACGATCGAGGCGGGCGTGAATCCGGAGTCCATGGCGGCCAGATAGACGAAAGGCTTGAAGGACGAGCCCGGCTGCCTCGCCGCCTGGACGGCGCGATTGAACTGGCTTCGGCCGTACGACCAGCCGCCCGACATCGCGAGCACGCGGCCGGTCTGGGTGTCCATCACCACCACGCCGCCTTCGACATTGGGCACCTGGCGCAGGGCATAGGTCTTCGGCGGATAAGGCTTGGCGTTCTGGCCCTCCGGCTTGCTCACCTTCTCGACGACGATCACGTCGCCGACATTGACGACATCCTTCGGGTTGCGGGGCGGCGCGCCGGTCCGCTGTTCGGCCAAAGTCGGGGCGGCCCACGTCATCTCGGCAAAGGGAACGGTACCATCCCCATCCGGCAAGCCCACGATCTGGACGGCCTGCGGCTCGACCTTGCTCACCACCGCGAGCTGCCAGGTCGGCGGGCCGGTCAGCGGCCGGCGCTGGGCAATGCGGGCGAACTCTTCCTCCCACACGCTCATGTCGGGGATCTTGGCATAAGGTCCACGCCAGCCATGGCGGCGGTCGTAGACGATCAGGCCGTCGCGCAAGGCGTTGTCGGCGACGGTCTGGATGGCGGGATCGAGCGTGGTCGAGACGGTGAGCCCGCCCTCGTACAGGCCCTTCTCGCCATAGGCCGCCATCAGGTTGCGGCGCACTTCCTCGGCGAAGAAGTCGGCCTGCACGACCTCGGTGTTGCCGCGCCGGCGGTACTGCAGCTTCTCGGTCTTGGCCTGGTCCATCTCGGCCTGAGTGATGTAGCCGTCCTCGCGCATGCGGTTCAGCACGTAGTCGCGGCGCGCGTAGGCTTCCTTCTCGTTGCGCGCGATGTTGTAGCGGTTGGGCGCCTTGGGAAGCGCCGCGAGATAGGCGATCTCCGAAAGGCTGAGCTCGTCGAGCGAGCGGTCGAAGTAGTTGATGGCGGCCTGGGCGACACCGTAATTGCCCGAGCCGAGGTAGATCTCGTTGAGATAGAGCTCGAGGATGCGCTCCTTGGAGTAGGTCTCCTCGATGCGGAAGGCGAGGATGGCCTCGCGAATCTTGCGCGCCAGGGTCGCCTGGTTGGTGAGCAGGAAGTTCTTGGCGACCTGCTGGGTGATGCCCGACGCGCCTTCCGGCCGCTTGCCGGGGTTGGCGACGTTGGCGATCACGGCGCGTACGACGCCGACGAAATCGACACCGGGATGGCTGAAGAAGCGCTGATCCTCGGCGGCGACGAAGGCCTCGAGCACGCGCTTGGGCATGGCGGCCACCGGCACGAACACCCGCTTCTCGCGGGCGTATTCGGCGAGCAGACGTCCGTCGGCCGCATAGAGGCGCGAGGAGATGGCCGGCTGGTAGTCGGCCAGCTGCTTATGGTCGGGCAGGCCGTGGCTGAAGTGCCAGAACAGGCCGGCCACGGTGCCGGTTCCAACGATCAGGGCAGCCGTCGCAAAGGCCAGCAGGATTTTGAAAAGGTTCAGCACTTTCATTTCTTGTACGCGGCGGCCACCGGGCCAGCAACGTTGAGCGTGAAAGAAAGTTACGCCTTTCTTGTGGCAATTCCGGCACCGAAGTGCGCATCCACCGAGGCCCGCAGTGCCCGCGCAAGCGCCATCTGGTGCTGGCGCACCGTGAGAAGCTTCTCGTCCTGCGGATTGGAGAGATAGCCCAGCTCGACGAGGGCGGCCGGGATGTCGGGCGACGTCAGCACGGCGAAGCCCGCTTGGCGATGGGTGTGGGGCAGCAGGCGCACGCCGCCGCTGCCGAAGGTGCGCACGATCGTCTCGGCAAGACGGCGTGAATCGTTCATGGTCCCGCGCTGGCTCATCGCCACCAGCGTCCGCGCAGCGACGTCGGATTCGTTCGCAAGCTTCACGCCCGAAACGACGGCGTCGGCACGGTTCTCGCGCGCGGCGAGAGCCGCCGCCTCGCGATCGCTCGCAACTTCCGACAGCGTATAGACCGAGGCGCCGCGCACGCTGGAATCGGCACAGGAATCGGCATGCAGCGACAGGAACAGGTCGGCCTTGGCCGCCTGCGCGCAGGCCACGCGCTCGCGCAGAGGCACATAGGCATCGAACGTTCGGCTCAAAAGGACGCGGTAGCGATTGCCCGCCAGCAACTCGCGTTGCAGGTCGCGGGCGATCGCCATCACGACCCCCTTTTCCTGGGTGCCGCGCACGCCGAGTGCTCCGGGGTCCCGGCCGCCATGGCCAGGGTCCAGAAAGACGAGCTTGGGTCTGGGCAGCGGCGTCGGCTTGGCCAGGGACTTCTTGGCCGACTGCGCAAAGACCGCCGGCGCACCAATGCCAAAGGCCGTCAGGCCGGCCAATCCGGCAACCACAGTGCGGCGATAAGGGGCGGCCATGACACAGCCAGTTTTATGAGAGGGGAGCGAATTATTGTTTTGATATGCTCAACCAAATACACAAGAACGGCAATAATTTCAAGAATTTTCAACCGTTTACCGGCCAAAACTCATCTGCCTCAACGTTTTGATTGTGGGCGCCAAGCGAACCCCGTATGTTGCGTCCCGCGAGCAGTCGCCGTCGTTCGAAGCGCCCCCTCCAGAGGTTGGAGCGCTCCGACGGCAGTCTTCTAAGCCGGGCTGGCGCCCCTGAGACAGGGAGCGGCGGGCCTGCGGAGGGACTGTCAGGCAGGCGGTGGCTATAGGAAACCCGAGGTCGGCAGGACCCAGTTGCGGTCCGGCGGCGCGATGCTTCCCCGTCTTGGCCTAAAGTTGGCCGTTCGGCGGGTCGATGGCGCACCGTCCCCCTCGCCCCAGAGAGGCGGCTTGGCCGCCGGTCGCTCGCGCCGGTTGGAACCGGACGTCTCGGAGCGAGCCCATGGCAAGGCGCATGCTCATCGATGCGAGTCACCCCGAGGAGACGCGGGTGGTCGTGGTCGATGGAACACGACTGGAAGAATTCGATTTCGAGACCGCGTCTCGCAAGCCCCTCAAGGGCAACATCTACTTGGCGAAGGTCATCCGCATCGAGCCGTCGCTGCAGGCGGCGTTCGTGGAGTATGGCGGCAACCGCCACGGCTTCCTCGCCTTCTCGGAAATCCATCCCGACTACTATCAGATCCCCGTCGCCGATCGCGAACGGCTGATCGCCGAACAGCAGCGGCTACAGGCCGAGGCCGATGACGACGAGCCGCGTCGCCGCGACAGGATCGACCGCACCGACATCGAGGACGTGCGCGAGGAGAACCGCATCGAGAGCCCCATCGAGCCGGTCGCCGAGCCGGTCGCCGATGCGCCGGCCGAAGTCGCCGCCGAGGCCATCGCCACGGCCGAGGACGCTGGCGACGCGCCAGCGAGCGAGCCCGCGCCTGAGACGGTTGCCGAAGCCCTGCCGCCTTCGATCGTCGAACCGGAGGCGCACGCCGAGCCGGCGGCCCATGCACCGGCTGCTGCCGAACCCACCGTCCAGGCCGCCGCCATCGTCAGCGAGCGCGTCGAGGGACCTGCAGAATCGATCGTTGAGCCGAGCGATGCCGAGCCGCCGGCGACCGTCTATGCCGAGGCCGCGGCCGAGACGCCGGTCGACGCGTCCGGCGAGCCGACGCCCGCAGCGGCGACCGATCCCAGTGACGCCCCTCAGCCCGAGGTGACGGTCGAGACGCTGGGCGGCGACGACGTGATCGAGCAGCGCGAGACGCGCGAGCGGCGCCGGCGCAATCCGATCCGCCAGTACAAGATCCAGGAAGTCATCAAGCGCCGGCAGATCCTGCTGGTGCAGGTCGTCAAGGAAGAGCGCGGCAACAAGGGCGCCGCCCTCACCACCTACCTGTCGCTGGCCGGCCGCTACTGCGTGTTGATGCCCAACGCCGGCCGTGGCGGCGGCATTTCGCGCAAGATCTCCAATCCGGCCGACCGCAAGCGCATGAAGGAAGTGCTGAGCGAGCTCGACGTGCCGCAGGGCATGGGCGTGATCCTGCGCACCGCCGGACTGGAGCGCAGCACGATCGACATCAAGCGCGACTACGAATACCTGTCCCGGCTGTGGGATTCGATCCGCGAGATCACCATGCGCTCGACGGCGCCGGCGCTGATCTACGAGGAAGGCGACCTGATCAAGCGCTCGCTGCGCGACGTCTACGACACCGACATCGCCCAGGTGCTGGTCGAGGGCGAGGCCGGCCATACCGCCGCCCTCGAGTTCATGCGCCAGCTGGTGCCGCACCAGGCGAACAAGGTCGAGATCTACAATGAGCCGATCCCCCTCTTCCACCGCTACCAGGTGGAAAGTCAGTTCGACGCCATGCATTCGCCGGTCGTCCAGCTGCGCTCCGGCGGCTACATCGTCATCAACCCGACCGAGGCGCTGGTCGCCATCGACGTCAACTCGGGGCGCTCGACCAAGGAGCGCAACATCGAGGAGACGGCGCTGCGCACCAACATCGAGGCGGCCGAGGAGATCGCCCGCCAGGTCCGGCTGCGCGACCTTGCCGGCCTGATCGTGATCGACTTCATCGACATGGAAGAGACGCGCCACCAGCGCCAGGTCGAGCACAAGGTCAAGGACGCGATGCGCCACGACCGCGCGCGCATCCAGATCGGCCGCATCTCCGCCTTCGGACTGCTCGAGATGTCGCGCCAGCGGCTGCGTCCGTCCCTGCTCGAGCATTCGACCGAGAGCTGCCCGCATTGCGCAGGCACCGGCCGCATCCGCTCGATCGAATCGGCGGCGCTGCACGCGCTGCGGGCCATCGAGGAAGAAGGCGTGCGCCGCCGGGCCAGCGAGATCGTGGTCAGCGTGCCGCCCAACGTGGCGCTCTATCTGCTCAACCAGAAGCGCCATACGCTGTCGGAGATCGAGAAGCGCTACGGCTTCGCGGTCGCCATCGAGGCCGACGACGAGCTGCATGCCGCCGATTGCGAGATCGAGCGCGTGCGCAGCCGCCGTGACGATCGCGAGCGGCCGGCCCAGGAGCTGGCGCGGGCGAGCTACGAAGAAGTGAGCGACGAAGCGGCGGCCGACGCCGAAGGCAGCGAGGATCGCGAGGCCGGCGGCGAGCGCATGGACGAGCGCGGCGAGCGCGAGGATGGCGACCACGATGGCGGCCGTCGTCGGCGCCGCCGTCGCCGGCGGCGCAGCCGGCGCGACGAGGAAGGCGATTCGGAGCGGCCCCAGGCCATGGGCTCGGAAGATTCATCCGACCGCGACGGCGAGCACGCCGATCACCGGCCCAATGGCGCCGCCGAAGAGGATCGCGACGAGGAGCCGACGGGCGAGCCGGCAACGGCCGGCCACGACGGAGACCATGCCGAAGGCGAACGTTCGGAAGGCGAACGCGGTGAAGGTGACCGCAGGCGCCGTCGCGGCCGGCGCGGCGGCCGGCGCCGCCGGCGCGAGAATGGTGAAGGCGACTTTGCCGATCACGAGCATCATGCGGATCAACACGGCGACCAGCCGGTCGATGGTGCCATGACCGCGGCGCCGACACCCGTCGAGGGTGCACCCGTCGAGCACATGCCCGAAGGCCGCATGCCGGTCGAGCATGCGCCCTACGACATCGCTGCCGTCCCGCCGCCGGTGAACGCCGAGGCGGCGCCGCCGCCCGCTCCAGCGTTGGAGCCGCCGCCACCGCCGGTCGTGGCTGCCGTCCCGCAGCCCGAACCGCCGCCGCCTCCCCCTCCGCCCGCTGTGCCGGTCATCGAGGGGCCGCCGCCCAAGCCCAAGCGCGGGTGGTGGCGTCGCTGACCCGAGCGACGACAGGGAGATGCTTCGCCGTCACCTGATGCTGGGTGTCGCCGCCATGGCGGCGACACCGACAGCACGCGCCAACAGCTTTCCCAACGGTCCGTTCCGCATCATCGTGCCGTTCGGTGCGGGATCGGCGACGGACCAGGGGGCCCGCAACATCGCCGAGGGGCTGAACCGCATCTTCGGCGTGCCGGCGGTGGTCGAGAACAAGCCGGGCGCCAATGGCGCGATCGCCGCCGAAGTCGCGGCCAAGGCCAGGCCCGACGGCCAGACGATCTTCGTCTGCTCCAACACTGCGGCGGCCTCCAACGTCGCCCTGATGAAGTCCCTGCCCTACGATCCGCTGAAGGACTTCGAACCGCTGACGCTGATCGGGCGCGCGCCGGTGTTCCTGATCGTCAATCCCAAGGTCGAGGCCAGGACCGCACAGGAATTCGTGGCGCTGTGCAAGAAGCAGCCGGGCAAGATCAATTTCGGCTCGGGCAGCGCCTCGACGCGCATTTCGGGCGAGTTGCTGAAGGCCAAGGCCGGCATCGACATGGTGCACGTGCCCTACAAGAGCACGCCCGCGGCGCTGCAGGACACGATGGCGGGCCATGTCCAGATGTGCTTTGCCGATCCGGTCACCTCCCTGCCCCAGGTCAAGGCGGGCACCGTGCGCTGCCTCGGGGTCGGCAACCGCGGCCGCTACAAGCTCACGCCCGACATCCCGACCCTGATCGAGCAGGGCATTCCCGATTTCGAGCTGATGACCTGGACCGGAGTCATGCTGCCGGCCGGCGTGCCGGCCGCGGTATCGACGACGCTGCGCGAGGCGATCGTCAAGACCATCACCGAGCCCGACTATGTCGCGCGCCAGGCAGAGGCGGGCTCGGAGATCACGCCGACGACGCCGCAGGAGATGCGGCAGATCCAGCTGGCCGAGATCGAGCTCTATCGCGACATGATGAAAATCGCCGGCATCGAGCCGGAGTGATCGCTAGAGCGCGATGACATTTGGTCGACTCATTGCTGGGAGCGCGCCACTTACGACGGAGCTTTGCTCCGTCTCTAGTGGCGCGCTCCCAGCAATGACTTGATCTCAAATCATCCCGCTCTAGCTTCCGACGCGCAGGTTGTTCTGAACGTGCTTCGTGCCGCCGACATGCCCGGCAGCTTCCTCGGCCCAGCGCTTGGCGTCGCGATCGTTCACGGTACCCGATAGCGTGACCTCGCCGTCCTTGACCACGACCTCGATGCCTGACGCGTCGACCCAGGGATCGTCCATCAGTTCCTCGCATACCAGCTCGCGAATGCGCTCATCCGAGCGGACATATCCTTTGGGGCCGACGCCGCGGTAACGGCCTTCGCCATACCAGCTGCCGGGGTCGCTCCATGATTGCTCCTCGTCGCGATGGCTGCGATCGGAATACTGGCCTGGCATCGGCCGCTGGGCGTAAGGGCGGTCGGTACCGCCTTGCAAGCGTCGCGACCGGTATTCGTGATCAGGATCGTAGTAATCGCCGCGGGATGGCGGCCGGTCGATGCCATCGTCGGCGTCGGCATGGCGGCCGCGCCGGCGAAGGTTGTCCGGATAGCGGTCCCAGTTCCGATCGTCGTATCGGGCCATGTCGTTCCTCCGGGGCTTGTCGGAGGAACGACCGCCTGCCGTTGGGGTTGCCTCTAGCGCTGGGGGTCCGAGCGATAGACCGCAAGCTCGGCCCGCGTGTCGGCGATCGAGAACCAGCGATGCTGCTCGGCACGGAACTGCCGCCAGTTCGCCAGGATCTTCTTGAACTGCTCGTTGCCGGCGGCCTCTTCGTCAAGCACCTGCTCGAGCGCGCCGCGCAGCGCCTTGATCACATCCTCGGGCAGCACCGAGAGCTGGGTGCCCGACGCCACCAGGCGGGCGATCGCCTGGGCGTTCTTGGCATCGTACGAGGCGAGCATCTCGGTGGCGGCATAGTTGCCGGCATAGCGCAACGCCGCCTGGTAGCGCGGCGGCAGGCTCGCCCACGGCTGCTTGCCGACCATGATGACGTTGGTCGCCTCGAGCTCCATGACTCCCGGCGTGTAGTAGTACTTGGCGACCTTGTTGAAGCCGAGCTTCTCGTCGTCGTAGGGGCCGACCCATTCGCAGGCATCGATGGTGCCGCGCTCCATGGCGGGATAGATCTCGCCACCGGCGATCTGCTGCGGGATGGCGCCGAGCTTGGCCATCACCTTGCCGCCGAAACCCGCGGTGCGCATCTTGAGCCCGTCGAAGTCCTTGGGCGATTTGATCTCCTTGCGGAACCAGCCGAACATCTGGCCGCCGGTCTGGCCGGAGGGGAAGGCGACGACGCCGAAGCTGTCATAGACCTCGTCCATCAGCTTGCGGCCGTCGCCGAACATCATCCAGGCATTGTGCTGGCGCGGCGTGAATCCGAACGGCAGCGAGCCGTCGAAGATGAAGCTGGGGTTCTTGCCGATGTAGTAGCCGGTGTAGGTGTGGCCGCACTCGACGGTGCCGTTGGCCACCGCGTCGAGCACCTGCAGGGCGGGAACAATCTCGCCGGCGGCGAAGGTCTGGAGCTGGAACTTGCCGTCGGTCAGCTCGCCGACGATGCGGGAGACAGTCACCGCCGCGCCGTACAAGGTGTCCAGGCTCTTGGGGAAACTGGTGGTGAAGCGCCACTTCACGTTCTCGTTGGTCTGCTGGCCGAAGGCCGGATCGGCGGCAAGCGCGGCAGCAGCCGCAGCCGGCACGAACTGCCGGCGCTTCAATGGACGGTCGATGGTCATGGTGTTCCTCCTTCTTGTTGCCGGAAAGTCTAGGCCGGCATCCCTGGTATCGCTACCACATTCAGGCGGCGCTCCAGCCGCCGTCTATCGGAATGGCCGAGCCCGTGATGTCCGCGCCGGCCGGTCCGCAGAGCAATGCCACCATCGCCGCGACGCGCTCGGGCGCCACGAACCTGCCCGACGGCTGGCGACTGGCCAGGAAGGCGCGCTCGGCCTCGGCGCGCGATTGGCCGGTCTTGGCCCGCTCCGCCTCCAGGCGGCCCTCGATGTTCGGTGTCGGGATGGTGCCGGGGCAGATGAGGTTGCAGGTGATGTTGGTGCGCGCCGCCTCCAGCGCCACGGCGCGCGTGAAGCCGACCAGTGCCGTCTTGGTGGTGACGTAGTCGATGCGGTTCGCCGCGCCGATCAGGCTGTAGATCGACCCGACATTGACGATGCGACCGAAGTCGCGCTCGCGCATGCCGGGCAGCGACAGCCGCACGGTATGGAACGCCGCCGACAGGTTCACGGCGAGCGCGCGGGTCCAGTCTTCCGGCTTGAACTGCTCGATGGGCGAGAAGTGGCGCACCACGGCGTTGTTGATCAGGACATCGATGCCGCCGAACGTCCGGTGCGCCGTCGCCACCAGATCGGCGATCTCGCCCGGCTCGGCGACATCGGCGCCGTGATGGATGGCCCGCACACCGTGCTCGGTCTCGAGCTTGCGGCGGCCGGTTTCGATTGCAGCCTGCTCGCCGAAGCCGTTCATCACGATGTTGCAACCCTCGGCCGCCAGCCGTTCGGCCAGGGCATAGCCCAACCCTTGCGTGGAGCCCGTGATCAACGCGCACCGCCCTCTCAGCATGGGGCCTTTCAGCATGTCGTCTCCTCAGGTGCTCTCGCGCTGCACGATCTCGAATCCGACATCGATGCGTACCTTCTCCGGCGACGCACCGCGCAGGCGGTTGATCAGAAGCTCCGCGCTGCGCCGGCCGATATCCTGGCGCGGGATACGCACCGTCGTAACGGTGGGTACGCTGTGGCGCAGCAGGTCGAGATCGTCGAAAGCCGCGATGGCGATGCGGCCAGGCACCGCCCAGCCGCGGCGCTGGCACTCGAACAGCGCGCCGACCGCGAGCACGTCGCCGGCGAAGAAGCAGGCATCGATGTCGGGATGGGTCTGCACCAGGCGCACCAGAGCGTCGGCGCCCTCGGCGAAGCCGCCGGGCGCCTCCATGACCAGCCCGGGATCGGCCGGCAAGCCGAGCTCCTTCAGCGCTGCGAAGTAGCCGCGGCGGCGCTCGCGCGAACGGTCGTTGTCGCGCAGCGGCAGGGTGACGAAGCCGATGCGCTTGTAGCCAAGCCGCCCGAGGTGGCTGGTCATGGCGCGCGCGGCGTCGAAGTTGGAGTAGCTGACGGCCATATCGATGGGCTTGGCCGGCAGGTTGCCGGTCTCGACGACCGGAATGTCGGTGCGCGCCAGCAGCTCGCGCAGATGCTTGGAATGCGTGGTGTTGTGCAGCACCAGGCCGCAGACGCGTTGTGCCAGCAGCGCCGAGACCAGCGCCTCCTCGTCCTCCAGGCGATGGCCCGAGTTGACGATCATCAAATGCAGGCCGTTGGCACGTACCACGTCCGAGATCGCGTGGATCATGGTGGCGTAGAGCGAATTGCGGATCGACGGCACGACCAGGCCGACGACATTGGAGCGCTGGGACGACAGGCTGCCGGCGATGCGGTTGGGCAGATAGCCGTACCGGCGCACCGCAGCGTCGACCTTGCGGCGCATCTTCTCCGACACGCTCTGCGGATCGGACAAAGCGCGCGACACCGTCATCGGCGAGACGCCGGCATGACGCGCGATGTCGCTCATCGTGATCTCGCCGCCGTTTCGCCCGTTGCGCTTGTTGCCGCGGCCGTTGGCCTTGCCGGCCATGCTTGCCCTCCTTCTGGGCCCTCCCTATAGGATGGTAGCGATACCACAATTCCGGAAGGAACGACCATGGCTGATCTGTTGGGCTTCGTCGGCGTCGGCCGCATGGGCGGCCCGATGGCCAACCGCCTGCTCGATGCCGGCTATCGCCTCTGCGTCTACGACGTCTCTGAGGAGGCAACGAAGCCGCTGGTGGCGCGCGGCGCCGAGCTCGCCGCCTCTCCCGCCGAAGTCGCGTCGAGCGCCGAGACCGTGTTCATCAGCCTGCCGACGCCAGACGTGGTCCGCGAGGTCACATTGGGCAGCAACGGCGGCCTGATCAACGGCTCGAAGGTGCGCACCGTAGTCGATCTGTCGACAACCGGCCCCGGCGTCGCGACCGAAGTCGCCGGCAAGCTCGCCGAACGCCAGATCGCCTTGGTCGACTCGCCGGTGAGCGGCGGCGTCACCGGCGCCAAGGCCGGCACGCTCGCGGTCATGGTGTCGTGCCCCAAGCCTGCCTATCAGAAGCTGGAACCGGTGCTGAAGGTGTTCGGCAAGCTGTTCCACGCCGGCGAGAAGCCGGGCTTGGCGCAGACCGCCAAGCTCGCCAACAACATGCTCGCGGCGGCGGCGATGGTGGCGACGTCGGAGGCTATGGCGATGGGCGTCAAGGCCGGGCTCGACGCCAAGGTGCTGATCGACATCATCAACGCCTCGAGCGGGCGCAACAGCGCCACGCAAGACAAGTTCCCGCGCGCCATCCTGCCCCGCACCTTCGACTTCGGCTTCGCCACCGGCCTTTCCTACAAGGATGTGCGGCTCTGCGTCGAGGAAGCCGAGGCGATGGGCGTGCCCATGGTGGTGGGCGGCGCGGTGCGGGAGATGCTCGCAGTGACCCGCGCCAGGTTCGGCGCGGGCTCGGATTTCACCTACATCGCCAAGCTCCTGGAGGAGTGGGCGGGTGTGGAGATCAAGGGCTGACGCGCCGTTAAGGCGCCTCGGCCACCTTCAGCGTCTCGAGGTCGGCGGTGAGGATCTTGCCCTTGGTCTCGGGCCCCAGCGCCACCGCGATGATGACGATCACCAGGAACAGGATGGTGCCCACCATCATCGGCATGGCGAAGCCCATGTTCCGCTCGATGGCGAAGTAGCTCAGCACCGGCGCCACCAGGCCGCCCCAGATCGCGCCCTGGTGATAGACGAAGCCGGAGGCTGTCGCCCGCACCTCGGTCGGGAATCGTTCGCTGAGGTAGCTCGGGTTCTGGCCGTAGATCGAGCCGCCGAACACGCCCTGCAGGATGAAGCCGAACACGACCCATAGGGGATCGGTCGTCCACAGGTAAAGCGGCGTGATGATGATGGCGATGGCGGCGGGCACGATGATGGCGGGCCGGCGTCCCCACTTGTCGGCGACGCCGCCCCACAGGGCGGAGCCGGCGAAGACCACGATGTTGGCCCAGAACAGCGGTGTCGCCACCATGCCAGGGGTCCACTGCAGCTCCTTCTGCAGGTAGGTCGAGAACAGCGCCCAGATCGAGTAGTAGACGCAGAACGCCGCACCCATCCACAGGCAACCGGTCAGCGTGTTGTAGATGTGCTGGCGCTTGAAGATCGCGAACAGCGGTGTCTTCACCTCGGCCTTCTTCTCGGCCTGCTGCCGCTTGTTCTCGACCCAGACCTCCGGCTCCTTGACGTAGAAGCGGATCCACACCACGACCAGCGCCGGCAGGATGCCGATCCAGAGCAGGCCACGCCAGCCGATGTGCTCGAAGAGGAAGCCGTAGGCCAGCGCCGACAGCGCGAAACCGAGCCCCCACGAACCCTGCAGGATGCCGCTCATGAAGCCGCGCGAGCGAGCGGGCCAGGTTTCCATCGCCAGCGCCGCACCGGCCGGCCACTCCGCACCCATGCCGATGCCGAGCAGCGCGCGGACGATCAGCAGGAAGGTGAAGCTCGGCGAAAAGCCGGCGATGAAATTGCAGATCGAGTACCACAGGATAGAGATCATCAGCGGCGTCTTGCGCCCCATGCGATCGGCCATCCAGCCGGCGGCGGTGGCACCGAGCAGGCGCAGCCACAAAGTCAGGGTGAAGACGATGGCGACCGCGGTGATCGGAACATCGAATTCCTTGGCGATCGGCACCATGATCAGGAGGAAAATGGTGAAGTCGAACGCATCGAGCGTCCAACCGAGCCAGGCGGCGATGTAGGCATACCATTGATCCTTGGTGGGCTCCTTCCACCAAGGCACGCTGGACGGGGCGGGAATGTTGGACGCGGACATCTGCTAAACCTCCCTTTGTTTCGAGGTTTACGCGTAGATACTCCGACTACTCACGCGAGCGCGGGCATGGTGCGCCTTGCCCTGGGCAATGACAACCGAGACCGTCCGCAAATAAGCCGCCATGCGGCACCTAACGGCGATCGCAGACGCACCGAATAATGCGGTAAGCAGGTCCATGGCCGACAACGCGTCCGCGCTCCAGCTTCTTTTCAACGGCGATCCTGCGTTGCTGGCCATCGTGCGCCTGTCGCTGGCCGTCAGTCTCAGCGCCGTCGCCTGCGCCGCCCTGCTCGGCATCCCGCTGGGCGCGCTGATCGCCTTGACGCGCTTTCCCGGGCGCAACGCCGTCATCGTCACCGTCAATGCCATGATGGGGCTGCCGCCAGTGATGGTCGGCCTTGCCCTGTACCTCGTCCTGTCGCGCTCCGGTCCGCTCGGCGACTGGGGGCTGCTTTTCACGCCAAGCGCGATGGTCGCCGCGCAAACCGTCCTGGTGCTGCCGATCATCGCCGCCCTCACCCGACAGACGATCGAGGACCTGTGGCTGGAGTATCGCGACGAGCTGGCGGCCATGAATGTCGGAGTCATGGGCCGCATCGGCACACTGGTCTGGGACGCGCGCTTCAGCCTGGTGACCGCGCTGCTCGCCGGATTCGGCCGCGCGGCGGCCGAGGTCGGCGCCGTCATCATCGTCGGCGGCAACATCGACGGCTTCACCCGCACCATGACCACGGCGATCGCGCTCGAGACCTCCAAGGGCAACCTCGCCCTCGCGGTCGGCCTCGGCGTCGTGCTCCTGGCCATCATCATCGCCATCAACGCGCTCGCCTGGATCGTCCGGCGCGCCGGCGAGCGGGTCAGCGGATGACGGCTGCCGCGATCGCCTTCGACCAGGTCACCGTCGCGGTCAACGGCGTAACGCAGCTCGACCGGCTGAGCCTCAGGCTGGCGACGGGCCAGCCGACCGTCGTCATCGGCCCCAACGGCGCCGGCAAGACCACGCTGCTGCGCGCTGCCATGGGTCTCACCACGCCCGGCCATGGCACCATCCGCGGCGTGCCGGAGCGTCGCGCCATCATGTTCCAGCATCCCACAATGCTGCGGCGCAGTGTGGCGGCGAACCTCGACTACGCACTCAAGGCCGCGACGGTGCCGCGCGGCGAGCGTGCCGGGCGGCGGGACGAGCTGCTGGCGCTTGTCGGCCTCGCCGAGCTCGCCGAGCGGCCGGCGCGCCGCCTGTCGGGTGGCGAGCGCCAGCGTCTCGCCCTGGCACGCGCGCTGGCCCGCGACCCCGCCGTGCTTTTCCTCGACGAGCCCACCGCGAGCCTCGACCCCGCGGCCACCAAGGCATTCGAGGACTTGATCCGCGCCATCGCCGAGCGCCACATCAAGGTCGTGATGGCGACGCACGACCTCGGCGAGGCAAGACGCCTTGCCGGCGACGTCGTGCTCCTGCATCGCGGCCGCCTGGTCGAGGCTGGCGCCGCGCCTCAGTTCTTTGAGATGCCGCGCACCGAAGATGCGCGGCGCTTTCTTGCCGGGGAGTTGTTGCTATGAGATCGATCGGCCGTCGCCTGCTTGTCGCCATCGCTGCCCTGCTGGTGCCGGCGCTGGCCACCGCGCAGGACAACAGCATCGTCGTCGCCTCGACGACCTCCACCGAGGATTCCGGCCTGTTCCGCCACCTGCTGCCGCTGTTCAAGGCCAGGACCGGCATCGAGGTGAAGGTCGTGGCCCAGGGCACGGGGCAGGCGCTCGACACGGCGCGGCGCGGCGACGCCGACGTCGTGTTCGTGCATGCCAAGGCAGCCGAGGAGGCCTTCCTTACCGAGGGCTTCGGCGTGAAACGCTTTCCGGTGATGTACAACGACTTCGTGCTGATCGGCCCGAAGAAGGACCCGGCGGGCGTCGCCGGCACGCGCGACATCGTGGCGGCACTGAAAGTCCTGCACGACCGCCAGATCACGTTCATCTCGCGCGGCGATCGTTCCGGCACGCATCTCGCCGAGCTGGCGTTGTGGAAGCTGACCGGCATCGAGGTCGGCCCAAACGCCGGCGCCTGGTACAAGTCGATCGGCCAGGGCATGGGAGCCGCGCTCAACACGGCGGTGGCACTCGATGCCTATGTGCTCAGCGACCGCGGCACCTGGCTGGCGTTCGGCAACAAGGCCGACCTCGCCATCGCCGTCCAAGGCGACAAGCGCCTGTTCAACCAGTACGGCGTCATGCTGGTGAATCCCGCGAAGCACCCGCACGTCAAGGCGGCGGCCGGGCAGCGCTTCATCGACTGGCTGGTCTCGCCGGAGGGCCAGCGTGCGATCGCAAACTACCGAATCAACGGACAGCAGCTGTTCTTTCCCAACGCCGACGATCCCAGTGCCTGACGTCTACTTGGCAGCATATCCGCGGAGCTGGGCATAGCGCGCCGTCTGCTCCGGTGACAGCAACTCGACCATGGCGAGATGGTAGCTGAGATGCGCCGCCCGCAGCTCGGCCTGGTCGCGGGCGATCCGCGACAAGGCCTCGTCAAGCGAAGCGCGCGTCACCTTCTTGTCGGCGAACAGCCGGTCGAGCGCTCCTTCGTCGGCGATGAGGCGCTCGCCGATCGGCACGGCCTCGGCCTTCATGGCCTCGAACAGACGCGCCGTTTCGGTGCGCTGACGCTCGGAGAGCTGCAAGGCGTCGGCGAGCTCAAGCACATGGGCCGGCCCGGGATAGCCGTTGAGCTCCGCCGCCAGCGCAAGCCCCATGCCGCGTCCAGCCTTGAGGTCGGCGATCTGCTGGTCCGACAGCGCCTTGATCTGGCGGTCCTGCAGGCCGGCATAGGGAGCCGCGCCGTGCGGGCCATGCTGCGCCAGAGCCGGCGTCCCGAACAGGACGCCGACGGCTGCGAGGATGATTGCTTTCATGCTGAACCTCAGATCAGTTCGCTGTAGGGGATGAAGGCGATTTCCGCGCCCGCCTCGAGCCGGGTCGTCCCCTCGGAAAGTTCGGCGAGGCCATCGGTCTCGGTAAGCGAGGTCAGCATCCCCGCTCCTTCCTTGGGATAGCGTGCGAGCTTCGGCAGCCCGGCGCCCGACTGAAGCGAGACCCGCACATATTCGCGCCGGCCGGTCTTCTTCTTGTAGGCAAAGTCGGCGATTGCCGGAAAACGCTTGGCGACATGCGGTTCGGTGCCCGACAACGCCTCGATCATGGGTCGCGCCACCAGGGCGAAGGTGAGCAATGCGGCCACGGGATTGCCGGGCAGCCCGGCGAGCGGCGTGGCGCCGATCTGGCCCATGGCCACGGGCCGGCCGGGCTTGATCGCCAGACGCCAGAAGTAGAGCGAGCCGTGATTGGCGATGGCGGCGCGCACATGATCTTCCTCGCCGGTGGAGACACCGCCGGAGGAGATGATCAGGTCGGTGCTCTCCGCCGCCTGCCGCAGCGCCGCGGCAAGCGTCGCGGGATCATCGGGTACAATTCCGAGGTCCCTTACCTCGACGCCCAGCCGCTCGAGCAGGCCGGAAAGGATGAAGCGATTGGCATCGTAGATCTGTCGTGGCGCCAGCGGCTGGCCCGGCTCCCGCACCTCGTCGCCGGTCGAGAGCAGCGCAACCGCCAGGCGCCGGCGCACGGGCACTTCGGCGAAGCCGAGGGCGGCCAGCAGCCCGAGTTCCGCCGGCCCCAGCCTGCGCCCCGCCTTCAGCGCCAGCGCACCGCGCCGGACGTCCTCGCCAGCCTGCCGCGTGTTCGCGTGACGCTTGATGCCGGGACGGATGGTGACGAGATCGCCGTCGCGTTGGCAGTCCTCCTGCATGATTACGACGTCGGCCCCGACCGGCAATGCGGCACCAGTGAAGATGCGCGCTGCACGCCCTCGAGTCAGCGCTGCCGACGGGTCGTGGCCGGCGGCAATGCGATCGACACAGCGCAAGGTCGTGGGGCCGTGCGGATCGAGGTCGTCGAAGCGCATAGCGTAGCCGTCGACCGCCGAATTGTCGAAGCCAGGCACGGCGATGGGTGCGGCGATGTCCTCGGCCAGCGTGCGGCCGAGCGCGCGCCCCAGGGCCACGCGCTCGACGCCGTCGACCGGCTGTACGCGCTCGAAGATCATGTGGCGCGCGGCGTCGATGCCCAAAAGGCTGCCGCCGAAGGCAAAGCAATCGTCCGAGAGCTGCGCCATGCGTCGCTCCGGTTCAGTCGTCGGCGGCTTCGGCGACGGCTTTCACCGCCTCGATCTGCGCGGCGCAGAACTTGAACTCGGGAATCTTGCCGAACGGATCGAGCGCGGGGTTGGTGAGAATGTTGGCCGCCGCCTCGGCATAGCAGAACGGGATGAACACCATGCCGTCGGGCACGTCCGAATCGATGCGCACCTTGAGCTCGATGACGCCGCGCCTCGTCGATACCCGGATCATGTCGCCGGGCTCGATGCCAAGCCGCTCCAGCTCGCGCGGCGGCAGATGGGCCATCGCCTCGGGCTCGAGCTCGTCGAGCACCTGGCTGCGCCGCGTCATGGCCCCGGTATGCCAGTGCTCGAGCACACGACCGGTCGACAGCACGTAGGGATACTGCTCGTCCGGCAGTTCGTCGGGCGGCCGGATATTGGCCGGCACGATCCTGCCCCTGCCGCTCTTGGTCGGATAGCCGGTGGCGAACAGGATCTCGTTGCCGGGCTTGTCGGGCGCGTCGGCCGGATAGGTCACGGCGCCCTCGCGCACCAGGCGGTCCCAGCTGATGTTCTTCAGCGAGGGCATGGTGTCGGCCATCTCGGTGTAGACGTCGCCGACATCCTTGTAGGTCCAGCCGCAGCCGAGGCGATTGGCGAGATCGATGATGATGTCGAGGTCGAGCCGCGCCTTGCCGGGCAGCGGCAAGGCGGTGCGGCCGAGCTGAACCCGGCGGTCGGTGTTGGTGAAGGTGCCGGTCTTCTCGGGGAATACCGACGCCGGCAGCACGACATCGGCGTGCCAGGCCGTCTCGGTCAGGAAGATGTCCTGCACCACCAAGTGCTTCAGCTTGGCCAGCCCCATGCGGGCGTGATGGACGTCGGGATCGGACATCGCGGGATTCTCGCCCATGATGTACATGCCCTCGATCTGGCCGGCGTGGATCGCGTGCAGGATCTCGACCACGGTGAGCCCGCGCTTGGGATCGAGCTCGGTGCCCCAGGCCTTCTGGAAATAGTCGTGCGCCGATTCGAGCTCGACCGGCCGATAGTCGGTGAAGAACATCGGGATCAGCCCGGCGTCGGAAGCGCCCTGCACATTGTTCTGGCCGCGCAGCGGATGCAGGCCGGTGCCCGGCCGCGCCACCTGGCCGGTAACAAGCGCGAGCGCGATCAGGCAGCGCGCATTGTCGGTGCCGTGCACATGCTGGGAAATGCCCATGCCCCAGAAGATGATCGAGGCCTTGGAGCGCGCATACATGCGCGCCACCGTACGCAGCGTCTCGGCCGGCACGCCGCACACCGCCTCCATCTTCTCCGGCGAGAAATCCCTTATGCGATCCGCGAGCTCGGGGAAGCCTTCGGTGAAGCCTGCGATGTACTGCCGGTCGGTCAGGCCCTCGGTGATGATCGTGTGCAGCAGGGCGTTCAGCAGCGCCACGTCGCTGCCCGGCTTGAAGCGGAGGTCGACCGTCGCATGCCGCGACAGGCCCTGGCCGCGCGGGTCGGCGACGATCAGCTTGGCGCCGCGCTTGACGGCGTTCTTGATGAAAGTGGCCGCGACTGGATGATTGCTGGTCGGGTTGGCGCCGATCACCATGATAGTCTCGGCATCGAGGGCGGCCGAGAACGGCGCCGTCACCGCGCCCGAGCCGATGCCTTCGAACAGTGCGGCCACCGACGAGGCGTGGCAGAGCCGCGTGCAATGATCGACATTGTTGGTGCCGAAGCCGGTGCGCACCAGCTTCTGGAAGAGATAGGCCTCCTCGTTGGAGCCCTTGGCCGAGCCGAAGCCCGCCAGGCCTGCCCCGCCCTTGCGCTCGCGAATCTCGATCAGCCCGGCAGCAGCGCGCTCCATCGCCTCTTCCCAGGTGGCCTCGCGGAAGTGCGTCCACGGATTGGATGGATCGACCTCGTCGTCGGCCGATTTCGGCACGCCGTCTTTGCGGATCAGCGGCACGGTGAGCCGGTCGGGATGGTTGGCGTAGTCGAAACCGAAGCGGCCCTTGACGCAGAGCCGCGCATGGTTGGCTGGACCGTCCTTGCCGGTCACATGGAGGATCTTGTCGTCCTTGATGTGATAGGTGAGCTGGCAACCGACGCCGCAGAACGGGCACAGGCTGTCGACCGTGCGGTCGGCGTACCCGGTGCGCGCCTGGGTCTTCTTGTCCAGAAGTACCGACGGCATCAACGCGCCGGTCGGGCAGGCTTGCACGCATTCGCCGCAGGCGACACAGGAGCTGTCACCCATCGGATCGTCGAAGTCGAAGACGATCTTCTCGCCATGGCCGCGGCCCGCCATGCCGATCACGTCGTTGACCTGCACTTCCCGGCAGGCGCGAACGCAGAGATTGCACTCGATGCAGGCGTCGAGATTGACCGACATCGCCGGATGGCTGACGTCGTGGACGGGATGCTCGGTGCCCGGGAAGCGGCTGGTGCTGACACCGACCTCGTCCGCCCAGTTCCAGAACTTCGAATCGGGATCGTGTGAGGTTTCGCGCGCCGGCTGGTCGGCAACCAGGAGCTCGAACACCATGCGGCGGGCCTTCTCGGCGCGCTCGGTGGCGACGCCCACCTTCATGCCGGGCGTCGGCTTGCGCAGGCACGAGGCGGCCAGCACGCGCTCGCCTTCGATCTCGACCATGCAGGCGCGGCAGTTGCCGTCGGGCCGGTAGCTCGGCGCCGTCGAGTAGCAGAGATGGGGAATGCCGACGTCGTGGCGGTTGGCGGCCTGCCAGATGGTCTCGCCCTCGCGAGCCTCGACTTCCTTGCCGTCGATCGTGAACCGGATGCCGCTCATCGCACGATCCCTACGTCCGAAGGGAAGAACTTCATCACCGACGTCACCGAGTTGGGCGCCGCCTGGCCCAGCCCGCAGATCGAGGCGTCACGCATGGCGACCGACAATTCGTTCAGCAGCTGCTCATTCCAGCCGCGCGCTGCCATCAGCTTCACCGCCTTCTCCGTACCCACCCGGCAGGGCGTGCATTGGCCGCAGCTCTCGTCCATGAAGAAGCGCATCAGGTTCAGGGCGGCTTCCTTGATGTCGTCCTTGTCCGACAGGATTACAACGGCCGCCGAGCCGATGAAGCTGCCATGGGCTTCCAGGGTGCCGAAATCCAGCGGCACGTCGCCCAGCGACGCCGGCAGGATGCCGCTCGACGGTCCGCCCGGCACAAAGGCCTTGAAGGTATGGCCGGGCAGCATGCCGCCGCAGAACTCGTCGATCAGCTCGCGCACGGTGACACCGGCCGGCGCGATCTTGACGCCGGGATCGCGCACTCGGCCCGATACCGAATAGGTGTGCAGGCCCTTGCGGCCGTTGCGCCCCTGCCCCGTCCACCATCCGGGCCCGCGCTCGACCAGGTCGCGGATCCAGTACAGGGTCTCGACATTGTTGATCAGCGTCGGGCGGCCGAAGATGCCGACCTGGAAGGGCAATGGCGGACGATGGCGCGGCAGGCCGCGCTTGCCCTCGATGCTCTCGATCATCGCCGATTCTTCGCCGCAGATGTAGGCGCCGGCGCCGCGGCGCAGATGCACCTCAACGCCTGCCAGCAGGCCCGCCGCATCGAGCGCTGCGATCTCGCGCGCCAGGATCTCGCGACAGGCCGGATATTCGTCGCGCAGATAGAAGTACACGTCGGGCGAGTCCACGAGATGCGCGCCGATCAGCATGCCTTCCAGCACGCGATGCGGATCGGTCTCGAGGAAGTAGCGGTCCTTGAAGGTCCCGGGCTCGCCTTCGTCGGCGTTGACCGCCATCAGGCGCGGACCGGGCTCGCCCAGCACCGACTTCCACTTGCGCGCCGTCGGGAAGCCGGCGCCGCCGCAGCCGCGCAGGCCAGCCTTGTCGACGATCTCGACCAGCTTGTCGCGGCTGAGCTCGCCGCTGCGCAGGCGCTGCAGCACCTGGTATCCGCCGGCGGCGCGGTAGGCTGCGAGATCGGTGTAGGCCGGAATCTCCGCATCATGCCGATGCTCGACCACGGCCTTGGCCACCTTCGCGACGTCGGCATTGTCGATGAAATTGTGGCCGACCTCCGCGGCCGGCGCCGACTGGCAGCGTCCGACACAGGGCGCGCGCACGACGCGCACATCCGCCCCGACCCTCGTCTGCAGCTCGGCGAGCAACGCTTCGGCACCGGCCATGGCGCACGACAGGCTGTCGCACACCCGGATGGTGAGCGGCGCGGGCGCCGTCTCGCCCTCTTTGACCACGTCGAAGTGCGCATAGAAGGTAGCGACCTCGTAGACCTCGGCCTGCGCCATGCGCATCTCGTCGGCCAGTGCCATCAGGTGGCGCGCCGAGATATGGCCGTACTTGTCCTGAATGAGGTGCAGAAACTCGATCAGAAGATCGCGCCGGCGCTCGGCATTGCCCAGCAACGCACGGACTTCGGCGATGGCGGCAGGCTCGCTCTGGCGGCCCTTGGGAGCGGTGCGCCCCCTGCGGCGACTCGAGCCGGGGTGACGCGGCTGGTGCGCGGCAGTATGGCCTTCAGGCAAGACGCTTCTCCTTGATCACCCGAGCGAGGACCCTAGCACGTCTTCGCGCTGCGCTACCGTCGACTCGCGAACGATTGAAGAAACAAATGAGCCGATTGGCCGGAACTATTGACGGCTACGCCGCGTACTTGCTGGCCGCCAGCGACGCCCACAGCACGTCGGGTCCGGCCTTGGCATAGGCCGCACCGATCTTGTCGCCCCAGTACGTTTCGCTGCCGAAGTCGCGGCGCCATACCCAGAGCCGGCGCGTGTAGTGATGCAGGATGTGCTCATGGGTGAAGCCCATGGCGCCCATCGACTGATGCGAGATCGCGGCGATGCGCTGGGCGAAGTCCGAGGCCTGGCATTTGGCGGCGGCGATCGAGAACCGCCCGCCGTCACTCAGCCCACCCTCGTCGGCGTCGCGCGCCGCGGCTTCGGCCGAGGCGATGGTGGCAGCGACGTAGCTCGCGAGCTCGGCCAGCATGTGCTGGATGGCCTGGAAGGTCGAGATCGGCCGGCCGAACTGGACGCGCTGCTTGCAGTACTCGGTCGCGGTGGCCAGCACCTTGTCGGCCGCGCCAGCCATCTGCATGGCGCGCATGACGGCGGCCAGCTCGAAGGCGCGGTCGGCGCTCGCCGGCGACGGCGCGGTGAATTCCGCCGTGGCGTTCTCGAACGTGACCGTGCCATAGGGCTCGCCGGCATGGCTCGGCTTGCCCTCGACCTTGGCGTTGGCGGCGGCGACCACGGCCAGCGTGTTGCCGACAACGGTGACGAAGCGCTCGGCCACCGAAGCGAACGGCACGCGCTCGACCGTGCCGCTGAGGCGCCCGCCGCTCAGCGTGAGATTGCCCAACGCCAGCGTCGCCGAACCCGGCTTGGGCTCGCCGCCGGCCGCAGCGATCAGGAGGTTCGCGAGTGCGGTCTCGGCGAGCGGCACCGGCACGGCGTGCGAGCCTGCGGTGCGCAGCAGCGCCAGCATATCGGCCAAGGTGCCGCCGGCGCCGCCCTTGTCCTCGGGAACGGCGATCAGGGGCAGACCCATCTCCTCGATCTCCTTCCAGAGATCGGCCGGCCACACGCCCTTCTCCACGTCATTGACGATCGCCCGGCCCGAACGTTCGGTGAAAAAGCGATCGGCGGTCTCCAGCAGCATGTCGCGGGTTTCGCGGTCCATTGTCGTCTCCTTCAGCGCAGTCCCAACCCGCGCGCGACGATGCCGCGCAGCACCTGGGTCGTGCCGCCCTGGATGGTGTAGCTTGGCGCCATCATGGTCGCGTATTGAGCGACATCCAGAAAATCGGCGAGGTCCTCTTCCGTCGTGGCGTCGGATTCGGCGATGGCACGGGCGATCTCCGGCAGGTCCTGCTGGTAGATCGTGCCGAGGTCCTTCACGAGGGCAGCCTCGATGGCGGGCGACTTTCCACCCTGCATCATGCCGGCGACGGCGACCGACATCTGGCGCAGGGTCCACAGCCGCGCGACCAGCCGGCCCAGGATCGCCGAGGCGCGCTTGGCGGGCTGGCGGCCCAGAACGCGCACCAGCTCGCGCAGGATGTAGAAGTTCTGCATGAAGCGCTCGGGTCCGGAGCGCTCGAAAGCAAGCTCGCTCGTCACCTGCAGCCAACCATCACCCTCGTTGCCGATCAGGCAACTCTCGGGGATGAAGGCATCGCTGAACGTGACTTCGTTCCAGTCGTGGCGGCCGGCGAGGTTGATGATCGGCCGGATGGTGACGCCGGGCGTCTTGAGGTCGACGAGCAGCTGGCTTAGCCCCTTGTGGCGATCGCCGTGCTGACCGGACGTTCGAACCAGGGCGATGCAGTAGTTGTTTCGATGCGCGCCCGAGGTCCAGACCTTGGTGCCGTTGACGCGGAAGCCGCCCGGTACCGGCTCGGCGCGGGTGCGCACCGAGGCGAGGTCGGAGCCTGAATCGGGCTCGCTCATACCGATCGAGAAGTAGCATTCACCCTTGGTGATGCGTGGCAGGATGGCCTGCCGCTGCTCCTCGCTGCCAAAGCGCAGCAGCAGCGGACCGGACTGGCGATCGGCCACCCAATGCGCACCGGCGGGTGCACTGTTGCCCAGAAGCTCCTCGGTGATGACGTAGCGATCGAGGAAGCTGCGCTCGCTGCCGCCGTATTTCTTGGGCCAGGTGATGCCGATCCAGCCCTTCTTGCCCAGCGCCTTGCTGAAGTCCGGCGAGAAGGTGTTCCAGCTGGCGAAGCGATCCTCCGACTTCACCTTGGGCAGCACCTCCTTCAGGAAGCCGCGCACCTCGACACGCAGTGCCTCGGCCTCGGGCGGCAGATGGAACGGCGGAAATTCGAGCTTGGGAATGGACATCGTCATCTCGGCGGTTGGATGCTTCTTCTGTGTCGGCTAATCCTATGACAGGCAACCAGGGAGTTTCGAGAGACGAATGCCGCGCCGGCCACCGCGCTTGCCGCCACTCCTGGCGGAATTCGACGACGAGGAACGCGAGGCGGTGCTGGCCGCCAACCGCGCTTTCTATCGTGCCTTCGCCGAACGTGACGTCGAGGCGATGGACCAGATCTGGGCGCCGACCGGCGCGCTGGTCTGCCTGCATCCCGGTCAGCCGCCGTTGCATGCCCGGACCGAGATCATGGCGAGCTGGCGCGGCATCCTGCGCCATCCCGAATCGCCCAAGGTGCGCTGCGTCGGCGAATGGGTGGCCGGTCGGCTCGGCCTCGCCATCGTGGTGTGCCGCGAGATCCTGCCCGAGGGTCAGTTGATGGCCACCAACACCTTCGCCAAGCAGAGCGACGGCTGGCGCATGATCGGCCATCACTCCGGCCCCGTGCCGCCGGTCGAGACCGTGCAGCCGACGGGAACGCAGGCCGCGCCGCCGACGCGCGACCGCCGCAAGCTGCATTAGTCGAGATACACCGGCGAAGGCTCGACCTCGACCAGGAACTCGTCGTCGGCAAGACCGTGAACACCGATCCAGGTCGAGCATGGCGGATTGTCGCCGAACACCGACGTCAGCGCGCGGCTGATCGCCTTGCCCTCGCGCATGTGGCTTTGCCGGATGTAGAGGCGCAATGCGCCGACCTGATCAAGGGTGGCACCAACCGAGCGCAGCGCGCGATCGAGGTTCTCCAGGCTTTTCTCCAGCTGCCGGCCGACATCGCCCGCGCCAACAATATTCTGGTCGGCATCCCAGGCGACCTGGCCCGAGACATGGATGGCTTTGCCGAAGGGAGTCGGAACGACCGCGACCTGGGCGAAGCCGTATTGCCGGCTGTCGAAGACTCCGGCTGGGACACGGACCGTTCGGCTCATGACGACTCCTTGAGGCTCAGCGCGGAACCGGTCCGTCGACGCGCAGCAGCGGCCGCAGCCGGTCGTAGGTGATCTCGACGGTGTAGGGGCCTCCTTCCAGCGGATTGAAGGAAAGCTCCAGGTGGTCTTCGAGGAAGACGTAACGGTTCGGCTGCCTCAGCATCTCGGAGAGATTGGGCGCGCTGATATCGGCACCGACGATGCGCGTGAGTTCGCGCAGCCAGTTGGATGCCGGTAGAAATACACCCTCAGGTCCCACGGCCTTGCCGGTGCGCAGGTCGACCAACGTCCCCGAGACACCGACCACGCTGTAGGCGCCGCCGTCGTAGGAATCGTAGCGCACGTAGACGGTGATGGCGTTGGGTCCGGGCCGATGCAACGTATAGGCCTGGGTGTAGCTCCACGGTGGTCCGTTGTAGTTGCCGCCGCCATTGTCGGCGTCAGGACCGGGGATGGCGCGCTCGCCCGCCTCGGCCGCCGCCGTGGCGAGCTGTTGATTGACCGCGGTGAAGTCCGCGGTGGCGGCATCAAACTGCGGGTAGCTCGCATCGATGGCGTAGGGAATGCCGCGCGCCTTGCCCGTCTTCACGATGGCCTGCTCGCTGATGAAGGGATAGGCGCCATCGCCCAACCAGTCCAGCCGCGCCGTACGCTCGCGCAGTCGGGTGTCCAGGCAATCCTCGATCTCGGCGGAGTCGCCGACACAGGCCTTGTTGCGGTTGGCAAGCCAGCGGACCTGGTCGGCCAGCAGATGCTCCTTCGCCGGCCCAGCAAGCTTTCCGACAAGCGATGTGTAGGCCGCCGCCATCTTGCGATCGGCCGCCGCAAGCTCGGGGTTGCTGCAGATCGTGCGCTCGATACCGGTCGCCTTGGCGCAGTCGGTCCGCGCGCCACCCTGGCCACTGCCGCTAGCACTGCCTTGGGCCAGCGCGCCGCCGGCCAGCAGGACGAGCACCGCCGCAGTGGCGAGGCGCAGGTCAGGGAGCGATCGGGCCATCAGGGCGCAGGATCGGCGTCAGCCGCCTATAGGAAATGTCGACCTCGTACGGACCCGCGGCGTACGGACCGACGTCGTAGGAATTGAACACCACCTGGAGATTCTTACCGGTCCAGCAGTAGCGATCGGACTGGCCGAGGAGCTTGGCCAGGTTGGCGGGCTCCAGCGCTTCGTCGAACCCCGGCTTGTCGACGAACTGCTGCTTGAGATCAGCGCCGACGAGCTCGGTCATGCGTTTCAGCCACTGATCGCCTGCCTTGAACACGCCCTGCGGCCCGACCGCCTTGCCCGTGCGCAGGTCGACCAGGGTGCAACGCGTCGCGCCGAAGCCGTGCGCGCCGCCGCTAAAGCCGGAGTAGGTCAGGTTCACCGTGACGGCATTGCCGCCGGGTGGCCGGTCTATGGCGAAAGTCTGCGAATAGCTCCACTCCTGTTCAAGGTCGGGACGGACATCGGCTGCCGGCTCGGCATTGTGCGCGGCCTTCTTCGCCGCGCCGGCGAAGCGGGTATTGACGGCCGAGAAATCGGCGTTGGTCCCGTCGAAGCGTGGATAGGCGATATCGTAGGACCAGGTGATCTTGCCGAGCTTGCCCTGTCGGGCCAGGGTTTCCTCGCCGATGAACGGATAGGGTCCGGCAGCAAAGGCCCGCAGATTGGCAAGTCGCGATTCGTAGCGATCCTTCAGGCACGAGGCGAGCCCTTGCGTGTCGAGCTTACAGGCGTGGTTGCGGCTTGCGATCCAGCCGACCTGCTCCTTGACCAGATGGTCCTTCGCGGCACCGCCAAGCTTATCGAGCAACGCCTTGTAGGCCGCCACCAGCTCGCGGTCGGCCTTGGCAAGGTCGGCATCCTTGCAAATGGTGCGATCCGTGATGTTGTTGGCCTTGGCGCAATCGAAGCTCGGACCGCTCTGCGCGGAGGCGGGGCCAGCCAGCACAATCAGGACGAGTGCCAGCCACTTCATATCCGTCTCCAGCCTTTGAGGCGCCGCAGCGCCTCCTCCATCTCGGCCGTCGAGCCAGCGAAGGAGATGCGCAACGTGCCGGCGCCGCGCGCGCGATCGAAATCGACGCCCGGTGTCGTCGCCACGCCCGCCTCGGCCAGCATGCGCTTGCAGAAGTCGCGGCTGTCGTTGGTGAGGTGCGCGACGTCGCAGTAGAGATAGAACGCTCCTTCGGCGGGGGCGAAGCGATCGAAGCCCGCCTCGGGAAGGCCTGCCAGCAGGAGGTCGCGGTTGCGCCGGTAGCGGCGCACGTGGCCGTCGAGCTCGTCGCGGCAGTCGAACGCCGCCAGCGCGGCGTGCTGGCTGAGCGTCGGCACCGAGATGAAGAAGTTCTGGGTCAGCCGCTCGATCGGCCGCACCAGCTCCTGCGGCACCACCAGCCAGCCGACGCGCCACCCGGTCATCGAGAAATACTTCGAGAAGCTGTTGACCACGATGGCGTCGTCGGAGACCTCGACCGCCGACACCGTGTCGCCCTCGTAGACGATGCCGTGATAGATCTCGTCGGAGATCAAGCGCACGCCGTTCTTTGCGCACCAGCCGGCCAGCGCCTTCATCTCGGCGTGGCCCACCATCGTGCCCGTGGGATTGGACGGGCTGGCCACGATCAGCCCGTCGATACGGCCCGCCTTCTCCAGCGCCGCTACGGTCGGCTGGAAAAGATCGGCGGGCGAGGTCGGCAGGTCGACCGCCTCGAGGTTCAGCGCCGTCAGGATGTTGCGATAGGCAGGATAGCCGGGGGCCGCGAGCGCGATGCGATCGCCGGCATCGAAGCTTGCCAGGAATGCCAGGGGAAAGCCGCCCGAGGAGCCGGTGGTGACGATCACGCGCTCGGACGAGACCTCGGTGTTGTAGGCCTCGCGGTAGTGCCGCGCGATGCGCTCGCGCAACGCCGGGATGCCGAGCGCCGCGACATAGCCGATGCGCTCGTTGTCGAGGGCGGCGTGAGCCGCCGCCAGCGCGGCCTTGGGCGCGGGCGTGCTCGGCTGGCCGACTTCGAGATGGATCACGGTGTCGCCCGCCGCCTCCTTCTCGGCGGCGGCCGCCATGACATCCATGACGATGAAGGGATCGACCGCGCCGCCGCGGCGCGAGAGCTTGCCCGACATTGGCGGTCAGTAGCTGGCGACCAGCGCCAGGCCCGCGCCCGCCGGATCGATGGCGCTACGGCAGCTCCCCGGCTCGCCGCGCAGTCCCGACGGGCAGACGATTGCGTTGACCCAGCCGCCCTGGCCGCGGCGCGACGCCAGCACGTTGGCCAGCGGCTGATCCTTGTCGGCGGTGGCGCGCGCCACCCAGCCGGTGGCCTGGGCTGCCGTTGCCGCACCGCCGCCCGCGCCGGCGAAGGTGAACTCGCCGTTGCCTGGATTGGCGATGATCACCGGGCTGACGGATGCAGCGGCGGGCGTGTTCGCGCCCAACAGCACGCCAATCCCGGGGATAATCACGCGCGATCCCCAGACCTGGCCCATCGACAGCGCACAGGCGGCGGCACCGGCCTTGCCGTCGACGGCGGCGAGACCGGCGAAGCCGCCGGAGTCGGTCGGCGTCGGCCCGCTTGGCGCCTGGCCCTTCCAGCCGGCCAGCGCGGCCGCGCCGGCCGCCGGTGGCGGCGCGACATAGACTTTCGTCCGCATCCCGAAGCTCTCGCTGGCCGGCACGCTCGCTTGCGGCACGGCGGCGCGCAAGGCCTCGGCCGGCAGGCTGCCGCCCATCTGCTCGGCGATGGTGCGCGCCAGCTGGCCCTGGAAGAATTCTGCGCCGCCGCGCTGGCGAATGGAGCCCAGCGTGCCCGCAAGATCGGGCTGGGTGAGCGTGCTGCCCTCCGCCAGTGCGCCACCGAAGGCGCGACTGTTCGCCAGCGATCCGCCGGCCTGCAGGTCACGCGCCAGGGCGCGTGAGACCGGGACGCCGAGCCGCGCCAGACGCTCGGCCGGCGCCACGGTCGCCTCCCAGCGCATCTGGCCATGGCGGACATGCATCAGAGTGATCGCGCGCACGCCCGACGGCACGGTGAAGGGTTGTCCCGAGACCGAACCCGGGGCGGCAACGGGCGGAAAGACGAACGCCTCGGCCGCCTTGGTCTTGTCGTCATGGACGATGCAGGCGCCGGATGCGCCGAGGCTCGCCGCCGACGGCAGCGTGACGGCCATGGCGAAGTACATGGCCACGGCGGCGTCGGTGGCATTGCCGCCGGCCTGCAGGATGTCGCGGCCGACCTCGGCAGCTCGGCTTTCGTCGGCGGCGACGGCGGAAAAGCCGCCGGTCACGATGGTGCGCGAAATGCCGACCCGATATGGGGACAGGCCCGCTGGATTGGCGGCCTGCGCGGCCGCCTCGCCGGACACGTCCGTCTCACTTCTGCCACAAGCCGCCAGCATGAACAGCGCGGCCAGCGCCAGGCTGCACCGCACCGGGGTGGTGTACGATTGACGCGGCCGCCCTGCGTTCATAGCCTGCCCTGAGACCGTGCCGCCCGTGATCAAACGCATCATCACCCTCTTCAATGTCGCGCTGTTTGCGCTGGCGCCGCTTGGTGCCGCGCGCGCGCAGCAAGGTCAACGGCTCAATCTCATCCGCGACGCCGAGATCGAGAACACCATCCGCAGCTTCGCCGTGCCGATCTGGCGGGCCGCCGGTCTCGATCCCAACGCCGTCGAGATCATGATCGTCCAGGACAACTCGCTCAACGCCTTCGTGGCCGGCGGCCAGCGGATCTTCATCAACACCGGCCTGCTCATGCGGACTGAAACGCCCAATCAACTGATCGGCGTCCTGGCGCATGAAAGCGGCCACATCGCCGGCGGGCATCTCGCCCGCATGCAGGAGGAGCTGCGCAGCCTGACGACGCTGCAGATCCTTGAGATGATCCTGGGTGCGGGCGCCATGGCCGGCGGGGCCGTCTCGGGCAGCAGCGTGGGCCGCGGCGGCGGCGGCTCGACGACCGGCGCAGGCGGCCCGCGGGTCCCCGGATCGCTGATGGCGTTCCTGCATTATACACAGACCCAGGAGAGCTCGGCCGACCAGGCGGCGATGACCTACCTGCAGCGCACCCAGCAGTCGCCCAAGGGCACCATCGATTTCCTGCGCGTCCTGCAGCGCGAGGAGCGCATGGCGATCAGCCAGCGCGATCCCTACCTCACGACGCATCCGCTGACGCCCGAGCGCATCCGCGCCTTCGAAGACGCCGCCTCGCGTTCGCCCTACCTGGACGCGCAGGACACGCAGCAGAACCTCAACATGCACCACCGCATGGTGGCCAAGCTGATGGGCTTCATCACGCCCGATACCGCGCTCGCCCGCTTCAGCGAGGCCGACCGGTCGGTGCCGGCGCGCTACGCCCGGGCCATCGCCTGGTATCGCAAGGGCGCGCTCGGTTCGGCGCTGCTCACGATCGACGGACTGCTCAAGGAATACCCCAACGATCCCTACTTCTGGGAAGTGCGCGGCCAGATGCTGTTTGAGAACGGCCGATCGGTCGAGGCCGTGACCGCCTACCGCAAGGCCGCTCAGCTGCTGCCGAGCTCGGGCATCATCAAGATCGACTTCGCCCGTGCCCTGCTGGCCACCAACAGCACCGACAACGACCGCGAGGCGGTGCGCAATCTCGAGCTCGCCTCGCAGCAGGAGCCCGGCAGCTTCGACCTGTGGCGCATGATGGCCGAGGGTTATTCCAAGCTGAACAATCCCGGCATGACCTCGCTGGCGCGCGCCGAGATGGCCCTGCTGCGCGGTCAGCGCAACGAGGCGATCTCGCACGCCGATGCGGCGAGCCGCCAGCTTCAATCCGGCACGCCGGCTTGGCAGCGTGCCCAGGACATCAGGGCCTATGCCAACACTCGGCAGCCGGGAAAACGCTAGTTCGGAGACACAGATCATGCGTTGGGTACTTCTCACCATCTGCGGCGGCCTCGTGCTCGCCGGTGCCGTCGTCGCCACCGCGGCGACCTCTCCGCGCAAGCTCGCCGCGCAGCCGGGCATATCGATGACCGGCGACAAGGCGGCCCTCGGCAAGACCATCCGCGAATACCTGATGGCCAATCCCGAGGTGCTGGTCGAGGCCATGCAGGAGCTCGAGAAGAAGCAGGACAGCCAGCGCGATGCGGTGGCGCAGAAGGGCGTGCAGGAGAACCAGGCCGAGCTCTATCGCGACCCCGAAACGCCGGTCGAAGGCAACCTCAACGGCGACGTCGCCATCGTCGTGTTCAACGACTACCAGTGCCCCTACTGCAAGCGCGCCTACCAGGCGATGAAGTCGGTGATGGGCAGCGACGGCAAGGTGCGCATCATCTACAAGGACCTGCCGATCCTGGGCGATGCCTCCAAGATCGCGGCCCAGGCCGCGCTGGCCGCGGTCAAGCAGGGCAAGCACGGCGCGCTGCACAACGCGCTGATGGAGTTCGGCGGCAAGCTCGATCGCGACAAGATCCTCGAGATCGCGGTCGGCGTCGGCGTCGACCGCGCCCAGCTCGAGAAGGACATGGAAGATCCCAAGATCAAGGAAATCATCGAGCGCAACCTGTCGCTGGCGAGCTCGCTTGGCGTCCGCGGCACGCCGGCCTTCGTGATCGGCAAGCAGTTCGTGCCCGGCGCCGTCGATGCGGCCGCCCTGAAGCAGCTCATCGCCGACGCCCGCAAGGGCCAGGGGTGATCTTTTGCCGGAGCGCGGACCTCCAGGTCCGCTCATGATCATAATGCGGACCTGGGGGTCCGCGCTCCAACATGAGCGGGCCTGGAGGCCCGCAGTCCGGCAAGACTACTTCGACAACACCGCCGACAGCCCGAGCACGCTGACCAGGTCGGCGCCGGGACTGGTGAGAGAGTCCAGACGGTCGAAGCCGAGCGGCGGCTCGGGCTTGGCATCGATGGTGAGGGTGCCGCCAACCTCGACGAAGCGCGCGACGGTCTCCAGCAGCTGCGTCATCGCCTGCGAGATCAGCACGCCGGCGGGCTGGTAGCGCCGCACCTCGCGCGCCCAGTTGGCGCGAACGACGGCCACCGGCTGGCTGCTGAAGGTCGCAACGGCGCGCAGGCTGCGCTCGAGCAGGCTGCGGTCGGCCACCACCAGCCGGGCCGAGCCCAGCGCCGCCGAAGAATCGACCAGCATCATCGTGTCGCCTTCGTCGATGGCGCTCCAGAATACCGGGTCGGCATTGACGATGCGCCCCGTCAGCTCGACCTCGCCCAGACCCGGCCCGACCAGGGCGCAGCGATCGAGCATCAGCTCACCGCGGCCGCGATTCTCCGTGCCGGCGCAGTCGAAGTCGGCCTTGATCTCCTTCAGCCCCATCGATTGCAGGGCAAGGCGCAACGACATGCCTTCGAGGCCGCGCAAAGGCGGCGCCAGCACGAAGCCTTCGATCCGCAGGCGCGAGTGGCTCACCTTGTCGCTCTCGCGCGACGTCTCGAGGCTGGCGCCGGCCAGTGTGACGCCGTAGCGCTTGAGCAGGTCGCCGCCGAAGCCGGTCGCGCTCGCCTTGTCGAGATGGATGCGGCCGGTCGGACCGCCGGGATACCAGTTGGCCGACGATATGGCGGTGAAGACGCGGCCGAGATCGAAACCGCCCAAGGTGACGTCGGCGATACTGAA
>Ga0049070_1000408_pt1 | contig 38326 bp, 41 predicted proteins | sample FECB22metaG_FD_56243 | JGI IMG/M metagenome (GOLD analysis project Ga0049070, IMG submission 56243) | Cyanobacterial communities from the Joint Genome Institute, California, USA - FECB-22 | ecosystem: Environmental > Aquatic > Thermal springs > Hot (42-90C) > Microbial mats | place: USA: California
CCACCCTGGCGGCATACAACGCGTCACAGGCCAGATACGCCGTCGTATGCCGCCACCCTCGGGCAACGGACCGTCGTATGCCGCCACCCTCAGGCAACGGACCGTCGTATGCCGCCACCCTCAGGCAACGGGATGTCGTATGCCGCCACCCTGGCGGCAGCCAGCACCAGCTACTGCGCCCCGCGCACGACCTCCAGCGCCTGCCGCGCGATCTCCCACTCCTCGTCGGTGGGCACGACCAGTACGGCGACGGCCGACCCGTCCGCGGACACGAAGCGTGCGTCGGACGAGCGGGCCTCGTTGCGCTCCGCGTCCAGCACGATCCCCAACCGCGACAGGCCGTCGAGGGCGGCGGCGCGCAGCACGGCGCTGTGCTGGCCGACGCCGCCGGTGAAGACCACGGCGTGCAGCTCACCAAGCGCGGCGTAGTAGGCGCCGACGTACTTGCGCACGCGGTAGGCGTAGACGTCGAACGCGAGGGTGGCGGCCTCGTCGCCGGCCGCGCGCCGCTGGGTCACCTCACGGAAGTCGTTGGCGCCGGCGAGCCCGAGCAGGCCGGACTCGCGGTAGAGCGCCCGGTCGATCTCCTCCAGCGACCAGCCGAGCTCGCGGTGCAGGTGGCCGTGGATCGCCGGGTCGAGGTCGCCCGAGCGGGTGCCCATCACCAGTCCCTCGAGCGGGGTCAGCCCCATCGAGGTGTCGACGGACCTGCCGCCGCGGACGGCGGCCGCCGACGCCCCGTTGCCGAGGTGCAGCACCACCAGGTTGGTGTCCTCGACCGGGCGGTCGAGCAGCTCGGCGGCGCGGCGCGAGACGAAGGCGTACGACGTGCCGTGGAAGCCGTAGCGCCGGATCCGGTGCTTCTCACGCCAGGCGACCGGGACGGCGTAGGTGTAGGCGTGCTCGGGCATCGTCTGGTGGAAGGCGGTGTCGAAGACCGCGACCTGCGGCACGTCGGGAAAGAGCCGCAGCGCCACCCGCAGGCCCTCGAGGTTGGCGGGGTTGTGCAGCGGCGCGAGTGGCACGAGGTCCTCGACCGTGTCGAGCAGGTGGTCGTCGACGACCACCGGCTCGGCGAAGAGGTCGCCGCCGTGCACGACCCGGTGCCCGACCGCGGCCAGGTCGTCGCGGTCGATCGCCGGCCCGTGGCGGTCGAAGGCGTCGAGCGCCGAGCGCAACGCGTCCTCGAAGTCCGTGACGTGGCGCTCCTCGGTGTGGTCGTGCCCGCCGACCGAGTGCATCAGGGTGGCGCTGTCCTCGCCGATGCGCTCCACCGAGCCGGTCGCCTCGGCGACGCCGGTGGCGCCGTCGAGGAGGCGGTACTTCAACGACGACGATCCCAGGTTGAGGACCAGCACCCGATCCGTCACGACCGCTCCTGTGCCTGGATCGCGGTGATCGCGACCGTGTTGACGATGTCGCGCACCAGCGCACCGCGCGAGAGGTCGTTGACCGGCTTGCGGAGGCCCTGCAGCACCGGGCCCACCGCCAGCGCGCCGGCCGAGCGCTGCACCGCCTTGTAGGTGTTGTTGCCCGTGTTGAGGTCGGGGAAGACGAAGACGGTGGCCCGCCCGGCGACGGCGGAGTCGGGGAGCTTGGTGCGCGCCACGGCGGCGTCGATCGCGGCGTCGTACTGGATCGGGCCCTCCACGAGCAGGTCGGGCGCCCGCTCGCGGACCATCGCCGTCGCCTGGGTCACCTTCTCGACGTCCGTGCCGCTGCCGGAGGTGCCGGTGGAGTACGACAGCATCGCGACGCGCGGCTCCACGCCGAACGCCGCGGCGGTGCGCGCCGATGCGATCGCGATGTCGGCGAGCTGGGTGGCGGTGGGGTCGGGGTTGACCGCGCAGTCGCCGTAGACGAGCACCTGGTCCTTGAGGCACATGAAGAAGACCGACGACACCACCGACACCTCGGCGACGGTGCGGATCACCTCGAGCGCCGGGCGGATCGTGTGCGCGGTGGTGTGCGCCGCCCCCGACACCATCCCGTCGGCGAGGCCCAGCTCGACCATCATGGTGCCGAAGTAGGACACGTCCACGACGATGTCGCGCGCCGCCTCGAGGTCGATGCCCTTGTGGGCGCGCCGCTGGTGGTACTCCTGGGCGAACCGCTCGCGCAGCTCCTCGTCATACGGGCTGAGCAGCCGTGCGGTGGAGAGGTCGACCCCCAGGGCCGCGGCCTTGCCGCGGATGACCATCGGGTCGCCGAGCAGCGTCAGGTCGGCGACGTTGCGGCGCAGCAGGATGTCGGCGGCGCGCAGGATCCGCTCCTCCTCCCCCTCCGGCAGGACGATGTGTCGACGGTCGGCGATCGCGTCGTCGAGGAGCTGGTGCTCGAACATGAGCGGGGTGACGACGGACGTGCGGGCGACCTCGAGCCCGCTCATCAGCTCCTCGCCGTCGACGTGCTCGGCGAAGAGCGTCAGCGCCGTCGCGATCTTGCGCGGGGAGTCCTTGTCGAGGCGGCCCCGCCGGTTGGTCAGCGCCGTCGAGGTGGCGTGGGTGCCGAGGTCGGTGGCGATGATCGGCAGGGTCACCGCGAGCCCGTCGAGCAGGCGACCCACCTGCTCCGGCAGGTCGAGGCCGCCGTTGAGCACGATGCCGGACAGCTGGGGGAAGCTCGCCGACTGGTGGGCGGTGAGCACGCCGAGGACGATCTCGGGGCGGTCGCCCGGCGTGACGACGAGGGCGCCGTCGAAGAGCCGGTCCAGCACGTTGGGCAGCGTCATCGCGGCGACGACAAGACCCGGCACCTCTCGCGCCAGCTGGCCCTCCTCACCCCGGACCAGGCGTCCGTCGCAGGCCGTCATCAGGTCGCCCACCGAGGGCGCGCTGAGCAGCGGCTGCTCGGGAAGCGCGAAGGCCGGTACGCCCTCGCGGCGCAGCGCCGCCGCCGTCCGGTCGGTCGCCGAGGGGTCGACGCGGTTGGCGATCACCGCGAAGAGGCTTGCGTGGTTGGCGGCGAGCTCGGCCTGGGCCATCGCCGCGGCCGTGCAGAGCTGGTCGACGTCGCGCCCGTCGCCGTTGAGGACCAGCAGGACCGGCGCACCGAGGTTGGCGGCGACCCGGGCGTTGAAGGCGAACTCCGCCGGAGCACCGACGTCGGTGTAGTCGCTGCCGACGATCACCACGGCGTCGCTCTGCTCGGCGACCTGGTGGTAGCGCGCGACGATGCGGTCCATCGCGCCCTCGGGGTCGGCGTGCACGTCGTCGTAGCTGACGCCCGCGCACTCGTCGTACGTGAGGTCGACCGCGTCGTGGGAGACGAGCAGGTCGAGGACGTAATCGTGGACCTCGCCCGTCGACGCCTCGGCGCGGACCACCGGCCGGAAGACGGCCACCCGCGCGACGCGGCGGGACAGCTGCTCGAGCACCCCGAGCGCCACCGCGGACTTGCCGGTGAACCCCTCGACACCGGCCACGTACACGCTGCGCGCCATGGCCCGAGCGTAGCGAGTCGCGGTCGCCCGGCGGTCCCAGGGCCACGCCGCCCGTGCCCGCCGATGTCACGAGGGAGGCGCAGCATGACCGGCAGCACCACTACCTTCAGCAGGTGAGCTACGGCAACTGGCACATGCGGCGGCGCGAGGAAGGCGGACGACAGTGAAGGACTCCGACCTCCTGGCCCCCGCGTCCGACCGGGAGCAGGCACCCCGTCGCGGGTCGGGCGCCGCCGTACCACGGGCGGAGTGGTGGCGCGCGGCACGGTTGTGGGCGGTCGTGGGGTGCTTCATGGCCGTCGGCCTCGCCCGGTCCGTCCAGGTCGGCATCCCGTTCCGGGACCCGCACGGATCCTTCCTGGTGAACCGGGTGTCGCTGACGCTGGCGGTGTTCCTCGGGTTGCTGGCACTCGACGGGCTCGTGCGCACCGGCCGTCCCCGGACCCTGCGTCGCGTGGTGTCGACCGTCCGGCACCGGTGGTCCCCGGGCCGGCTGGCCCTGGCCTGGGCGGCGCTACCGGCCTACCACCTGACCTACTTCACCTACCGCAACCTGAAGAGCTGGGACGTCCTGAACGCACCGCGAGACGCGATGCTGACCGGCTGGGACCGGTGGCTGTTCCTCGGCCACAGTCCCGCCGTGCTCCTCCACGACCTGCTCGGCCGGCACACCGCGGCCTGGGTGCTGACGGCCTGGTACCAGGCCTTCCCCATCCTCGTCATCGTCACCTACCCGGCCGCCGTCGTCATGGCGACGCGCATCCGGGACGCGTACGTCGGGATCGCGGCGTTCGTGTGGGTGTGGATCCTGGGCACCGCGACCTACTACCTGATCCCCTCGCTGGGGCCGTTCCGCGCCGAGCCCGCCGACTTCTCCGGCCTGGCGCACACCGTGATCCAGGACAACCAGGCCCGTTACCTGGTCCAGCGTGAGCACCTGCTCGCGAATCCCCACGTCGGCGACGCGTACGCCCAGGTCTCGGCCTTCGCCAGCCTGCACGTGGGCGTGACCGCCACGATCCTCGGGCTCGCCTGGTGGCACGGGCTGCGCCGCACCGCGATCGTGCTCGGCGTGTTCCTGGCCGGGACGATGGTGGCCACCGTCTATCTCGGCTGGCACTTCGCCGTCGACGTCCCCGCCGGGCTCGCCATCGCCGCCCTCGCCTGGTGGCTCGCGCCGCGCACCGTCGGCGTACGCAGCCGTCCCTCCCCCCGGCGGCCTCGACGTGAGGGTCAGTCGGCTTCCCAGTACGGGCCCTTGCGGTAGTTGTCCCGCTCGACCGTGGTGACCGGGCGGCGCACCGTCACCCACGTCGCGCGCAGGGTGCCGTCATCTCCGCGCACCCACCGCTTGACCCGGAAGTTGGCGTACGTCGTGGTGTAGGCGTTGCGGGAGTTGCGCGGGTTGTTCCACTGGTAGTCGAAGTTCTCGAGGTACTTGTTCGCCACGCGCTCGCCGCGCACGGTGAACCAGATCTCGTCGTTGGCGGTGCTGAGGCTGGCCCAGTTGGACGACCCGGTGAGGACCATGCTCGTGTTGGGGACGCCGTTGTACGTGCCCTGGATGATGAAGTACTTCTGGTGGCTGTAGTAGTCGAGGATCAGGTCGTCGACACCGTCTGCGTTCAGGTCGAAGTTGTCGTCGGTGTTGTAGTCCAGGCCGGTCGACCGCAGCGGGATCCTCCCCCGGGCCGTGGGCGCCGCGATGACGCCCTTGGTGTGGTAGCCGATCAGTCCGTAGCTGACCCGGACGTCGCAGCCCTGGGCCCACTTCTTCCGGATGGCCGCGGCGAGGTAGTTGCCCCGGTTGCCCCGCATCGTGTGCATCGAGAGGGCCAGTCGGGTGCGCGTGACGCCGCCGGCGCCGTCGGGGGTGAGGCACTGGACCTTGTTGAGCAGGTCGAGGACGAGGTCGTTCTTGGGGCCCGACACCCGCGGGAACGCCCAGGCGGTGTCCTTGTCGACCGAGTCGTCGCAGACACCGGGGATCGTCTGGGTCCCGCAGAAGAAGAGGGGCTCCTGACGGGTGTCGTAGTCGTTGCGCATGTCGTTGAAGAGGGCCACGAACTGGCGGTAGAGCTCGTGGTTGCCGGACGTGAAGTAGAGGTCGTTCCACTGGTGCCGGTCGGCGTTCAGCGTCATGTTGGCCGAGCCCACGGCCACGATGTCCTTCGACTTCCCGGCCTGGCTGAAGGAGTAGAACTTGGAGTGCAGGTTGTTGAACTCGTTGGCGGCGCCACGGCAGCTCTGCTTGCACTTGTAGATGAAGCTCTTGTCCTTGCGGTTCCTGCCGATCTCGGCCCGGATCACCTGCATCGCGCGGTTCTCCCAGTGGTCGTTGAGCAGCATCTGCACCTTGACGCCCCGGCGGTGGGCCTCGACGAGGGCGTTGGCCACGGGCATCCGGTCCAGCGAGTAGACCGCGATGCGGATCGTCGAGCCCTTGGGCGTGTGCCGGATCGTGTCGATGACTTTCCGCTCGATCCGGAACCAGCCCTTCTTGAGGTGCGGGTCGTTGAAGTAGGGCCCGCTCGGGGCCTCCCACTTGCGCCAGCCGCTCCCCCGCAGCTGACCCGGCTCGTCGGTCGCTGCCTGGCTCGCTGCCCCGGAAGGCGCGTACGCCACGGACGCGGGGGCGGTGCCGACGGCGTACGTGCCGAGCAGGAGGCACAGGGACAGGACGAGCGACGTCAGCTTCGGCACGCGGCCCAGCATAAGTAGCGCTCCGTCACGATCCGGACTGCACGCGCCCACTCCGTGGACGGGCCCCCGCGTCAGCGGCGCAGGCGGCGCGCCGCCTTCGCGAGCACCGAGGATCCCTTGCCTGCCGCGAGCGCCTCGAGCTCCGGGGGCAGCTCGATCGTGCGGCCGGTCCGCTCGGCGAGGTCGGCGGTCAGCTCCAGGAAGGCGCCCGCGTCGCGCCGTCCCGGCAGGACCCCCACGACCTGCTGCAGGGCATCGAGCACAGGAAGTACGGCGGCGTCGTCCGCCCGGGCGCAGTCGGCCAGCCCGCCGCTCACCCGCTGCCCGACGACGACGTCGTCGCCGAGCAGGAGGGCCGCCTGGCGTCCCAGGGCGGCGCCGTCGAGCACGCCGTGGCGGGCGAGGTCGAGGATCGCGTCCTGCGCCGCGGTCCGGCCGCGGGCGTCCCTGGCGGCGAGTGCGAGCACGAGGGCGGACGACGCCGGCGGTCCGTTCGGGGTCCTGGCTCGCGCGAGCGCATCGACGACGGGGACCACGCACGCGCGGTCCCTGCTCAGGTCGCGGTGGAGGTACGGGTGCGCGTGGGCGGCCAGCACGTCGTGGTCGTGCGGCAGGAGGGCTGCCCCCAGCCCCAGGGTCTGCTCGAACGGCGACTCGTACGCGCCGTAGTCGACCTCGTGCCCGACCGTCCGTCCGGGCGCCGACCTGGCGAGGATGCCGGCAGCGGCGTCCCCCTCGCTCCCCCGCGCGTCGCGGAACACGACCACCTCGCGTGTCGAGTCCCAGCGCTGGCGCTGGTTCGGCACCACCTCCCGCGCCCAGTCCGGTGCCGGCCCCTCGCGCACCCGGGCAACCGCTGCGGACCTCCGCAGCGAGCGCGGGACCTCGACTGCGGCCCGGTCGGCAGGCGGCACCCGGAGCAGCGCGACGACGAGCTCGAGCTCGAGCACCGGGTGGGACTTGTCCACCTCGCGCAAGCGGCGTACGAGCTCGTCCGCGTCGAGGGTGAAGTCCGCCCTGCTGGGCAGTGCGACGCTGACGTGCCTGCCCTGGCGTACGGCGTGGGCGACCGCGGTGAGCCGGCGTCCGAGGGCCCCCACCAACGACTGCGGGGCCGCCGCCTGGGCGGGGTAGATCGTGTGTCCGAGCACGATCGGCCAGTCGTCGTCGCGGAGGCGCCTGCGCGGGGTCAGCCAGGCCAGGGTCAGGACGCGGGCTGCGATGCGCGGGTCGTCGTCGTAGTAGGTCGACTCGGCGGCTCGTGCCTCGAGCAGCTCCCAGGTCAGCGGCCGATCGTCGGCGAACCGCAGCAACCCGTCGATCGCCCGCTCCATCTCGAGGGGGTCGACCTCCTCGTGGAGCGCGAGCAGGACCTCGGCGAGCTCGTCGGCCGACTCGACCGGTGCGACGAGCGGCGCCTCTGGCCGCGGCTCCGGCGGCACCGCGACGAACCGCGCGGGCTCCGGATCGGGGGCCACCTCCGCGCCGAGCCGGGCGAGCACCTGGGCGGCCTGCTCCCGGACGTCGGCTCGAGGATGGTCGAGCGCGATCCGCGCCGGGTCCACGACGGAGACGCCCGGAACGGCCTTGGCCAGCTTCTCGAGGAGGCGGAGGTGCGCCGCCACCGATGCCCGGTCGGTGCGCCCGAGCGTGGCGCGGCTCGCGGCGAGGAAGGGCTCCGTGGCGAGCCGACGGTCCGGCACGAGGCGGAGCAGCTCGCGCTGCGCGGTCTTCACGGACGGGCCGTGCTCGACGGTCAGCAGGCGCACGTAGGTGTCCTGGCGCTCGTCGACCTCGTCGACCGTCGGCGCGAGGGCGTCGTGCATGCCGACGTACCACCCGAGGTCGGCGGCCGCCCAGGCGCGCAGGGGCGCGGCGAGGACGGTGTCGAGCAGCCGACCGCGGTCGAGCCGGCCTCGCTCCACCAGCGTGAGGAGGGCGACCCGCCACGTCCCTTCGGGGAAGGGGGTGTGGTGCGGCCGGTGCTCGTGGGTGCTCTCCTCGAAGGTGTCGTGGTAGGCCAGCAGCCGCCCGGTGCGCTCGGTCGCGAGCATCCGGAGCAGGTGGTCACCGTCGAGGCCCGGATCGGCGTCGAGCTCCTCGACCAGGGGTGTCCTGGGGTCGCGGATGATGCCGTCCGAGGCTCCGCGCACCGTGCCGCGGAAGTACTCCGGGTGGTCCGGCGCGGGCGCTGCTCCCACGCGGACGAGGTCGCGGGCGAGACGCCAGTTCCACGCGCCCTCGGCCTCCAGCAGGCCCTCGACGAGGTCGGGCAACCAGGCCGGGTCGCGGGCCTGGAGGATCGCGACAGCGTGGTCCACCGACGTCCGGCGGAACCACCCCAGCCCCTCGGCGCCGACCAACGCCTGCCGCCACCCCTTCGCGGTGGCCAGGACAGCGAGCGCCGCGTGGGTGCTGGAGACCCGCGTCGGGTTGCCGCGGGTGAGCCAGCCCCGCGCCTTCGGCCCCAGCGCCTTACGGTCGCCCTCGGTGAGGTCGAGCAGCACGGACACCACGTGGTCGGTGTCGTCGCGCTCCAGCTCGGCGACGAGGTCGTCCGGGCTCATGCCTGCTGTCTCCGGACCAGGTCGACCGCGAGCACGTGATTGCACGGCCCCCTGCTCCCCCGGTGCTTGGCGTACCACGGGCAGGTGCAGCGATCGCCTCCGTCAGTGCGGCGTACGACGTGGTCGGTGTCGCCGCTGCGCACGTGGGCGCTGTCCCCGTCGAGCCTGACCGCGCCGGCCTCGACCAGGGCGGTCGCGTCCCGCAGCCGGGGGTGCATCGTCGCGAGCCGGTCGGCGTCGTAGGGCAGCTCGCGGTGGAAGTACGCCGTCTCGGCCGCGTCGTAGCCGACCCGGCCGGCCGCGCCCAGTCGGCCGAGGGCACGCGTGACACGGCCCTCGTCGAGGCCGGACTCGGCGGCGAGGCGGACGACGTCGATGCGGGGCTCGAAGGCGAGCAGGGCCGAGACCAGGTCGGCGTCGTCGGCGGACTGCTCGTCGGCCAGGTCCCAGAGCACGCCCCCCTCACCGGAGAAGCCACGGCTCGACTCGGGGCTGAGCGCGAGGACCAGGCGGGCGTCGTCCAGCTGCAGCTCCCAGACGCCGGTGGCGCCCTGCGCGTCGTGCGGAGCGGCGTACGCCCGCAGCGACCGCGCGAAGCGCAGCAGGGGCTCGAGCGGCTTGAGGCGGTCGAGCCCGGAGAGCGGGACGCCGTCGGGGGTCGGGCGCGTGGTGATTCGCAGCCCCCGGCCGGCGGCGACGACCCAGACCGGCTTGCGGCTGCCGGAGCTCGGCATGCTCCGGACGAAGCGCCTGGCCTCGGAGGCGGCCACCTCGAGGACCGGGGCGACGGTGGCGGAGGCGAGCTGCACCTCGGCGAACCCCTTGAGCCACCGCTCGGGCAGGGGCACCTTCTTCTCGGTGACCTCCGCGTCGAGGGTGCGTACGACGACGTCCTCGCCGACCTGGAGGTGGAGCGGCTCGAGGCCGCCGATCCGGGCGAGCGCGTCACGCATCGGCGGGTTGAAGTCGACGTTGGTGGTCCCCGTGTCGAGCACCGTGCCGTCGAGGCTCCCCGGGAGGGCGTCGTAGCGGGCGTAGACGCCGCAGCACGCCGAGAAGCTCTCGAACCGGAGCCGGTCGCCGTTGCTGGTCACGACCGGGTCGGCCGCCCGCAGGATCGCGGCGAGCATGCCGGGCGGGGTGTAGAACCGGGTCCGGGCGACCTTGGCGACCGCGAGCAGCGCGGCCGCGGCCTGCTCGGGATGTCCGAGGAACCCGTCGAAGAACACCGGGTGGGCGGCCGGGCCCGTCGCCGTACGACCACCGCTGGTGGCGAGCACCAGGTCGGTCCGCCCGTCCCCGAACACCAGTGCCGACGGACGGGCATAGGTGTAGGTCTGCTCCTCCGTCGTGGCCCCCATGGCGAGAACCTAGCCGAGCAGGAGCCTCGCGGTCCTCGCTGCCGCAGAACTCCCCGAGAAACCGCCCAGCCACTGCCTCAGCACCGGGTCGGTGGCGCGGCGGTCGAGGCGGATCAGCTCGTCGCGGAGCAGCTCGAGCAGCATGTTGAGCCCGCGGTGGTCGGACGGCAGCTGCGGCAGCAGGTGGGTCAGCAGGTCGACCGCCGTGCGCGCGCCGCCCGGCGCCCGGGCCACGGAGGCGAGCGACTCCGCCCACCTGGTGGCGGGCCACGCCGGGGCGTGGCGCGCCATCACCGCGGCGACCTCGTGGACGGGGACGCGTCCGGAGCCGACGAGGTCGATGAAGGCGTCGACGCCGTGGAGCCGGTGGTCGCGCTGCGTCGCGGAGAGGCCGGCAGCGAGGGTGGCCGCGGCGAGCGTGCCCATCCGCCCCGGGTGCCGAGCCAGCGCGTCGAGGGTGCGCGGCACGTCGTGCGCGGTCTCGGTCCAGCTCGGTGACTCCAGCACGGTCAGGCAGGTCAGCGCGAGGAAGTGCTCGGCGTCGTGCGGCCAGATGGCCGCGAGGGCGGGGATCCAGTCGCCGAGGAACCTGCTGCTCCACCCGCCACCCCACTGGTCCGACGTCCGGGCCTCGAGCTCGGTCGGCTGGTCGTCGCCGGGCCTCGAGGTGGTGGCCGTCGTGAGGGCGAACCGTGCGTGGAAGGACCGCCGCTCGCGTCCGTCCTCCTGCCACGTGTGCGTCGTGGTGTCGCCGCTCAACCGCGGCGCCTCGCCGTCGTCGTAGACGCCCGCGACCGCTCGGCTGCGAGCCACCACGCGGCGGGACCCTCCCGCCCGCTCCGCAGGAGCTGTCGGGGAGGCTGGACGCCGTCGAGCGCGAACCGCACCGCGGCGGGCAGTGTCCCTGCCGCACGGAGGGCGTCCTCACGACCGTCGGGGTGGAGCCGCAGCAGCGCCGCGACGAGGTCGTGGTGCCGGGGTCCGGATCCCTCCTGGCCCTGCAGGCGTTCGACGAGAGCCGCGGCGCTGACCCAGCCGCCGGGCAGGTCCGGCGTGGCGAGGAGCGGGGCGGTCGAGGTGCGCACCTCGGAGATCCGCCGCGCGACGAAGCGAGCGGCGTGGTGCTCGGGATCGGCGGGCGGCACCGGCTCCCCGAGGACGTCGAGCACGAGCCGCGCCACCTGTCCGGGCAGCCACGCGTCGCCCACCATGGTCCGCGGGCCTCGTGCGACGACGGCCCGGGCTCGCTTCCGCAACGGCTGGAAGACGCCCTCGGTGCCGCGTGCGACGAGGCCCGCGACGACCGCCTCGAGCTCTCCCACGTCGGAGGCGTCCTCGAGCAGGGCGGCGAGGCGCTCCGCGAGGTCGTCGCCCGAGACCGGGGGCGGGAGCGGTGGGAGGTCTTGCTCGCAGAGAGCGTCCGGCGCGGGGCTCGCGTCGGTCCGCAGTCCGAGCTCCTGGCGCACGCTCGGCGTGAGGTCGTCCGCGGCGGCGCGGACCGCGTCGCCCTCGCCGAGGTCGGCGAGCAGGGCGGCGGCTGCCCGCTGCACGTCCGGGTGCGGGTGTCCGAGCGCCGATCGGGCGACCTTGCCGACGGCGCCCGGGTGCTCCGCGCGCGACGCCCGGGCCAGCGCGAGTGCGGCCGCGGCGGTGCCCTTGGCCTTGACGAGGGTGGCCGGTGGGAGGGCGTCGAGCGTCGGCTCGGTCTCGAGAAGCCCGGACTTCTGCACACGCGTCAGCTGCTTGAGGGCGAAGGCGACCGTGGCCGGGACGGCGGCGCCGAGCAGGCGGCGCAGCTCGTCCTGCGCGCCGGCCGTCTCCTCGACGGTCGGCTCGAGCGCCAGGTAGGTGGCGGAGAACCAGCTCGCGCGGTAGGCGGCGAAGTCCCTGCCGAGGGCCTCCAGGCAGCCGGTCAGCACGCGCCCGCGGTCGAGGGTGCCGTCCGAGGTCAGCTCCACGAACGTCCGTCGCCACTCGTCGCCGCCGAAGCGGTCGACGTTCGTCAGGCTCACCTCCCCGCCGCCCTCGACCTCGAAGAACCGCCACACCGCACGATCGACGAGGTCGGGGTCGGCCCGCAGCGTGTCGGCCTTGCCCGGGCCGAGACCGCTGACCATGGCGAGGACGTAGGTGTCGTCGGCGTCGAGGTCGACCAGTCCGAGCCGCTCCAGCAGGCGCACCCGCACGAAGCGCTGCTGCGACCAGTACGACGTCGCCGTCGCGCGCAGCTCCCGGTCCACGAGGCCGACCAGCCAACGAGGCCGCGCGGCGTCGCCGGCGCGGTCGCCGTCGGCGGCTGCGGCCAGCGCCCGGTCGATCACGTCGACCAGGGCCCGGTCCTTCTGCCAGGCGAAGTCGTACGACGCCTCGAGCACGTCCTCGGCGCCGCGTGCCAGCAACCCGTGCACCGTCGCTGGTGCGACGCCCTCGAGCGACGCGTACGACGGCAGCTCCCCCATGTCCGGCCCCCTCGGTCACCACGGACGAGGCCCTCCCCCGCCGCGCGCCCGAGTATCCCGTGCCGGACGTCCTACCGGGACTCCATCAGCTGCTTGAGCCGCGCCAGGTCCTGGGTCGTGGCTCGCCGCATCGCCCGCTCCATCACCGGTGCGCCGACACGGGAGAACCCGGACGGGGTGCCGCGGTTGCGGAGCGTCATCCGCGTGCCGCCGTCGCCCGCGGGCTCCCAGGTGTAGGTCGTCTCCATCGGGAAGGGACCGTCGGCCGTCCGCATGACGAGCCGCTCTCCCGGCACCCACTCGACCACCTCGTAGGTGTAGGCAAGCCGACGTCCGAGGAACTGGGCCACGAAGTCCATCCGGGAGCCCGGACCCACCGGCGGCTCGGTCTGCCAGTCCACGGACCGGATGTTGGCGTACCACGCCGGGGCGTTGCTCGGGTCGCCGGCGTAGGCAGACACCTCGGCCGGCGAACGGTCGATCGTCGTCTCCACCTGGACATCGACACCCATGAGGCCATGATGCCGCGTCCGGGAGTGTCCCGTCGGCCGGTCTTCGCTCACGTTGGCGATGACGGCACCGCGACCCGGCGGGATGCTGGTGCTGTCTCGGGACCCACCGAGACAGGAGAAGCCCATGTCACACGCACGCCGCATCGCCGTGTCGCTCGCCAGCGCCGCGGCACTCGTCGGTCTCGCAGCCACCGGAGCCGCAGGCGGCCCCGCCCCGGACGTCCCGAAGCACCGGCACTACCTGCAGATCGGCGACACCCGGATCCCCATCGGGCCGCAGGTCTGCGAGAAGCCGTCGCTGCAGGAGGCGTTCAACCAGTTCCACGCCGGGGTGCACGTCGGGACCCCCGGCACCTTCGCCATGGACCACGAGCACAACGGCACGGACATCGTGGCCAGGCCCTGCTGACCGGACGAACTCGTACGGTCGGCGTCACCGATGGTCCGGGTCAGGCCGCGTCTACCTCGATCGGCACCCCGGCGAGGCGCCACTCGAGGAGCCCGTCGACCGCTCGACGCGCATGGACCCCCTCGGCCTTGAGCAGTCGGACGGCGTCGTGGGCCAGCACGCAGTACCGGCCGCGGCAGTAGGCCACGACCTCGTGGGTGCGGGGCAGCTCATCGATCCGCTCGGCCAGCTCCTCGAGGGGGATGTGGACCGCCCCGGGGAGGTGCCCGGAGGCGTACTCCGGTTCGGGACGGACGTCGAGGACCACGACGTCGCCGCGGGCGAGCCGGCGCAGCAGCTCGTCGGTGTCGACGGCCGCGGTGTCCTCCGGTCCCAGGTAGGCGCGCCGGGCGAGCTCGGTGCGGGGACGGTGGCGCTGCGCCACCCGCCGCAGGTGGTCCCAGAGGCCGGCGACGTCGGTGCCGGCCAGCGAGTAGTAGACGCGCTTGCCCTCGCGACGGGCCTCGGCGAGGCCCGCCTCCTTCAGCATCTGCAGGTGCGCGGAGCAGGTGCTCATCCCGAGGCCTGCCGCCTCGGCGAGGCTCTCGACGCTGCGGGGGCCCTGGCCGAGGAGGTCGATCAGCTCGAGCCGCTTGGGGTTGCCGAGGACCTTGCCGACGGCGGCGAACTCGGCGAACAGCGCATCCTTCCTGGCTCGGTCACCCATTCCCGATCACCTCCGTGGTCGACGCGTCCGGTCGGTGGTGAGTCTCGTACATGCGCAGCGCGACCACGAGACCGGACAGGGCGGTGAGCGCCGCAACGGTCCAGACGGCGGCATGGACGCCCAGGGCGTCGGCGACGACGCCGGCCAGCAGCGCGCCGACAGCGAAGCCGCCGTCGCGCCAGAGCCGGTAGACACCGACTGCGCGGGCGCGCCAGGCGGGGTGCGCCACGTCGCCGATCGAGGCGAGGAGGGTGGGGTAGACCATCGCGGTGCCCGCACCGAGCAGCACCGCCGCGACGGCCCACCAGCCGAACGAGTCGGCGAGGGCGATGAGCGCGAGCGCCCCGGCCTGAAGCCACATGCCCGCGGCGATGAGCCACTTCCTGCCCCACCTGTCGGACAGCGCCCCGGTGACGAGCTGGCCGGCACCCCACACGGCCGGGTAGAGGGCGGCGAGGACGCCGATCCTGCCGACCGAGAGCCCGGCGCCGGCGAACAGGATCGGGAAGAGGCCCCACGCCAGTCCGTCGTTGAGGTTGTTGACCAGGCCGGCCTGGCTGGCCGAGGAGAGGGCGGGCTCCTTGAAGCTGGTCTGCACGAACACCTGGCCGTTGCTCAGCTCGCCGTGGAGGTGGTCGTGCCTGCCGTCGGCACGGGCGACGTGCCCGGTGGCCTCGAGCCGGGCGTGGCCCCGGGTCTCCTCGACGCCCAGCGTCGACAGCCCGAGGCCGAGGGCGGCGAAGGCGATGCCGAGGAAGAACGGCGCCGGGCGCAGGCCGTACGACTCCGCGACGTAGCCGGTGGCCAGCGCGGTGACCGCGACGGCGGCGTAGCCGGCGGCCTCGTTCAGCCCCATGGCCAGGCCGCGCCGCGCCGGTCCCACCAGGTCGATCTTCATCACCACGGTCGTGGACCAGGTGAGGCCCTGGCTGATGCCCAGCAGCACGTTGGCGACGATGATCCAGGTCCACGAGGGAGCCCAGATGAGCATGAGGGGCACTGGTACGGCGACCAGCCAGCCCGCGACCAGGACCGGCTTGCGCCCGAAGCGGTCCGACCAGGTGCCGGCGAAGTAGTTGGTGACGGCCTTGGCGACCCCGAAGGCCAGGATGAAGCTCAGCCCCGCGGTGTAGGCGGTGATGCCGAACTCTTCCTGGCCGAGCAACGGGAGCACCGTCCGCTCCTGGCCCAGCATGCCGCCCACGAGGGCGTTGACGACGACCAGCAGGGTGAACTGCGCGGCATTCTGGCGCAGCCCCAGCTCGATGTGGCGCCCCTTGCTGGCGGAGCGGGGAGCGGAGGTCACTGGCCGGCCTCCAGGGCGATCGCGGTCGCGTCGGCCCAGTCCTCGGGTCCGCCCTCGAGGACGGTGACGTGGTGGTGCCCGGTGCGCGCCAGGAGGCTGGCCGCGCCCATCGCGCGCTCGCCGTGCCCGCACATCACCACCATGGGCTCGTCCGGCAGCTCGACGGCGCGGGTGGTCAGCGCGCCGAGCTCGATGTTGTCCGCGCCGGGAACGTGCCCTGCCCGGTACTCGCCACTCTGTCGGACGTCGAGGACCCGGAAGCCGTCGAGCGCCTGCGGGCGCGCGACCGGGATCGAGTCCGTCGGCCTGTGGGCGGCCGTCCACGCGGACAGGCCACCGTCGAGCTCCCCGGCGAGCTGCTCGTAGCCCACCTTGCGCGCCTGCCAGATGATCTCGGCCGGGTCCTGGTCCGGGTCACGGACGACCACGATCGAACTGTCGGCGTCGACGAGCCAGCCCAGCCAGGTGGCGAACGCGGGCCGCAGCGGGATCGACAGGGACCCGGGGACATGGGCGGCGCCGAAGTCCGCGAGCGGGCGGACGTCGACGACCTGTGCCCCGTCCGTGACGCGGTGCGCCACCTCGGCCGCCGTGAGGGCGCGGAGGGTGTCACCCCTGACCGGGGCGGGGCCACGCCTGTTGATCTCACCGAGTCGCAGGAAGTACGGCGGGAACGTGCCGAGCGAGTCGAGCAGCTGCGCGACGAACGCGTCCTCGGACTCGGCACGCAGCAGGGAGTTCGTGGCCCGTTCGGCGCCGATCGTCGACGTCCGCTCCGCACCGGGTGGCGCGGAGCAGAAGGAGCCGGCTCCGTGGGTGGGCCACACGGCGACCACGTCGTCGAGCCTCCCCAGACGCTGCAGGGACCGGTACTGCGCCCGAGCAAGCTCCTCGGTGCGCTCCGGCGACACCAGGTCCGTGCGGGCCGCCGCGCCCACGATCAACGAACCACCCGTGAACACCCCGAGCGTCCGCGAGTCGTCGAGCAGCTCGTAGGCCAGGTGCTCGTGCGTGTGCCCGGGCGTCGCCAGGGCGCGCAGGCGCAGACCGCCCAGGTCAACCTCGTCACCGTCGGCGAGGCCTGTGTGCGGGTACTCCCGGCCCCCTGACGCGGCCGCCAGCACCTGTGCCCCGTCGGCGCGTGCGAGCTCCACGGCGCCGGTCAGGAAGTCGGCGTGCAGGTGCGTGTCTGCGGCGTAGGCCACCGTCAACCCCCGACGTCGAGCGGCGTCGTGGAGGGCGCGCAGATCGCGACTGGCGTCCACTGCCAGCGCACGACCATCGTCGAGGTCGAGGAGGTAGGCGGAGTTGCCCAGCCCCTCGTCGACGAGCGGGATGACGTTGATGTCGCCCACGACGCCTCCTATGACAGGTTCGAGCACCGACCCGTTCAGGTTACGTCATTCCACAGTTCCATGGAATGTCGGAGCGAAGGTCATACAAGGGCGGCGGCGGCCGCGTAGCCGCCGGCACAGGCACCGAGTCCCACCGCCAGGCTCGCGACGCAGTTGGCCGCTGCCGTGAGGACCGAGCCCTCCTCGAGGAGCCGGACGGTCTCGTAGCCGAAGGTGGAGAAGGTGGTCAGTGCCCCGCAGAGCCCGGTCCCCACCAGGGCGAGCACCCAGGCCGGCGGAGCGAGGTCGACCGCCACGGCGGCAGTGATTCCCAGGACGAGGGAGCCGAGGACGTTGACGGTGAACGTGCCCCACGGGAAGACACTGTCGTGGCGTGACTGGACCAGGAGGTCGGTCAGGTAGCGCATCGGCGCTCCGATCGCCCCGCCCAGCAGCACCATCGTCACGGTCACCGGTCACTCCCCTGGCGGCCGGAGCCGTCGCGCCCGGCGTACCGGATGACCTCGACCGGCTCCAGGAGCACGAGTCCCTCGATGTCCAGCTCCTCCAGCTCGGGGAGGAAGGCGCGGATCCTCTCGTCGGTGTCGACGATGACGACCGCCACCGGGAGGTCCTCGCTCAGCGACAGGAGACGGGTCGTGTGGATGTGGTGGGACGCGCCGAATCCCTCGATGCCCCGGAAGACGCTGGCCCCGGCGAGGCCGGCCCGGTGCGCGCGGTGGACGATGTCGGTGTAGACGGGACGGCGATGGGTCTGGTCGGACTCCCCGACCATGATGGTCAGCCTGGTGGCCGGGCCTCGCAACGTCATGGTGTGCTCCTTCGCTCTGCGCCTGGGTTCGGGGGGCCTGGTGCGTCGCGGCGCCGTCGTCGACGCCGCGCCACGCGCACGACGGTGCGCGCGGCGAGGATCCCGAGCCACACCGCGACCAGGCCGGCGACCAGCGAGCCGGCCAGGTAGGTGAAGGCAGTGAGCTCCCGCCCTCCGGCGAGGAGGTCGCGCGCCTCGAGCATGTACGTCGAGAAGGTGGTGTAGCCGCCCAGCAGTCCGACGCCCAGGAACGGGCGGACGTAGCGATGAGGTGGCCACACGTCGAGCAGGAGCACCATCAGCATCCCGAGGGCGAGCCCGCCGGAGATGTTCTCCACGAACGTCGCCCACGGGAACGTGTCGCCGGACCACGGGAGCAGCTGGCTCACGCCCCACCGGGCGAGGCTTCCCAGTGCACCTCCGGCGCCGATCACGAGCAGGACGTCCCAGCGCGATCGGATCAGGCCGGGCGGGCGGCCGGCCCCACGCCGTCCGGGCTCGGGCACGTCGGGGTCGACGGGAAGCAGGTCCTCCCTGCCCTCCGCGATCGCCTTGTCCTCGGGCACACGAAACTCCTACCTCGTCAGGTAGGGACTGTTGGTGGCCCGGTGCCACGGTTGTCGGCGAGCCCCACCGCCATCGTGTGGGGCGATGTTACCCAGTCACCGCGTGGCGGTGGGGATCAGAGCGGGGAGAGAGCGGGTACGACATGGTCGCCGAGTGACCTGACGAAGGCCACCGGGTCGCCGCGCAGGGGCATGACGTGCACCTCGTCGACGCCGACGTCTGCGAGGGCCCGCATCTCCTCGACGAAGGTGGCCGCGCCGGCGGCGTCCTGCCCGACCAGCCCGTTGTAGAGCACCGTCCTGCGGATCTCGTCGTACGGCCTGCCCTCCCGCTCGCACCAGTCGCGCAGCACGGCGAGCTTGTGGGCGACCTCGTCGGGCCCGGCCCCGGACGCGGCGAACACGTTGCAGGCATCGGCGTACCTCGCCACCAGGCGGAGTGTCTTCTTCTCCCCACCCCCGCCGACCATGATCGGCGGCCGCGGCTGCCGAAGCGGCTGCGGCGAGTTGAGCGTCTCGGCGAGCTGGTAGTGCTTGCCGTCGAAGGGCCCGTCGTCGGTGGACCACATCTGGCGCACGACCTGGAGGGTCTCCTCGAGCCGCTCGAAGCGCTCGGCGAGCGGTGGGAACGGCACGCCCAGGGCACGGTGCTCCCGCTCGTACCAGGCAGCTCCGATGCCGAGCGCGGCCCGACCGCCGGAGAGCACGTCGAGGGTCGACACGATCTTGGCGAGCAGACCCGGGTGGCGGTACGTCACCCCCGTCATCAGCAGCTGGAGCTCCACCGACGTGGTGTGGGCCGCCAGGAAGCCGAGTGCGGTGTAGCCCTCCAGCATCGGATCGTCCACGCCGGACAGGAACTCGAGCTGGAAGTAGTGGTCCATGAAGGAGAGGTTGTCCACCCCGGCCTCCTCGGCCGCCCGCCCCGTGGCCGCCAGCGTGGGGCCGATCGCCTCCGGGCCGCCGGGGAGGGTGAAGTTCACCAGGTGCACGCCAAGCCTCATGACAGCTCCTTCGTGTCGGGAAGCGGGTCGGGATTCCATTCCACCCCGCATGACCAACTGCTCCCCTCCGAGGGCCGATCGCCCCTGCCCACCCGCGGTCGCGAGGCGTTGGCTGGGCAGTGGGACGAGGAGGTGACGTCATGAGCGACATGTCGAAGGCTGAGGCGATGAGGGCGGCCCGCGAGGCGCGGGACCGTGATGTCTCGTCGCCGCGCACGTCGTCGACGACCGCGATCGAGGCGGCCATGAAGCGCTACCTGAGTGCCGAGCAGTACCACGAGCTCAGCGAGGAAGCCCGGGCGGCCGAGCAGGAGCGGACCGAGGGCCCCGACTGACGGGTTGGTCCCACGGGTCGGTGACGTGGCCCGCACAGCAGGCTGGGAGCTCTGCTCGCAGAAGCCTCAGGGCTTGGGCTGCCTTGTCCAGGAACTCGCCGGTCGCATCGACGACGAAGCGCCGCTGATGCCCGCTCCACGCCCCCAGGATGCGTTCGTCGATCTCGGCCGCGTCGTGCGCTGACTCGGTCCGCACGGGGTTCACGTGGTTGTAGCCGCGGCCCAGGGCCGGGGTCCTGAGGTGGATCACGCAGTCGTAGCGTGCCAGCTCGGCCTCGAGCGTGGTCCCGGCGGACTCCCAGAAGTCCTCGACCGGATCCGGCCAGTAGGCCAGCCCGTCGATGGTGCCCCGGTCGCACAGGACGATCGCGGCGTTGTGTTCCCCGCCGACGACCTCGAGCTCGCGCTGAAGGTGGAAGATGGCCCGTTGTGCTGCCCGGCGGCAGGTGGGGTCGCCGTGGCGTGGGAAGCCTCCGCCGAAGACGATGCTCGCAGCTTCGGGGAGGACGTGCACGTGCTGGCACAGGGACGTGCGCACCATCTCCAGCACGGCGGTCTTTCCCGCACCAGGTCCGCCGGTCAGGACGATCCGGCGAGGGTGGTGGACCTCCGTGCAGCTGCATGGCATGTCTGAGGTCGCCGTTCAGTGGTCGTGGGTGTGGGTCGGGCTCGGCGACGTGCTCCGCGGGAGTACCGAGGTCTCCGCATGCTCGACCTTGCCGTGTCCACCGGTCATCGACTTGTCCGCGTGAGGATGTCCAGGCGCGTCTGGTACTCCTCCGCATCGATCTCGCCACGAGCGAAGCGCTCCTGCAAGATCTCGCGTGCACCCGGGCTCCGGGTGCTTTCGGGGCGGCCGTTGCGCAACAGCGCGTAGACGAGAACGGCCAGGAGGATCCAGAAGCTGCCCATGGCGATGGTCATCATCAGCCAACCGCCCCACCCTGGGTCGTGGTTCCACCACATGGCGGTGTCCTTTCAGTCGGGTCCCGCGTTCATCGTCGACTCGACAGGGGCGCTGGCCACAGGGCAATTCGGTACAGGACCCGGACCCAAAGGTCCCGCCGCCCTTCCACCGAGCGCTCGACTCCCGTCGCCTCAGTTGACCCGCCACGCCCGCGCAGCGCAGGACGCGCGCATGCGGAAGGCCCCCACAGTCAGACTGTGAGGGCCTTCCGGATTTGTAGCGGGGGCAGGATTTGAACCTGCGACCTCTGGGTTATGAGCCCAGCGAGCTACCGAGCTGCTCCACCCCGCGTCGGTGAACAGAACATTACAGGCCCGCCCTGCAGCACCCAAATCGGGGGTGGTCGACCTCAGCCGGCGAGGCGTACGGCCTGCTCGATGAGCGAGCGCCCCTCCTCCATCAGGCGGGCCCACTTCACGGTGTTGCCGGCCCTCTGCGCCTCGTCGGCCTCGGCGAACTTCGCCTCCGCCCGGCGGAGCAGGTCGCGGATCTGGGCCTGGGTGCCTTCTGGCGCCGGGCTCGTCGGGGAGGCCGATGGCGACTCCGACGGCGAGGCGCTCGGCGACTCGGTCGGGCTCGGGGTCGGGGTGGTCGGCGTCTCCGGCGTGGTCGAGACTCCGCTCAGCGAGTCCTCGATGGCCTCGCGGAGCGTCTCGCCGATGCCGACGCGACCCTGGTAGGAGACCAGGACGAAGCGCAGGATCGGGTACGCCGACTCGTCGTCGCGCCGCGAGTAGAGCGGCTGGACGTACATGAACGTGTCGCCGATCGGCAGCGTGAGCAGGTTGCCGAAGACCGACTTGGCGTCACCCTGCGTGAAGCTCAGCAGCTCCTGGCGCACCGTCTCGTCCGTGCTCAGCGCGGCGGCGATCAGGCGGGGACCGTCGGTCCTCGTGTCGGGCAGCTCGAGCACGGAGATCTTCCCGTAGTCGTCGCTCGTCGCGTCGCTGTTGACGCTCATGAACGCGGCCAGGTTGTCCTTCTCGCGCGGCACGTAGACGGAGGTCAGGGACCACGTCTCCGAGCCCTCCTCGCCGGTGAAGAGGCGGTAGGGCGGCTGGAGCCGGCTCGCGGCCTGCGGGTCCTTGGGCACCTCCCACCGCGTCGAGCCCTCGAACCAGTCGGCGGCCGAGGTCTCGTGGTAGCGCTGGAACTGGTAGCGCTGGGCCTTGAACAGGTCCTCGGGGTAGCGCAGGTGCGACTCGAGCTCGTCGGGGATCTCGTCGCGGGCCTTGATCAGCCCCGGGAAGACGTCGTCCCACGCCTCGAGAATCGGGTCGTCCTCCCACTTGTAGAGGGTGACGGTGCCGTCGTAGGCGTCGACGGTGGCCTTGACCGAGTTGCGCATGTAGTTGATCTCGTCGGTCGGCAGCGTCTGGAAGCCGTTGTTCTGCTGCTGCGAGTCGTCGGTCATCGTCTCGAGCGACTCACGCTGCGAGAGCGGGTACTTGTCGGTGACGGTGTAGCCGTCCAGCACCCACTTGATCTTGCCCTCGATCACGACCGGGTAGGGATCGGAGTCGACCGTCAGCCACGGCGCCACCTTCTCGACCATCGTGCGCGGGTTGCGGTCGTAGAGCACCTTGGAGTTGTCGGTCACCCGGCTGGAGAGCAGGAAGTTGAGCTCGCTGAACTTCACCGCGTAGAGCAGCTTGTGGAACAGGTTGCCGACCGGCACCCCGCCCAGGCCGTCGTACGTCGTCTCGGTGTTGGACTCGCTGCGCACGCCGCGCGGCAGGTCGAGCTCGACGTCCGGGCCACCCTCGTTCTTGCCGACGATGCTGTAGGACGGGCTCGTCTCGCCGAAGTAGACGCGGGGCTCGAAGCCGTCCGGGGACATGCTGCTCAGCGCGTCCTCGCTCTCCTCCTGGCCCTCGGCCCACTGCATGTTGAGCGACTGGCTGGAGTCGTCCTCGGGGCGCTGGTTGGCGTAGGCCGCGATGACGCCGTTGCCGTGGGTGTAGACGGTGTGCAGGTTCGACCAGTTGCGGTCGCTCTCGGCGATGCCGTCCTGGTCGAGCTCGCGCACGCCGAGGACGAGCGCGCGGTCGTTGCCGGCGATCTCGTAGCGGTCGACGTCGAGCACGTTGCTCACCGAGTAGTAGGCGCGCACCTGCTGCTGCTGCTCGAAGACCTCGCTCACGACCTTCGGGTCGACGAGCGGGACGGTGGAGGTGAGGCCGTCGAGGGCGTCGAGCCGGCCGTCGGCCGGGACCGGGCTGCCGCCCACCGCGCCGACCTCGACCTGGTCGAGCGCGTAGGCCTTGCGCGTGGCGTCGATGTTCTCCTTGATGTAGGGACCCTCGCGGTCCGGCACGTTGGGGTTCACCTGGATCGCCTGGACCACCGACGGCACGATCAGGCCGAGGATGATCGCGGACAGCGCGAAGAGCGCGACGCCCACCGACGGCAGCAGCCAGGTGCGGCGCCAGACGTTGGCGAGGAAGAGCACGGCGCACACCACTGCGATGCCGGCCAGGATCTCCTTGGCGGGCAGCACGGCCTTGTCGTCGGTGTAGCCCATGCCGGTGAAGATCGAGCCGGAGTCGGTGACCAGGTCGAAGCGGTCGAGCCAGTAGTCGACCGCCTTGGCCAGCACGAACAGCGCGAGCAGCGCCGAGACCTGGATCTGCGCGGCGCTGGTGAGCCGCTCACCCGGGCGGGCGGAGATGCGGATGCCGCCGAAGAGGTAGTTGATGAGCATCGTCGCCATCAGCCCGACGACGGCGAGCGCCATCACGTAGTCGACGACGTAGTGCCAGAAGGGCAGGTCGAAGACGTAGAACCCGACGTCCTTGCCGAAGTAGGGGTCGGTCGTGCCGAAGGCCTGGCTGTGTCGCCACATCGAGTAGTTGCGCCACTGCCCGGTGGCAGAGGCCCCCGCGAAGAGGCCCATGATCGCCGCGGCCACGCCGATCACCCAGCCCATCCGCGGGCCGAGCAGCTCGCGGTAGCGATCCATCCCGTCGTCCGGCATCCCCGGCATGCCGGGCCAGAGCACGGGGCGGAACCGGTACGCCATGGCCATGGTCAGCGCCACGGTGGCGGCCATCAGGCCGGCGAAGACGAGGAACAGTCCCACGCGGGTGAGCAGCAACGTGGTGAACACGCCGCTGTAGCCGACGGACGTGAACCACAGGCGCTCGGTCCAGAACGACGCGAAGCCGCTGAGCAGCATGAACGCCACGATCAGCACGATGACGGTGATGACCAGCGTGCCGGGCCGGCGCGAGGCCGACGCCGGGCGGGCGCCCTGGGGGCCGCCCGGTCCGCCAGGGCCACGGGGTCCGTCGGGCCCGTGGGGTCCGCTGGATCGGTCGAAGGGAGTGCTCATGCGGGCCCCTGCTCAAGGTCTTGGTGGTCGTGCAGCGTGGCGTGGAGGAGGTCGAGGAGCCCGGGCACGAGCCCGGTGCCGTTGACGACCGACTGCTCGTCGTCGTGGGCACGCAGGCGGAGCGCGCAGTACGACGCCCCGGCACGGGTCACGCCGGCCACCATCCGGACCTCCTGGCGGTCCGGGTGCTCGCGGGCGAACAGCTCGGCGGCCGTCGGGTCGTCGGGGATCTCGTCGTCGACGCCCGGGGGCAGCACGAGGCGCTCGATGACGGCCGCGCACCCGGACACGCTGGGCGGCCACGCGATCGTCGGCAGGGCGTCCTCGAGGGTCTGACCCGGCGGGAGCCCGTCCTGCTCGATCGGGGTGAACGACCCGTCCTCGCCGGGGCCGTCGATCTCCATGGCGGCCGCCAGGGCAGGCTCCTGGGCGACGAGCGCCGCGGTGTCGACGAGGGCGTAGAGCCGGGCCGGTTGGTCCCAGCCGTCGCGCGCGACGTGCGCCTCGATCTCCAGCACGGCCGCGGCCAGGGCCGGGTCCTCGGGGAGGTCGGCGCTCTCGGCCGGGTCGCCGTCGGTGGGCGGAGTGGTCGGCGGGGTGGTCATGAGGCAGTGTCCTCGCAGCTCGGGAGTCGGGCGTCGTGGTCGGCGACCCAGTCGGCGAGGGTCTCCACCGCGCCGTGCATCGTGGTGGCCTTGGCCAGGCGCATGTCGCCGGTCGCCACTCCCCCGATGCCGTCGCAGTTGTCGGCCGGCACGAGGAAGAGCTCGGCACCGGCGTCGCGGGCGGCGGCGATCTTCTGCTGGATGCCGCCGATGGGGCCCACCGCTCCGGCCGGGGTGATGGTGCCGGTGCCGGCGATGTCGGCGCCGTCGGTCATCGAGCCGGGGGTGAGGGTGTCGAAGATCGCCAGCGACATCATCAGCCCGGCGCTCGGACCGCCGATGTTGTCGGAGATGTTCACGTCCACGTCGTAGGGGAAGTCGAAGCCCACCCCGGGGGTGATGCCGACACGGAGGTCGTCGCCGACCTGCCGGGGGGTGATCTCGACGCTCACCCGCTTCCCAGCACGTCGTACGACGAACGGGATCGGCTGGCCCGCGGCAGCCTGGTCGACCGCGTCGACGACGTCCTGTGCCTCGGTGATGTCGGTGTCGCCGACCCGCACCAGGACGTCGCGCACCTCGAGCTTGCCCTCCGCGGGCAGCCCGGGCGTCACGTCGAGCACCTCGACGATCGGGTCGATCTTCTCGCCGAGCTCGGTGAGGGCGGCCGCCACGGCGGTGTCCTGGGAGGAGACCATGGCCACCGACGACTCGCGGTCGCTGGACTCGTCGGTCTCGTCGGGGGCGTAGACCGAGGACCGCGGCCACACCGCGGCGTCGGGGTCGAAGTAGGCCCGCAGCAGCTCCGGCAGGGTGACGTCCTCCTCGGGCTGGCTGACGTAGACGGTCGTCATCCGGAGCTCGCCGTCGTCGTAGTAGGCCTCGTGGCCGGTGACCTGCACGGTCTCGTCACCGTTGCTCTTCGCGAGGATGTCGACGGTGGGTCCGGGGTAGTAGGTGACGTAGGGCAGCGGCACGAACGCGGCAGTCCCCCACAGCACGGCCAGCAGGCACAGCGCGAGCAACCCCGCCCTGGTCCGCTGACTCATGGGCGCAACTCTCTCAAACCCGCGCAACTGCGCGACAGCTAGGAGGCGCGACGGGTGCCGCCGCCCGACGGCCCCGACCCGTGGCTGGGCCGCACCGCGATGCCGGTGCTGCGGTCGCGGGCCGGAGCGGCCGTACGACGCGTGCCGGCGGGGAGGTCCTTGGCGAGCGCCCTGCCGAGCCTCTCGACGGCCACGTCGCGGTCGACCTCGCCGCGTCCGTCGCGGCTGATCCACGACACCCAGACCATCGCCACGACCGTCACGACGACGGCCGGCACGAGCCACAGCAGGATCTCCACGGTGCGAGCCTAGGCGCGCGCGAGGCCCGCGGGGCGCAGGCCCTACGGCGTGCCGACCCACTCCTCGGTCTGGTCGTCGAAGACCTGGTGCTTCCAGATCGGCACCTCGGCCTTGAGCGTGTCGATGAGGGCGCGCGAGGCGGCGAAGGCGTCACCGCGATGGGCGGCAGTGGTCGCGACGACGACAGCCAGGTCGCCGATCTGCAGCGGGCCGACGCGGTGCACCGCGGCCACACCGCGTACGTCGTGCTCCGCGGCGACGCGGCGGCAGACGTCCTCCAGCCGGGCCAGCGCGGTCGGGTGCGCGGAGTAGTCCAGGGCGGCCACGCCCTTGCCGCCGTCGTGGTCGCGCACCTGGCCGACGAACAGGGTCAGCCCGCCGGCACCGTCGTCGCCGAGCGCGTCGAGCACCTCGGTCACGTCGAGGGGCGTGTCGCGGATGTCGACGAGGCGCACAGGGTCACTCACGAGCCCGAGTGTAGGCGTGGTCCAGAGCGGCGGGGGCGTGCCACCGCTGGGCGCGGTGAGTACCGTTGCTGCCATGAGTGACACCCCCGGCGGCCCCGGATCGTCCGGTCAGGGCCCCGACGACAACAACCCCTTCAAGGGCACGCCCTTCGAGCAGATCTTCTCCCAGATGGGCGGGTTCGGCGCGGGTGGCGGGATGCCCGACCTCAACGCGCTGATGTCGCAGATGCAGTCGCTGTTCGCGCCGCACGACGGCCCGGTCAACTGGGACACCGTGACCGACCTGGCGCGTCGCGCCGCCGCGCAGGAGCCGGACCCCACCGTCACGCCGGCCCAGTCGGCCGCCGTCGCCGACGCCGTACGCCTCGCCGACCACTGGCTCGACACGACCACCGAGTTCCCCTCGGGAGTGACCACCACCGCTGCCTGGTCGCGCGCGGAGTGGATCGTGGAGACCATCGACGTCTGGAAGGTGCTCGTCGAGCCCATCGCCGGCTCGGCCACCGCGGCCCTGGGCCAGGCGATGCCCGAGGAGATGCGCCAGCTCGCCGGCCCGCTCCTCGCGATGCTCGGCAAGGCCAGCGGCGCGATGGTCGCCAGCCAGGTCGGCAGCGGCCTGGGCGCCCTCGCCGGTGACGTGCTGAGCGCCTCCGACATCGGCCTCCCGCTCGGACCGATCGGCAAGGCGGCACTGCTGCCGACCAACGTCGAGGCCTTCGCCGCCGAGCTGCCCGACGTCACCGCCGACGACGTGCTGCTCTACCTCGCCCTGCGCGAGGCCGCCCACCAGCGGCTGTTCGCCGGGGTGCCGTGGCTGCGCGACCACCTGATCAGCGCGGTCGCCGAGTACGGCGCCGGCATGGACTTCGACACCTCCGGCATGGAGGCGAAGATGCGCGACATCGACCTCACCAACCCGGCCGCCATGCAGGACGCGATGGCCGGCGGGCTGTTCGACCCCGAGCCGTCCGCCGCGCAGAAGGCCGCCCTGGAGAAGCTCGAGGTCACCCTCGCGCTCGTGGAGGGCTGGGTCGACGAGGTCGTCGGCCAGGCCACCGCCGACCGGATGCCGGCTGCCGCCAAGCTGCAGGAGACCGTACGCCGTCGCCGTGCCGCCGGCGGCCCGGCCGAGCAGACCTTCGCCACCCTCGTCGGCCTCGAGCTGCGGCCCCGCCGCCTGCGCGACGCCTCCACGCTGTGGGGGTCGCTGCGCGCGCGCCAGGGCACCGAGGCCCGCGACGGCGTGTGGATGTCGCCCCACCTGCTCCCCACCGCGGCGGACCTCGACGACCCGCTGGGCTTCCGTGAGGACTCGGTCGCACCGGAGCACCTCTCGGACGACGAGTTCGACGCCGGGCTGCGCGACCTGCTCGACGGCGGGTCCGACGAGCGACCCGCCGAGTGACCCTCCGTGACGGGCGCCGGGCGCCCTCCTCAGGACAGGCGGGCCTGCACGCCAGCGCGGTCGCGACCCTGACGATCTGGCCCGCGCCGTCGCCCGCCCAGGCCGAGCACCGCATCCGCTTCCTGGCCCACCTCGAGGCACATGAGGACGGACTGGCCAAGTCGTGCTTCCCCGAGCACCTCACGGCCGGGGCCATCGTGGTCTCCCCCGACGGCGACCGGGTGCTGCTCAACCACCACCGGAAGGCCGACGCCTGGCTGGCGTTCGGCGGCCACCTCGAGCCCGAGGACCACTCGCTCTCGGCGGGCGCGCGCCGCGAGCTGCTGGAGGAGTCCGGCCTGACCGAGTTCGAGCTCGACCACGACCCGCTGTGCCTGGACGCGCACGCGGTGGAGTTCTGCTCCGACCTCGGCACCGTGCAGCACCTCGACGTACGGTTCCTGGCCGTCGCCGATCCGGACGCCACCCATGGGGCCAGCGACGAGTCGATCGACGTCCGGTGGTGGCCGGTGGACGCGCTGCCGGCGACGTTCGACGACATGTACGCCCTCATCGACGCCGCCGTGGCACGGGTGCGCGCCCGCGCCTGAAGGCCGTCAGTCGACGTGGTCCTCGCCGCCGGGCGGCGGCTCGAGGCGGGCGGCGGTGGAGTAGCCCTCGAGGTATCCCTTGGCCTTCTCGGCCCGCGGGTAGCGGTCGACCCAGGCCCAGAACTCGGGCGTGTGGCCGGACTCCAGCAGGTGGGCCAGCTCGTGCACGAGGACGTAGTCGACGACCCAGCCCGGCATCTGCTGCAGCCGGTCGCTGAGCCGGATCGTGCGGTCGCCCGGGGTGCACGACCCCCAGCGAGCGCTCTGGTTGGTCACCCAGCGCACCGAGGCCGGGAGCGCGAGACCGCCGAGGTAGAGGTCGTTGAGCTTGGTGGCGCGGGCCACCAGGTCGTCGTCGGAGCGGAACTTGCGCCGCTCCTGGCGCTCGATGCGCGCGACCATGTCGGCCACCCACGTCGCCTCGTCGCGCTTGGACATCGTGGCCGGGATGAGCACCACGATCCGGTCGCCGTCGCGGTAGGCCGAGACCGTGCGCCTGCGGCGCCGCGAGCGACGCACCTCCACGTCGGGGGTGCCGGTCGGCGAGCTCATGCGCCGAACCTAGCCGCCACCACCCACAGCCACCCAGTGAACGCGCTGGTCACAGGCGCGCAGCGGCCCATTCGAGCAGCCGGTCGCGCTCCCACGTGTTGACGATCCGGTCCGGGTCGATGCCGGCCTCGGTCGCCCGGGCGGCACCGAAGTCGAGCATGTCGAGCTGGCCCGGCGCGTGGGCGTCGGAGTCGATCGAGAACAGGCAGCCGAGGTCGCGGGCGAGCTCCAGGAGCTGCGTCGGGGGGTCGCGGCGCTCGGGGCGGGAGTTGATCTCGACCGCGACGCCCTCCTCGGCGCAGGCGGCGAAGACGGCCTTCGCGTCGAACTGGCTCTGCGGGCGCATGCCGCGGTTGCCGGTGACGAGGCGGCCGGTGCAGTGCCCGAGCACGTTGGTGTGCGGGTTGCGCACGGCACCGACCATGCGGCGCGTCATCGACGCGGACTCCATCTTGAGCTTCGAGTGCACCGACGCGACGCGCACGTCGAGGCGCCCGAGCATCTCCGGGGTCTGGTCGAGCGAGCCGTCGTCGAGGATGTCGACCTCGATGCCCTTGAGCAGCGTGAACGCGCCGTCGAGGTGCTCGTTGACGGCGTCGACGACCCCCAGCTGGCGGGTGAGCCGCTCCGCGCTGAGGCCGTTGGCCACCCGCAAGCGCGGGCTGTGGTCGGTCAGCACCAGGTAGTCGTGGCCGAGCTCCATGGCCGTCATCGCCATCTCCTCCAGCGGGGAGCCGCCGTCGGACCAGTCGGAGTGCGAGTGCAGGTCACCACGGAGCCGCGCGCGAAGGTCCTCCCCGCCCGTCGCCAGCGGCCCGGCGGTCCTCTCCAGCGCGACCAGGCGGTCCGGCACGACGCCACGGCAGGCGTCGGTGATGACGGCGGCGGTGCTCGGCCCGATCCCGCTGAGCTCGGTGAGCGTGCCCGCCTCCGCGCGGCGGCGTACCTCCTCCTCACCGAGCGGAAGGATCGTGCGCGCGGCGTTGCGGAAGGCCTCGATGCGGCGGCTCTCCTCACGCTGGCGCTCCATCAGGAAGGCGATGCGGCGCAGCGTGGACACCGGCCCGCGGGCCCCCTCCGACGAGGACATGTCGTCCAACTTCTTCTCCTCCACAGCCCCGGTCGCGCACGAACCGCTGGTCACCCGCACAGTACGGCGCGTCGCCGGGCGTGTCGTCCCCAGCCCGCTCCCCACCGAGGCACCCGTCCTCCACGGCGATTCCTCGGCTCTCCCCACCTCATCCACAGGCCTGTCCACAGGCGTGGGCAGCCGCCCGTTGACCGCGCGGCAGCCGCGCTCCTAGCGTTGCGCGCAGAAGGGCCCCACGGCTCCTCGACGTCAGCAGGGGAAGGCAGGCGTCGAAGGCTGCGGGGCCCCTTCTCATCTCCGGTCGACTGCGCGGTCAGTGCCCGCGGAACTCCGGCGTCCGCTTCTCCCTGGCGGCAGCGATGCCCTCCTGCAGGTCGGCGGTGGCCAGCGTCACCGGCTGCGCGAGCGCCTCCCACTGCAGCGCCGACTCGAAGTCGGCGTGGCCGCCGTCGGCCAGCGCGATCTTCGTCAGCCTCGCCGCGATCGGGGCCGTCGCGGCGATGCCGGCCGCCGTGGCCAGCACCTCGTCGAGGAACGCCGCCGGCTCGATCACCCGGGAGACCAGGCCCAGCCGCAGCGCCTCGTCGGCCTCCACCACCCGGCCGGTGAGCAGCAGGTCCCGGGCGTGCGCCGGACCCACGACGTCAGGCAGCAGCCAAGTGCCGGCCATCCCGGCGTGCATGCCGAGCTTGTTGAAGGGCAGACCCAGCTTGGCCCCGTCCGCGGCGTAGCGGATGTCGCACGCGAGCGCGAGGCACAGGCCGGCACCGATGGCGTGCCCGTTGACCGCGGCGATCGTCGGCACCTCGAGGCGCCGGATCGAGAGCCAGGCCCGGTAGAACGGCAGCATCCGCGAGCGCAGGTGGTCGACGCTGGCGTCCGGCTCGCTCGCGATCCACGACGTGTTGCCGCCCGAGCAGAAGGCACTGCCCTCGCCGGTGACCACCACCGCCCGCAGCGACGGGTCGGCAGCCAGCTCGTCGATCGCCGCCACCCACGACGCGGTCATCTCGTCGCTCATCGCGTTGCGCATGCCGGGGTTGTCGAGGGTCAGCAGCGCGACCCCCTCGGAGGGGCGCTCGAGGCGCAGGTGGACGAGGTCTGGAGAGGTCTCAGGCATGGCCCGAGGGTACTGATCGGGCTGAGCGTGGAATCACCCGGATTCACGCTCAGCGCGTGTGGTGCGTGAGCGTGGGCCACGCGTGGCGTAGGGTCGACGACGGAGCGCTGGCAACCGCCACTGCTCCCCGGCGGGCTTCCCCTACGACAACCCCGTCGCGACGACCAAGAAGAAACAAGCAAGGAGGCCGTCATGGCGGAGACCTGGAGCGGTGAGTTCTACTGCGTCAAGTGCAAGGAGAAGCGCGAGGCGGAGGGCGAGATCAAGGTCAACGACAAGGGCACCAAGATGGCCAAGGGCGTGTGCCCGGTCTGCGGTACCAACCTGAACCGCATCCTCGGCAAGGCGTGATCCTCACCCTGAGCTGATCGCAGCGGCGCCACCTCCGGGTGGCGCCGCTGTTGCATCTCCCCTGTGGAGGACCGGCCGCCGCCTCGTCGGTCGTGGCAGCGTCACCGTGGTGACCGCGCGCTCGTACGACGTCCCGCTCCGCGCCCAGCTCGACTGCCCCGCCGCGTGGCTCGAGCAGGTCGTCGCCGCCCTCGCCGTGGCCGGCATCGCGGTCGACGGCGCAGCCCCGGTGGGCATCGGCATCGCGCCCGGACGTCAGGTCTCGACCACCCTCGACGCCTGGAGCGTGGCCTCACTCCCCCACCTGCTCGTCGCGGCCTGGCCGTGGGCCATCGAGGTCGGACCGTGGGCGGCACCGGGCCTGGGCCCGTGCGCGCGGTGCGTGGAGGCCGCCGTCCTCGACGACGGACGCACGCTGCGAGCGACACCCCTCCCGGGCCCGCTGCTCGCGCTGGCGGCGGGCGCGGCGGCACGCGACCTCGGGGCCTGGCTCCGCGGTGACACGCCGCACACGTGGCTCAGCTCCTGGCGCTTCGACCACGAGCCGCTGCCGCGCGAGCGCCGATGGCAGCGACACCCCTACTGCGGTTGCGGCTGGTTCGACACCGCCTGAGGTGCCGCTCCGGTCACCACCACTCGCTGTCGAGCTTGCTCTCCATCGCGCGCAGGTGCGTGCGCGAGCAGGTGTCGCAGTACGCCCGGCGCCGGCCGTTCTCGACGGCCGTGGTCCAGGTCAGGGTCTCGGACTCCGGCGCCTGGGTGCCGCAGAAGGCGCACGTGACGATCTCGCTCACCCCTCGAGGCTACCCCCGGGCGGAGGCGTCGCCAGCCGGGAAATCCAGCGAGCCGGTACGTCGTCACCGTGACGACGTACCGGCTCGTGGTGTGCTCACCCGCGATCAGGGCGAGAGCAATCCCGAGGTCGGGACCCTTCTCAGATCGCGCGAGCGAGGGCGAGACGCGCCTGCTGCGCGGCCTGCTCGGCCTTGCGGCTCATCCGACGGGCCATCGCGAGGTGGTGGCCGCGTCGCATTTCGTGCGCCTCTCCCAGGCGCGCGGACATTTGCGCGCGTGCGAGTTCTTCATGCATGAGATTCATGTCGGTGCTTCCGTTTCGGTAGGTCTTCATTGAGGTGTGTTCCTGTATTTCCTGGGAGGAGTTGGTCGCGGTGGCGCCTGCGCGGCGGCCCCGTCCTGCTGGCTGTCCGACTAGGCGACCTGGACGGTCTGGTCGGACTTGCGGGGCCGGCCTCGCGGCCGCTTGCGCGGGATCACCACGCCCTGGAGGAAGAGCTCGCCTCCCCAGACGCCCCACGGCTCACGCCGCTCGAGGGCTCCGTCGAGGCACAGCGCCTGCACGGGGCAGTCGGTGCAGAGGGCCTTGGCGTGCTCCACGTCCGCGGGGGACTCGGCAAACCACAGCTCTGCGTCGTTGACGCGGCAGGGCAGCAACTCCTCATCCACTCCGGCAGCTGCGTCGTGCAGGGCACCCAGCGGGGCCTGGGGCTCCAGCTGGACTGCATCGGCAGCTCGGTTGCGGTCGAGAACGCTGATGGTCATGTGTTCACCTCCTCCTCGTTGACCTGATCGCGGGTGGGTTGGATCGATGGGACAAACAGAAAGGCCGCGGATCCCGGTGTGGGTTCCGCGGCCTGGAGGCTGCCGATGCGAGGTGTGAGACCTACGTCGACGGACTCCAGGCAGGTGAACCCGGGAAATCGCCCTTGATGCGAACGATGGCGGCGTCGCCCTGGACAGCCACCACTGCAGCGCCGAAGGCGCGCGTGTGCGCGCAGGGGCGGCCGAGGATGGACATGCCGAAGGACGGCGTCCAAGCCGTCATCGTCTTCGTGTAGTTCTCCATGGGGGCCACCTCCTTCGGGGCATCGGGCGCAGATCCTTGTCAGGGATCCCATGCGCGGGTCGTCGTGAGAGGAACGCTAAACCCTGACTCCCGTCAGGGGCAAACGATTTTATGGGTATTACCGAGAAATTTCTTCGAACGTGTCCCGGGGACGCCTGAGAGCGCTCGAATTGCGCGTCGGGCCGGGGTCTCAGGCGGTCTGGGCCACCAGCGCCAGCACCTCGTCGCCGTACTTGATCAGCTTGCTCGGGCCGACACCGCTGATCGCGCGCAGGCCCTTCTGGTCGGCCGGGGCGTGCTCGGCGATCAGCTGGAGGGTGGCGTCGGTGAAGATCACGAACGCGGGCACGCTGTCCTGCGAGGCGCGGGCCAGGCGCCACTCGCGCAACCGCTCGAAGAGCGCCTCGTCGTAGGACGCCGGGCAGTCGGCGCACCGGCCGGTCTTCTTCTCCCGGGCGTTGGACAGCGCGCGCCCGCACTCACGGCAGTGCAGCGCGGCGCGGTTGCGCTTCGAGCGCTCGCGCCGCTGCCCCGCCATGCCGGGCACCCCGTCGAGCAGGGGCGCGAGGAACGGCGAGCTGCCGCGGTTGGCCCGGCCGCCGGGCTCGCGCGCGGTCGCCCAGGACACGGTGAGCTCGTCGCGGGCGCGGGTCATGGCGACGTAGAGCAGGCGTCGCTCCTCCTCGATCTCGGCCGGGGTCTGCGCCTGGGAGATCGGCATCATCTTCTCGTGCATGCCGGCCACGAAGACGGCGTCCCACTCCAGGCCCTTGGCCGAGTGGATGGTGGCGAGGGTGACCGCGTCGGCGACCGGGGCGTGCTGCTCGCCGGCGCGGCGGTCGAGGTCGTCGACGAAGTCACCGAGGGAGGCCTCGGGACGCTCGCGGCCGAAGTCGGCGGCGAGGTCGACGAGCGCCTGCAGGGACTCCCATCGGTTGCGGACCTCTCCCCTGCCCTCCGGCGGCTGCGTGGAGTGGCCCATCTGGGACAGCACGGCCAGGACGGAGTCGGGCACCGACCCCTCGGCCCCGCCCCCGCGCGCGGTGCCCCGGACGAGGGTGATGGCCTGCCGCACCTCGGGCCGGTCGAAGAAGCGCGCGGCACCGCGTACGACGTAGGGGATGCCGCGGGCGGCCAGGGCCTCCTCGAATCGCTCGGACTGCGCGTTGATCCGCAGCAGCACCGCCATGCGGCTGGCCGGGGTGCCCTGCGCGCGCAGGGCGGCCAGCCGGTCGGCGACGGCGTCGGCCTCGGCCACCTCGTCGGTGGCCTCCCGGAAGCCGATCTTCGCCCCCGACGGGCGCTGGGCGACCAGGTCCACCCCCTTGCTGGGCGTGCCGGCGAGGAGCTGGTTGGCGGCCGCGACGACCTCTGGGGTGGAGCGGTAGTTGCGGACGAGCTCGACGCTCGTGGCCGAGGGGAAGGCTTTCGTGAACTCGCGCAGGTAGCGGGCGTCGGCACCGGCGAAGGAGTAGATCGTCTGGGCCGGGTCGCCCACCACGCACAGCTCGTCGCGCCCGCCGAGCCACAGGTCGAGCAGCGCGTGCTGGAGCGGCGAGACGTCCTGGAACTCGTCGACGACGAACCACTTGTACTGCCGTCGCACCTGGGCGGCCACCGCCTCGTTGTCGGCCAGCAGGCCGGCAGCGAAGAGCAGCACGTCCTCCATGTCCATCCGGCCCTGGCCGCGCTTGACCTCCTCGTAGGCGTCGAAGGCGCGGGCGACCACCTCGGGCTCGAGCCCGGAGACGGCGCGCCCCCGCGAGCGGGCGACCACGGGGTAGGAGTCGGGGCCCACGTTGGACACCTTGGCCCACTCGATCTCGCTGGCGAGGTCGCGCAAGGTCGCCTGGTCGACGCCGAGCCGCTGGCGCCGCGCGGCGAGCGCGATCATGGCGAGCTTGGACTCGACGAGCTCGGGGAGGTCGCGGTTGTGCACCCTCGGCCAGAAGAACCTCAGCTGCCGCAGCGCGGCGGAGTGGAACGTGCGTGCCTGCACACCGGGTGCGCCCAGCGCGCGCAGCCGCTCGCGCATCTCGCCCGCGGCGCGGGTCGTGAACGACAGGGCGAGCACCTCGGTGGGCGCGTAGAGGCCGGTGGCGACGCCGTGGGCGATGCGGTGGGTGACCGCCCGGGTCTTGCCCGTCCCGGCTCCCGCGAGCACCCGGACCGGACCGCGCAGCGCCTCGGCGACCTGGCGCTGCTCGGGATCGAGCGCTTCGAGCAACGGAACAACTCCTGCGAGGTCGTGGTTGAGGGGGGTGATCGCCACCCGTTTCACCAGACTAGACGCCGGAGGGGACACTCCATCCCATGACCTTCACGATGTTCACCACGCCCTGGTGCGGATACTGCCACCGCCTCAAGAGCCAGCTCGACCGCGAGGGCATCACCTTCTCCCTCGTCGACATCGAGCAGCAGCCGGACGCCGCGTTCACCGTGGAGCAGGCCAACGGGGGCAACCAGACCGTCCCCACGCTCCTCTTCTCCGACGGCAGCACCCTGACCAACCCCTCCGTGGTGCAGGTCAAGGACAAGCTCGCCGCCCTGGCGTGAGGTTTTCGTGAGGCTGGCGATGAACGTCGTCCCCTGCCGGGGTTAGCCTGCTGTCGTGTCCCTGCTGAACTCGATCGACCGTGACCACGTCCTCACCGCGATGGAGACCTGGGACGCCGCGGGCGGAGCGAACTACATGCTCGTGCGCGGCGGGGTCTCCACCCACGTCCTGCTGCACCACGGCCGGGAGTACGACGCCGCCGCCATCGCCGGCATCGCCCACGGCCTGGCCACCGGGCGGACACTCACACCGGCCGACATCCCGGGCGGCTCGGCCGGCGCGAGCAAGGCCCTGACGCGCCTCGGCTTCGACATCCGCGACGACTCACCGCCGACCACCCGGGTGCCGGGCACGCGCTCCAGCGCCCCGCGTACGCGCTCGACGACGACCCGCAGCACCGGGACCCCCAGGCCCACGCGGGTCGCGGCCAGCGACAAGCCGGACAACCTGTGCCCCCGCTGCTTCATCGCCATGCCTGCGACGGGCATCTGCGACAATTGCGACTGACCACACGGCTGCCGCTCAGCCCCAGCCGGGGCCCTCGAGCGGACGGCCGAACCAGCTCTCGATGAGCGAGGACGAGATCGAGATGCCGCGCGGGACGAACATCTCCCCGGAGCGTACGGCGGCCTCGAACTCGGCGCGGGTCCACCACCGCGCCTCCTCGATCTCGGCGCCGTCGACGTCGATCCCGGTGCTCGCGGCGCGCCCGGTGAAGCCCAGCATCAGGCTCGCGGGCAGCGGCCACGGCTGGCTGCCGAAGTAGCGCACCTCGCCGACGCGCACGCCGACCTCCTCGTGCACCTCACGGCGTACGGCGTCCTCCAGCGTCTCCCCCGGCTCGCAGAAGCCGGCGAGCGTCGACCAGCGGCCGGCGGGCCAGGCCGTGTTGCGGCCCAGGAGGATCGCCTCGTCGTCGCCCTCGCCGTGGGTGATCGCCATGATCACGGCCGGGTCGGTCCGCGGGAACTGGGCGCGGTCGCACTGCGTGCACCGCAGCTCGTGGCCGGCAGCCCGGCTCACGAGCGCGCCGCCGCAGCGCGGGCAGAACCGGGTCGCGTGGTGCCACTCGGCGAGCCCGATCGCGTGCATCAGCAGCGGCGCCTGGTCGGGAGCGCGCTCGGCCAGCAGGCCCAGCACCGAGCGCAGGGGCACCCATTCCTCCGGGGCACCGGGCGCGGTGTCCGGTGACACGATGACCGCCACGTGCACCACGCCTTCCCGGTCACCGAGCAGCACGAGGGTGCCCTCGGGCGCCTGGTCGGGCGAGACCCACTGGACCTCGCCGTCGACCGGTCGGAGGCGGTTGCCCGACACGACGAGCACCCGCGTCTGCGGCTCGGCCATCCGCGCGGCCAGCCACTCCTCGTCGGTGCGCTGCAGGCCCAGCCGGTTGTGGGCGTGGGCCGAGAGGGCGGTGTGCGGGAGGGGGCCGCGGTGGGTGCTGTCGCTCACGCTCGCCACGCTAGTCGGTAGCGTGCGCGCGGTGAGCACGCACATCGGCGCCCAGCCCGGCGACATCGCCCCGACCGTCCTGCTTCCCGGCGACCCGCTGCGGGCGAAGTGGATCGCGGAGACGTTCCTCGACGACGCACGCTGCTACAGCGAGGTCCGCGGGATGTACGGCTTCACCGGCAGCTGGCGCGGCCAGCCGGTCTCGGTCCAGGGGTCCGGCATGGGCCAGCCGTCGATGGCGATCTACGTCAACGAGATGTTCCGCGAGTACGACGTGCAGACGGTCGTCCGCGTCGGCTCGTGCGGCGGGCTGAGGGAGGAGGTGGCGGTCCGCGACATCGTGCTCGCCTCGGGCGCGAGCACCGACTCCGCGATGAACCGCATCACCTTCGAGGGCCTCGACTACGCCCCCGTCGCCGACTTCGGTCTGCTGCGGGCGGCGTACGACGCAGCGCAGGGGCTCGCCGGCGACGCGCGCGTGCACGTCGGCCCGATCTACTCGGCCGACTCCTCGTTCTTCGCCTCCCGCCCCGAGCTGATCTCGCGCATGGCGGACTACGGCGTGCTCGCCGTGGAGATGGAGGCCAGCGCGCTCTACACGATCGCCGCGCACCTCGGACGGCGCGCACTGGCGATCTGCACCGTCTCCGACCACATCATCACCGGCGAGGAGACCACCTCCGCCGAGCGCGAGCAGACCTTCGGCGACATGATCGAGATCGCCCTCACCGCCGCTCTGGGGTGAGCGGGGGGCCGCTTGGCTCCCTGGCGGCATACGACACCTCCGCCGGCCGCCCTGGCGGCATACGACACCTCCGCCCGCCACCCTGGCGGCATACGACACCTCCGCCGGCCACCCTGGCGGCATACGACATCACACGCCGTCCCTCGCACGTCGTATGCCGCCACCCACGGCGACCAGCACGTCGTATGCCGCCACCCACAAGGGATGCCCGCCACCCTGGCGGCATACGACACCTCCGCCCGCCACCCTGGCGGCATACGACACCACACGCCGTCCCTCGCACGTCGTATGCCGCCACCCACGGCGGCCAGCACGTCGTATGCCGCCACCCACGGCGGC
>Ga0049070_1000439_pt1 | contig 35734 bp, 30 predicted proteins | sample FECB22metaG_FD_56243 | JGI IMG/M metagenome (GOLD analysis project Ga0049070, IMG submission 56243) | Cyanobacterial communities from the Joint Genome Institute, California, USA - FECB-22 | ecosystem: Environmental > Aquatic > Thermal springs > Hot (42-90C) > Microbial mats | place: USA: California
ACCAAATCCCGACACACAGAACCCGCCGCGCCCCCAAGCGCGGCGGGTTCTGCGTTTGTCCGCACCCGGACCGGGCCGGAACGCCTCATCCGGTTCGCTGTCGGTCCCCTTCCAGATTCTCCGTCGCTCGCCGCGCAGGTCCGATTCGCCGACAGGCTCTCTGAGGTTGTCCTCTCGCCCTTGAGGTATCGACCGGCGACGCCCTCCGAATGCACAATCGACGGGCAGAAACGGACTCGGAAGCTCTATAGCCTGCGCCGCATCGCACCTTCGGCTGTAGAGCGAGGACCCTTCCCGATCGTAAGGACAATCTGGCAATATCGATTGCGCACAAGCGAGAATCTGGCAGGCATTACTCCTTGAGGTTGAGCGATCAAGATCACTCTTCTTACGCTATTTGGGACCGTATACCCCAATTCCGAATTTAAGACTTGACCCAACTTCCAGATGCGATTGTATCAGGCGTCCGAATCGCGACGCAGTGCTTGCGTTCTGGCGAGTTTCGTCATCACGAGAAGGCAACGCACACGACATGGCCCAGTCGAACGGCGGCTCTCTCCGCTTCGTCACGCTCGCCTCCGAGATCGTCTCGGCCTATGTGAGCCACAATCACGTGCAGAGCGCGGATCTGCCCGGCCTCCTCAACGAGGTGCACGCGGCGATCCGGGGGATCTGCGACGCCGGCCAGAGCCAGCCGATCGCCAAGGCGACGGCGCAGGAGATCCGGCGCTCGATCAATCCGGATTTCCTGATCTCGTTCGAGGACGGGAAGCCCTACAAGACGCTGCGCCGGCATCTCACCCTGCGCGGCCTGACCCCGGAGGCCTACCGCGCCAAGTGGGGCCTCGCCTCGGACTACCCGATGACGGCCCAGAGCTATTCCGAGCAGCGCTCGCAGCTCGCCCGCTCCCTGGGCCTCGGTCAGCCGCGCGCCGCCGCGGCGGCCGCGCCCGAGAACGAGCCCGCGCCGCAGCCCGCCGGGAAGCGGCGGGCGCGCAGCAAGGAAGCCGTCTGACGGCGACCGCCCCCCCCTGCGGCGAAGGTGTCGTCGACCTGCCGCAATCGACCCCGATAGCGTGAGGCCGCACGGTGCGCCTGCCTTCTCTCGGCCTGGACGGCGCGCCCGCCCAGACGCCGGAGCCCTGCATGCTGACCCGCCTCACCCTGCCCGCCCTCGTCGCAGCCCTGCTGGCCGCCAGCCCGGCCGCGGCGCAGATGGCGCGGACGGAGACCCGGGAGCCTGCGAAGGACGGCACCGCGAAGGTCGTGCCGCTCAGCAAGGCCGACGTGCAGCTCTCCTTCGCCCCCGTGGTGAAGCGGGCCGCGCCGTCGGTGGTGAACGTCTACGCCTCCCACGTGGACAAGCGCTCCAGCGCGCGCACCAGCGCCATGGAGGAGTTCATGCGCCGCTTCTTCGGCGAGCCGGAGGGCGGTCGCGGTCCCCGGGGTGACCGGGCGCAGCGGTCCCTGGGCTCGGGCGTCCTGGTCGATGCCGACGGGCTCGTGATCACCAACAACCACGTCATCGACAACATGAACGAGGTCCGGATCGCCCTGGCGGATCGCCGCGAGTTCGAGGCCACGATCGTGATGCGCGACACCCGCACCGACCTCGCGGTGCTCAAGATCAAGGAGCCGCCGAAGGGCCTCGTGCCGATGCCGTTCGGCGATGCCGACGCCCTGGAGGTCGGCGACTTCGTGATGGCGATCGGCAACCCGTTCGGCGTCGGCCAGACGGTGACGCAGGGCATCGTCTCGGCCCTGGCGCGCACGCAGGTCGGCTCGGCGGACTACCAGTACTTCATCCAGACCGACGCGGCGATCAACCCGGGCAATTCCGGCGGCGCGCTGGTGGACCTGCGCGGCCAGCTCGTCGGCATCAACACCGCGATCTACTCGCAATCGGGCGGCAGCCACGGCATCGGCTTCGCGATCCCGGTGGGCATGGTCAAGGCGGTGGTCGACGCCGCCCGCGACGGGGCGAGCGTGGTGCGCCGGCCCTGGCTCGGAGCGCGGATCCAGAGCGTGACCCCCGACATCGCCGACAGCATGGGTCTCGACCACCCGACCGGCGTGCTGGTGGCGAGCCTCCAGCCCAAGAGCCCGGCCGAGGAGGCGGGCCTGAAGCGCGGCGACCTGATCCTCACGGTCGACGGCCAGGAGGTGGCCGACCCGGAGGCCTTCGGCTACCGCTTCGCCCTGAAGGGCGTGCAGGGCCACGCCCGGTTCGGGATCCTGCGCGGCACGGCCCGGCAGACGGTCTCGGTCAAGCTCGCCCCGGCTCCCGAGACGCGCCCGCGGGACGTGCTAAAGGTGAAGACCCGCTCGCCGTTCGTCGGCGCGACCCTCGTCAACACCTCGCCGGCGGTGGCCGAGGAGATGCAGGTGGACTTCCCGGCCGAGGGCGTGGCCGTGCAGGCGGTGGACGAGAACTCCATCGCGGCCCGGGTCGGGCTGCAGAAGGGCGACGTGATCGTGGCGGTCAACGGCGTGCCGATGTCGACCACCAAGGATCTCGACCGGGTCACCCGCAACAGCCTCAATTCGTGGGAGGTCGCGATCAACCGCAACGGCGAGATCCTGACCTCGGTGTTCGGCGGCTGATCCCGTCCGGGGGCGCCAGGTCCGTGGCCGTGGGCAAGCCCCGGCTCCCGGCTTGCGCCCCCGGCCGCGCCCGGTGTTGATGCGCGGATGTCCGACCTGTTCGCCTCCGCGGAACCGCCTCCCGCGCCGGATCCCGGCCGCGCCCCCGGTGCCGAGGCCGCCCGCCCGCTGGCGGACCGGCTGCGCCCGCAGACCCTCGCCGAGGTCGTCGGCCAGGAACACCTGACCGGGGAGGGCGGGGCGCTCACGCGCCTGCTGCGGGGACGGACGCTCGGCTCGCTGATCTTCTGGGGACCGCCCGGCACCGGCAAGACCACGGTGGCGCGGCTGCTCGCCCAGGGCACGGACCTGCATTTCGAGCAGATCTCGGCGATCTTCTCCGGCGTGCCCGACCTGCGGAAGGTGTTCGAGGCCGCCCGCAAGCGCCGGGCGACCGGGCAGGGGACCCTGCTGTTCGTCGACGAGATCCACCGGTTCAACCGGGCGCAGCTCGACGCCTTCCTGCCGGTGATGGAGGACGGGACCGTCACGCTGGTGGGCGCGACGACGGAGAATCCGTCCTTCGAGCTCAACGCCGCGCTCCTGTCCCGCGCCCGGGTGCTGCTGTTCCGGGCGCTCGACCCGGGCGCCGTCGCGCGGCTCCTGGTCCGGGCCGAGGCGCTGACGGGCCAGGCCCTGCCGCTCACCGAGGAGGCCCGGGGCGTGCTGGTCCGCATGGCCGACGGGGACGGTCGGGCTGCCCTGACGCTGGCGGAGGAGGTCTGGCGCTCGGCCCGACCCGGCGAGACCCTCGACGCCGAGGCGCTTCAAGAGATCGTGCAGCGGCGCGCGCCGATCTACGACAAGGCGCAGGAGGGCCACTACAACCTGATCTCGGCGCTCCACAAGACCGTCCGCGGCTCGGACCCGGACGCGGCGCTCTACTATCTCTGCCGGATGCTCGATGCCGGCGAGGACCGGCTGTTCATCGCCCGCCGGCTGGTGCGCATGGCGGTGGAGGATATCGGGCTCGCCGACCCGCAGGCGCTGGTGGTGGCCAACGCCGCCAAGGACGCCTTCGACTTCCTCGGCAGCCCCGAGGGCGAGCTGGCCCTCGCCCAGGCGGCGATCTACCTCGCCTGCGCGCCGAAATCGAACGCCGTCTACACCGCCTACAAGGCCGCGACGCGCCTCGCCAAGGAGGCGGGCTCCCTGCCGCCGCCGCGCACCATCCTCAACGCGCCGACCAAGCTGATGAAGCGGATCGGCTACGGCGAGGGCTACCGCTACGACCACGACGAGCCCGACGCCTTCTCGGGCCAGGATTACTGGCCCGACGCGCTGGGGCGCCAGCACCTCTACGCGCCCACCGAGCGCGGCTACGAGACCCGGCTCGCGGAGCGCCTCGACCGGTGGGAGGCGTTGCGGAAGGAACGGCGCGGGGAGGGGTAGGCGGCCTCACAGATCGAGGGGCGCGTTGTCGATCACCTCCTTCATCACGAAGAAGGTCCGGGTCTGGCGCACCCCCGGCAGGCCGATCAGCGTGGCGCTGTGGAGGCGGTTGAAGTCGGCCATGTCGGAGACCCGGATCTTCAGCATGTAGTCGAAGTCGCCGGCCACGAGGTGACAGTCGAGGAGCGCGGGAATCGCCCGGACGGCCGCCTCGAATTCCGAGAAACTCTCGGGGGTCGAGCGGTCGAGCACGACGCCGACGAAGACCAGGGTGCCGCGTCCGACCCGCATCGGATCGATCAGCGCCCGGACCGCCCGCACGAACCCGTCCGCGAACAGGCGCTGGATCCGGCGATGGCAGGTGGCCGCGCTGGTGCCGACCCGCTCGGCGATCTCGGCATTGGCCATGCGCCCGTCCGCCTGGAGGAGGCGGAGGATCTTCTGGTCGATCCGGTCGAGCCCTGCGGACATGGACGATTCTTTCAGGGTCACAGCTCAATCCGGAATTCTCTGCAGCTGAGGCGCCCAGCAACGCAAGTGGCGGGATGTCTGAGCTGAAAGATCGAGAGCACCTTTCATCGCGGATCGGGTAATTTTCCCCGCGCCTCGAAGACGGAGCCGGGCCTCGCGCCGGGCCGTCCCCGAGGCCTCGCTTCGACGCGTCCGGGCCCGGCGGAGACCGCTCCTGCCCCCGGCCGCGCCCCGAGACCCGGAGAGACCCGATGCTGGACAAATTCGAGCGCTATCCCCTGACCTTCGGCCCGACGCCGATCGAGCCGCTCAAGCGCCTGACCGCGCATCTCGGCGGGGAGGTCGAACTCTACGCCAAGCGCGAGGATTGCAATTCCGGCCTCGCCTACGGCGGCAACAAGCTGCGCAAGCTCGAGTACATCGTGCCGGACGCCATCGCGAGCGGCGCCGACACGCTGGTGTCGATCGGCGGCGTGCAGTCGAACCACACCCGCATGGTCGCGGCGGTCGCCGCCAAGATCGGGATGAAGTGCCGGCTGATCCAGGAGGCCTGGGTGCCGCACGAGGACGCGGTCTACGACCGGGTCGGCAACATCCTCCTGTCGCGGATCATGGGCGCGCAGACGCAGCTCGTCGATGACGGGTTCGACATCGGCATCCGCGATTCGTGGAAGCGGGCGCTCGCCGAGGTCGAGGCCGAGGGCGGCAAGCCCTACGCGATCCCGGCCGGCGCCTCCGTGCACAAGTACGGCGGGCTCGGCTACGTCGGCTTCGCGGAGGAGGTCCGCAAGCAGGAGGCCGAGATGGGCCTGCGCTTCGACTACGTGGTGGTCTGCACGGTGACGGGCTCGACCCATGCCGGCATGCTGGTGGGCTTCTCGGCCGACGGGCGCGCCCGCAACGTCATCGGCATCGACGCCTCCTGCACACCGGCCCAGACCAAGGCCCAGGTCCTCGACATCGCCCAGAACACCGCCGCCCTGGTCGGCGCGGGCGACATCGTGGCCGACGACGTGGTGCTCAACGAGGATTACGCCTACCCGGTCTACGGCGTGCCCTCCAAGGAGACCGTGGAGGCGATCCGGCTCTCGGCCCGGCTCGAGGGGATGATCACCGACCCGGTCTACGAGGGGAAGTCGATGCAGGGCATGATCGACCTCGTGAAGAAGGGCTTCTTCCCGAAGGGCTCGAAGGTGCTCTACGCCCATCTCGGCGGCGCACCGGCGCTGAACGGCTACAGCTACACGTTCCGCAACGGCTGAGGCGGGATCGGAAGGCCTGCCCGGCCTCTCCCTTCCACCCGCCCCTGTCCTGAGGTGCGGCGAAGCCGCCCCGAAGGAGCCCTCCTTCGGGGCCTGCGCTCCGGCGCCTCAGGACGGGGTCGCGCGTGGGACCGGTCGGCCGGCACCCGCGTCGTCCCACCTGCCCTATATGGCGGCCTGCGCCAGCAACGGCGCGGGACCCGAACCGGAGAGGGCAAGGATGATCGCACCGGCACGCGCATTGCTCCTGACGGCCCTGCTCGCCCTGGGCGCGCCCGCCGCGCGGGCCGCCTCGGGACCGGCCGTGGAGGCCGAGAACGGGATGGTGGTCTCGTCCCAGCGCCTCGCCTCGCAGGTGGGCGCCGACATCCTGAGGGCCGGCGGCAACGCCGTCGACGCCGCGGTGGCGGTGGCCTACACCGAGGCGGTGGTGAACCCCTGCTGCGGCAATCTCGGCGGCGGCGGCTTCCTGGTGCTCCACAGCGCCGACGGGCGCAGCCGATTCATCAACTTCCGCGAGACGGCTCCGGCGGCCGCGACCCGAGACATGTATCTCGACGCCGCCGGCAACGTCGTGAAGGGCGCGAGCCTGCGCGGCTGGAAGGCGGCCGGCGTGCCCGGGACGGTGCTCGGCCTCAACACCGCGCTCGCCGCGTACGGGACCCTGCCGCTGGCCCAGGTGATGGCGCCGGCGATCGCGCTCGCCCGGGACGGGTTCGTGCTGACCCGGGGCGATACCGACATCCTCGAATCCGGCACGAAGGTGTTCGCGGGCCAAGCGAACGTCGCCCGGATCTTCCTGCGCCCGGACGGCAGCCCCTGGCGGCCCGGGGACCGGCTGGTCCAGGCCGACCTCGCCCGCACCCTCCAGGCCATCGCCGACCGCGGCGCGGACGCGTTCTACAGGGGCGCGATCCCGGCCGCCGTGGAGGCGGCCTCCCGGGCGGGCGGCGGCCTGCTGACGGCGTCCGACTTCGCCGCCTACACGGTGACGCAGTCCGAGCCGCTCACCTGCCGCTACCGGGGCGCGACGATCCTGTCGGCGCCCCCGCCCTCGTCGGGCGGGACCACGCTCTGCGAGATCCTCACCGTCCTCGACGGCTACGACCTGCGGGCCGCCGGGTTCAACTCGGCCCGGACCGTGCACCTGATGGTCGAGGCGATGCGGCGCGCCTACGCGGACCGCAACCTGCTGCTCGGCGACCCGGCCTTCGTGGAGAACCCGGTCGACCGGCTGCTGTCGCCGGCCTACGCGGAGACGCTCCGGGCCTCGATCCGCCCGGACCGGGCGACCCCGTCGGCGGAGATCCGGCCGGATCCCGGCCCGGAGACGCGGGAACGGCCCGAGACCACCCACATCTCGGTGATGGACAGGGCCGGCAACGCGGTCGCGCTGACCTACACGATCAACGGCTATTTCGGCGCCGGGGTGATCGCCGGCGACACCGGGTTCTTCCTCAACGACGAGATGGACGACTTCACGGTCAAGACCGGGGTGCCGAACCTGTTCGGCCTCGTGCAGGGGACGAAGAACGCGATCCAGCCGGGCAAGCGCCCGCTCTCGTCCATGGCGCCCACGATCGTGCTGCGCGACGGCAGGGTCGCGCTGGTGGCGGGCTCGCCGGGGGGCTCGCGGATCATCACGATCAACGCGCAGACGCTGATCAACATGCTCGACTTCGGCATGGAGCCGCAGGAGGCGGTGGACGCCCCGCGCATCCACCACCAGTGGCTGCCCGACACGATCTACGCCGAGCCCTTCGCGCTCTCGGCGGACACGCAGGTCCTCCTGCGGGGCATGGGCCACACGATCGTCGAGCAGAAGCCCTGGGGCGCACAGGAACTCATCGCGGTCCGCGCCGCGGCGCCCGCCCTGCCGGAGGCCGCGTCGTCGGGCAACGACGCCTCGCGCACGGAGCGGATGCGGCCGGGCCTGCTCTACGGCGCCAACGACAACCGCCGGCCGGCCGGCGCGGCTGTGGGGGAGTAGGGGAGGGTCCCGGAGGCCGCGCGGCACCGCGCGGGCTCGGGTCCCGGATCAGCCTCCGCGGCGACCCGGGCGTCCGGGGCAGGGGGCGCACGGCCCGCCGCGGCGTCGAACACGGGCGCCGCTCAGCCCTCTCCCGCCTCCCGCGCCACGGCGCGGAACCCGATGTCGCGCCGGCAGAAACCCTCCGGCCAGTCGATCCGGGCCACCGCCGCGTAGGCGCGGGCCTTGGCGTCGGTGACGCTGTCGCCGAGGGCCGTCACCGCCAGGACCCGGCCGCCGTCGGCGAGCAACTGCCCGTCCTCGGCGCGGGTGCCGGCCTGGAACACGTGGACCCCGTCGCCCTCGGCGGCGTCGACGCCCCGGATCACCGAGCCCCGGACCACGGCGCCCGGGTAGCCGGCCGCCGCCATCACCACGGTGAGGGCCGCCCGGTGGGGATCGAATTCCAGGCCCACGCCGGACAGGTCGCCGTCGCAGGCCGAGAGCAGGGCCGGCACGAGGTCGGAGGCGAGGCGCGGCATCAGCACCTGCGCCTCGGGGTCGCCGAAGCGGGTGTTGTACTCGATCAGCTTGGGGCCGTCGGCGGTGAGCATCAGGCCGGCGTACAGGATGCCGGTGAACGGGCAGCCGCGGGCCCGCATGCCGGCGAGCGTCGGCGCGATGATCTCGGCCATGACCCGGGCCTCGATCTCCGGGGTGACCACCCGGGCCGGGGAATAGGCGCCCATGCCGCCGGTATTGGGACCGCGGTCGCCGTCGAAGACCCGCTTGTGGTCCTGGGCGGTGCCGAGGGGGATCGCCCGCGTGCCGTCGCACAGGGCGAAGAAGCTCGCCTCCTCGCCGAACAGGCACTCCTCGACCACCACCTCGGCGCCGGGCTCGGCGAAGAGGGCGGTCAGCGCGTCCTCGGCCTGGTCGACGGTTTCGGCCACGGTGACGCCCTTGCCGGCGGCGAGGCCGTCGGCCTTCACGACGATCGGGGCCCCCTGCTGGCGGACATAGGCCAGCGCCGGCTCCAGTTCGGTGAAGCGCGCGAAGGCGGCGGTGGGGATGTTGCAGGCGGCGCAGAGATCCTTGGTGAAGCCCTTCGAGCCCTCGAGCCGGGCGGCGTCGCGGGTCGGCCCGAAGGCGCGGATCCCGGCGGCCTTCAGGTCGTCCACCAGGCCGGCGACGAGGGGCGCCTCGGGCCCGACCACCACGAGGCCGATCGACTCCGCCGCGCAGAAGGCGGCCACGGCCGCGTGGTCCGTGACCTTGAGGTCCGGTCGGTTGGTCCCGTGGCGGGCCGTGCCGGGATTGCCCGGCGCCGTGAACAGGCGGGTGCAGAGCGGGCTCTGGGCCAGTCGCCAGGCCAGGGCGTGCTCGCGGCCGCCGGAGCCGATCAGCAGGATGTTCATGCGCACGCCACCATGGGCCCAGCTTCTGGGGGAAGCGTGCCCGCGGGAAAAGGTTTTTTTCGGGCTTTCCCCGCTCTGCGCGGATATCCCGGCGGCTCGGAGGCCGATGTCAGCAGCCGATGCAGACGCTCGTGTTGAGGCCGCCCCCCCGCCGCACGACCCCGTTGCGGCCGATATGGCGGCCCCGGTACACGTCCCCGCGGACGCCCCGATAGGGCAGGTAGGGCCCGAAGGAGTCGGCCTGGACGTTGCGCTGGATCGTCTGGTTCAGCGTGTTGAAGTCCGAGACCCGCTGCTGGTTGAGCGACCGGATCTGGCCCTGCAGGGCAAACGAGGCGTTGGCGGCGTTCGGGTCGTTCTGCTGCACCTGCGCCCGGGCGGAGCTCGCCGGGAGGGCGAGCGCCAGGACGAGGAGCGCGCGGGACGCGGCGCGCATGGGTCCCTCCGTGGGAGATTCGAGCGGTCTTCGGAAACGCTTGTCCGAAGTCGACGCGCCAGGATCGGTCCGGGTTCCCGGGCGCGTCAACCCGGCACGACGGGGGATTTCGTCTCCGGCAGGGCCTCGACGAGCTTGGGATCCAGACCGGTATGGGCCTGGACCAGGGGGTGCGGTGTGAGGGCCAGCCACTGCGTCAGGGAGATGTCGGCGTAGCGCGGGCTCTTGAACATCTCCAGGAAGGTCAGGGTCGTGTCGCCGGTATTCTCGATATAGTGCCCCATGGCGAAGGGCACGTAGCCGACGTCGCCGGCCCGGTAGTCGAAGGTGCGGGCCTTCGATTCCGAGCCGAACACCGTCATCCGGCCCTGGCCGGAGAGGTAGTACTGCCACTCGTCGCTGTTCGGGTGCCAGTGCAGCTCGCGCAGCCCTCCGGGCTCGACCTCGACCAGCGCCGCCGCGATCGTCACGGAGGCCGGGAACACCGTGGAATCGGTGACGCGCACGCTGCCGCCCCGGGTGCGGACCGGCTCCTGCGCCAGCATCCGGTGGCTGAAGGTCTTCGGCACCGGCCCGGAGCCGCCCATCTTGTCGGCCGCGAGCGGTCCCGGCTTGGGACCGGGGAAGATGTAGAGTTCCTTCTGCGGAACCTCGGCGAAGGCGGCCTCGGGCAGGCCGAAGTTCTTGGCGAGCACGTCCGTCGGCGTGTGCGCCAGCCAGTCGGTCAGCAGGAAGGTGGAATCCTCCGAGAAGCCGCCGTCGTCGAACACGAGCAGGAACTCGCAGCCGTCGACCCCGTCGGCGGCGAGCCCCTGGATCGAGTGCGGGATGCCGCCCGGGAAGTACCAGAGATCGCCCTCGCCGACGTCGTCCGCGAAGGTGCGCCCGTCCTGGTCGACCGCGGTGATCCGGGCCTTGCCCTTGATCATGTAGGCCCACTCGGATTCCTTGTGCCAGTGCATCTCGCGGACCGCGCCGGCCTTGAGCCGCATGTTGACCCCCGCCATGGCCTTGGAGACCGGCAGCTCGCGGATCGTGGTCTGGCGCGCCCAGCCGCCCTCCTCCAGCCGCATGTGGCTGTCCGCGAAGGACCATTTCAGGTTCGGCATCGTGCCGTGATCGGTGGCGGGCGGCGCCAGGGTGAACGGCTCCTCGGCGGCGCGAGGCCTGTTCTGCGGGCCCAGGATGTCGGCCCCCTTGCCGCCGCGCTCGGGACGGGGCGCGGAGGGCCCGGCGGATTGCGCCGCGGCGGAGGATGCCGCCATCGCGCCGCCGGCGGCTGCGATGACGGCGCGCCTGGAGATCTCGGTCATCGTGGATCGGTCCCTGCGTCAGTGGCAGGGAAACCGGTCGCGTGCTCGGAGGATCCGCGGACGGGCCGCACTGTGCGCTGCGGCATCTCGCCCGGAGACCGCGCGCGGTCTATGCATTGCGTACGGCGCATTGGATACGGCACCGGACGCGTCCCGACCGGGCGCCGATGCGGCGGTTCAGGCGCGGCGCGACCCGAGGGCAGGATGGCGGACCGGGACAGTTCAGCCGCGGACGGAACCGTCCCGCCCGCCCGCGGCGGCCGCCGGTGGCTCGCCCTGCTGGCGCTGGCGGGCCTCGGTGCCCTCGGATACCGCCTGTGGCCGGAAGCGTCCCGCGCGGCGAGTCCGCCCGCCGCCGCCGAGGCGAAGCCGCCGACCGTGCGGGTCGCCGCCGCGGCCCGGGCCTCCGACACCCTGAGCCTGACCCAGACGGGCACCACCCAGGCGTTCGACATCGCGAACCTCTACCCGCGGGCGACCGGCTACATCGTCGAGCGCAAGGTCGATATCGGCTCGCACGTGAAGGCGGGCGACCTGCTGTTCCGGATCAGCGCGCCCGACCTCGACCAGCAGCTGGTCCAGGCCCAGTCGCAGGTGCTGCAGCTCCAGGCGGCGCTGATCCAGGCGCGGGCGATGGTGGACCAGGCCGAGGCCAACCGCCACCTCGCCGACGTCACCAACCGGCGGACCTCGACACTGGCCGGCACCGGGGTCGAGACCCGGCAGAACGCCGACACGTCCCAGGCCGGGGTGCTGGCGCAGACCGCCAACGTCGACGCCGCCAGGGCCGCCGTGAAGGTCGCGGAGGCGAACATCGCCGCCCAGGAGGCGCAGGTCGCCCGGCTCAAGGTCCTGACCGGGTTCGAGGAGATCCGCGCGCCCTTCGACGGGGTGGTGACGGCCCGCAACAACGACGTCGGCGACGCGGTCACGGCGGACACCAATACGGGGGCGCCGCTCCTCACCCTGAACCGCGACGACGTGCTGCGCATGGCGGTGAACGTGCCGCTCTACGCCGCCGACGGCGTCCGCGACGGGCTGGCCGCCAAGGTCGAGGTGGCGCAGATCCCGGGCCGGATCTTCCCCGGCACGGTCTCGCGCTCGTCGACGACGCTGCTCTCGGCCGCGCGCACGCTGGTCACGCAGGTCGACATCCCCAATCCCGACGGCGCGCTGCGGCCGGGGCTCTACATCACCATCACGCTGGAGATCCCGCGCGTCTCGCCCGCCGTGACGGTGCCGAACGACGCCCTGATCTTCGACCAGCACGGGACCCGCGTGGCCGTGGTCGAGGCGGCCGGGGAGGGGGGCGGCGTGGTGCGGATGCGCCCGGTCACGATCTTCCGGCAGACCCGCACGCTGCTGGAACTGCGCGACGGCCTGAGCGGCGGCGAGCGCGTCGTCGTGGGGCCGCCGGCCTCGCTGCGCGACGGCGACAGGGTCACCCTGCGTCCGGAGGACCGGGCCGGGGCGTGAGCCGCGCTGTGGGCGGCGGCCGTACGCGCGGCACGGGACGGGCGCCCGCCGTCCGGCCGCCGTGTCCAGCCCTGGGACAGCTCCGGCGGCGATAAGCGCCGGGCACGTGGCGGCCGACGCGGGGTCAGACTCCGGCGCCGCCGTGACCGGCCGGCTCAGGAAGCGGATCTCACCGCCGTGGCACTCGGAACGATAGCGCTGTCGATCGCGCTGCTTGGGCTCGCCCTGGCGATCCTCGGGCTGACACTGGCCCTCGCGGGGGGGACCTGGTTCTACGTCGCCCTGGGCGTGGGCGTGCTGGCCTCCGGCGTCGAGCTGGCCCGGCGGCGGCAGCGCGGCCTCGGGATCTACGCGCTGGTGCTGGCCGCGGCCTTCGCCTGGACGGTCGGCGAGGTCGGGCTCGACAAGTGGCAATGGATCCCGCGCGGGGCCCTGCTCCTCCTCGTCGGACTCGTGCTCTGCCTGCCCCCCGTGGTGCGGCGCCTGCGCGACGCGCCGGAGCGGCCCTGGAAGCCTGGCCTCGGGAACGGCCCGCTCGCCCTCCGGGTCGTCGTGCTGCTGATCGCGGCCTCGGGTGCCGCGTCCTGGTTCTTCGACCCGGTCGAGACGCGGGGCAGCCTGCCGAAGGTCGCGGGGGCGGGGCCCGCCGCCGTCGATCCGAGCGGCGTTCCCTATCCGGCCGACGATTGGGTCGCCTACGGCGGCACCAATCTCGGCCAGCGCTACTCGGCGCTGGCGGATATCGGCACCGCCAATGTCCGGGGCCTCGCCGTGGCCTGGGAGCACCATACCGGCGACCTGCGCGGCGACAGCCGGGCGGATCCGAAGGAATTCACCTTCGAGGCCACGCCCATCAAGGTGAACGGGCTGCTCTACCTCTGCACGCCGCACAACATCGTCCAGGCCCTGGAGCCCGAAACCGGCCGGCTGGTCTGGGCCTTCGACCCGAAGATGGCGCGGGACGGCCAGTACCAGCACCAGACCTGCCGCGGCGTGTCCTACAACGACTCGACCGGCTACGCGCCGCCCGCCGAGGCCGATGCGGACAGGGCCGCCGCCGTCGTGGCCGCGGTCGCCGAATGTCCGCGCCGGATCATCGCGGCCTCGGTCGACGCGCGCCTCTACGCGCTGAACGCCGAGACCGGCGCCCCGTGCAGGACCTTCGGGGCGGACGGGTTCGTCGATCTGAAGGCGCAGATGCCGAACCTCCGGCGCGCCGCCTATCAGCAGACCTCGGCACCGCTGGTGACCCGGAACCTCATCGTCCTCGGCAGCGCCATCGCCGACAATTACTACGCGGACAACCCCTCGGGCGTGATCCGCGCCTTCGACGTGCGCACCGGCGCGATCGTCTGGAAGTTCGACGCCGGCAAGCCCGACGCGACCGCGCCGCTGCGGCCCGGCGACAAGTACGAGCCCAACTCGGCGGTGGCCTGGACGCAGTTCTCGGCCGACGAGGCGCTGGGGCTCGTCTACGTGCCGTTCGGCAACCGGGCGCCCGATCAGGTGGGCGTGGCCCGGTCGAGGGCCGACGAGGCCCTCATCGACGCCCTGGCGGCGCTGGATCTGGAGACGGGCACGCTGCGCTGGGCGTTCCGGACCACGTATCACGACCTCTGGGACCGCGATAACCCGTCCCAGCCGGTCCTCCTCACCCTGCCGCAGGGCGAGGGGACGGTGCCGGCGATCCTGATCCCCACCAAGGTCGGCAACGTCTGGGTCCTCGACCGCCGCACCGGCGCCCCGATCCGGCCGGTCTCCGAGGTCCCGGTCTCGACCCGGACCGACATCCCGGGGGAGACGCCGTCCCCGGTCCAGCCGATGTCGTCCCTCCGCTTCACGCCGGCGCCGCTGACGGAGGCCGGCATGTGGGGCGTCACGCCCTTCGACCAGATTCAGTGCCGCCTCGCCTTCCGGTCGAACCGCTACGACGGCAACCCGTTCACACCGCCCCAGGCGTCGGAGGGCGCGATCGTCTGGCCCGGCAATATCGGGGTGTTCAACTGGGGGTCGGTAGCGGTCGATCCGGTCCATCACTGGATGATCGCGACGCCGCAATACCTGCCCTACATCTACCGCCTGCTCCCGCGCCCGCCGGGCGAGCCGGAACGGCGCCTCGTCGGCGCCGATCCCGAGGCGAGCCCGGTCAACGAGAATCTCGGCGGCCCCTACGCGGTCTTTATCGCGCACATGCGCTCCGCCCTCGGCATCCCCTGCAGCGCGCCGCCCTGGGGCGTGCGGGTCGGCGTGAATCTCGCCGACGGCACGCTCGCCTGGAAGCGCCGCAACGGCACGGTCGCGGGGCAGAAGGTCGGCGGCCTGGCGGTCCCGCTCCCCCTGGAGATGGGCATGCTGGCCCACGGCGGCACCCTGACCACGGCGGGCGGCGTCGCGTTCACGGCCGCCACGCTCGACGACCGCATGCGCGGCTACGACATGCGGACCGGTGAGGTCCTGTGGTCCACGACGTTGCCGGCCGGCGGCCAGGCCACGCCGATGACCTATCGCGGCCGTGACGGCCGGCAGTACGTGGTGATCGCGGCGGGCGGGCACGGCGCCCTCGGCACCACGCCGGGCGACTCGGTCATCGCCTTCAGGCTGGAGTGAGCCGTCGCGCGCCGGCCGGCCGCCGAAGCGGGCGCTGCGGCGGCTTCGGCGAGGCCCCGGCCCTTCCGGCCGGGGCGGCGGTCTAGGCCGCGAGCCGGGCCCGCGCGTCGATGCGGGCGAGGCGGGCCAGCAGGTACTCGACCTCGGCCTTCGCCTGCGCGGTCAGCGCCTGCGACGGCTTGCGCTGCGCGTCGGACGCGAAGATCCCCCGGCGCATGAACACGTATTTGCGCACCGCGAGCCCCAGCGGGCCCTGCTGCTGCTCGTAGCGGAGATAGGGGAGGTGGGCGTCGAACAGGTCGTGGGCAGCGTCGCGCTGCCCCGCCCGGCCGAGGCGGACCACGTCGACCAGCATCTCCGGGAAGGCGTAGCCGGTATTGGCCCCGTCGGCGCCGCGCTCGGTCTCGAAGTCGAGGAACAGGCCGCCATTGCCCACGAGGATGGAGATGTGGCGCATCGAGCCGTCCGCCTCGAAGCCGCGCAGCGTGGAGATCTTCTCCAGGCCCGGCCAGTCCTCGTGCTTGAGCATCACGCAGGAGGGGTTCTCGGACACGATCCGGCGGATCACCCCGGGGGTCATCTGGACCGAGAAGGTGAGGGGATAGTCCTGAAGCACGAAGGGCACGTCCGGGCCCACGGCCTCGGCGGCATTCCGAAAATAGCCGACCACCTGGTCGTCGGTGCGGAGCGTGTTGGGCGGCGCGATCATCACGCCGGCCGCGCCCAGCTCCATCACCTCCCGGGCGAGCGCCCGCATGGCCGCGAAGCCCGGCGCCGTGACGCCGACGATCACCGGCAGCCGGGTGCGCCCGAGGACGCGCCGCGCCACCGCGATCCCCTCCGCGTGGTCGAGCTTGCCGGCCTCGCCGAGCTGGCCGAGGATCGTCAGGCCGTCGACGCCGGCCGCCCCGAAGAAGTCGGTCATCCGGTCGAGGGAGACCTCGTCGATCCGGCCGTCCGGATGGAACGGCGTCGGCGCGATCGGGACGACGCCGCCGATGTCGCTGGTGAGAGGCATGCCGGTCTCCGCGCTGCTGCGGCGGCCGCCGGCCGCCGGGTGGCATGCCCCATACTAAAAAATCCCGGGCGACGCGACGCGCCCGGGACGGGATCGGGCGCTGGACGGGATCGGACCGCGTTCGGCGCGCGACCGACCCGCTCGGTCATCCCAGCAGCTTGTCGAGGGTGATCGGCATCTCGCGGACCCGCACGCCGGTGGCATGCCAGACCGCGTTGGCGATGGCGCCCACCGTGCCGGTGATGCCGATCTCGCCGACCCCCTTCACGCCGAGGTTGTTCACCACCGCGTCGTCCTCGTGGACCAGGATCGCCTCCATGGCGGGCACATCGGCGTTCACCGGCACGTGGTACTCGGCGAGGTTGTCGTTGAGGAACCGGCCGGTGCGCGGGTCCATCTCGGCCCGCTCATGCAGGGCGAAGGACAGGCCCCAGATCATCCCGCCGTAATACTGGCTCCGGACGAGGCGCGGGTTGATCACCCGTCCGGCCGCGAAGGCGCCGACGAGGCGGCTCACGCGGATCTGGCCGAGATCGGGGTCGACCTTCACCTCGGCGAAGACCGCGCCGTGGGCGTGCATGGCGTAGGAGGCCTGCGCCGCCGGGTCGGCGCCGGCCTTGCCCTGGCCCTCGATCCTCGACCGGCCGGCCCGCCTGAGGATGTCGGTGAAGGACTCGCTCCGACCCGGGTCGTCGCGCCGGGTCAGACGCCCGTCCGCGGCGGTCACGCCGGCGTTGCCGGCGCCGTAGAGCGGGGAGGCGGGATCGTTGGTGGCGAGCTCGGCCAGCTGCCGGATCACGTCGCCGGCCGCCGCGTGGACCGCGCCGCCCGCGGTGGCGGTGTGGCCCGAGCCGCCCGCGATGCCGGCATTCGGCAGGTCGGACGAGCCCATCCGGAAGGTGAGGGCGTCCATCCCGATCCCGAGCCCGTCGGCGGCGATCTGGGCCAGCGCCGTCCACGAGCCCTGGCCCATGTCGATCGCCCCGAGCTCCACCGTTCCGGTGCCGTCGGCGCGGATCTCGGCCCGGGCCATGCCCTCGAAGATCAGCGCCGGGAAGGTGGCGGTGCCCATGCCGGTGCCGACCAGGAAACCGTCCTTGTCGCGCGTCTGCCGGGGCTGGAGCGGGCGCCCGGCCCAGCCGAACGCCTCGGCGCCGCGGCGGTAGCAGTCCCGCAGGGCCTTGGAGGAGAACGGCTTGCCGGTGATCGGCTCGACCTCGGCGTAGTTGGCGAGGCGGAACTCCAGCGGGTCCATGCCGAGTTCGTGGGCCATCTCGTCCAGCGCGCTCTCCAGGGCGACGCTGCCGGTGGCCTCGCCGGGCGCGCGCATGAACAGCGGCGTGCCGGTGTCGAGGCGCACGGCCTCGTGCCGGATGGCGATGGCGGGGCTCGCGTAGAGGGTGCTGGTCGCCCGGCCCGCCGGCTCGAAGAAGTCGTCGAAGCTCGACGAGGCGGTGCGGATGTGGTGGTCGAGGGCCGTCAGCTTGCCGGACGCGTCGGCGCCGAGCCGGAGGGTCTGCCGGGTCGGCCCGCGATGGCCCATCGGGCCGTACATCTGCGTGCGGGTCGGGACGAGCTTCACCGGCCTGCCGACGAGCTTCGCCGCCATGCAGGCGAGCACCTGCGGCCCGGCGGGGACGCCCTTCGAGCCGAAGCCGCCGCCGAGATAGGGGCTCTCGATGTGGATGTCGTCGGGGCTGATGCCGAAGAGCCCGGCGAGCCGGGCCTGCGACATGGCGAGCGCCTGGGTCGGCATGAACAGCGTCAGCCGGTTCCCGTCCCAGCTCGCCACCGCCGCGTGGGGCTCCATGGCGTTGTGGTACTGGGCCGGCGTCTCGTAGGTCGCGGCGATCGTCCTGGACGCGGCCGCGAGTCCGGCCTCGACGTCGCCGTCCGTCTCGACCGGCGGGGCGCCGACGCCGACCGAATCCGGCGTGAAGGCCGCGCCGGCATCGAGCCCGATCCGCGGCGTCTCGGCCGCGTAGGTCGGGGCGAGCAGCCGGGCGCCCTCGGTGGCCGCCTCCAGGGTCTCGGCGATCACCACGGCGATGGGCTGGTTGGCGTAGCGGACGCGGTCGTTCTGCAGGAGGTCGAGGCGGAACGTGAACGGCCCGTCCTTGGCGTCCGGGTCCTTGGCGAGCGCCGGGGCGTGCCCCGGCCGCATCACCGCCACGACGCCGGGATGCGCCTCGGCGGCGGCCACGTCGAGGCCGGTGACGCGGCCGCGGGCGATCCGGGCGACGCAGAGCGCCGCGTGGAGGGTGCCGGGAGGCAGGTTGTCGGCGGAGAAGCGGGCCTGGCCCGTCACCTTGAGGGGGCCGTCGCGCCGGGTCAGCGGCTGGCCGATGCTGGAGCCGTGGCGGATCGCGCCGGCGGGGAGGTTCGAGGCGGGCATGTTCGATGGCTTGGAGGTCGCGGTCATGCGGGTCTCCTCAAAGGGGTCCGGTTGAAGCCTTCGGTTGCGGCGACCCGCTCCGTCATCGCGAGCGGAGCGAAGTGACCCAGGGCAGCGCGACGTCGGGCATCGTGGCGCCGCCCGGCTCGCTCCGCCCGCGATGACGGCGCCGAGCCGCCGACCGGGGGCGGGGTCAGACGATGCCGAACGGGGAGGCGGGGAGCGCCGGGATCCGGGCGGGCGTGCCCGCGGCGGCCTGGGTCAGCGCGCGGATCGCCACTCGGCGGGCGAGCTCGATCTTGAAGGCGTTGGCTTCGCCGGTGGGCCTGGCGCCGGACAGCGCCGCGTCGGCGGCCTTCGCGAAGGCCTCGGCGGAGGGTGCCTGTCCGGCGAGCGCCGCCTCGGCCTCCGCCACCCGCCAGGGCTTGAGCGCCAGCCCGCCCAGGGCGAGCCGGGCCTGCCCGATCCGGCCGCCGGCCTCCAGGGTGAGGGCGGCCGCCGCCGAGACGACCGCGAAGGCGTAGGAGGTGCGGTCGCGGACCTTGAGGTAGCGGGCGTTGCCCCGGAAGGACGCCGCCTCCGGGGGCAGGCGCAGGGCGGTGATCAGCTCGCCGGGCCGCAGGTCGGTCTCCCGCTCCGGGTGGTCGCCGGGGAGGTGGTGGAACGCGGTGAGCGGCACCTCCCGGGCGCCGTCCGGCCCGGTGATCTCCACCACCGCGTCGAGGGCGGCGAGCGGCACGCAGAAATCGGACGGGTGGGTGGCGATGCAGTGCTCGCTCCAGCCCTGGACCGCGTGGATGCGGGTGGCGTGCCCCAGGGCCGCGCAGCCGGAACCGGGCGCGCGCTTGTTGCAGGGCGAGACCGCGTCGGTGAAGTACTGGCAGCGGGTGCGCTGCATCAGGTTGCCGCCGACCGTGGCGGCGTTGCGCAGCTGGGCCGAGGCGCCGGCCAGCAGGGCCTCGGCCACCATCGGGTAGGCCTCGGCGAAGGCCAGGTCGTGGGCGAGGTCGCTGTTGCGCACCAGGGCGCCGACCCGGGCGGTGCCGTCCGGCAGCCGCTCGATGGCCGAGAGGCCGGGGAGGCGGGTGATGTCGACGACCCGCTCCGGCGTGGCGACGCCGCCCTTCATCAGATCGACGAGGTTGGTGCCGGCGGCGAGATAGGCCGTGCCCGGAAGCTGGCCGGCCGCCACGGCCTCGGGCACGCTCGCGGGGCGGATGTAGTCGAAGGTCCTCACGCCGCGTCCTCCCGCTGCTCCGAGGTCCGGGCCGCCGCGTCCTGCACGGCGTCCAGGATGCCCGCGTAGGCGCCGCAGCGGCAGAGATTGCCGCTCATGCCCTCGCGGATGCGCTCCGGATCGGTGCCGGCATGACCCTCGCGGATCAGGCCGACCGCGCTCATGATCTGGCCGGGGGTGCAGAAGCCGCACTGGAAGCCGTCATGGGCGATGAAGGCCGCCTGGACCGGGTGCAGCCGGTCGCCCTCGGCGAGCCCCTCGATGGTCAGGATCTCCGCGCCGTCGAGGCTCGCGGCGAGGGTCAGGCAGCTGTTGATGCGCCGCCCGTTCACCAGGACCGTGCAGGCGCCGCACTGGCCGCGGTCGCAGCCCTTCTTGGCGCCCGTCAGGCCGAGGCGCTCGCGCAGGAGATCGAGGAGGGTGACGCGCGGATCGTCGAGGGCGATCTCGCGCGGCTGCCCGTTCAGGGTGAGCCTGAGGGGAATGGTCATGCGGGGGTCCCGGCTTTTGAGGCTGGAACCGTTACAGATAGCCGCCGCCGCGCCCTCGGCGAGACCTTATGCAGAAAGCGATGTGCGCAAGATCACAGCACGCGCAGGTTGCGCGTTCACGCTGACTTGACCGTGACCTCCGAGGCGGATTTCAGCGCCGTCTTGCCCTTGGCGGTCTTGATCTCCACCGCCGGCTTCGCCTTCGAAGCCTCGCGCTTCACCGTGTTGCCCTGGATGGTCTTCTCGACGTCGTGGGTGTGGACCTTGGTCACCTCGCCCGAGACGGTGCCCTTGCCCCATTTGTAGGTGACGTCGTCGCCGGTCTTCACCTTGGCCTTGGCAGTCATCCGATCCTCCGTCGTGGCTGCGGGACAAGGCGCCGGGAGCGGGTGCGTTCCCGGCTCTCCACGGCCGGGATGCCGCACTCAGCGCCCGACCTCCCGGCGCAGGGCCGCGACCATCGTCTCGACCGCCGCCTGCGCGGTCTCACCGAGGTCGATGTCGGTCTCGCCGGCGGTGACGAGGCCGCGCGCCTCCAGTTCCTCCACGCCCTCCGGGTCGGCCTCGTGGCCGGCGCCGTCCCGGCGGATCACCGAGGTGACCCTCTCGCCGCTGACGAGGCGGTGGTAGGCCGCGAAGGCGAAGATCGAGAGGGCCTTGTCGGAGAGTCCGTTCAGGTCGTCGGCCATGCGTGCGCTCCTCGCGTCGGGTTCGTCGGACGAACGCCGTACGGGCCTGAGGGGTCCGGACGGACGCCGGGGTGCGACGACACGCGCGGCGACAGGTGCGACGACAGGCGCGCCCGCCGGAGCGGCGCCGCTTCGCGCCGGGCCCGGCTTGCTGCTAATCTGCCGCTCTCCATGACCCAGCACACCGATCAGACCGAAGTGGAACCGAGCCCCGAGACGCGCCCCGCGCCCGCGCCGCCCGATCTCGACTATCGCCTGCGCCAGCAGGCGATCCTGTCCGAGTTCGGCGTCGAGGCTCTGCGCGGCACCGATGTCGATCACCTGCTGCAGCGGGCCGCGGAACTGTGCGCGCAGGGCATGGGCGCGGAGTTCTGCAAGGCCCTGGAATATCAGCGCGGCGCCGACACCCTGCTGGTCCGGGCCGGCGTCGGCTGGGGACCCGACGTGATCGGGAAGGCCCGGATCGGGGCGGACCTCGCCTCCCCCGCGGGCTTCGCCCTCAAGACCGGCCGGCCGGTGATCTCCAACCACCTCGCCGACGAGACCCGGTTCCGCACGCCGCAGCTCATGGCCGAGCACGGCATTCGCCGGGCGATCAACGTGCTGATCGAGAACCGGGACGGCGCCTTCGGGGTGCTGGAGGTGGACGACACCCGCGAGGGCATGTTCGCGGAGGCCGACATCGCCTTCATGCAGGGCTTCGCCAACCTGCTCGGGGGCGCCATCGAGCGCCAGCGGACCGAGAGCCTGCTGCGGGCCGCCCTCGCCCGGCAGGACCTGCTCGCCCGCGAGATGAGCCACCGGGTCAAGAACAGCCTCGCCATCGTGGCGAGCCTCCTCGCCCTGCAGGCCCGGGCCGCCGAGGACCCGGCCGTGCAGACGGCCCTGGCGGACGCGCGCAGCCGCGTCGAGGCGATCGCGGGCGTCCACGACCAGCTCTGGCGGCAGGGTGACAAGGCGGAGGGGGAGGGGGAGGGAGTGCCGGGCGAGCTCGACCTCGCGCCCTTCCTCGAGAAGCTCGTGGCCAACCTCGCCAGCGGCGTGCCGGGCCAGCGGCTCGCCTGCGCGGCCTACCCGCAGCGGATCTCGGCCGATCGGGCGATCCCCATCGGCCTGCTGGTCAACGAACTCGTCACCAACGCGCTCAAATACGCCTACCCCCCCGAGACGCACCCGGCAGGCGGCGAGATTCGGGTCCGCGCCGAGCGCCGGCCCGAGGGGCTCGTGGTCGAGGTGGCCGACGACGGGATCGGCCTGCCGGCGGGATTCGAGATCGGGCGTAACTCGAGGAGCCTCGGGATGCGGGTGGTCGGCAGCCTCACGCGCCAGCTCGGCGGCAGCCTGACGATTCCGGCCCGGGAGAAGGGCACCTGCTTCCGCCTGGAGGTGCCCCTGGAGATGCCCCCGGCCGGCTGAGCGCGGCGTGCTCCCCGACCGGGCGGGGACTGGACAGAGGCCCTGCCCCGCCGCGATCTGGGCGCGACGGGTTCGGCGAGACAGAGCGGATGCAGTGACCGGAGACAGGACGACGGCGGCGCTCCTCGCCGAACGGCTCCACGCCTTTCGGAGCCTCGGCGACAATTGCGAGTTCGGGTTCGTGCAGCGCTACGGCGGGGTCGAGCCCTCCGGCCTGCTGCGCTTCTCCTACACGCCCATGGAGGACCTGATCCGCGGCCTGCGCTGCGGCTTCGCGGATTTCGGCGTGCCGGGCGACCTGCGGCTCTCCGTGAGTTCCGGCGGCACCTATTACTGCCACAGCGTCGCCTACAACATCTGGGCGAACACCGGGCACCCGGCCGGCTCGATCGAGCCGGAGGTGCTGCTGGAGCGGGAATACGGCCGGCTGGCCCATCTCAAGCGCAAGCTGCTCGACGAACTCGCGGACGGCTCGAAGATCCTGGTGCGCAAGGTCGGCCGCGACGAGACCGAGGCCGACTTCGCCCGCCTGGTCGAGGCGGTCCGGGCGCACGGGCCCTCGACGCTGCTGCGCGTGACCGAGGCCGGACCGGACTGGGTTCCCGAACCGGCCCGGCGCGTCGCCGACCGGCTGATCGCGGGACAGGTCCGCCGGTTCGCGCCGGTGGAGCAGGCCTGGGAGGTCGATCTCGAACCCTGGATGCACCTCGTGGACAGCGCCTACGCGCTGGAGCGCGGCGCGGCGCCGACCCGCCTCGACGCCGCCGCCTTCCCGGAGGCGCTGGCGCTGCCGGGACGCCTGCGCCGGCATGTCGGCCGGCACCGGGCGACGGCCTTGAGCGCCTACACGCGGGCGGTGGATCCGGCCGGCTTCCGCGCCGACACGGTCCACGTGTTCTCGAGCTGGGTGTGGATCCCGGAGGACTTCGCCGGGGACCGGGTCTTCGCGGCGGCCGGCTACGCGCGGCTCGGCTGGCGGGACGCCGACCTGTCGCGGCGCCGGTGCTGGCAGCGCGTCTGGGCGGCGGGACGGCTGCGCCCCGACGCGGCGCGGGAGCCCGTCGGGCTCGGCATGATCGGCACGCGGCGGGACGGGTTCTGGTCCGCCGGGGCCCGCTTCGCCGAGGGGCCGATCCCCGGCGATGAGCCGGCGCCGGAGCTGCGGATGCCGCCGGCCCGGTTCCCGGGCCGGGATCTCCTCGGCCGGCTGCTGCCGCGGGTCCTGTAGACCCCGGACCGGCACCCGACCGGGAACCGATCCGGCACGGCGGTCTTGCCTACCGGGCCGCACGGGACAGCGCCCGTCGCGAGGGAGCCCATGCCCGGTTCCGTGCCCGACCGCCGCTCTCTGCTCCTCACCCTGGCCGCGGGGTCGGCGCTCCTGTCGACGCGGGGCGCCGACGCCGTCGGGGCGCCGGAGCGGATCCCGCTCTGGCCGGGGCAGCCGCCGGGCGGCGGCGGTCCGCAGGGTCCGCCGGTCCGCGACGACAGCGGCGCCGTGAAGAACGTCGCCGTGCCGGTCTTGGAGGTGTACGCCCCGGAGACGCCGACCGGCGTGGCGGTCCTCGTCGCCGGCGGCGGCGGCTACGCGCGGATCGGGATAGTCAAGGAGGCGCTCCCCGCCGCGCTCTGGCTCGCCGCGCAGGGCATCACGGCCTTCGTGCTCACCTACCGCCTGCCGGGCGAGGGCTGGGCGGCGGGCCCCCTGGCGCCGCTCCAGGACGGGCAGCGGGCCCTGCGCCTGATCCGCGCCGCTTCCGGGCGCTTCCGGATCGACCCGGCCCGCGTCGGCGTGCTCGGCTTCTCCGCCGGCGGCCACCTCGGCGGCCTGATCGCCGCGCGCTCCGCGTTCCGGGCCTACGAACCCGTGGACGCGGCCGACGACCTGTCGGCGCGGCCCGATTTCGCGACGCTGATCTACCCCGTGGTGAGCCTGGAGCCGCCCCACGACCGCACGACCACCCGGCGCTCCCTGGTCGGCGAGGCCCCGAGCCCGGAGGCGAGCCGGGACTGGTCGCTCCAGACCCATATCCGGTCCGGCTGCCCGACGCTGTTCCTCGTGCAGGCGGACGACGACCCGGTCATCAGCCCGGAGCACAGCCGCATCTTGGACGCGGCCTGCCGCGCGGCGGGCGTGCCGGTCGAGTACCACCGCTTCGCGGTCGGCGGCCACGGTTTCGGGATCGGCCGGTCGGAGGCGCCGGTCGCCCTCTGGCCGAGGCTCTGCCGGCTCTGGCTGACCAGCGTGTCGGTGATGCGCTGACGCGGCGCGCACCGCCTGCCTGCGGCGACCCTGTCGGGTCGCTCATCCGGCCCGGGAGCCGTCAGGCAGGGCAGGGGGCCGGTGAGCCCCGGGCCGGCGCGCAGGGGGCCCTCGCCCGCGCGGACGGGACCCGCGCGGGCGCGCCGGAGATCGCCGCCGCCGGGGTCGCGGGCGGTCACGCCCGGAGAGCCGGACCGCCGCTCCAGCCGCCGCCGCGAGCGACGCCGGGCGAGCCGGGTCAGCGCCGCGGCGATCGGCCGGACGTCGTCCCGGTCCACCCGTCGCGGGGAGGGGCCTCCACCCCCCTGACCCGACCGCCCTGCCCGGGAGCGCCGGTGTCGGCGCCCGTCAGCCGCTTCGTCATCGCGCCCGTTGCGACCGCGCCTCGCCGCGCGCGACGACGGGCGCGCGGCGGCCCGGGTCGGAGCCGAGCGTGTCCGGCGGCGGCGCGCGGCCTCCCATCCCCGTGGCCTCGACCTCCCGCCCGATCAGCGGCCTTCATCCAGCCGCATCCAGTCGCATCCAGCCCCGTGCCGCCGTCGGGAGGCCTTCGGGCGGCGACGCCGGGACACGGGACGATCCGATCCCACGAACCTCTCCCCGTTGTTCGCATAAGATATATTATGGAATGCAAAGGGCGTCCCAGGTCGGGTGAGGGGCGGTCGCTCCGCCGGCCGGCGCGCCCAGATGGGATCCCGCCTCGCGCCGCCTCCGATCCGGGCGGTGCGGCCCCGGCGTCGGGTCCCGTCCGGCCGGGCGGCTTCCGGATCGGGCGAGGGCGGTCCGAGCCCCCTCCCCGCGGCGCGGCGTGCCGCCCGCGCGCCCTCACGCGGCGCGCCCGGCCGTGCGGCGGACGTCGCCGAGGATCCGGCCGTCCCGCGTCCGGCAGTCGATATGCTCCGACAGACGGCCGGTCCGGATCCGGATCGATGCCGGCCGGGCCAGGAGCGCGGCGCGCTCCAAGAATTCCGCGGCGCTCATCGGCGCGTCCCGGCCGCCGCCGAGGCCGCGCCACCAGGACACCGCCTTCTCCCGCTCGTAGCCGCTGCGCTCGGGCCGCAGGCGGACGCGCCACGCCGCCTCGGCGGGGCCGTCCCGCCAGCCGAGGACGAGGTCGAGCCCGTCGGGCGCGGCCTCCAGCTTCAGGGCCGTGACTGGATGCCACGCGGCCTCCTGCCAGCCGGCCTCCGCCGCCGGGGCAGGGCCCGCCGGCTCGAGACCGGGCAGCCCGGGATCCGCCGAGAGGATCGCCAGCTCGTCGTCGGCGGCGGCCTCGTGCGGCGCCTCGGCGTCCGGGTCCGCCTCCGGCTCGGTCCAGCACGCCTCGCAGGTGGAGGCGTTCAGCGCGATCAGGGCGCCGCAACCGGGGCAGGGCTTGGCGCGCGAGGCCCCTGCCCCGCCCAATCCCTGTGTGGCGCTCCGGACCGTCACGGCGTCGACGGGCCCGTGCATCCGCACCAGACCGGCATAGTCCAGGATCAGCGCGTCGGCCTTGCCGGGCGCGCAGCGCAGCGCCCGGCCGACCTGCTGCACGTAGAGGCCGGTGCTGCGGGTCGGGCGCAGCAGCGCCACCAGATCGACCTCGGGCACGTTGAAGCCGGTCCCGAGCACGCCCACCGAGGTCAGGCAGCGGATCTGCCCGGCCCGGAACGCCGCGACGATGCGGTCGCGCTCCCGGCGGGGCGTCTCGCCCGAGACGCTCTCGCAGGAATACCCTTCCGCCCGCACCGCGTCGCGCACGGCCTCCGCGTGGGCGAGGCCGGCGCAGAAGGCGAGCCAGGCCCGGCGGGCGCGCCCGTACTCCGCGAGCTCCGCGACCGCCGCGCGGGTGATCCAGTCGCGGTTGACCGCCGCCTCCAGCTCGCCCGGGATGTAGTCGCCCCCGCGCCGGCCGACGCCCGAGACGTCGAGCTGGGTGAGCGTCGCCTTGGAGACGAGGGGCGCCAGGAAGCCGCGCCGGATCAGCGTGAACGTGTCGGCCTCGTAGGCGATGCCGGAGAAGAGCCGGTGCTCGCCTTCGTCGAGGCGGCCCGAATCGAGCCGGTAGGGCGTGGCGGTGAAGCCCGCCACCCGCAGCCCGGGGGTCCGCGCGCGCAGGCCCGCCAGGAAGCGGCCGTAGCGGGTGTCGGCGGCGCGGGGGATCAGGTGGGCCTCGTCGACGATCACGAGGTCGCGCGGACCGATCGCGTCGAGCCGGTCGGCCACCGACTGGATGCCGCAGACCAGCACCTGCGCCCCGGCCTCCCGCCGCCGGAGCCCGGCCGAGAAGATGCCGGCCGGCGCCCCCGGCCAGGACCGGGTCAGCTCGGAGAAATTCTGGGCGACCAGCTCGCGGCTGTGGGTGACGATCGCCACCCGGGCGAGGGGGTTCTCGTCCAGGGTCTCCCGGGCGAGGGCCGCGATCACGAGCGCCTTGCCGGCCCCGGTGGGCAGGACGATCAGGTGGCCGGGCGCCGCGTCGTCCGCCCCTCCCCGCGCCCAGGCGGCCGAGAGCGCGTCGAGGCTGGCGCGCTGGTAGTCCCGCAGGCGCAGCATGGCGGCGGTCTAGCCGGCCGCGCCGGCCCTGTCCGTGGCGGCGCGGTCACGGCGCAGCAGGTAGATGTCCATGATCCAGCCGTGCCGGGCCCGGGCCTCGGCGCGGACCCGGCGGATCTCGGCGCCCGCGTCGCCCAGCCGGCCGGAGATCAGGATCTCGTCCGGGCTGCCGAGATAGGCGCCCCAGTGGATCGTCAGGTCCGGGTCGAGATGCGCGAAGGACGGGTCGCCGTCGAGCATCACCACGACGCTCTCCGCCTCCGCCGGCCACCCCGCGGCGAGGCGGCGGCCGGTGGTGATCAGCACCGACCCGCCGATGCCGTTCAGCGGCACGCCGTGGCGGGCGGCCAGGACCTGCACGCTGGACAGACCGGGCACGACGCGGCGCCGGAACGGCACGCGTCCGCGGGCCAGGATGTGGTCGAGGATGCGCAGGACGCTGTCGTAGAGGGCCGGGTCCCCCCAGGCCAGGATCGCCCCCACCTCCCCGGGCCCGAGATGGGCCGCGAAGGCCGCCTCCAGCCGCTCGGCCCGGGCCGCGTGCCAGGCCTCGACGGTGCGCCCGTAATCGGCCGGGCGGCGCTCCCGGGGCGGGTCCTCGACGGTGACGACCCGGTGGGGTTTTCGGATATGGGCCGCGCAGATCCGGCGGCGGATCTCGACGAGGTCGGCGGTCTCGGCGCGCTTGTCGAGGACGAACACCGCGTCGACGTCGGCGAGCGCCCGCACCGCCTGGAGGGTCAGGTGCTCGGGATCGCCCGTGCCGATGCCGATGACCCGGATCTGCCTGTCCTGCATGCCGTCCTCCGCCGGGGCGGGGAGGGCCGGCGCCGGCCTCCCCTACAAGCGCGCGTCGGCTTTGGCGAGGATCGCCCGGGCGATGGTCAGGTCCTGCAGGGCGATGCCGGAGGAATCGAACACGGTGATCTGGTCCCGGTCCGTCCGGCCCCCCTCCCCGCGCCGCAGCACGTCGCCCAGCGCCGTGAGGCCGCCTTGAGCCTGCGCGGAGGCGTGCTGGAACTCGCCGATGGTGCGCGACTGCTCCGGCAGGTCGCAGAACAGGGCCGCCCGCTCCAGCAGGGCGGGGGGCAGCTCCTGCTTGCCCTTCGCGTCCGCCCCCATGGCGGCGACATGCGTGCCGGGGCGGACCCAGTCGGCCTCGAACAGCGGCGCGCGGGCGGGCGTCGCCGTGACGATCACGTCGGCAGCCGCGCAGGCCTCCTGGGCAGAGGCCGCCCGCACGTCGAGCCCGGAGGCCCCCTGCCCCGCCAGGCGCTCACTGAGCCCCGCGACCTTGGCGGCGTCCCGGGCGACCACCAGCACCGTCCGGATCGGGAGGATCCGGGCGAGCGCCGCGCACTCGAACTCGGCCTGGTTGCCGGCCCCGAACACCGCCAGCACCGCGGAATCCGGCCTGGCCAGCACGCTCGCCGCCACGGCATCGGCAGCGGCGGTCCGGTAGGCGTTGACGCGGCCCGCCTCGATCACCGTGTCGACCCGGCCGACAGCCTGGTCGAACAGCAGGATCACCGAATTGTGCCGCGGCAGGCCCCGGTCCGGGTTGCCGGGCCAGAACGAGCCGACCTTCAGGCCGGCATAGTCGACCGTCGAGCCCGACTTGATCGAGAACCGGTTGGCCGGCTCCGAGCCGTGGCCGAGCACCGCCGGGAACAGGGTGGTACCCGGCGCCACCGCGGCGATCAGCGCCTCGCGGGCGGCGTCGAACGCCATGGCGTGATCGACCAACGAGGCCGATTCCTCCTCCGAGATGAAGCGCATGGGTTCACGGACCTCCAGAATCATGGTTTCGAAAGGTCCGAGACCTTTCGCGGGTGCAGGGCAGAGCCCTGCCCTCGGGCGGAGCCCGATGTCGGGGCGCCGCCCCGACACCCCGCCGAGGGGCCTCGGCCCTTCGGAATCCCCTACAGGGTCATGCCGCGTGCGGTGACCGGCCAGATCGCCTCGACGCGGCCGTTCCGCACGCCGACATACCAGTCGTAGACGTTGACCGTCGGGTCGCAATGGCCGGGGATCAGCTTCAGGCGCTCGTTGAGCGTCAGCACGTTGCCGGGATCGCTGATCACCCCGTGCTCGTCCGAGCACTTGATGTACTCCACGTCGTCCCGGCCGAACACCACCGGCAGGCCGCTGTCGATGCTCTGCGCCTTGAGGCCGGCATCGCAGATGGCGACGTCCGCCTTCGCCTTGCTCATGATCGCCGTGTAGATGAACAGGCTGTTCTCGAACTCCGCGATCGGCTGGCCCTCGGCGTCCTTCACCCGCTGGTAATCCGCGTCCATGAAGACGTAGGAGCCGCATTGCAGCTCGTTGTAGACGCCGCTGCCGCCCTCCATGGCGAAGCTGCCGGTGCCGGCCCCCGCCACGATGGCGCAGTCGAGGCCCACTCCCTTCAGCAGGTCGACGGTGCGCTTCGTCTCATCGATCGCCGTCTGGATCAGGGCCTTGCGCTCGCCGTAGTCGCGCACGTGCTGGGCCTTGCCCTGGTAGGCCTGCAGGCCCGCGAAGCTCAGGCCCGGCGCCGCCGCGATCTTCTGCGCGATCGCCACGGCGGGCTCGCCCGGCGCGACGCCGCAGCGGCCGGCGCCGACGTCGATCTCCACGAGGCATTCGAGGGTGACGCCGTACTTGACCGCCGCCGCCGAGAGGTCGTCGACATTGCCGAGGTCGTCGACGCAGACCAGCACCCGCGCCCGGGTGGCGAGCGCGGCGAGGCGCTCGATCTTCTTCGGCGCGACCACCTGGTTGGAGACCAGCACGTCGCGGATGCCGGCGCTCACCAGCGCCTCGGCCTCGCTGACCTTCTGGCAGCAGACGCCGCAGGCCCCGCCCCGCTCGATCTGCAGGACCGTGATGTCGGACGACTTGTGGGTCTTGGCGTGCGCCCGGTGGCGCAGGCCGTGCGCCTTCATGAAGCGGCCGAGCTTGTCGACGTTGCGCTCGAGGGCGTCGAGGTCGACCAGCAGGCAGGGGGTGTCCACCTCCTCGACCGGCATCCCGACGGTGGCGGGGATGTTGTTGCGCATGGTGTGTCCTCCTGATCGCGTGCGGATCTCGTGGCGGGGCCCGGTTACGGGGCGAGGCCCAGAAGCTCGGCGATGCGCGGCGTCGCCTTGATGCCGGTGCCGGTGAGCACCACCACGGTGGTGTCCTCGGGCCGGATCGCGCCGCGCGCGGTGAGATCGGTGAGCGCCGCCGCCGCCATGGCGCAGGTCGGCTCGACGTAGAGGCCCGAGCGGGCGAGCTCCATCAGGGCCGCCTCGATGGCTTCCTCGGAGACCGCCACGGTGCCGCCGCCGGAGCGGCGGAGCGCCGCCAGCACCGCCCGGCCGCGGACCGGCTGGGCGATCGAGGCGCCCTCGGCCAGCGTCGGGCGCGGGGTGACCGGCACGAAATCCGCCGCGCCGGCCTCGAAGCCCGCGTGCAGGGGCGCGCAGTGGGCCGGCTGGACCGCGTGGAGCCGCGGCAGACGGGCGATCGCGCCCCGGCGCAGCAGCTCCGAGAAGCCGATGTCGCAGCCGAGGATGTTGCTGCCCGCGCCGCAGGGGATGATGACATGGTCGGGCGCGGCGAAACCCAGATCCTCCCACAGCTCGTAGGCCAGCGTCTTGGTGCCCTGGAGGAAGTGGGCCTGCCAGTTGTGGCTGGCGTAGAAGATCGAGTCCGCCTGGGCGACGGCCGCGTCGGCGGTGTCCTGGCGGGTGCCGGGGATCAGCTCGACCTCCGCGCCGACGGCGCGCATCTGCACGGTCTTGGCCGGCGAGGTCGAGGCCGGGACCAGGATCTTGGCCCGCATCCCGGCCGCCGCCGCGTAGGTCGCCACCGCGGCCCCGCCATTGCCGGAGGAATCCTCCAGCACCGCGTCGATCCCCTGCTGGCGCAGGATCGACAGCATCACGGAGGCGCCCCGGTCCTTGAAGCTGCCCGAGGGCGCGAACCATTCGAGCTTGAAATGCGCGTGCCCGCCCCGCCAGGGCCGGCGCACCAGCGGCGTGCAGCCCTCCCCGAGCGTGACCGGGTCGGCCACCGCCACCGGCAGGGCGGCGGCGTAGCGCCAGAGGGAGCGCTGGCCCGTGTCGATCTCGCCGCGCCCGATCCCCGGCAGGTCGGTGATCATCAGCGGACCGCCCGTCTCCGAGCGCCAGCGCGGCGTCTCGATCGGGTAGGTCGCCCCGGTGGCGGGGTCGAGATAGGCGGCGGACGGAGGCATCGCGGCTCGGTTTCCGGGGTGGTTCGGAAAAGAGAATACAAAATAATCTGCGACGGCGCGCCCCCCAGTTCGGGGATGGGACAGCGCGCCGTGCTGCGCGTCGGGGCTCCGCCCCGACAACCCGCCGAAGGGCCTCGGGCCCCCTAAAAACCCGGGTCAGGCCGCGAGCGGCAGAACCGTCGGCTCCGGGGCGTGCTCGGCGGCGATCGCCCCGGCGACGAGCTCGGCGGTGGCGCCCGAGAGGGTCCAGCCGAGATGGCCGTGCCCGGTGTTGTAGAACACGCCCGGCCGGCGGCCCCGGCCGACCTTGGGCAGCATGTTCGGCAGCATCGGCCGCAGGCCGCTCCAGGCCACCACCCGGTCGGTGTCGACCAGGGGGAACTGCTCCCGGGTCCAGTCGACCAGGGGCTGGATCCGGTCGTGGCGGATGTCGCGGTTGAAGCCGTTGAACTCCGCCGTGCCGGCGACCCGCAGGCGCTCGTCGCCGAGCCGGCTCGTGACGATCTTGGCCGCCTCGTCGAGGATGCTCACCTCGGGCGCCGCCTTCTGGGCCTCCGGCGTCAGCAGGTTCACGGTGATCGAGTAGCCCTTCACCGGGTAGACGTTGACCCGGTCGCCGAGCATCGCCGCGAAGTGCCGGCTGGCGCAGCCCGCGCAGATCACCACCGCGTCGGCCCGCAGGACCCGCGCGTCGCCGGCCGGCTGGCCCGCGTCACGCCAGCGAACCGCGTAGCCCCCCTCCCCCGGCGCGATCGTCTCGACGCTGGCGTCCTGGACGAAGCGGACGCCCCTGCGCGCGCAGGCGGCCGCGAGGCCGCGGGTGAATTTGTGAATGTCGCCGGTGGCGTCGGAGGGCGTGAAGAAGCCGCCGTGATAGCGCCCGGCCAGCGTCGGCTCGATGGCGCGGATCTCCTCCGGGGTCACGGCGTAGCGCTCGAGGCCCCCCTCCCGCAGCAGGGCGTTGACGGCGGTGGCCTTCTCGAAGCTCGCCCGGTCCCGGTAGAAGTGCAGGATGCCGCGGGTCTTCAGGTCGAAGTCGATCCCCTCGGCCTCGGCCATGGCGAACAGCGCCTCCCGGGCCTTCAGGGCCAGCCGCACCGTCTCCACGGTGTTCTCCCGGTAATGGGCGATCTCGCGGACGAATTCGGCCATCCAGGACAGCTTGTGCCAGGAGAGCTTGGGATTCATCAGCAGCGGCGCGTCGCGCCGCGTCATCCAGCGCAGGCCCTGCATCACCGTGGAGAGCTTGTTCCAGACCTCGGCGTTGCAGGCCGAGAGCTGGCCGCCATTGGCGAAGGAGGTCTCCATGGCGGCGTAGCGCTGCCGGTCGAGGACGGTGACGCGGTAGCCGCGCTGGGCGAGCGCGTAGGCGGTCGTCACGCCGGTGATGCCGGCGCCGATCACGGCGATGTGGGTCATGGGCTTGGACTCCGGGACTGGACGCGTGGAGGCCGCCCGCGAGCGGTCGGCCGGTTGCGCGCCCCATCTGTCCCGGTGCCTGAGAGCTTGATCCGCGACCGGCCCTGGCGAGGCTTTTCGCGGACGTCCCCTTCGGCGGGTGCCCACGGGCTCGCCCGCTGCACCGCTCTCCAGATCGCCCTGACGACACGGTTCCGGTGCCTGAGAGTTTCCGGGGCGGTTGCTCCGTCGGCGCCGGGTCCCCTCTGCTGGGAAGATCCCGGTCTCTCCCGCATCGTCACGATGGGCCGGTCCCGGATACGCCGATCGGCCGCGGGGGAGAAGCCCGCCCGCCCCGCCGGCGGCCGATTCCGCCGACAGCCGGTGCGCGTTGTCACCGCCGGGTCGCCGCCGGGTCACCCCGGAGTCACCGCGGAGTCACCGCGGGAGCGATCCCGGCCGCCGGCGGTTGATCCGGCGGTTGGACGGGGAATTCCGGAGGACGGCCGATGCTGACCAGGACCGCGATCTACGAGGGCACGGTGCGCGACGGCCGGGAGGAGGAGTTCTTCCGCCGGATCCGGGACGAGCTCGAGCCGTTCTGGCGGCGGTTCCCGGGCGTCACCGCCGTGCGGGTCCAGCGCCTCGTCTCCAAGGACGACGACGCGCGGCCGATCGCCATGATCCTGGAGATGGACTTCCCCGATCAGGCGGCCCTGGACGCCTGCCTCGCCTCGCCGATCCGACCGGAATCGCACGCCGCCACCGAGGCGGTGATGCAGATGTTCGACGGCCGCTTCTACCATCTGGTCAGCGCCGGCCGGACCTTGTCGCTGGCGGATTAGGATCCGGCCGCGGGACGGCAATCACCGCCTATATTCATCGCCGTATTTACCGCAAATAAACCTAGATCGACAGATACGTATCCTCTAAAGGTGGAATTATTCGCCGACACACCAGTCGAACCAACACTCTTAAGGGTCTCGGTGCAGGGTGTGCACGAGCGACACCCTTCTTGTTCCGGCGGACGGCGCGATGGCGAAGTGGATTCCTGGCGCGGCCGTCTTCGGTCTCCTGTGCCTGATGATCATCCCGGCCCCCGGGATCTGGGGCGTCCTGATCGGGGCCGCCTGCGTGCTCGCCATCGTCGGCAGCCTGTGCATGCTCGCCCTCGATCGGGTGGCGAGCGCCATCCTCGTCTGGCGCGCGCGGATGCGGGCGCGACGCCCGAGCCCGAGCCGGAGCCGGGTGGTCCATGCCGGCGCCCGGATGACCCGGAAGGTCTGAGCCTCCGGCGGGGCGCCGGGGACTGGATTCCCCGCGGCATCGGTGCAAGGTCCCGACGCCGCGATCACGGCGCCTGAGACCAACCGGGACGGTCCGATGAAGCTCCTCTACTCCCCCGCCTCCCCCTATGCCCGCAAGGTGCTGGTCCTCGCCCACGAGACGGGACTGATCGACCGGATCGCCGTCACCGTCGCGGGGGCCTCGCCGACGGGCCCCTCCGCGGAGGTCGCCGCCCACAACCCGCTGGGCAAGATCCCCGCCCTTGTGCTGGAGGACGGTACCGCCCTCTACGACAGCCGGGTGATCTGCGAGTACCTCGACGGCCTCTCGTCCGGGCCGCACCTGTTCCCCGAGGGGGCCGCCCGCTGGGACGCGCTGACCCGGCAGGCGCTCGCCGACGGCCTGCTCGATGCGGCGCTGCTCACCCGCTACGAGCGGGTGCTGCGCCCCGAATCCCAGCGCTGGGACGCCTGGGAGGCCGGTCAGGTCGGCAAGATCCGCGCGGCGCTGGACCGCTTCGAGAGCCTGGTCGGCGGGATGCCGGCGCTGGATATCGGCACGGTCGCGCTGGGCTGCGCGCTCGGCTACCTGGATCTGCGCTTCCCCGATCTCGCGTGGCGGGAGGGCCGCCCGGCGGTCGCCGCCTGGTACGCGGAGTTCGAGCGCCGCCCGTCCATGGAAGCCACCGTGCCGAAGGGCTGAGGGCCCCGCCGCGCCGGGCCTCGCTACGGCCGGGCCCGGCCGGCGATCGCGTAGGGATGGGTCGATCCGAGCGGGTCGGCGAGGAAGTCCTGGACCGTCCCGGCGCCCGTGCCGAAGGTGATGAGCAGGAAGCCGCCCGCCAGCGCGAAGTTCTTCAGGAAGTCCCAGAACAGCTCGCGGCCCTTGCCCCCGGCCCAGAAATCCCCCGGCACCCAGAACTGCTTCCACAGCAGCGCCGTCACCCCGCAATAGCCGGCGAGCACGAAGGCGGCGGCCCGGTCGGCGGTCCCGGTCAGGATGCAGAGCGACATCCCGATCTCGACGCAGAGCCCAATCACGATCAGCGCCACCGCGGGCGCGGTGGCGTGCACGGCCTGCCGCGCCTGCCCGACCGCACCCCTGAAGTTCAGGATCTTGTCGAGGGCGCTGAACGGCAGGAACAGCAGCACGAGGAGCAGGCGGACGCCGAACGCGATCGCGACGCTGAGGCTGGCCATGCGCTGAACGGTCTCCCTCAACCCGGCCCGGTGCGCCGATCCGAGGCACCGGTCCAAGGCGCTGATCCAAGGCGCTGATCCAAGCCGCGAGCGGCCCAAAGGTTTCCTGGGCCACGCGCCGGTGCCGCCCGGCCAGGATGGGCGGCACCGCCCGGAATGGCGCGCTTCCTCGATCGAGGGTGGCATGGCGGCAACAATGGTTCAATCCGCTTCGCGCAGATGGTGGAGTTCCGGATCCTTCTGAAAATTACGACCCATCCTTCAATCGATGATAGATATCGGCCTAGACACCGTATCGGCAATTTCGTGATCATTATTCGAAATCATCTCAGATCATTCGCCCAAATCTTGACAGGCACGCTCACTTCACGGCTCGATTTCTCGACGTTTCCCCCGGTCGACGCGCGGCGATGATTGCCGAGGCGCCGGCCCGGGGGAACCACGCGCCGATCAGTGTCCGTGAGAGTGTCGAATCTTGACCATGCGCATCGCGATCATCACGCCGTCGCGGCTCAAGCCCTCGACCCTGGTCGGAAAGGCCGGTCAGTACTTCCTGGAACACGCGATCGAGAGCGCCAACGCCCAGGAGCT
>Ga0049070_1000456_pt1 | contig 34317 bp, 30 predicted proteins | sample FECB22metaG_FD_56243 | JGI IMG/M metagenome (GOLD analysis project Ga0049070, IMG submission 56243) | Cyanobacterial communities from the Joint Genome Institute, California, USA - FECB-22 | ecosystem: Environmental > Aquatic > Thermal springs > Hot (42-90C) > Microbial mats | place: USA: California
GGGAGTGACGTCGATGATCTCGTAGCGGGCGAGCAGGCCTCCGTCGGCCGTGGCGACCTCGGATCCGGCCTGGATCGCGCTCGCCGTCGGACCCGCCGCGGGCAGGTACGTGCAACCGCCGGCAGATCCAGCCGCCAGGGCGGCCATCAGGGCGGTGCACGCCGTCTTACGCAGCATCACAAAGATTTCTCCTCGCCGAGCCCGCGCCATCGCTGGCCCGGGCCGGGACACCCAGTTTGACCGCCAAACGCTGCGATCGCTTTAACGGCCGCGCCGGAGCGGCGGCCGTCGCGTGGCCGGTCGCGCTATCCGCGGGCAATGCGTCACCAGCGTGGCACGGCCACGCTTATGCCGCGCAAGCTTAACCTTATCATGTCCCCGCGGCGATGTCCGCGGGCGCGGTCGCGAGACTCGCACGCAGCGCCCGCCCGAGCTCGTCGGCGGCGATGTCGGCGCGCTGCGGGGCCTCGTGCGGGCGGCCGAAGCGGAACAGGGCGTACTCGGTGGTCCGCCCGCCGAAACCGGGTTTGCAACTCGGCAGCGACGGTGCGTGGTCGCCGAACACGCAGAGCGTGATGGTCTGGCCCCGCTCGCGGGCGATGGCGTCCAGGCCGGCGACGAGATCCTCGACCATCTGCCCGGTATGGGCGACGTGATGGAGATACTGCGCCTGCGGGTCGTCGATCCCCGGCAGCCGCCCCGGCTTCCAGGGACCGTGGTTCTCCATGGTCACGCAGAACAGGAACAGGGGCGCGCGGCGGGCCCGCACTTCCGCGAGGAGGCGCGCGCCGAGGGCGACGTCCCCGACATAGGGCCCGACGCGCTGCGCCTCCGCGAAGGCCTCCCCCATCACGAGATCGGCGAAGCCGAAGGCCTCCATCACGCGCGCCCGCCGGAAGAAGTCGCGGTGGAACGGGTGCAGGAACAGGGTCCCGTAGCCCCGTCCCCCGGCCAGCCGGGCGAGGCTCGTCGGCTCGTCGCCGCTGCGGGACGTGTAGGGGTCGAAGCGGCCGAAGCCGAGGCTCTCGGACGGTCGGCCGGTGAGCACCGCGTGCTCGCTGCGCATCGTGTAGGCGCCGTGCGCCGGCACCCGCAGGCGCCCGTACTGCGCGGCCCGGGTGCGGAACAGGTCCATCGCCGGCAGTTTCGGGCCGCCGAGCCGCTCCGGATCGACGAAGGATTCGAGCTGGATCACCACGACGACGTCGTCGCCCGGGCCCTCCGGCAGCGCCGGCGCCGCCGGCACCGGCACGCCGCCGGCCATCGCCCGGGCGGTGTAGCCCAGGAGGCTCGCCGGGAGGCCGACCCGGGTGACATCCGCCTCCAGATCGGGTTCGGGGAACCAGCGGGCGATCAGCCGGGCGAGCGGCGGGCGCGGGGCCGCCCGGACCAGCAGCCAGAGCGCGAGCGGGAGGCCGAGCAGGCACAGCACCCGCGGCAGGGTCGCGACGGGCAGCACGCTCGGCTCGATCCAGTACCACAGCGCGGTGACCGCCAGGGTGAGCAGGACCGGCACGGAGATGCGCGGGTCCCACAGGGGCGGGATGTAGTAGAGCTGCGGATGCCGCGGCACCTGGGGCAGCAGGGCGAAATCGCTGAACAGCAGCGGCTCGCCGATCACCGAGCGCTTCGCGCGGCTGACGACGATCAGGATCGCCACGGTGATCACGCAGGTCAGCCCGGCGAGCCAGGGCCGCCAGGAGAACTCGAACCAGAACAGCAGGATCAGCAGGTAGCCGAGCAGCCGCAGGCCGAGATCCCGCGGCGCGAGGCTCGCCCGCGCGATCGAGTCGCCCGCGAACACCTCCAGGGCGAGGCACGCGGCGAGCGCGAGACCGGTGGCGATGAGGAACGTCGTCAAGACACGGACACTCGGCGTGGGGCGGGCCTGCTCGCCGCCGGGATCCGGTCCGGCGGGAAACAGCGCGCGGGAGCAAGGCGTTACGGGCCGTTCCTGATCCAGAACGATCGGAATCGGCCCCGGGGACGGGCGGCTGCGGGCGGACTCTAGCAGCGCGCGCTATCGCTTTGGTGTCACATCAGGGTCTCGCGGAACGGGATTCGCGCCGCGCGCGCCGCCCTAGCGCGGCCCGCCGCCGGCCTCGCGGCCGACGCCGCGCCGGCTGCGCAGGGCCCGCACGACGGGATTGAGGAGGCCGTAGCGGGCGCGCATCACCAGATGGGCCGTCCGGCCGAGGGAGAGGGCGTTGCGCGGCGCCGCCGCCCGGGCCGCGCTGAGGCGGTCGAGGAGCTGCTCCGGGGTGCACGGCTTCATCGCCACCGGGTCGAGGTAGCGCGCGTAGAGGATCATGGCGCCGGCCACCAGCTCGTCGAGGCTCAGCCGGCGGCCGCGGTCGGCCCCCGGCGCGAGATCCTCCGACAGGCCCCAGCCGGAGTAGAACGGCCGGCCGTGGGTCGCCACGGTGAGGCCGCGGATCAGGGCCTCGAACCCGGCCAGCGACGTCATGGTCTCGACGTGATGCACCCGGTCGAGGAGGTCGACGATGCTGATGCCGCCCACGATCCGGTCGGCAAGAGTCAGGGCCTCCGCCTCCGGGATGATGCCGGGACGGAACCCGGCCTCCACGTCGGGATGCGGTTTGTAGAGCAGGAACGCGTCCGGGTTGCGCCGCCGCGCCGCTTCCAGCAGCGCCCGGTTCGAGCGGACCAGCGGCGAGCCGTGGCGCACCGAGGCGTCGTCCTCGACCTGGCCGGGCACGAGCACGATCCGCCGGCCCGGCGGCCAGTCGAGCGCGGCGGCGTCGAGGCCGACATTGTACTTGCTGAGCCGACGCGCCACGACCTCCTCGCGCAGGCGCCGCGCCCGGGCGACGAGGTCCGGGGTGAAGTCGGCCTCGGCGAGCAGCCGCTGCAGGCGGCTCTCCCGCCGCGGGTCGTAGTAGATGCCGAGGTCGTCCACCACGATGGAGGCGCCGGGCTGCAGGCTGGCGCCGAGCCCCACGGAGCGCAGGAACCCGTCCTCGACCCGGGCCAGCGGCAGGCCGGCCCGCGCGCAAGCCTCCTCGAGCTGGCCCGGTGCCCGCGTCGCCCAGGCCAGGATGCGGCCGCCGTGGCGCTGTCCCGCGGCGATCGCGGCCTCGGTGGTCATGGTGTGGATCGGCCGGCCGGCGGGCCCGGCGCCGAGGACGTCGAGGGCGGGCCGCTTCCAGCGCGACATCCCGACATAGATCACCCGCCGGTCGTTCTCGGCGAAGCGCGCGGCGAGCCACGCCACCCGCTCGGCGCAGGCCGCGCGGTCGATCGGCGCCCGGCTCCAGGGATCGAGGTAGTGGACGCCGCCCTCCCCGCCCAGGGGCGCGCCGTCGAGGCTGATCCGCAGGGACGCGAAGCCGGTCTCCGGCGAGTCGTAGGGGCTCAGGACCGGCCCGGGCGCGACCACGAGCCGGCGCCGCCCCGTCAGCGCCAGCAGGCGCCCCGCGAGGCTGCCCGCGCCCCAGGCCGCGCCGACGGCGCCGGGGCGTGCCGGACCGAAGGCGAGGCCCGTCGCGGCCTCGATCTCCGCCCGCAGGCGGCGGATCGTGCGGCCGGTCGCGTAGAGCGACGGGGTCGGGTCAGCGGGCATGGTCGGTGCGTCCGGCTCCGGTCGGGTCGAGGTGCGGAAGCTGCCTGTAGCGCATTTTCGTCGGCATGGGATGGTGATGCAACGCGGGGACAACCTGAGCGCGCGTCGCCGTCGCCACGTCCTGGAAAGGATTTGGACATATCGTCGCCGCGATTGCCCGCCTAATCCGGAGGCTGAGCCGCAGGCGCGGGACCGTTGCAGACGGGCCACGCTGGCGCGGAAATGCCATGCCGCGGCGTGGCTTCGGATTGCGGGGCCGCCGGGCACCGTGCCACCTCAAGAGTCTCTCGCCGGTGCGGTTCATCCGGCCCAGGGTCAAGGACAGAAGCGCCGCGGAATGCAACAGCCCGCCCCCGACGCCCTCCGCGACCGCCCCGCGACCTTCCTCTTCCTGCAGGGCATCGCGACGCCGTTCTTCTCCGATCTCGGAAAGGCGCTGCGCGCGCGGGGACACAGCGTCCGGCGCATCAATCTCTGCCCCGGCGACTGGCTGTTCTGGAGCGGCGAGGCCGACAATTACCGCGGCCGCCGCGAGGCCTGGGGCGAGTATCTCGAGGCCTATCTGGACCGCGAGAGCGTGACCGACATCGTGCTGTTCGGCGATTGCCGGCCGTTCCACAAGGCGGCCCGCATGATCGCCGAGTATCGCGGCCTGCGGGTGCACGTGTTCGAGGAGGGCTATATCCGCCCGAACTGGATCACCTGCGAGCTGGGCGGCGTGAACGGCTTCTCGTCGCTTCCCCGGACGGCCGCCGAGATCCGGGCCCTGGCGCGGCGCCTGCCGCAGCCCGGCCGGGCGATGCCCTCCACGGGCGACATGGCCCGCCGCAGCGTCTGGGACGTCGGCTACAACCTCGCCAACGTGCTGTTCCCCTACCTCTTCCCGCATTTCCGCAGCCACCGGCCGACCCATATCGCGGCCGAGTATGCCGGCTGGATCAAGAAGTTCGCGCGCCGCGCCCATACCCGCCGCGAGGCGGCCCGCTGCGACGAGATCTACCGCGCGGTCGGCTGCGACTACTTCCTGCTGCCGCTGCAGCTCGACAGCGACTACCAGATCCGGGTCCACTCGCCGTTCCTCGGCGTCGAGGGCTTCATGGATCGGGTGATCAAGTCCTTCGCGGACGGCTCGTCGGCGCCGACCCGGCTGCTGGTGAAGCTGCACCCGCTCGACAGCGGCCTGATCAACTGGCGCAAGTTCGCCCGCGCCTCGGCCCGGCGCCACGGCGTCAGCGACCGGCTCGACTTCATCGACGGCGGCGACCTCCCGGCCCTGATCAAGGGCGCCCGCGGCGTGGTGATCGTCAACTCCACGGTTGGGATGCTGTCCCTCGAGATGGGCTGCCCGACCCACGCGGTCGGCACCGCGATCTACAACATGGCCGGCCTGACCCATCAGGGCGATCTCGACAGCTTCTGGAAGAATCCGACGCCGCCGGAGATGGACCTGATGGCGGATTTCCGCCGCGTGGTCCTGCACCGCACCCAGGTCAACGGCGGCTTCTTCTCCAAGGAGGCGATCGACCGCGCGGTGGCCGGCTCGGTGCCGCGGATGGAGGCGGCCCTGCCCGACGCGATGCTGGCGGCGGCGCGGGCGGTCAGCGAGGTGGCCGAGCGCGACGGCGAGCTCGCGCCGGTCTACTGACCGGACTCGCCGGACTCCGGGGCCGTCGCCGTTCGGCGGCCTTTGAAGCGCGTTTCACCGCCGGTGAGCCTTTCCCGGCCTTGATCTTTCCCCGCGCGGCGGCGTAACCCGCCCCATGCCCCGTATCCTGATCACCGGCGCGTCGAGCGGCATCGGCGCCGCGCTGGCGCGCCACTACGCGCAATCCGGCACGAGCCTCATCCTGGTCGGCCGCAACGCCGAGCGGCTGGAGATCGTCGCCCGCGACTGCCGCGCCGGCGGCGCGACCGTCGAGACCGCCCGCCTCGACACCCGCGACCGGGCCGCCACCGTGGCGCTGGTGCACCGGTCGGATGCCGAGGCCCCCCTCGACCTCGTCATCGCCAACGCGGCGGTGAACGGCGGCAATCAGGAGGGGCAGGTGGAGGCCGAGGACGTGGCCTTCGAGACCGCCGACATCAACTACACCGGCACGCTCAACGTGATGCTGCCCACCCTGACGCTGATGCTCCAGCGCGGGCGCGGTCAGATCGTGCTGCTGTCGTCGCTCGCGGCCTACGCGCCGCTCCAGGACGCGCCGGCCTACAGCGGCGCCAAGGCGGCCCTGGTCGCCCACGGCCTCGCCCTGCGCCAGAAGGTCGCGCCCCGGGGCGTGAAGGTCAACGTCGTCACCCCGGGCTACGTGAAGACGCCGATGGGCGGCGAGCTCAAGGGCTGGCGGCCGCTGGAGATCAGCGCCGAGGAGGCGGCCGTGCGGATCGCCAAGGGCATCGCGGCCAACCGCGACGTGATCGCCTTCCCGTTCATCCTCACGGCGCTCGCCCGCACCGTGCTGCTCCTGCCCGAGAACGTCCGCAAGGCCGGCCTCTACGCCTTCCGGTTCCAGCGGCGGAAGCGGCGCTGATGGCGCGGCCCCGGATCGCGCTGTTCGTCCTGGAGGCGCTGCCGAACGCCCGCGCGGTGCGCCGGCTCGTCGCCGATCTCCGGGCCGACATCGCGCTGGTGGGGCTCTCGAACGCCGAGCGGCCGTCGAGCGGCGGTCTGACGGGGCAGATCCGGCGGCACCTCGCGCGCTCGGGCACCGGGATCCTGCCCTACCTCGCGGTCAATTTCGGCCTGCCGGACCTGCTGCGGCCCCTGGCGCCCCTGACCCAGGCGGCGTCCGGAAGCGGCGACGCGCCGGAGGCGACGCCGCTCAGGACCCTGTGCCGCCGCCTGGGCATCCCGACCCTGACGGTCGACGACGTCAACGGCCCGGACGTCGCGCGGGCATTGCGGGACGCCGCACCGGACCTGATCCTCACCTACCATTTCGATCAGATCCTAAAGCCCGAGATCATCGGCCTGGCGCGGCTCGGCGGCGTCAACGGGCATCCCGGCCTGCTGCCGCGCCACCGGGGCCCTGTGCCGACGATCCATGCCCTGGCCGACGGGCCCGGACAGTTCGGCATGACCCTGCACCGGCTGGCCGCCACGATCGACACCGGCGCGATCCTCGCCCAGGAGGCCGTACCGCTGCCCGAGGGCACGACCGCGACCCGGGCCTCGGTGGCGCTCCACGCCCACGGGCGCGCGATGCTCGACCGGCTCCTCGACGAGGTCGCCCGGACCGGGGCGCTGCCGGAGGGGCGGACCGCGCCGGTTCTGCCGTACTGTCCGTTCCCCGACCGCGCGCTGCTCTCCGCGCTCCGCCGCCGCGGCCTGCGCCTCACCGATGGCCAGGATCTCCGGGACGCGCTGAGCCTGTCCGCGCGGCCCTCTTAACCCCCGGTTAAGGCTGGTCGGCGAGGACTCGGTCAGATCGTCGCCGCCGACAGGGCCCGCGCATGCCGGACACCAGCGCCCTCCACTCGGCCTCCGCCGCCCTGGCCGCCGGCCGGCAAGTGCAGAGCGGACGGATCCGCGCGATCTCCGAGAACCTCGCCAACGCCGATTCGGTCCCGACCACCCCGGGTGGGGCCCCCTACGCCCGCAAGATCGCGGTGTTCGCCCCCGTGGCGGCGGACAGCCCCCGCGACCCGGTCGGTCGGATCGCCCGCGACACCACCGGCTTCCGCACCCGCTACGACCCGACCAGTCCCGGGGCCGACCCGAGCGGCTATGTCCGCCTGCCGAACGTGAACAGCGCGGTCGAATCGGCCGACCTGCAGCGGGTGGTCCGGAACTACGAGCTGAGCCTGAGCGCCTCGGCCTCGATCAAGACGCTCGCGCAGGCCACCATCAACCTGATCAGCTGAGCCGACCGTGCCGCCGGCCGTAGCCGGCGTAGATCGCGAGGCCGATCGCCAGCCAGACCGCGAGGCGGATCCAGGTGTCGGCCGGCAGCGAGGCCATCAGCGCGAGGCAGGACAGGATCCCGAACCCCGCCGTGAGCGTCACCGCCGGCACGCGGAACGGGCGCGCCCGGTCCGGATCGGTCCGGCGCAGGATCAGCACCGTCGCGCAGACGAGGCAGAACGCCAGGAGCGTGCCGATGCTGACGATCTCGCCCAGGACGTCGATGGGCACGAGCCCCGCCACGGCCGCCGTGAACAGGCCGATCACCAGCTGGCTCGCCACGGGCACCCGCGTCACCGGATGGACCCGGCAGAAGATCCCCGGGAGGAGCCCGTCGCGGGCGATGGCGAAGAAGATCCGGCTCTGCCCGTAGAGGGCGGTCAGCGCCGAGGTGGTCAGGCCGATCAGGGCGCCGGCCTTGATGATCGTCGAGAAGCCCGGCAGGCCGATCACGTCGACCGCCTTGGCCACCGGGTCGGCGACGTCGAGGTCGCGGTAGGGCACGAGGCCGGTGAGGACGGCCGCCACGGCGACGTACAGGATCGTGGTGATCAGCAGGGACCCGATCAGGCCCACCGGCGCGTCGCGCTGCGGTGCCCGGCACTCGCCCGCGGCCGTCGCCACGGTCTCGAAGCCCACGAAGGCGAAGAACACCACCGCGGCGCCGCGGAACACGCCGCTCCAGCCGTAGGCGCCGAAGGTCCCGGCATTCTCCGGCACGAACGGGTGCCAGAGGTCCGGCCGGAGATGGGCCACGCCGACGCCCACGAAGGCCAGGATGATCGCGACCTTGCAGGCGACCAGCAGCCCGTTGACCAGGGAGGCCTCCTCGGTGGCGCGCATCAGCAGGGCGCTGAGCAGCAGCACGATCCCGGCCGCCGGGAGGTTGACGAGGCCGCCGTCGCCGGGCGCCCCGGCCAGGGCCCGCGGCAGATGCAGGCCGAACTCCGCCGCGAGGGACTGCGCGTAGCCCGACCAGCCCACCGCCACGGTCGCCGCCGCCACGGCGAATTCGAGGACGAGGTCCCAGCCGATGATCCAGGCGGGAAACCGCCCGAGGCTCGCGCGGGTGTAGGTGTAGGTGGATCCCGGCTCCGGGATCATGGCGGCCAGCTCGGCGTAGCACAGGCCCACGAGGCCGCAGGCGATGCCGCCGATCACGAAGGAGAGACTGAGCGCCGGGCCCGCGTACTGCGCCGCCGCCGTTCCGGTGAGCACGAAGATGCCGGCGCCGATCGTGGCGCCGAGGCCGATGGCGACGAGGCCCGGCGCGGTGAGGCTCCGGGCGAGGTCGCGCCCTGCCCCCGCACCCGCCCGCTCACCCGTGGTCACCGCGGACTCCGCCATCGCGTCCGTTCCCCTCGCCCGGATCGTCACCCGGCATATTCCATGCCCGGACGGCGGCCTCCGGGAAACCGTCCCGGCCGCTGCCGCACCGCTCGGCGCCCGAAACGGTACCGCCTACCGCCGCACCGCACCGCCCTCGTCGGGCGCTCCCGGATCGACCGCGCCCGGCGGGGGCGGTGCGGCGGCCGCGCCGATCATCCGGGTGTCGGTCCGGAACGCCCGGGCGACGAGGCCGCAGAAGCGGATGAAGGCGCTGCCCTGTGGGGTGATGACGTAGCCGTCACCCGCCCGCGCGACGTTGCCGGAGGCCTGCTGCTCGGTCAGGCGCCGCTCCATCTGCCGGAACTCGCCGAGATAGACCCGCTCGAACACCGCCCGCGCCCGCTCCGGGGTGAAGCGCTCCCCGGGATGGGCGGCCATCTGGCCGAGCAGGAACACGCTGATCGAGCGGTCGACCGTCACCGGCAGGATCACGAAGGCGCTCAGGTTCAGGGACAGCGACAGGACGCAGGCGCCGAGGGCGTCCCGCCGGCGCAGCCCCCAGGACCGGCCGAGCCCGGCCAGGGCCGCCGTGACCGACAGCGTCAGCAGGAAGGCGACCGCGAGCAGGATCAGGCCGCGGTAGAACAGGATCGTCACCCCGGACCAGAGATCCGTCTGGAACAGCAGCACGAAGCAGCCGAAGCCGAGCAGGACGGCGCCGGCCTGCAGCAGCGCCTGGGCGCAGAGCCAGCGCAGGGCCTGCGCGGCGCGCGGGCGGGCGGGTGCCCTAGGACCGGCTTCAGTCATGGAGATCCTCGACCCGCAGGATCCGGACGAGCGGATCGGCGTAGACCGCTTGGCTGCGCCAGACCCAGGAATCCGGGCCGCTCCAGGGCGCGTCCTGCGCGGTGACGACCAGGGCGCCGATCCCGGCCGCCTCGGCGCGCCGCCGCACCTCCGCGCCGTCCAGGCGGTCGCGGAAGATCGGCGCGACGTCGGCGAGCCGCGACGCCACGGCCTCCGGCGGGGCGCCGAACAGCCGGGCCTCCGCGTCGGCCACCCCCGTCGGCTGGAGGCCGTAGAGCCCGAAATCGAACACCCGCCGCGGCACGGGCGATTGCTGCAGCACCAAGTCCCGGGGCAGGTGCGTGCCGGCCCAGGCGTAGGCCGCGCGCAGCGCCCGGTCGATGTCGGGACGGCCGGCGAGGCGGGCGAAGGCGGGCCGGTCGGAGGCCGTATAGGCGCGCATGCCGACGAAGCCGTAGAGGGTCGTCGCGTAACCGAGGGCGAGCAGCGCGGCGAGGAGGCCGGGGAACCGGAGCCGCCGCGCCTCGCTGAGGCGGGTCAGGGCCACCACGGTCCAGACCAGGGTCGCGACCTGCGCGAGCAGGACCACGCGCGCGCCGAGGTCGTTGTTGAGGATCGCCGAGCGCAGGACGCCGCCGAGGAGCAGGCTGGCCGCCGCGCAGAGGGTGAGCAGCCGCCCGGCCTCGCGGCCGTGGGCCTCGCGGCGGGGCACGAGGCGCCAGAACAGCAGCGCACCGGCGGCGCAGACGCCCAGGGCCGCGTAGTAGTTCAGCGGCAGGAGGACCAGGCGGAGCGCGCTCAGGGCCGGCTCGTCGACGAGGCCGTCGAGCGGCCCGAATCGCCGGATCGAGAACCGGATCGGCGCGCCGCCGTCGGTCCGGTTGGCCAGCACGCTGAGGAGGTAGGGGGCGGCCAGCGCGGCGCTGAGCAGGCCGGCAGCCGCCAGCCGGGCCGCGGCGCGCCAGCGGCGCTCCAGGCCGAGCAGCGTCAGCCAGATCCCCGCGGCGCCCGCCGTGCCGAGGCAGACCCAGACGGACAGGCCCGCACAGGCCGCGAAGGCCAGTCCCGCGACGCCGACCGCCGCCGCCTCCGCGCGCCGGTCCGGTCGCGTCCGGTCCGCGACCTCCGCCAGGGCCAGGAGACCGAGCCACCCGGCCAGGGCGCCGGCGACGTGGTGCGGCACCCAGACCAGCGAGGCGGGCCAGTTGAGGACCTGCTCGTTCAGCCATTCCGGGATCGGCAGCCACGTCCCGGAGGTGGCCCGGTCCGCGACGACCAGCAGGATGTCGAGGCTTCCGGCCGGCAGCAGCAGGAGCACCGCGCGGCGCACGAGCCGGGGGGCGGCGTCCGCGACGAGGGCGGTCGCGGCGAGGAGCCGGTCGAGCAGGCCGAGGAGCGCGAGGCCGGTCCAGAAGGCCAGGCCCGCGAAGGCGGTCCGGCCGTCGACCAGCCGGCCGCCCGCCCAGTCGACCAGGGCAGTGAGGGTGTAGAAGCCGTAATAGTAGCCCGCCCGCTCGGGCCGGGCGAAGAACGGGTCCACCGGCGGCAATCCGTGCTCGACGATCGCGCGCGTGAGGGCGGCGTGCTTGACGAGGTCGATGACCGTCACGGGCCGGTAGAGGGCGGTGCCGGTGTCGACGTCGATCAGCGCGTAGGCCACGACGCCGAGCCAGAGCAGCGCGAGGGCCAGCGCCGCCCGGTCGCGGGAATCCCGCAGGTCGCGCAGGGCCGGACGCAGCGCGACGAGCCCCGCGGCGCCGGCGGCGAGCGCCGCGGCCGGGACGCCGGCCGCCTCGATCAGAAGGCTGTCGAGGGCCGGCAGGAGCCCGACTCCGAGGAGCGCCCCGCACAGGAGGCGGTCGCCGGGCACGAGCGCGCGGAATCCGAGGATGCCGGTCAGCCTGCCCAGGGCGTAGCCCGGGAGGAGAACGAGGGGGACGCCGAGCAGCGTCGCGACGACGACGCCGCACGCATCCGAGAAGGTGCCGTTCATCGCCGGGCCGCGTCGCGTGAGCGGCTCCGGGTAGCACGGGGGCGTTAACCGTTCTTTCGGGCGACTCGGGGCGAGGCCGGACCGCCGCGACGCGCAGCCGCCGCGGCTCGCCCGGCTCGGGACTGGCATAACCGTCGGTTTCGTGTATGGATCGCGCGGCCTCGACCCGGGTTTCCGGGCGGGGCTTGAGCCGCTTGGCGCTGTGACCGTGCTGGACGACATCCCGGCACCGGCCGAACGCCGAGCCCGCGCGCGCCCGTTGGGGGCGCCGCATCCGACCAGCACAACCCGAGAGGCACGCGATGTCGATCACGGCAGAGCGCAAGACCGCGCTCATCAAGGAACACCGCAAGGACGCCAAGGACACCGGCTCCACCGAGGTCCAGGTGGCGATCCTCACCGAGCGGATCACCAACCTGACCGGCCACTTCAAGACCCACGGCAAGGACAACCATTCCCGCCGCGGCCTCCTGAAGCTGGTCTCGCAGCGCCGCTCGCTGCTCGACTACGTCAAGCGCAAGGACGAGGCCCGCTACCGCGCCCTCATCGAGCGTCTCGGCATCCGCCGCTAAGGCGCACTCCGCGCGGTTCCGGGCCCGGCCCGGGGCCGCGTTTCACCATCGCGGGCTGCCGGAATGGGTCCGGCCTCCCGGCAAACGGGCCGCTTCGAGGCGCCAGCGTCGGGGCAGGATCGCGAGACACTTCGCCGAGAGTTCTCAGGCGCAGTGTCTCGCCGTCTTGCCCCCGGGCGGCGCCGGGCTTGGGCCCGCCGCAGGCAAGGAAGAGATTGAGAATGTTCGACGTTCAACGCGAAGAGCTGATGTGGGGCGACCGCAAGCTCGTCCTGGAGACCGGCAAGGTCGCCCGCCAGGCCGACGGCGCCGTCATCGCCACCTACGGTGAGACCTCGGTGCTCGCGACCGTGGTCGCCGCCAAGGAGCCGAAGCCCGGCATCGACTTCATGCCGCTCACCGTGAACTACCAGGAGCGCGCCTACGCCGCCGGCCGCATCCCGGGCGGCTACTTCAAGCGCGAGGGCCGTCCCTCCGAGAAGGAGACCCTGGTCTCCCGCCTGATCGACCGCCCGATCCGCCCGCTCTTCATCGAGGGCTGGCGCAACGACACGCAGGTCGTCGTCACCGTCCTGACCCACGATCTCGAGAACGATCCCGACATCGTCGCGATGGTCGCGGCCTCCGCGGCCCTGACCCTCTCGGGCGTGCCGTTCATGGGCCCGATCGGCGGCGCCCGCGTCGGCTACATCAACGGCGGCTACCGGCTGAACCCGCTGGTCACCGAGACCAAGGAAGAGTCCAGCCTCGACCTCGTCGTCGCCGGCACGCAGGACGCGGTGCTGATGGTCGAGTCGGAGGCCAAGGAGCTCTCCGAGGACGTGATGCTCGGCGCCGTGATGTTCGGCCACAAGCACTTCCAGCCGGTGATCGAGGCGATCATCCGCCTCGCCGAGAAGGCCGCCAAGGAGCCGCGCGACTTCAAGGCCCCCGAGAACGCCGACGTCGAGAAGGCGGTGCTGGAGGTCTGCGAAGCCGAGCTCCGCGCCGCCTACACCAAGACCGTCAAGCAGGAGCGCTACGCCGCCGTCGACGCCGTGAAGGCGAAGGTGATGGCCGCCCTCTGCCCCGAGGGTGCCGAGAAGTTCCCGGCCGAGAAGGTCAAGGCCGCCTTCAAGGAGGCCCAGTCGAAGGTGGTCCGCTGGAACATCCTCGACAGCGGCGCCCGCATCGACGGCCGCGACGTGAAGACGGTCCGCTCGATCCTCTCCGAGGTCGGCGTTCTGCCCCGCGCCCACGGCTCGGCCCTGTTCACCCGCGGCGAGACCCAGGCGCTGGTCGTGGCGACGCTGGGCACCGGCGAGGACGAGCAGTTCATCGACGCGCTGGAAGGCACCTACAAGGAGCGCTTCCTGCTTCACTACAACTTTCCTCCCTACAGCGTCGGTGAGACCGGCCGGATGGGCTCGCCGGGCCGTCGCGAGATCGGCCACGGCAAGCTCGCCTGGCGGGCGATCCGTCCGGTCCTGCCGCCGGCCCACGAGTTCCCCTACACGATCCGCGTCGTGTCGGAGATCACCGAGTCCAACGGCTCGTCCTCGATGGCCTCGGTCTGCGGCGGCTCGCTGTCGCTGATGGATGCCGGCGTGCCGCTGCGCCGTCCGGTGGCGGGCATCGCCATGGGCCTCATCCTCGAGGGTGAGCGCTTCGCGGTCCTGTCCGACATCCTCGGCGACGAGGATCACCTCGGCGACATGGACTTCAAGGTGGCCGGCACGGACGAGGGCGTGACCTCGCTCCAGATGGACATCAAGATCGCCGGCATCACCGAGGAGATCATGAGGATCGCCCTCGCCCAGGCGAAGGACGGCCGCGCCCACATCCTGGCCGAGATGGCCAAGGCCCTGACGGCGGCCCGTCCGGAACTCGGCGAGTACGCGCCGCGCATCGAGACGATGCAGATCCCGACGGACAAGATCCGCGACGTGATCGGCACCGGCGGCAAGGTGATCCGCGAGATCGTCGAGAAGACCGGCGCCAAGATCAACATCGAGGATACCGGCGTCGTGAAGATCGCCTCGGCCGACGGCAAGGCGATCAAGGCGGCCTACAACTGGATCCGCTCGATCGTGGCGGAGCCGGAGGTCGGCGTGATCTACGACGGCACGATCGTGAAGTGCATGGAGTTCGGCGCCTTCGTGAACTTCTTCGGCGCGAAGGACGGCCTGGTCCACATCTCGGAGCTCGCCGCCCAGCGGGTCGCCAAGGTTCAGGACGTCGTCAAGGAAGGCGACAAGGTCAAGGTGAAGTTCCTCGGTCAGGACGACCGCGGCAAGATCCGCCTGTCCATGAAGGTCGTCGACCAGCAGACGGGCGAGGACATCACCGACAAGATCAAGGCGCAGCGCGACGCCGAGCGGGCCGAGCGCGGCGACGAGCCGCGCGAGCCCCGCGAGGGCGGCCGCCACCGCGGCGAGCGCCGCCGCGAGGCCGGCGAGTAAGCAGGGGAACACCCGCGCCGGCTGCGGTCGGCGCGGGGTGACTCATACGGGCGCGGTCCTCCGGGGCCGCGCCCTTTTTCGTTCCGTCGCGGGAAGGGGCCCGCGCCGGCCGCCGGCCGCCGGCCGGGAACGGGGCGCCCGATGCCGCGTTCCCCCGCGACTTCCCAACCGGAGACCCTCATGGCCAACGACATGATGCACGACATCTTCAGCGGGCAACCGAACCTGTCGACGACGGAGCGCGCCGTCTCGGTCGCGCTGGGCCTCGGCATCGCCGCCGCGGCCGCGCAGCCCCGGCCGAACAAGCTCCTGAGCCTGCTGGCCCTCGTGGTCGGCGTCGGCCTCGCGGTGCGCGGCGCCACCGGTCACTGCGCCGTGAAGGCCGCGTCGGAGCATTTCTGAGATCCACGGCCGGTCGCGGCCACGAAAAAGGGGCGCCCCTCGGGGCGCCCCTCGTCGTTTCCGGACCGGCCGGAGAGGTCAGTAGGTCGTGGTGCGGCGGCCGGCGATCAGGCCGTAGATGAACAGCACGACCACGGCGCCCACGATGGCGCCGATGAAGCCCGCGCCCTGGTTCGGCCCGTACCAGCCGATGGCTTGGCCCAGGAAGGTCGCCACGAAGGCGCCGACGATGCCGAGGATCGTGGTCAGGATGAAGCCGGCGGGCTCGTTCGGGCCGGGCATGAGGAACTTGGCAATGACGCCGGCGAGAAACCCGATGATGATGGTCCAGAGAATACCCATGACTGACCCCAAGGCGTGATTGTCGATGGCGGCAGAACGCTTCGAGACCCGCGACGGTTGCCCGCACCCTGGCCACCGATGACGATTTTCCTCGGGTTCAAGCCTCGCGTGCGCGCGCGGGCCTTTACGGCTAGGCCGGTGCGGCGGCAGATACGCCGGTTCTCGAGGATGTGGAGACGGGTATGGACATTCAGCGTATCGAGCCGGGCAAGCGGATGTCGCAGGCCGTCACCTTCGGCGACATGGTCTACCTCGCCGGGCAGGTCGCGTCCGACACGGTCGGCACCGGGGTCACGATCCAGACCCAGCAGATCCTGTCGGAGATCGACCGGCTCCTGGCCGCGGCCGGCAGCGACAAGGCGCGGATCCTCTCGGCCACCGTCTATCTCGCCGATATCGCGACCTTCGCGGAGATGAACGCCGCCTGGGACGCCTGGGTCTCCCCGGAGAACCCGCCGGCCCGCGCCACGGTCGAGGCCAAGCTCGCCGCGCCCGAGTACCTGGTCGAGATCGTGGTCGTGGCCGCGAGGAGCCGGTGAACGGCGGGCGCCGGTCCGTCCTGGCAGCCGCTGCGGCCGTTCTCGCGGGAGGGCTCCTGGCGGCCCTGCCCCTCGTGCGGCCGGCACCGGCCGCCGAGGAGCGGGTCGTCAACATCTACAACTGGTCGGACTATATCGACCCCACGGTGCTCGAGGCCTTCACCCGCGAGACCGGGATCAAGGTCGTCTACGACACCTACGACAACAACGAGATCTTGGAGACCAAGCTGCTCGCCGGCCGGTCGGGCTACGACATCGTCGTGCCGTCAGGGCCCTACCTGCAGCGCCTGATCCGGGCCGGCGCCTTCCTGCCCCTCGACAAGTCCAGGCTGAAGAACCTCGGCAATCTCTGGCCCGAGGTGACCAGCCGGCTGGCGGCCTACGATCCCGGCAACACCTACGCCGTCGACTACATGTGGGGCACGACCGGCATCGGCTACAACGTCGCCGCCGTCCGCGAGCGCCTGGGCGCCAACGCGACGGTGAACTCGTGGTCCGTCGTCCTCAACCCCGCCTCGGCGAACAAGCTGAAGGAGTGCGGGATCATGATGCTCGACAGCCCCGAGGACCTGATCCCCAGCATGCTCCCGGCCTTCGGCGCGAAGGCGGATTCCAAGCGCTGGGACGACATGACCCTGGTGACCGACGCCCTCTACAAGGTGCGCGGCGCCGTGCGGAAGTTCCACTCGTCGGAGTACATCCAGGCGCTGGCGAACGGCGATATCTGCCTGGCCGTCGGCTACTCGGGCGACATCATGCAGGCGAAGCGCCGCGCCGAGGAGGCCAAGAACGGGATCGACATCGCCTACGTCGTGCCGAAGGAGGGCGCGCTGATGTGGTTCGACACCTTCGCGATCCCGAAGGATGCCGCCCACCCGGCCGAGGCGCTGGCCTTCATCGACTACATGATGCGGCCCGAGGTGGCGGCGGCCAACACCAACTTCGTCTCCTACGCCAGCGGCAACCTCGCGGCGAAGAAGTTCGTGAAGCCCGAGATCCTGAGCAATCCCGGCATCTACCCGGACGAGGCGACGATGCAGCGCCTGTCCATCAACACCGCCTGGGACGACCGCACCCAGCGCTTCGTCACCCGCCTCTGGACTCGGGTCCGCACCGGGCGCTGACGCGGAGCCCGGCCGGGTCTCGTCAGCGCCCCGCCTCCGCGGGGACGCCGTGCCGGACGAGCCACGCGCGGACCGCCGCGCGGGTCTCGCGCGCTTCGTCGTTGAGCAGGCGATCCGGCGTCGCGAAGAAGTACGGCTGGAAGGTCTTTCGCTGCGCATTGCGCAGGGTCGGGTCGATCCCGGCCTCGAGCAGCCGCAGCACCCAGGGATTGGCCGCGCCGACCTGGGCGGCCACGTGCAGCAGCGAGTTGCCGGTAGCGTCGACCCGGCTCAAATCCGCGCCGGCTCGCAGCAGCAGCACGATCTGCGCCTCGCGGCGGTTCTGGACGGCGCGGAACAGCGGCGTCCACCGAGCGCGCGGGCTCACCGGGTCGACCGGCGCGCCGTGCCGCAGCAGGATCTCCAGGTAGGTCGGCTCCTCGACCATCGCCGCCATGTGCAGCGCGGATTCCTGATCGAGCCCCGGCACGGACGGGTCCGCGCCCGCGTCGAGCAGGGCCGACACCGCGCGCGGCCGCGCGTTCCAGATCGCCCATTCGAGCAGCGTGAGGTTCCGGTCGCCGCGGAGGGAGAGATCCAGGCCGGGCGCCAGCGCGGCGATGCGTGCCACGTCACCGCGGGCGACCGCCGCGGCGATCGCGGCGAGAGGGGACGCCTCGAAGGCGCCGCTGCGGTCCCCGGTCGGGCTGTCCATGACCGTTCGCTCCTCGGCGCCGCCTGATTCGGCGCTGCGTGACGCGGGCCATGTGACCGAGAAAGACCGGGGCGCTGCAAGGGCTCGTCTGCAGGTGTCGCCGTCGGCGTGAACCGCCGGCGCCCGACGGGCCCGAGAAGCGACATCGCCGCGGCGACGGTCGAGACCGTCCGCGGCGATGCCCGTCGATCGCGGGGTCGGCGCTCTAGTGCTTCAGATCGTCCGGAACCTTGCCGCCGTTCTCGGCGAGCTTCTGCATGACCTGCTTGTGCAGCCAGATGTTCATGCTCGCCGAATCGTCCTTGTCGCCGGTGTAGTGGAGCTCGTCGGCGAGCTGCTTGCGCGAGGCGAGGCCGGAATCGAGGCCCAGCAGCTTCATCAGGTCGACGATCGAGTGGCGCCAGTCGAGCTTCTGCGGGTTCTTCTCGGCGAGGCTGGTGAGCACCGCCTCGACGTCCACCGGCTCGCTGCCGCCGGCCGTGCCGGGGGCCGACGGGGTCGAGGGCGTGCTCGTGCCGGCCGGGCCGCCGGAGCCGGCGTTGGGCGCGGGGGCGGCGTCCGCGGTGCCACCACCGAACGGATGGAGGATCTTGCTGACGATGCTGCCGAGGAGGCTCATGGATCCGCTCCGATAATCGAGGCCCGATCTCCGCGCCGGGCGGCCATTCAACTGGCTGTGAGCCTTGGCGTTCCGCGGTCCGGCGGGCCCTGGACGGTCGACGCGGCGCCGCTCGAAGCGGTCAGGACGGTGCCCAGAGGGCGGCGATGAGCGCGGTCCGCTCCTCCGCGAGCGTGCCGTTCGGGACCGGGCGGTCGGCGCGGGCGTACCAGTAGCGCGCATTGCCGTCGTCGCCCTCGATCCGGTGGAGATGGGCATGGACCCAGGCCGCGTCGGGTCCCCCGGCGTCCTGGACGAGGCGGTGCGCCCGCTCCCAGGCGGCGGAGGCCGGTCCGGAGCCGTCCCGGGCGAGCCACCAGAGCGCGGCGAGCGGGGCGGCCCAGCCCCTCGGCGGCTCGGACGCGGTGAGTGTCGCGGCGAAGGCGGCGGGCAGGCTCTCGGTCACGGCGGTCTCCTTCCCGGGCGATTCAGCGGCCGGCGGCGCGCTCCGGCTGCCAGCGCCCGCGGCGCTGGCGGGCGGACCACGCGTAGCGGGCGTCGCCGTCGAGGCGGTCGAGATGGTCGGAGAGGCGGTTGCGCTCGAGCCAGGACAGGGCCGCCTCCAGCTCCGGGAGGGTCATGGTCGCGCGGCCCTTGCCGAGCACGCGCTTGAGAACGGCGTTGTAGCGGTGGGCGAGATTGCCGCCGCGGGGGACGCGCAGAGAGGTCTCGTCCTCCACCGCCTGGGCGGCCACCGCGGCGGCGAGCCGCTGGCGCAGGGTCCGCTCGGTGACGGAGGGCGGTTCGGGCGCGGGCGCCGCGGGGACCGGTTCGGGGAGGCGCGGGCGCAGCAGGGCGTAGCGCATCCCGATCGCGTTGCTCTCCAGGGGCGTGATCCCGCCCGGCTCGTCGTCGCGCCAGCGGGTCCGCTCGGGCACGACGGCGCTCGCCGGCCGCTCGCGGGGCGGCCGGACGCTGCTGCCCTGCTCGGTCTCGAGCTCGAGGCGGAACCGCGCGAAGAGCGGGTCGTCCGGGTGGAAGATCAGCGCCTGCTGCCCGTCGTAGGGCCCGGCATGGGGATCGACCCGGGTGGCCCGGGCGAGCATCTGCTCGAGCCAGGGCCGGGAGCGGATATGGGTCAGGGCCGCGACCACCGCGACCTCCGGGGCGTCGAGGCCCTCGTAGGCCATCGCCACCGTCACCAGCACGGCCGGTTCCGGCGTGAGCCGGAACGCGGCCAGCGCCGCGTGGGCGTCGCCCTGGCCGGAGGTCGCGAGGCGGACATCGCGCTCGCCCTGCCCGGCCGGCATCCAGTCCCGCAGGGTCCCGAGATAGGCCCGCGCGCTCGCCTGATCGGGCGCCACCACGAGGAGCTTGCCGAGCCCCCGGGCCGGCTCGCCGGGCGGGAGCTCGCGCTCGGCCCGGCGCCGGGCGCGCAGGCGCTTCGTGGCGAAGAACGCCTCGCTCAGGAGGTCGCGGGCGAACCCGGTCCGCAGGGCGGTGAACAGCGCCGGCCGGGTGGTGATCCGGACCGAGCCCGCGCCGAGCCGGTGCGGTCCGACGCGCGGGCTGTCGCCCGCGATCCGGCCGCCCTCCAGCCAGCTCGCCTCGCCGTCGATGGCGCCGAACGTCACCGGCAGCACCGCCCGCTCGGCCAGCGCCTGCGCCCGCGAGTAGCCGATCACCGCGAGGCCGGGAGCGTCGAGGTCGAGCTCCGGACCGCGGCCGGGCCCGGCGGGTCGGTAGGGCAGCCCGAGGATCCGCCGCCCGTCCGCCCGCTCCAGCGTCCCGGACAGGTACAGGCGCACGGCCGCCGCCTCCATGACGGGCAGCATCGCGCGGGACCACGCCCCGGCCTCGGCGTCCTCCGCGGAGGGGTCGTCGGCGCCCGGGCGGCCGGGGACCGGCAGGTGATGGACCTCGTCGACCACCAGCAGGGTGCGGTGCGCCCGCGCCTCCGCGAGGTGGAGCGCCGGGGCGGCGGCGACCGCCTGATAGGTGGTGACGTAGCCGGCCAGACCCCGCGCCGGGTCGCGCTCGTTGTCGGCCGCCCGCACGCTGAGGGCGTGCCCGAAGGCCGCGCGCCAGAGCGGATCGGCGAAGGCCTCCTCGGCCTGCAACCGCAGCGAATCCCGCGGCACCACCCAGACCACGCGCTCGACGAGCCCCGCGGCGATCAGCCGGTGCGCGGCGATGACCGGCAGCAGCGACTTGCCGCCGCCGGGGGTGACCGCGGCCAGGATCTTCCGGACATGGGCCGCCTCCCCGCTCGCCATGGCCGCGACCAGGGCCATCAGCGTGCGCTGGTGCGACCGCAGGGACGGGGCGGGACGGGTCAAGGGCCGGCGAAGCAGGGCGACATCGGCGCACCGTGGCCGATCCGGATTCCTTTGTGAATCCCCGCAGTCGCGGAACGTTCGCGTTTTCGTCCCGGCGGCGGAGCCGCGGGCGCGGCGCTTTCGGGCGAAACCGCCCCGCTCTTCACGATTGCCGCACCCGCCGGGCCGGATCGGTGCACCATAAGCGTTGACACCCGGCCCACCCCTCACCATAAGGGCGCCGCGGGCGATGCCCGCCTTGGGGGAATGTCCCGAGCGGCAAAGGGGGCGGACTGTAAATCCGCTGCGTAAGCTTCGTAGGTTCGAGTCCTACTTCCCCCACCAAGTCCTTCCCGATCCCGTCAGCCTTGTTTCGCCAGCGCGGCTTCGATGCGCGCGGCGGCGGCGGCGGAGAATCCCTTCCCTGCGAGCCCCTGTCCCGCGGCCGCCTGACCGGTGAGCGAGCGGCGCTTGCCCCCCGGCAGATGCGCCTGCCGCAGCGCGTGGGCGTCCCGGTGACTGGCATGGGTGATCGCGATGGCCAGCGCGTCGGCGGCGTCCGCGACGCGGAACTCCGCCTTCGGCAGAAGGAAGCGGACCATCGCCTGGATCTGCACCTTCTCGGCGTGACCGGAGCCCGCCACGGTCTTCTTGATCAGGTTGGGGGCGTACTCGAACACCGGCAGGCCGGCGAGGGCCGGCACGAGCAGCGCCATCGCCCGCGCGTGGCCCAGCTTGAGCGTCGCCTGGGCGTCCTTGTTGACGAAGGTCTCCTCCACGGCGACCTCGTCGGGCCGCACGGCCTCGACGATGCGGCCGATCCCCTCGAACAGCTCCCGCAGGCGCAGGGCCAGCGGAAGCTCCCCGTCCGAGGTCACGACCCCGCAATCGCCGTAGGTGAGCTTCGTACCCTGCGCGGTGATCAGGCCCCAGCCGGTGCGGCGGAGTCCGGGATCGATGCCGAGAATGCGGACGGGGCTGGTCATGGGGCTCCACGGCTCGGTGAACGGCCCGAGGCTGCCGTACGTATCGTGAACGCTTGGTTTCACCAAGGTTCCGGCCGCGGAGGTTGCCACCTGTGGCCGTCCCGGCACGGTGCGCTGCCGCGCCGCTGTCACCCCCGGCGGCCGAGGAGGATCAGCGCCGTTCCGGCGAGGCAGACCGCGCTGCCCGCGAGGTCCCAGCGGTCGGGCCGCTGGCCCTCCGCGAGCCACAGCCACAGGACCGAGGCCGCCACGTAGACGCCGCCGTAGGCCGCGAAGGTGCGCCCCGCCGCCGGGCTGTCCACGAGGGTCAGCAGGGCCGCGAAGGCCGCCAGCGAGGCGAGACCCGGAAGCGCCCACCAGGCCGACCGTCCGAGCCGCATCCAGGCCCAGAACGCGAAGCAGCCGGCGATCTCGGCGAGGGCGGCGGCCGCGTAGGCGAGGAGGCTCATCGGGTCAGCTTGGCACGGCGCGCCGCGCGGCACGAGCCCGGCCCTGGGGGCGGACGGCGACCGGCATTAAGCTCCCGGCAACGCGGATCCGGTCGAGTGTCGCCATGAGCACGCACGCGAGCACGCACGAGACCCAGGGCGACCGGCTGCTGTTTCCGGGTGACGCCCGCCTTCGCGACGCCGTCCTGGCCTGGATCGAGGCGCTGGCGCGGGAGCGGCGGATGTCGTCCAACACCGTCGAGGCCTACGGGCGCGACCTTCGCCAGTTCCTCCACCACCTCGCGTCCCGTCAGGGGACACCGACGATCCCGATGCTGATCGGGCTCAAGGTGCGGGACATCCGCGGCTTCATGGCCGCGCGCCGGGCCGACGAGGTCTCGGGGCGCTCGCTGATGCGCATGCTGGCAGGCCTGCGCTCCTTCGCCCGCTTCCTCGAGCGCGAGGGCTTCGGCACCGTCTCGGCCCTGGGCGGCGTGCGCTCGCCCAAGGTTCCGCGGCGGCTTCCACGCCCCCTGCCCGTCTCCGCCGCGGTGGCGCTGACCGATACCGCGATCCGCGCCGGCGAGGAGCGGGAGCCCTGGGTCCTGGCCCGGGACGCCGCCGTGCTGGCGCTGCTCTACGGCGCGGGGCTGCGCATCTCCGAGGCGCTGGGCCTGAGTCGCCGCGACGCCCCCCTGCCGGGCGTCGATCAGGTCACCGTGCTCGGCAAGGGCGGCAAGCAGCGCATGGTCCCGATCCTGCCCGTCGTGGCGCAGGCCGTGGCCGACTACGTCGCCGCCTGCCCCCTGCCGCTGCCGCCGGAGGGACCGCTGTTCCTCGGCGCCCGGGGCGGCCCGCTCTCGCCGCGCATCATCCAGTACACCGTCGCGCGCGCCCGCGGCGCCCTGGGCTTGCCCGAGAGCGCCACGCCGCACGCCCTGCGGCATTCCTTCGCGACCCATCTGCTGGCGCGCCAGGGCGAGCTGCGCGCGATCCAGGAACTCCTGGGCCACGCTTCCCTGTCCACGACGCAGCTCTACACGCAGGTCGACGCCGCCCGTCTCATGAGCGCCTACGCGGCGGCTCACCCGAGGGCCGGCCATTGACCAAGATTGCTAAAAACTTCGACTTCGAGAGAGCTCATCGGCGGCTATAGGCGCGTCATCCGTTTCGCCTAGTGCATAGCCGCGCTCTTTAAGAGCTTCGTCACGATCCTCGGCCATTATGGGCAACGAACGGGATCGGCTTGGGCGGGCGTCATGGATCTTCAGGATGGGAGGGCGCCGGCACGTGTCGTGATCGCGGACTGCGATCCGGGGCGCCGCCTCTCCCTGAGGGAGATCGTCCTGCGGTTCGATCCCGGCGCCGTGATCGACGAGGCGACCTCGGGTCAGGCCCTCTGCGACATCCTCCTCCGCCACCGTCCGACCCTGGCCTTCGTCGGGCTGCAGCTCGACGACCTCAGCGGTCCCGAGGCGGTCGCCGTCGCGCGTCGCGCGGGTGCGGAGCCCCCCTGCCTGGTGCTGGTGGCGACCCGCGTGCTGCCGCACTGGCAGGAGATCGCCACGAGCCTCGGGGCCTACGAGGTGCTGAAGACGCCCCTCGACCCGAGCCATATCGAGCAGCTGCTCCACGCGGATGCCCGCCGTCGCGCGCCGACACGGGCCCTGCTCGCCTGCTCGACCCCGGCCGGGCGCTCGGCGATCAGCCGCGTCGTGGCGCGCAGCGGCTTCGCGATCGAGCTCGACGAGACGGATGACGGCCGCCACGCTCTCAAGCAGCTGAAGCTCGCCGCCTACGACTTCGCCTTCATCGACGTGAAGCTCGGCGGCATCGACGGGCTCGAACTGGCCTGCCAGATCCAGCCCCTGGGCCTCCCGACCCGGATCACCCTGCTGACCACGTCCGAGCTGGAGCCCGTCGCCCAGGCCGGCCGCTACTTCGGCGTCGACGCCGTGCTGCGGATGCCGTTCTACGCCCGCGACATCGATCTCGCCCTGCACAACGCGCTGGGCCTGCGCCGGCCGTACCTCCTGAACGCTCTGACGGCCCCGCCCGCGCCGAGCGCGCTGCTGCGGATCGCCGACCTGCCCAATCCCCGGCGCAAGATCGCCTGATCCCGCGCCGGGGCTTCCCCCGACGGGCCGCGCAGGGGCGAGGCCCGCGGCCCTTCGAGCTGACGGCTCAGCCTGCCGAGCCATCGAACGCGTGCCGCCGTGGGCCTTCGCCCGTCAGACGTGGTCCGTCAGACGTGGATGGCGCGCTTGTTCACCGCCAGCGCGGCTTCCTTGACGGCTTCGGTCAGCGTCGGGTGCGCGTGGCAGGTGCGGGCGATATCCTCCGACGAGGCGCCGAACTCCATCGCCACCGCCACCTCGGCGATCAGGTTGCCGGCATCCGCGCCGACGATGTGCACGCCGAGCACCCGGTCGGTCTGGGCGTCGGCGAGCACCTTCACGAACCCGTCCGTGGTGCCGTTCGCCTTGGCCCGGCCATTGGCCGTGAACGGGAACTTGCCGGCGTTGTAGGCGATGCCGTCCTTCTTCAGCTCCTCCTCGGTCTTGCCCACCGAGGCGACCTCCGGGAACGTGTAGACCACGTTCGGGATCACGCCGTAGTTCACGTGGCCGGACTGGCCGGCCAGCATCTCGGCGATCGCCACGCCCTCGTCCTCGGCCTTGTGGGCGAGCATCGGGCCGGCGATGACGTCGCCGATGGCGTAGATCCCGGTCACGTTGGTGGCGTAGTGGGAATCGGTGAGGACCCGGCCCTTGTCGTCCCGCTGGACGCCGACCGTGTCGAGGCCGAGGCCCTCCGTGTAGGGCGTCCGGCCGATGCAGACGAGGACCACGTCCGCCTGCAGCGTCTCGGCGGCGCCCCCCGCGGCCGGCTCGACCGTGACCGTCGCGCCGCCCTTCTTGCCGACCTCGACGCCGGTCACCTTGGTGGACAGCTTGAAGGCGATGCCCTGCTTGGTCAGGATCCGCTGGAACTGCTTGCCGACCTCGCCGTCCATGCCGGGCAGGACCCGGTCGAGGTACTCGACCACGGTCACCTCGGAGCCGAGCCGGCGCCAGACGGAGCCCAGCTCCAGCCCGATCACGCCGGCGCCGATGACGAGGAGCTTCTTGGGCACCCGGTCGAGCTCGAGGGCGCCGGTGGAGGAGACCACGACCTTCTCGTCGATGGTGACGCCGGGCAGGCGCGCCACGTCCGAGCCGGTGGCGATGACGATGCTCTTGGTCTCGAGCATCCGGTTGCCGCCGTCCTCGGCGATGACCTCGACGCGGCCGGCGCCCGCGATCCGGCCGGTGCCGTGGAAGGTGTCGACCTTGTTCTTCTTGAGCAGGAACTCGACGCCCTTGGTGTTGCCGGCGACGCCCTCGGCCTTGAACGCCATCATCTTCTTCAGGTCGAGCTTCGGCGTGCCGACGTCGATGCCGAGATCGGCGAAGTGCGTGTTGGCCTCCTCGAAGGCCTCGGACGCGTGCAGCAGGGCCTTGGACGGGATGCAGCCGACGTTGAGGCAGGTGCCGCCGTGCGTCGCGCGCTTCTCGACCACCGCGGTCCGCAGGCCGAGCTGCGCCGCGCGGATCGCGCAGACGTAGCCGCCGGGGCCGGTGCCGATGACGACGAGATCGTAGGACATGAGGCTTCGCTTCCGCTCGGTCGTGCCGCGTGTGGGACGGGCAGGGAATGTCAGGTCGGGCTGAGGCTCAGCGGCCGCCGCCGATGTCGAGGATGGCGCCCGTGGTGTAGGAGGCCTCCTCCGAGAGCAGCCACACGATCGGTGCGGCCACCTCCTCCGCGGTGCCGGCCCGCTTCATCGGGACGCCCGGGCCGAGGCGCTCCACCCGGTCGGGCTCGCCGCCGCTGGCGTGGATCTCGGTGGCGATGATGCCGGGCGCCACCGCGTTGACCCGGATGCCCTCGGCGGCGACCTCGCGGGCGAGCCCGACCGTCAGCGAGTCGATGGCGCCCTTGGAGGCGGCGTAGTCCACGAACTGACCGGGGCCGCCGAGGCGCGCCGCCACCGAGGACAGATTCACGATCGCGCCCCCCGCCCCGCCGCGCTTGGTCGACATGCGCCGCACCGCCTCCCGCGCGCAGAGGAAGCTGCCGACCACGTTGGTGGTCATCATGCGCTGCAGGCGGGTGACGCTCATGTCGGCGACGTCCGACTTCACGTCGACCACCCCGGCATTGTTGACGAGCGCCGCGAGGCGGCCGAGGCCGTCGGCCGCCTTGAACAGGGCGATGACGTCGGCCTCGTCGCCGACGTCGCCCTTCACGGCGAGCGCGTGTCCGCCCTGGGCCGCGATCGCGTCCACCACGTCCTGCGCCGCGGCCGCGTCCGACACGTAGCTCAGGCACACGGTGTAGCCGCGCTCCGCCAGGAGCAGCGCCACCGCGCGGCCGATGCCGCGGCTGCCGCCGGTGACGATCGCGACCCTGTTCTCAGCGCCCGACATGGCTGCCTCAGAGGTCCAGCACGAGGCGCGCCGGATCCTCCAGCGCCTCCTTGACCCGCACCAGGAAGGTCACGGCCTCCTTACCGTCGACGATGCGATGGTCGTACGACAGGGCGAGGTACATCATCGGCCGCGCCTCGATCTTGCCGGCGCGGACCACCGGGCGCTCCTCGATGCGGTGCATGCCGAGGATGCCCGATTGCGGCGCGTTGAGGATCGGCGTCGACATCAGCGAGCCGTAGATGCCGCCGTTGGTGATCGTGAAGGTGCCGCCCTGCATCTCCTCGATGGAGAGCTTGCCGTCGCGGGCCTTCTTGCCGAAGCCGGCGATCTTCTTCTCGATGCCGGCGATCGACAGGTCGTCGGCGTCGCGCACGACCGGGACGACGAGGCCCTTATCGGTGCCGACCGCGATGCCGATGTGGTAGTAGTTCTTGTAGACGAGGTCCTGCCCGTCGATCTCGGCGTTGACCGCCGGCACGTCCTTGAGGGCGCCGATCACCGCCTTGGTGAAGAAGCCCATGAAGCCGAGCTTCGTGCCGTGCTTCTTCTCGAAGATGTCCTTGTACTGGCTGCGCATCGCCATCACGGCCGACATGTCGACGTCATTGAACGTCGTCAGCATCGCCGCGGTGTCCTGCGCGTCCTTGAGGCGGCGCGCGATGGTCTGGCGCAGCTTCGTCATGCGCACGCGTTCCTCGCGCGCGGCGTCGTCCGGCGCCGAGGGCGCGCGCGGCAGGGTCGGGCGGGCTTCCTTGGCGGGCGCCGACGGGGCCGGCCCCTTGGCGATGGCGCCGAGCATGTCCCCCTTGGTGACGCGGCCGTCCTTGCCGGACCCGTTGACGGACGACGGGTCGACGCCCGACTCCCGGGCGAGCTTCGCCACAGCCGGACCGTTGTCGCCGACCGGACGCTGCTGGGCCGCGGGCGCGGCGGCGTCGCCGTGGTTGCCGTAGCCGGCGGAGGATTCCTGGGCCGGGGCCTCGGCCCTGGCGGGCGCGGCGGCCTTCGGGGCCTCGCTCCGGCTCTCAGTCTTGGTCTCGGCGGCCTCCTTCGGGGCGGCCTTCTTGCCGGCGCCTGCACCGGCCTCGACGATCGAGCCGAGCAGGGCGCCGGGCTCCACGGTCTCGCCGTCCTTGACCAGGATCTCGCCGAGTTGGCCGGCCGCCGGGGCGTTCACCTCCAGCGTGACCTTGTCGGTCTCGAGCTCGACGATCGGCTCGTCGGCCGCGACCGTGTCGCCGGGCTTCTTGAACCAGCGGCCGATGGTGGCCTCGCTCACGGATTCGCCGAGGGTCGGGACGAGGATGTCGGTTGCCATGCTCTTCTGCCCCGCGGGGGGCCTCCTCTGGATGTCGGGCCGCGACGTCAGCGCCGCAGGATCAGGGATGGAACGGGCGAGACGGTGTACCGGAAGCCTGCCTGCGCCATCAGGACGGGATCTGCTTCGCCGAGCGCCTCGGCCCCGGCCGCGTCGTCGGCCTCGACCAGGGCCAGGCCCCAGGTGCCGCCGGACTCGAAGACGGGCCCGACCGCGATGGCGGCTCCACGGGCCGCCTGCTCCATCCAGTAGCCGGAATGCGCCGAGAACAGCGCCTTCTCGGCCTCCGTCGCGTCGAACGGGAAGCTCGGGCGGGGCGGTTCCAGACGGAGCAGGAAGTAGGCCATGGCCGGACGATCAGACCGCCAGGGCCTCGTTGAGGAAGGCCTGGAGCTGCGCCTGGTGCTTCGACATCTGGCCGACCGCCGTGGAGGCGGAGGCCGGACGGCCGACGTAGCGGGCACGCTTCACCGCGGAGCCGGCCTGGCCGAGCACCCATTCGAGGTAGGGCTCGACGAAGGACCAGGCGCCCATGTTCTTGGGCTCCTCCTGGCACCAGATCACGTCGGCGTTGCGGAAGCGGCCCATCTCGTTGGCCAGCGCCTTCAGCGGGAACGGGTAGAGCTGCTCGACGCGCATCAGGTAGATGTCGTTGAGGCCGCGCTTCTCCCGCTCCTCCAGGAGGTCGTAGTAGACCTTGCCGGAGCAGAGCACGACGCGGCGGATCTTGTCGTCGCGCACGAGCTTGTTCTGCGCCCCCTCCTCCTCGGCGTCGTCCCACAGGACGCGGTGGAAGGTCGAGCCCTCGGCGAGCGCGTCGAGGTTCGAGACGGCGCGCTTGTGGCGCAGCAGCGACTTCGGCGTCATCAGCACCAGCGGCTTGCGGAAGTCGCGCTTCAGCTGCCGGCGCAGGATGTGGAAGTAGTTCGCCGGCGTCGTGACGTTGGCGACCTGCATGTTGTCCTCGGCGCAGGCCTGGAGGTAGCGCTCCAGCCGGGCGGACGAGTGCTCGGGCCCCTGCCCCTCGTAGCCGTGCGGCAGCAGCAGGACGAGGCCGGACATGCGCAGCCACTTGCGCTCGCCGGACGCGATGAACTGATCGATCACCACCTGGGCGCCGTTGGCGAAGTCGCCGAACTGGGCTTCCCAGAGGACCAGGGCGTTCGGCTCGGCGAGCGAGTAGCCGTACTCGAAGCCGAGCACCGCCTCCTCGGAGAGCATCGAGTTGATGATCTCGATCGAGGCCTGCCCCTCGCGGATCGAGTTCAGCGGCGTGTAGCGCTGCTCGTTCTCCTGATCGATCACCACCGCGTGGCGCTGCGAGAAGGTGCCGCGCTCGACGTCCTGGCCGGACAGCCGGACCCGGTTGCCGTCGAGGAGCGTCGCCCCGAAGGCCAGGGCCTCGGCAGTCGCCCAGTCGACGCCGATCCCGGTCTCCACCGCCTTGGCGCGGTTGTCCATGAAGCGCTGGATCGTGCGGTGCAGGTGGAAGCCCGGCGGCACCTGGGTAATCCTGCGGGCGATCTCCTGCAGGGTCTCGGCCGGAACGGCGGTGCGGCCGCGGCGCGGATCGTCCACGTCCTCGTGCACGGCCTTCACGCCGGACCAGCGGCCGTCGAGCCAGTCGGCCTTGTTGGCCTTGTAGTTGTTGGCGACGTCGAGCTCGCTGTCGAGCATCCCGCGGAACTCGGCCTTGCGGGCGTCGAGCGCCTCCTGGGTGACGGAGCCGTTCTCGACCAGCTTGCGGCCGTAATTCTCCAGCACCGACGGGTGCTTGCGGATCCGCTGGTACATCTTCGGCTGGGTGAAGGCCGGCTCGTCGCCCTCGTTGTGGCCGAAGCGGCGGTAGCACAGCATGTCGATCACGACCGGCTTGCCGAACTTCTGGCGGTACTCGACCGCGACCTTCGCCGCGAAGGTGACGGCCTCGGGGTCGTCGCCGTTGCAGTGGAAGATCGGCGCCTCGACCATCTTGGCGACGTCGGACGGGTAGGGCGAGGAGCGGGAGAAGCGCGGATCGGTCGTGAAGCCGATCTGGTTGTTGATGATGAAGTGGACCGATCCGCCGGTGCGGTGGCCCTTCAGGCCCGACAGGCCGAAGCACTCCGCGACCACGCCCTGGCCCGCGAAGGCCGCGTCGCCGTGGATCAGGAGCGGCAGCACCGTGCGGCGCTCGATGTTGGGCTTGGCCCACTGGTCCTGCTTGGCGCGGACCTTACCGAGCACGACCGGGTCGACGATCTCGAGGTGCGACGGGTTGGCGGTCAGCGACAGGTGAACGTTGTTGCCGTCGAAGGCGCGGTCCGAGGATGCGCCCAGGTGGTACTTCACGTCGCCCGAGCCCTCGACCTCGGCCGGGGAGGCCGAGCCGCCCTTGAACTCGTGGAACACCGCCCGGAACGGCTTGGCCATCACGTTGGTGAGCACGTTGAGCCGGCCGCGATGGGCCATGCCCAGCACGATCTCGCGGACGCCCAGCGCGCCGCCGCGCTTGATGATCTGCTCCAGCGCCGGGATCATCGACTCGCCGCCGTCGAGGCCGAAGCGCTTGGTCCCGGTGTACTTGAGGTCCAGGAACTTCTCGAAGCCCTCGGCCTCGATCAGCTTGTTGAGGATGGCGCGCCGGCCCTCGGGGGTGAAGGAGATCTCCTTGTCCTTGCCCTCGATGCGCTCCTGGATCCACGCCTTCTCGGCGGGGTCGGAGATGTGCATGAACTCGACGCCGAGGGTCTGGCAGTAGGTCCGCTCCAGGATGTCGACGATCTCGCGGATCGTGCCGAACTGGAGGCCGAGCACGTTGTCGAGGAAGATCGGGCGGTCCCAGTCGCTCTCCTGGAAGCCGTAATGCTGCGGGTGCAACTCCTCGTGGTCGCCGCGCGGCGCGAGACCCAGCGGGTCGAGCTTGGCGTGGAGGTGGCCGCGCATGCGGTAGGAGCGGATCAGCATGATCGCCCGCACCGAGTCCTTCGTCGCCTGCTCCACCGAGACGCCGGTGGTCGCCGTGACGCTGTCCTGCGGCTTGCCGGGCTTGGCGTCCTTGCCCTCGCGGGCGACGATCTTGTCGCCGATCGCCTTCTCCAGGGCGCCCCAGTTGCCGTCCAGCGCCGAGACCAGCTCGCCGTTGAGCGGCACCGGCCAGTTCGGCCGCTCCCAGGAGGCGCCGGCGGCGTTCTTCTCGACCAGGGTCTCGTCCTCGCCGAGCCCCTTGAAGAAGGCCTGCCACTCCGGATCCACCGAGGACGGGTTGCGGGCGTAGGCCGCCTGCAATTCCTCGATGTAGGCGGCGTTGGCGCCGTAGAGGAACGAGGTTTCGAGGAGCGCTTCGTTCACGTCCTGGCGTGCCATGGTGCGTCCATCCTGATCGCGCGGGCAGGCTCCCCTGCCCTCCGGGCTCCCCGTCCGCGCGGCGGATCGCCCTCAAACCGAAACGGGGCGGGTGACCGCCCCGCTGAAATCGTCTGCACGCCCGATATGGGCGTCGCGGCCCTGCGATGGCCGCAACGCAGGCGCGCTTGCCTCAGCCCTTCAGGACCTCGACGAGCGTCGAGCCCAGCCGGGCCGGCGACGGCGACACGCGGATGCCCGCGGCCTCCATGGCGGCGATCTTGTCCTCGGCGCCGCCCTTGCCGCCCGAGATGATCGCGCCGGCATGGCCCATGCGGCGGCCCGGAGGCGCCGTGCGGCCGGCGATGAAGCCGACCATCGGCTTCTTCCGCCCGCGCTTGGCCTCGTCCTTCAGGAACTGCGCGGCCTCCTCCTCGGCCGAGCCGCCGATCTCGCCGATCATCACGATCGACTCGGTCTTCGGGTCGGCGAGGAACAGCTCCAGCACGTCGATGAACTCGGTGCCCTTCACCGGGTCGCCGCCGATGCCCACCGCCGTCGTCTGGCCGAGGCCGGCATTGGAGGTCTGGAACACCGCCTCGTAGGTCAGCGTGCCCGAGCGGGACACGATGCCGACGGAGCCCGGCCGGAAGATGTTGGCCGGCATGATGCCGATCTTCGACTCGCCGGCCGTGACGATGCCGGGGCAGTTCGGCCCGACGAGTCGCGACTTCGAGCCGGTGAGCGCCCGCTTCACCCGCACCATGTCGAGCACCGGGATGCCCTCCGTGATGCAGACGATCAGCGGCACCTCGGCGGCGATCGCCTCGCAGATCGCGTCGGCGGCGCCGGGCGGCGGCACGTAGACCACCGAGGCCTCGGCGCCCGTGGCCTCGCGGGCCTCCGCGACGGTGTCGAACACCGGCAGGCCGAGATGGCTGGAGCCGCCCTTGCCGGGGCTCGTGCCGCCGACCATCTTGGTGCCGTACGCGATGGCCTGCTCGGAGTGGAAGGTCCCGTTCTTGCCGGTGAAGCCCTGGCAGATGACCTTGGTGTTGGCGTCGATCATCACCGACATGGTCAGGCTCCCTTCACGGCGGCGACGATCTTCTGGGCGGCGTCGTCGAGGTCGTCCGCCGGGATCACGTTGAGGCCCGAGTTGCGGATGATGGCCTTGCCCTGCTCGACGTTGGTGCCCTCGAGGCGCACCACCAGCGGCACCTGCAGGCCCACCGCCTTCACGGCCGCGATCACGCCGTTGGCGATCACGTCGCACTTCATGATCCCGCCGAAGATGTTGACGAGGATCCCCTTCACGTTCGGGTCGGCGGTGATGATCTTGAACGCCGCCGTGACCTTCTCCTCCGAGGCGCCGCCGCCGACATCGAGGAAGTTCGCCGGCTCCTCGCCGTAGAGCTTGATGATGTCGAGCGTCGCCATGGCGAGGCCGGCGCCGTTGACCATGCAGCCGATCGTGCCGTCGAGCGCGATGTAGGCGAGGTCGTACTTCGACGCCTCGATCTCCTTGGCGTCCTCCTCGGTCTCGTCGCGCAGGGCGACGATGTCGGCGTGCCGGTAGAGGGCGTTCGAGTCGAAGGCCATCTTGGCGTCGAGGCACTTGAGGTGCCCGTCGGCGGTCAGCACCAGCGGGTTGATCTCGAGGAGGCTCATGTCCTTGGCCACAAAGGCCGCGTAGAGCTTCTCGGTGATCGCGGCGGCCTCCTTGGCCTGGGCGCCCGACAGGCCGAGCGCCTTGGCGACGGCGCGGCCGTGGTGGGGCATCACGCCGGTGGCCGGATCGACCGCGATCGTGTGGATCTTCTCGGGCGTGTCGTGGGCGACCGCCTCGATGTCCATGCCACCCTCGGTGGAGACCACGAAGGCGACGCCGCCCGTGGCGCGGTCGACCAGCATCGAGAGGTAGAATTCCTCGGCGATCTGGGCGCCTTCCTCGATGTAGAGGCGGTTGACCTGCTTGCCGGCCGGGCCGGTCTGGATGGTCACCAGCGTCTGGCCGAGCATCTCGTCGGCGAACTGCTTGACCTCGTCGATCGACTTGGTGACGCGCACGCCGCCCTTGGCGCCCTCGGGCGCGCCCTTGAAGGTGCCCTTGCCGCGGCCGCCCGCGTGGATCTGGCTCTTCACGACCCAGACGGGACCGCCGAGCTCCTTGGCGGCGGCCTCGGCCTCCGACGGGTTGAAGATGGCCACGCCGCGGGAGACGGGCAGGCCGAACTCCTTCAGCACGGCCTTGGCCTGATATTCGTGGATATTCATCGGAGCCTCGTAGGGAGGAGCGAATAGGTGGCAGCGGGCGGCGCGTAGAGGTATCGAGCGATCGAGAGTCGAATCTCCGAACGCTACGCGCTGCCCGGTATCCGCTTACCGGTCAGGCGAGGTTGCTGTCGACGCCCTTGCAGGCCTCGATGAGGCCCGTCACCGAGGCGACGGACTTGTCGAACATGGCCTTCTCGGCGTCGTCGAAGGTCACCTCGAGCACGCGCTCGACGCCGTTCGCGCCGATCACGATCGGCACGCCGATGAACATGCCCTTCACGCCGTACTGGCCGTCGAGGTAGGCCGCGCAGGGCAGGACCCGCTTCTTGTCGCGCAGGTAGCTCTCGGCCATGGCGATGGCGGAGGCGGCGGGCGCGTAGAAGGCCGAGCCGGTCTTGAGCAGGTTGACGATCTCGCCGCCGCCCTTGCGGGTGCGCTCGACCATGGCGTCGAGCTTCTCCTGGGTGGTCCAGCCGAGCTTGACGAGGTCGGTCAGTGGCACGCCCGCCACCGTGGAGTAGCGGGTCAGCGGGACCATGTCGTCGCCGTGGCCGCCGAGCACGAAGGCCGTCACGTCCTCCACCGAGACCTTGAACTCCTCGGCGAGGAAGTGGCGGAAGCGCGCCGAATCCAGCACGCCGGCCATGCCGACGATCTTGTTGGTCGGGACGCCGGAGAACTTCTGCAGCGCCCAGACCATGGCGTCGAGCGGGTTGGTGATGCAGATCACGAAGGCGTTCGGCGCGTGGGTCTTGATGCCCTCGCCGACGGCCTGCATCACCTTGAGGTTGATGCCGATCAGGTCGTCGCGGCTCATGCCGGGCTTGCGCGGCACGCCGGCGGTGACGATCACCACGTCGGCGTCC
>Ga0049070_1000463_pt1 | contig 33708 bp, 32 predicted proteins | sample FECB22metaG_FD_56243 | JGI IMG/M metagenome (GOLD analysis project Ga0049070, IMG submission 56243) | Cyanobacterial communities from the Joint Genome Institute, California, USA - FECB-22 | ecosystem: Environmental > Aquatic > Thermal springs > Hot (42-90C) > Microbial mats | place: USA: California
GGCCAGCTCCTGGTCAAGCGTCCGGATGAAATCCGCAAGGCCAGACAGCCGCCTGCATCGGACCCGTTCGGCCCGCAGGATCGCCCTCACCTGCTTGACGCTCTCGTCGAGGTCGCGGTTGATGATGGCGTAATCGTAGTCCGGCCAATGGGCGATCTCGGTGCGGGCGTTGGCGAGCCGCCGCCGGATCACCTCGGCACTGTCCTCGGCCCGGCGTTCCAGCCGCGCGCGCTGTTCGGCGGCCGACGGCGGCAGAATGAACACCGCCACCACGTCCTCGCGCATCTTGCCCAGAACCTGCAGCGTTCCCTGCCAGTCGATATCGAACAGCACGTCGCGGCCGGCCGCCAGAGCCGCTTCGACCGGCTCGCGCGGCGTCCCGTAGAAATTGCCGTGAACCTCCGCCCATTCGAGCAGTTCCCCCTGGTCCCGGAGGGTTTCGAACTGGCGAACGGTCAGGAACCGGTAATGCACACCATCCACTTCGCTGGGGCGGCGGGGGCGGGTCGTCACCGAGACGGACAGATGCATCGCGCCCGGCTGCGCTTCGTTCTCCTCCTGCAGCAAGTACCGCGAGATCGAGGTCTTGCCGGCCCCGGACGGCGACGACAGGATCAGGATCAATCCGCGTCGGGCGATGCCGCCGGCCCCCAATGCGTCATTCGACATTCTGGACCTGCTCCCGGAGCTGGTCGACCACCGATTTCAGCTCGAGGCCGATCCGCGTCAATGCCACGTCATTCGACTTCGAGCACAATGTGTTGGCCTCGCGGTTGAATTCCTGGGTCAGGAACTCGAGCTTGCGACCGATCGGTCCGCCCGTGGCGATCAGATCTCGGGCGGCGGCGATATGCGCGGCCAGACGATCGAGCTCCTCGCGAATGTCAGCCTTCGTCGCCAGCAGCACCGCCTCCTGATGCAGCCGACCCGGATCCAGAGCGGGAGCGGCCTCGACGAGCTGCGCGACCTGCTGGGCGAGCCTTGCTGCGATGGCCTCGGGGCGAAGCGAGGGCACCTGCTCGGCCTCCGTCACCAGGTCGGCGATCCGGGCAAGACGCGATTCGAGAATCGCCGCCAGCTGCGCCCCTTCAGCGCGACGCATCCGGACGAGCTCGTCGAGCGCCTCGTCGAGTCCGGCGATGAGGCGCGAATCAAGGTCGAGCCGGGTCTGCTCGTCGGCCAGATCGTCGTCGGATTCCAGAACGCCCCGCAGTGCCAGCAGACCATCGGCGCGTGGCGGTGCGACCCTTGCCGAGGCAGTCATCGTGTCACAGGCGGCCAACAGCGCGGTCAGCACGGCCTCGTTGACCCTGACGCCGGCCGCCGAGGCAAGTCGCTGCACCGACAGCGACACCGACAGCGACCCGCGATCGATCCGCGCCTTGGTCCTTTCCCGCACGACGGGCTCGAGGCGCTCGAATCCGGCGGGTAGCCGCATTCGCAGATCGAGCCCGCGGCCATTCACCGAACGGATCTCCCAGTGCCACCTCTCCGTCTCGCCCGCGCCGTCGACGCTGGCGAAACCGGTCATGCTCGATACCGACATCGGATCTTACGTCCAGGCTATCGCAGGCGTCCGGGCACCTGCCGCTTCCGCAAAGCGGGCGGACCTTAGCCCGAGGACGGATGCCTCTCAAGCTGGCAGTCGGAAGCCCGACCGCTACTGTGTCACGTTGAGATTGAGCCCGCGTAGGGTGCCGGTCGCAGCACCGCCGTCGTCGCCCTCCCCGATGTCCGCCGCCTTGCCGTCGGCAGCGGCCTCGGCCTCGCGGGCGCGGGCGGCATCGCGCTCGCGCCGTTGCCGTTCGAGCGCACGCCACTTCGCGACATTGCGGTTGTGTTCGTCGAGCGTGGCCGCGAAGATATGGCCGCCAGTGCCATCGGCGACGAAGTACAGTTCGTCCGTGCGCGACGGATTGGCGACCGCTTCCATGGCCGCACGCCCCGGATTGCCGATCGGCGTCGGCGGCAGACCGCTGATCTGGTAGGTATTGTACTTGTTGGGGGCGTCGAGTTCGCTGCGCGTGATCGTCCGGTATTCCAGGAAGGCGCGACCGCCATACAGGCCATAGAGGATGGTCGGGTCGGACTGCAGCCGCATGCCCTTCTTCAGGCGGTTGATGAAGACCGCTGCGACGCGCGGCCGTTCGTCGGCCCTGCCGGTTTCCTTCTCGACGATCGACGCTAGGATCACCAGTTCCTCGGGCGTCTGGATCGGAAGGTCCGGCAACCTGCGCTTCCAGATCTCCTCGAGTGCAGCCGCCTGCGCCCGCTGCATGCGCTGGATCAGCTGCATCCGCGTGGTGCCTCGGTCGAACTTGTAGGTCTCGGGCAGCAAGGAGCCCTCTGCCGGGATCTCGTCGATCTCCCCGATCAGGATCGGATCCTCGAGCAGCCGCGCGACAACCTGTTCGCTGGTATGCCCCTCGGGAATGGTCACCTGGTGAAGGATCGCCTTGCCCTCGACCAGGATGTCCATGATGTCGGCCATGCTGGCGTGTTCGGGGATGACATACTCGCCGGCCTTCAGCTGATTCTGCTGCTTGTGCAGCGCGACCCCGCCGACGAACACCCAATACTGACTGATCACCCCCTCGCGTTCGAGCTGGCGGGCAATCTCGCGCAGCCCCTGCCCCTTCGCCACCGTGATGGTGCGAGCCGTCTCGAGCGGCCCCTTGCCCTCGAACTGCATCTTGCCGATGACCAGCAAGGCCCCGAGCGCGATGACCACGAGCATCAGGAAGGTGAAGATCCCGCTCAGTGCCACGACGATCGAGCTCTTGGCCCGTCGCGAAGGTGGTGGAGGCGGAGCAGGTTCGGGCTGCAGGGCCTCCCGGGCGCTGCGGGGAGCAAACCGCCGGCCTATGGTGCGGTCTTCGCGATGTTCCTCGCTCACCCTGTCCAGTCTCCCTGCGGGCTGCGACCAAGCGTCGGCACCAGAGTATCGCGCATTTGGGCGAAAGCGTGAACCGGCGGGCTTTCGACGGTCAGCCGGTTCAGGCGTCGAACCTCCTGAGGATCAGGGAGGCATTGGTGCCGCCGAATCCGAATGAATTCGACAGGACCGTATTAATTTCCCTGCGCCGCGCCACATGCGGAACGAGATCGATCGGCGTATCCACCGACGGATTGTCGAGATTGAGGGTCGGCGGTGCCACGTTGTCGCGAATTGCAAGTGTCGAGAAGATCGCCTCCACGGCTCCTGCCGCACCGAGCAGGTGCCCGATGGCCGACTTGGTCGACGACATCGAGATCCTGCCAGCCGCGTTGCCGACCAGCCGCGCCACGGCCCCCAGTTCGATCTCGTCGCCAAGCGGCGTAGACGTGCCGTGCGCGTTGACGTAATCGATCTCGGACACGTCGATGCCCGCCCGCTGAACGGCGGCCTGCATGCAACGGAAGGCTCCGTCCCCGTCAGCCGCCGGCGCGGTGATATGATAGGCATCGCCGGAGAGCCCGTAGCCGATCAGTTCGGCATAGATGCGGGCGCCGCGTGCCCTGGCGTGGTCGAGCTCCTCGAGGACGACGATGCCGGCCCCCTCTCCCATCACGAATCCGTCGCGGTCGCGATCGTAGGGACGCGAGGCGCGCTTCGGTTCGTCGTTGAAATTGGTCGACAAGGCCCGGCAGGCGGAGAAGCCGGCAAGCGCCAGGCGGCAGACGCCGCCTTCGGTGCCGCCGGCGACCATCACGTCTGCATCGCCCAGCGCAATCATGCGCGCGGCATCGCCGATGGCGTGCGCACCCGTCGAGCAGGCGGTGACGACCGCGCTGTTGGGTCCCTTGAGGCCATGCCGGATCGAGATGTAGCCCGAGGCGAGATTGATAAGGCGTCCGGGAATGAAGAACGGGCTCATCCGCCGCGCGCCCTTGTCGCGCAGCACCATGGCGCCTTCCTCAATGCCCTGCAGGCCGCCGATGCCGGAACCCACCAGCACGCCGGTGCGGATCTGGTCCTCCCGCGCGGTCGGCGCCCAGCCGGCATCATTGAGCGCCTGGGTCGCGGCCGCCATGGCGAAGACGATGAAGTCGTCGACCTTGCGCTGCTCCTTCGGCTCCATCCACTGGTCGGGATTATAGGTCCCGTCGGTGCCGTCGCCGCGCGGAATCCGGCAGGCTATCTTGCAGGCGATGTCGGAGACGTCGAAATCGTCGACCTTGACGGCTCCGTTCTCGCCGGCGATGAGCCGCGACCAAGTCTCCTCGACGCCGCAGCCGAGCGGCGTGACCAGGCCGAGGCCGGTGATGACAACACGACGCATTTCAGACGATCCAGCTGATCGGGTGCCGCGCCTCGGGCCCTGCACAGGAGACCTCCGCGGACGGCGTCGACCCGTTAGGACGCGTTCTTCTCGAGGAACTTCACCGCATCGCCGACGGTGAGGATTGTCTCCGCCGCGTCGTCCGGGATCTCGCAGCCGAACTCCTCCTCGAAGGCCATCACCAGCTCGACCGTGTCGAGGCTGTCGGCCCCCAGGTCGTCGATGAAGCTGGCGTTCTCGGTGACCTTGTCGGCCTCGACGCCGAGGTGCTCCACGACGATCTTCTTCACCCGTTCCGCAATGTCGCTCATCCTGTCATCCCCGATCTAGCGGTCAATTACGTCTCATCATTCAGTTTGTCGGGAAGCGTGCGAGGTGGACAGAGCCTCCGGCGGGTGCCGCATCCGTCCTTCGATCCCGGTCCGGCTGACGGTATTCGCCCTGCCGGAAGTTCGCGGCTAGTAGCACACTTTCCCGGCATTGACCAGAACGCCCCGGCTCCGTTGCCGGGCTCCGGCTCGATTCCCGAAACTGTTCAAATCATTGCCATTCCGCCGTTCACATGGAGCGTCTGCCCCGTGACGTAGGCGGCCTCGTCGCTGGCAAGATAGACGACGGCCGCGGCGATCTCGGCCGGCAGTCCGAGCCGGCCGGCCGGGACCCGCGACAGCGCCGCCTCGCGCTGCTTGTCGTTCAGCGCATCGGTCATCGCGGTCTCGATGAAGCCGGGCGCCACACAGTTGACCGTGATCCCGCGCGAGGCGACCTCGAGCGCGAGCGCCTTCGACATGCCGATCATGCCGGCCTTGGCGGCCGCATAGTTGCCCTGGCCCGGATTGCCGGTGACGCCGACGATCGAGGTAATGCCGATGATGCGACCGGAGCGACGTCGCATCATGCCGCGCACGGCGGCACGCGCAAGGCGGAAGCCGGCGGTCAGGTTGACGGCCAGCACGGTGTCCCACTCCTCGTCCTTCATCCGCATGAAGATGTTGTCACGCGTGATCCCGGCATTGTTCACCAGGATATCGAGGCGACCCATCGTCTCCTCGGCCTCGCCGGCGAGTGCGTCGACGGCCGCCGGATCGCGGAGATCGCATGGCAGGACGTGAACCCGCCCGTCGAGCTCGGCGGCGAGCGAGGCGAGCGCATCCGCGCGCGTTCCCGAGACCGCCACCGTGGCACCACGCGCATGCAGGGCCCTGGCGATGGCGCCGCCGATGCCCCCGGTTGCACCGGTGACCAGCGCGCATTTGCCGCTCAGATCGAACATCGAACCTCCAATCCGCTCCGGACCGACGACTCGGGACCGACGATACAGCGTTCAGCCGCGCGACGCGACGAGCGCCGCGACATCCTCCGGCGTACCGACCGCAGCGGCGGCAACCGACCGGTCGATCCGTTTGGTAAGACCCGTCAGCACCCGGCCGGCACCGATCTCCTTGAGTTCGCTGACGCCGTTTGCCGCCATCCACAGGACGCTCTCGCGCCAGCGGACGGTACCCGTGACCTGCTCGACAAGCCGGCGCCGGATCTCCTCCGGATCGCGGATCGGTGCGGCCAGCACATTGCAGACCACCGGGACCGCCGGCGCGCTGACCGCCGTTGCCGCCAGCGCCGCGCGCATCACCTCGGCGGCCGGCGCCATCAGGGCACAATGGAAGGGCGCGCTTACCGGCAGCAGCATCGCCTTCATGGCACCCTTGCCGCGCGCGATCTCGCAGGCGCGCTCGACCGCCGCCTTCGCGCCGCTGACGACCACCTGGCCCGGGGCATTGTCGTTGGCGGCCTGGCAGACCTCGCCCTGCGCGGCCTCCTCGGCAACGGTCAGCGCGGTCTCGTAGTCGAGACCGAGCAGCGCCGCCATCGCCCCCTCGCCGACCGGAACGGCCGCCTGCATCGCGCGGCCGCGGGTGCGCAACAGTCGCGCGGCATCGGCCAGCTCGATCGCGCCCGCGGCGGCCAGCGCCGAATATTCGCCGAGCGAATGGCCGGCTACGAAGGTGGCAGTGTCGGCGAGCCGCACGCCCTCCGCCTCCAGCGCCCGGACGACGGCCATGCTGACCGCCATCAAGGCCGGCTGGGCATTCTCGGTAAGGGTCAGCCGGTCCTCAGGCCCCTCCCAGATCACCGCCGACAGGCGCTCGCCCAATGCCTCGTCGACCTCGTCGAACACCGCGCGCGCGGCCGGATAGGCTTCGGCCAGCGCCCGCCCCATGCCGACGGCCTGGCTGCCCTGCCCGGGAAAGACGAAAGCAATGCTCATGGAAGCGGTCCCGACGTCGTCGATCTCGTCATGATGTCCGCGGGTGCCCCGGCCCCGAACGGGGACATGAACCCGAACCGGGGCGCACAGACAACGGCAGGCTGCACATGTCAAGCGCCGAGCGCGTCGTGTCTACCGTCGACCCGATGCCACTCCCCGCCCCGCAGTGACGCGCGTCGCTGAACGCGATGCTTGCCTTTTGGCGCGATTGCCGTATATCAGCGCGATCCGGTCGACCTGTGGCCGGAGGCTGAACGGAAGGCCGTCCCCTGATGGGCGGCAGGGCATGGTGCCCGGCTTCCCGTGTCTCCGCTCTCGAGATCCTTGTCGAACGCCTTTCCGGAGGCTTCGAAGAGGCTTTGCGCCTTAGGCGGCCGATCGAAACGGAAAGGATAAACGATGCCACTCTACGAGCACGTGTTCCTGGCGCGCCAGGACATGTCGGCGCAGCAGGTCGAGGCGCTGACGGAGCAGTTGAAGTCGATCCTGGAGCAGGGTGGCGGCAAGGTCGCCAAGACCGAATACTGGGGCGTCCGCCCATTGACGTTCCGTATCAAGAAGAACCGCAAGGCCCACTATTCGCTGCTGAACATCGACGCGCCGCACAGCGCAGTCGCCGAGATGGAGCGGCAGATGAGCCTCAGCGACGACATCCTTCGCTTCATGACGGTCCGCGTCGAGGAGCACGAGGAGGGGCCGTCGGCCATTCTGGCCCGGCGTGATCGCGATGACCGCGGCGAGCGCCGCGGCGATCGGGGCGACAGGCCGGGCGGCTTCCGGAGCGACAGGGGCGACCGCGGGGATCGCGGCGACCGCCGCCCCTCCCGGTTCCGTGACGAGGCCGGCCGCGAAGGGGGAATTGAACCATGAGCATCCCGAACATCGCGCAGCTGCCGGTCCGCCGGCCCTTCCACCGCCGCCGCAAGACCTGTCCGTTCTCCGGCGCCGACGCCCCGAAGATCGACTACAAGGACGTCCGGCTGCTGCAGCGCTACATTTCCGAGCGTGGCAAGATCGTGCCGAGCCGCATCACCGCGGTCTCGGCGAAGAAGCAGCGCGAGCTCGCCAAGGCGATCAAGCGCGCCCGCTTCCTGGGCCTGTTGCCCTACGTCGTGAAGTGAGCCCGCACGGCAGTTGCCGTGCGGCCGGTTGGGCCGGCCCGTCTCCGGGAGCCGGCTCTAACCGCCAGATCAGGCGGGACAGCTGAGACGATGACGAGAGACATCGACCCGGCCATCGCTATCGCTGAGGCCCCGCGGAGGCGCACTCCACGGGGCGGCATGGCGCGTCCAGCCACCCTCCGAGACCTCTAGTCATTCCCCAAGGAGACCGATATGCAAGTCATCCTGCTCGAGCGCATTCCCAAGCTGGGCCAGATGGGCGACGAGGTGCGCGTTCGCGCCGGCTATGCGCGCAACTATCTGCTGCCGCAGCGCAAGGCGCTGCGTGCCACCGAGGCGAACCGGAAGCTGTTCGAGTCGCAGCGTGCCCAGCTCGAGGCGCGCAATCTCGAACTCAGGAGCGAGGCCCAGAGCGTCGCGACCCGTCTCGACGGCCAGACGGTGGTGATGATCCGTTCGGCCGGCGAGCGCGGACAGCTCTACGGTTCCGTCTCGACGCGCGACATCGCCGAGGCGCTGACCGAGGCAGGCTTCAGCGTCGCGCGAAGCCAGGTCGTGCTGCACACCCCGATCAAGAATCTCGGCGTCTTCGAGGTGCCGGTCCGCCTTCACCCCGAAGTCGAGGCGGTGGTAAGGATCAACGTCGCCCGCACCCCGGAAGAGGCCGAGCGCCAGGCGCGCGGCGAGGACGTGACGCTTCCCGAGACCGACGACGTCGAGGTGCCGATCGAAGAGGAAGCCTTCTTCGAGGAGACGGCCAGCAACGAGGACTCCGCCTAGCCTCGCCGACACCCGTCTGTCCCGACGGGAACGCCGGCAGGTCTACGTGGCGTTGACGACATCCGAGCGCCCTGGCCGATTGAACGTCCGGGGCGCTTGATGCTTTAATCCGCATCCGCTGGGACTCTGGGGGAAGCGGCGGATCGGACATGGGCAGCCTGCTCGAATATGCGTTGTCGAAGGTGGTGCGTGAGGGAAACCTCCGCGTTGCCGACCATGCTGGCATCACGCATAGCTTCGGCGACGGCACCGGCACACCGGTCCACGTCCGCTTCACGTCCGCCGCGGCCGAACGATCGGTGCTGATGAACCCCGAGCTGCGGCTCGGCGAATGCTTCATGGATGGCACCTTCGTCGTCGAGGAAGGGACGATCTACGACTTCCTCGATATCGTTCTGCGGCACGAGGAAACCGGCGCGCTGCCCTGGTGGGTGCTGGCCCTGCGCGGAATGCGGTATCTCACGCGCCGGCTGCGCCAGTTCAATCCGACCGGTCGGGCGCGCCGCAACGTCGCGCATCACTACGATCTCGACGGACGGCTCTATCGGCTGTTTCTCGATCCCGACCTGCAATACTCGTGTGCCTACTTCGAGACGGCGACCACAACGCTGGAAGAGGCGCAACTCGCGAAGAAGCGGCATCTGGTTTCCAAGCTCGCGCTTTCCCCCGGCAAGCGGGTCCTTGACATCGGTTCGGGATGGGGCGGTCTCGGCCTCTACATCGCCGAGACGCACCCGGTCTCGGTCGTCGGCGTGACGCTGAGCACCGAGCAGCATGCTGTCAGCAACGAGCGGGCCCGCAGCAAGGCCATGGCGGACCGTGTGGAGTTCCGCCTGTCCGACTATCGCAAGCTCGACGAGCGGTTCGACCGGATCATCTCCGTGGGCATGTTCGAGCATGTCGGCGTCGGCCACTATGACGAGTTCTTCCGCAAGGTGCGCGACCTCCTCGCCGATGACGGCGTGATGGTGCTGCATTCGATCGGCCGGTTCGGCCGGCCAGGCGACACCAACTCCTGGATCCAGAAATACATCTTCCCCGGCGGCTATATCCCTGCCCTGTCGGAGGTGATGCCGGCCATTGAGCGGGCCGGCCTCAAGGTTACCGATATAGAGATACTGCGCCTTCACTATGCCGAAACGCTCCGGGAGTGGCGCCGGCGCTTCATGGCGCATCGCGACGAGGCCATGAGGCTGTATGACGAACGGTTCTGCCGGATGTGGGAATTCTATCTTGCCGGCTCGGAGATCTCCTTCCGGCATCAGGGGATGATGAACTTCCAGATCCAGCTCGTGAAGAATCAGAACGCCCTGCCGCTGACGCGCGGCTACATGGAACAGGCGGAGAATGCCCTGCGGCTGCGCGACGGGCCGCTGATTCCCGGCCGTTCGCAGGCCGCTGAGTAGACGTCAAGAGTCGCGTTCGACAGTCTTGACGATCTGTTAACAAAGCTGGAAACCGCGCAAACTGCGCATGCGGGATTCGCGCCACGGCGCAGCATCCCATAGTTCAGAGCCATGACGATCCAAGCCCTGTCCCGTCCGCTCGATCAGCGGCCCGACGCCGATTTCCGCACGGTCCCGCACAACATCGAGGCCGAGCAGGCCCTGTTGGGCGCCATCCTTGTCAATAACGAAGCGTTCTACCGGGTCTCGGATTTCCTGGTGCCGGAGCATTTCTTCGATCCCGTCCACCAGCGCATCTTCGACGTGGTGTCACGCCTGATCCGGGCGAACAAGACGGCGACACCGGTCACGCTGAAGACGTTCCTCGAGCGGGAAGAGCCTATCGGCGAGCTTTCGGTGCCCGCCTATCTCGCCCGGCTCGCCAGCGCTGCCACCACAGTGATCAATGCCGAGGACTACGGCCGCACGATCTACGATCTCGCCACGCGCCGCCGCCTGATCGCGATCGGCGAGGACATGGTGAACACGGCCTATGATGCGGGCGTCGAGATGACCCCTGCCAAGCAGATCGAGATCACCGAACAGCGCCTGTTCGAGCTGGCCGAGACCGGCAAGTACGGTTCGGGATTCCTGCGCTTCGGAGAAGCGCTCAAGGATGCCATCGACATGGCCAGCAAGGCCTATCAGCGCGACGGCCATCTCTCCGGCATCGCCACCGGGCTGCGCGATCTCGATGACCTGATGGGCGGGCTCCAGCCCTCCGACCTGATCATCCTGGCCGGCCGGCCGGCCATGGGAAAGACCGCGCTCGCCACCAACATCGCCTTCCACATCGCCTCAAGATACAAGGGACGGCAGCTGCCCGACGGCCGCGTCGAGACCATCGATGGCGGTATCGTCGGCTTCTTCTCGCTGGAAATGTCGGCGGAACAGCTCGCGACGCGCATCATCTCGGAACAGGCGGCCGTCTCCTCCGAGAACATCCGCCGCGGCAAGACCACCCGCGAGGAGTTTGACCGGCTGGTCGATGTCGCTCAACGCCTGCAGTCCGTGCCGCTCTACATCGACGCCACCGGCGGCCTGTCGATCGCCCAGCTCGCCGCGCGGGCGCGCCGGCTGAAGCGGCAAAAGGGCCTCGACATGCTGGTGATCGACTATCTCCAGTTGCTCACCGGCGGCAGCAAGCGGGCGAGCGACAGCCGGGTCCAGGAAATCACCGAGATCACCACCGGTCTCAAGGCGTTGGCGAAGGAACTGAATGTACCGATTCTGGCGCTGTCGCAGCTCTCCCGCCAGGTCGAAGCGCGCGAGGACAAGCGGCCGCAGCTCGCCGACCTGCGCGAATCCGGATCCATCGAACAGGATGCCGACGTGGTGCTCTTCGTCTATCGCGAGGAGTACTACCTGAAGAACAAGAAGCCGCGCGAGGGCACCCCGGAGTTCGAGACCTGGCAGGATGAGATGGCCCGCGCACACGGACTCGCCGAGGTGATCATCGGCAAGCAGCGGCATGGCCCTACGGGAACCGTCAATCTGGCCTTCCTCGCCGAGTTCACACGCTTCGACAACCTGGCGAACGACGCCCGGCTGCCGGAACGGTTCGGATGAGAATGCCTGCCGGCCGCGCGCCCTGGCCGGCCGAGGCGCTCGAAGCGGCCGGGCGTCTGACGATCGACCTTGCCGCGATCGCCGACAACTGGCGCAATCTGGCGGCGCGCGCACGTGGCGCCGAGACCGCGGCCTGCGTCAAGGCGGATGCCTACGGCCTGGGCATCGACGCGGTCGTCCCCGCGCTGACCGCGGCCGGGTGCCGCACGTTCTTTGTCGCGCTGCTCGCCGAGGCGCGGCGGGTCCGGGCCGCGGCTCCCGACGCGACGATCTACGTGCTCGGCGGCTTCCATCCGCACACGGGTCCGGCCTATGTCGAGACCGGTGCCCGGCCGGTCCTCGGCTCGCTTGCCGAGATTTCCGACTGGGCCGGATTCTGCCGCACCGCCGGCGCGCGCTTGCCGGCAGCGGTGCACATCGACACGGGCATGAACCGGCTCGGGCTGAGCCGCGAGGAGTGCCTCGCCCTGCCCCCGCCGGACGATCTTGCCCGCGTCTTCGAAGTGTCGCTCGTGATGAGCCACCTGGCCTGCGCCGACACGCCGAACCATCCGCTGACAAGCGAGCAGCGCGACCGGTTCGAGATCCTCCGCCACCGGCTGCCACCGGCACCGGCATCCCTGGCCAATTCCGCCGGACTGCTGAGCGATCCGGCGCTGCACTACGACATGACGCGGCCCGGCATCGCGATTTATGGCGGCCTCGCGGTCACCGGGCGGCCCAACCCGATGCGACCTGTCGTCAGGCTGGAGGCACGCGTCGTTCAGCTGCGCACGATTTCCGCCGGTTCGTCCGTCGGCTACGGCGCCGCGCAGACGGTGCGGCGCGACACCCGGCTGGCGATCCTGTCGGCCGGTTATGCGGACGGCTACATGCGCGCTGCCGGCAGCACCGACCTGAGGGCGGGCGCGGCGGTCTATTTCGGCGAGGATGCCGCGCCGCTGGTCGGCCGGATCTCCATGGATCTGATCGCAGCCGACGTTACCGACATCCCGGAAGATCGAATCGTGGCAGGAAGTTGGGCGGAATTGCTCGGAGATCGATTCACCGTGGACGATCTCGCGGCACGGGCCGGCACCATCGGCTACGAGATCCTGACGGGCCTCGGCCACCGCTATCGCCGCGACTATATCGAGGCCTGAGGAGCAAGCCATGGCGCGTCGGTCGGCGCAGTTCGTCTGTCAGTCCTGCGGCGCGATGAGCACGAAATGGACCGGCCGCTGCGAAGCCTGCGGAACCTGGAACAGCCTGGTGGAGGAAGGCGGCAGCGGGGTGCTGGCGGCACCGGCCAGGCCGTTCGCCAAGGGCCGGGTTATCGAACTCGTCGCGCTTGCCGGCACAAGCGAGGATGCGCCACGCACACTCGCCGGCATCGGCGAACTCGATCGGGTCACGGGCGGCGGCTTCGTGCGCGGCTCGGCGATACTGATCGGCGGCGACCCCGGCATCGGCAAGTCAACGCTCCTGATCCAGGCGGCGGCCGCGGTTGCGCAAGCTGGTCGGCGGGTCGTCTACGTCTCCGGCGAGGAGGCGGTCGGCCAGGTTCGGCTGCGCGCTGCGCGTCTCGGCCTGTCCGATGCCCCCGTCGCGCTCGCGGCCGAGACCCGCATCGAGGACATCGTTGCGACGGTCTCCGCAGGTGCCCCGCCCGACCTGATGATCATCGACTCGATCCAGACGATGTGGACCGACCAGGTCGAATCGACACCCGGCACCGTCACCCAGATCCGCGGCGCCGCGCAGGCGCTGATCCGGTTCGCCAAGCGGATGGGCACGACCGTGGTGCTGGTAGGCCATGTCACCAAGGACGGCCAGATCGCCGGACCGCGCGTCGTCGAGCACATGGTCGATGCGGTGCTCTACTTCGAAGGCGATGGCGCCCACCGCTTCCGCATTCTGAGGGCGGTGAAGAACCGGTTCGGGCCGACCGACGAGATCGGCGTCTTCGAAATGTCCGGTAAGGGGCTGATCGAGGTGCCGAACCCGTCCGCCCTGTTTCTCGGCGACCGCGATTCGCGGACACCGGGATCGGCGGTATTCGCCGGCATTGAGGGCACCCGACCGGTGCTGGTCGAGTTCCAGGCCCTCGCCGCGCCATCCCCGCTCGGCACCCCGCGCCGGGCGGTGGTAGGATGGGATGCGAGCCGGCTGTCGATGCTGCTCGCCGTGCTCGATGCCCATTGCGGGCTGAAGCTCGGCGGCCACGATGTCTATCTCAACGTCGCCGGCGGATTGCGGATCATCGAGCCTGCGGCCGATCTGGCCGCGGCCGCGGCGCTGGTCTCCTCCCTCGCCCAGGCGCCGTTGCCGCCCGAAGCGGTGTTCTTCGGCGAAGTGTCGCTGTCGGGCGCCGTAAGGGCCGTGCCGCACGGGGCGGCGCGGCTCAGGGAGGCCCACAAGCTCGGCTTCGCGGAAGCCGTGGCACCGGTCGGCAATCAGGCGGAGGCGGGAGCGGGCGGCGTCAGCCTCGTCTGCGTCGACACGCTCGCCGGTCTCGTGGCGCGGATCGCCGCCGGCCGCAGCACCGGCAAAACCTGATCCGGCCTTGTCGCAGCGCGGCATCGCCTCGCCGAATTTCCGGTGATCGCGCTCAAGGAGTCGTTTGCGCCGGCCGATGATTCGGATTAACTAGCCGCGGCTCGATCGGCCCGCAACGGAGGCTCCCCGACGCTATGGTGGTAACGGGGCTCGATTTCATCGTCATCGCAGTGATGCTGATCTCGGCGCTGCTCGCCATGGTGCGCGGGCTCACCCGGGAGGTGCTGTCGATCGCCTCTTGGGTGGCGGCGGCTGTGGCGACACTGTACTTCTTCCCGCGCTTCCAAGGCCAGGTGCGCGAGATGCTGCAGCCGAACTGGCTTGCCGACATCTCGCTGGCCGTCGGCATCTTCCTGATCACGCTGATCGTGGTGTCGTTCATCACGATGCGAATCTCCGACTTCATCCTCGATAGCCGCATCGGCGCGATCGACAGGACGTTGGGCTTCGTGTTCGGGCTGGCGCGCGGTCTGCTGCTGGTGGTCATCGCCTACATGTTCCTGGCCTGGCTGGTGCCCGAGGAGAATCAGCCCGACTGGATCCGCGGGGCACGCTCAAAGCCGATCCTGAAGCAGACCGGCGATGCGATCATCGCCCTGTTGCCGGAGGATCCCGAGAAGGCCATCCTCGACCGGATCCGCAATCGCGACGGCGGCGCGCAGGCGCCCGCCGGCGGCGGCGCGGACGAACCGGCGGCCGTGGAAGATACCGATCAGAGCTACCAGCCGTCGGACCGGCAGGGCCTGAACCAGTTGCTTGACACGACCCGCGGCAGCGATAACTGACCGCGTGACCCGCGCGAGGTGGCGCGGACCCGACCGGAGCAGCGGATGCCTATCCCCGACACGGGCGCGATCGACTGTCTGAGCTTTCCGACCGATGACACCGAGGGCGACGTGCTTCGCGAGAAGTGCGGCGTGTTCGGCGTGTTCGGCCATCGTGACGCCGCCGCGCTGACGGCGCTCGGCCTGCACGCCCTGCAGCATCGCGGCCAGGAGGCGGCCGGCATTGTCTCCTTCGATGGCCGTCACTTCCACACCGAGCGCCGGATGGGCCTCGTCGGCGACCATTTCTCACGTGGTTCGGTGATCGAGCGGCTCGCGGGCGAATCCGCCATCGGCCATTGCCGCTACGCGACCACCGGCGCGACGATCCTGCGCAACGTCCAGCCGCTCTATGCCGACCTCGCCGGCGGTGGCATTGCCGTCTGCCACAACGGCAACCTGACCAACGCGCTGACGCTGCGACGGCAGCTGATCCGCGAGGGAGCGATCTGCCAATCGACGTCGGACACAGAGGTGATCCTGCACCTGATCGCCCGCTCGCCGAAGCAGAAGCTGGTGGAGCGCTTCATCGACGCGCTGCAGCAGATCGAAGGCGCCTACTCCCTCGTCGCCCTGAGCAACAAGAAACTGATCGGCGCCCGCGATCCGCTTGGCATCCGGCCCCTTGTACTCGGCGACCTCAACGGCACGCCGATCCTTGCCTCGGAGACGTGCGCGCTCGACATCATCGGCGCCCGCTACGTGCGCGACATCGGCAACGGCGAGGTGGTCGTGATCTCCCGGGACGGGATCGAATCGCACCGACCCTTCCCGCAGCAGGCAGCCCGACCCTGCATCTTCGAGTACATCTATTTCGCCCGACCGGATTCGGTCGTCGGCGGGCGCAGCGTGTACGAGGTCCGCAAGCGGATGGGCCAGGAACTGGCCCACGAGTCGCCCGCCGATTGCGACGTCGTCGTGCCGGTACCGGATTCCGGCGTGCCCGCCGCAATCGGTTTCGCCCAGGCGTCCGGGACGCCGTTCGAGCTCGGCATCATCCGCAACCACTATGTCGGTCGGACCTTCATCGAGCCGACCCAGCAGATCCGGGCGCTCGGCGTCAAGCTGAAGCACAACGCCAACCGCAGCCAGGTCGCGGGCAAGCGGATCGTCCTGATCGACGACAGCCTGGTCAGGGGAACGACCTCCGTGAAGATCGTGCAGATGATGCGCGATGCGGGCGCGCGCGAGGTGCACATGCGGATCGCCAGCCCGCCCATCACCCATCCCGACTACTACGGGATCGATACCCCGGAGCGAGACAAGCTGCTTGCGGCCAACATGAATCTCGACGAGATGCGGGCCTTCATCGGTGCCGACTCCCTCGCCTTCCTGTCGGTCGAAGGAATCTACCGGGCAATGGGCCACAATCGCCGCGATCCGGACCATCCGCAATATACCGATCACTGCTTCACCGGCGACTACCCGACGCCGCTCACCGACCTCGCCGGGTCCGAGGGCGACCACCATCTCTCGCTGCTGGCCGAGACCGCATAGACGAGTGCCATGACACGCAGATTGCAGGACCGTATCGCGGTCGTCACGGGCGCCTCACGCGGAATTGGCCGGGCGGTGGCGCTGGAACTGGCCCGCGAGGGAGCGCATGTGCTGGCGCTCGGACGCACGACGGGTGCGCTCGAGGAACTCGACGACGAGATCAGGGCTTTGGGCGGCACCGCGACGCTGGTCCCATTCAAGCTCAGCGACCTGGAGGCGATCGACCGCCTCGGCGGCGCCATTCACGAGCGCTGGGGCAAGCTGGACATCCTTGTCGGCAATGCCGGCGTTCTGGGACCGCTGACCCCGGTGGGCCACATCCGCAGCCGCCAGTGGAACGAACTCATCGAGGTGAATCTCACCGCAAACTGGCGCCTGATACGCTCTCTCGACCCGCTGCTGCGCCGCTCCGACGCCGGTCGCGCCGTGTTCCTGACGTCAGGTGCTGCCCACAAGGCGACGCCCTACTGGGGTGGCTATGCGGTGACCAAGGCGGCGCTGGAAATGCTCGTTCGGACCTGGGCCGCCGAAATCGGCCAGACCAACATGCGGGCCAACCTGTTCAGTCCCGGACGTGTGCAGACACGGATGCAGAAGGACGCCTTTCCCGGCCAGGACCTGTCCGGTCTGCCGACGCCGGCCGACGTCGCCCCGGCGATCGTGGCGACCGTTCTGCCGGAGACGACCCGCAACGGGCAGATCTACCGCTTCGACGAGCAGCGCTGGCTCGCCGCGCAGCCCCCTGCCCCGGCCGACTGACGGGCGCCCGCACCCCTGGCGGCTTGACTTGCCGCCCGCCCCGACCATCCTCGGCGCCATGCAACTCGACGTCCCACCGCTGACGCCCGAGCCGTCGGGGCCGCGCGCCTTCACCGACGCGCGCGCTGCCGTTTCGCAGCTGCAATGGCTCTATGACCGCAACACCGGCTTCCTGAGATCCCGTTTCCAGTCCTATCTCGACGGTGACATCCCGCAGCGGCGGGTGCGCGCGACCTACCCCTATGTACGGATCCGCAACGACAGCCACGTGCGGGTGGACTCCCGGCTCTCCTACGGCTTCGTCGCCAGCCCCGGTGTCTACGAGACGACAGTGACGCGCCCGGACCTGTTCGAGGACTACCTGATCGAACAGATCGGCCTGCTGATCGCCAATCACGGTCAGCCGGTCGAGATCGGCGAATCGGACGAGCCGATCCCGCTGCATTTCGCCTATCGCCGCGACATCAACATCGAGGCAGATCTCGCGCATCGCGCAGCCATGCCCGACACGCCGCTGCGCGACGTCTTCGACACCCCGGATCTGGGCGCCATGGACGATGCCATCGTCAACGGCACCTATCACCCGCAGCCGGGTCGGCCGGCCCCGCTCGCGCTGTTCCGGGCAGCGCGCATCGACTATTCGCTGCACCGGCTGACGCACTACACCGGCACCCGGCCGGAGCACTTCCAGAATTTCGTGATCTTCACCAACTACCAGTTCTACGTGGAAGCCTTCGCGAAAACCGCACGCCGCTGGATGGCGGACGGCCACGACGCCTATGACTGCTTCGTCGAGCCGGGAGAGGCAATCACCTGGAATGCCCGGCTTGGCAAACCCGAGCAGCCCGGTGGCCTCGAGCGCCTTCCCCAGATGCCGGCCTATCATCTGGTCGCACCCGACCACAGCGGCATCACGCTGATCAACATCGGGATCGGTCCGTCCAACGCCCGCACCATCACCGACCACGTGGCCGTGCTGAGGCCCCATGCCTGGCTGATGCTCGGCCACTGTGCAGGGCTTCGCAACACGCAGAAGCTCGGCGACTATGTGCTCGCCCACGGCTATGTGCGCGAGGATCACGTTCTGGACGAGGAGCTGCCGGTCTGGGTGCCCATCCCGGCCCTGGCAGAGATGCAGGTCGCGCTGGAACAGGCGGTTGCCGAGGTGACCGGGCTGAGCGGCTACGAACTCAAGCGCGTGATGCGGACGGGAACCGTGGCCAGTGTCGACAACCGCAACTGGGAGCTGAGCGACCAGGGAGCGATCATCCGCCGGCTATCCCAGTCCCGCGCCGTCGCGCTTGACATGGAATCGGCGGCGATCGCGGCGAACGGATTCCGGTTCCGCGTTCCCTATGGAACCCTGCTGTGCGTTTCCGACAAGCCCCTGCACGGTGAATTGAAGCTCGCTGGAATGGCCGGGGAGTTCTACCGTCAGAGGGTCGGCCAGCATCTCGACATCGGTCTGGCGGCCATCGAGCGGTTGCGGACGCAAGAGCGCGAGCGGCTTCATTCGCGAAAGCTGCGCAGCTTTGCGGAGACCGCCTTCCAGTAGCTGGCCGTCCAGAACCTTCGATCTGTGGCTGAACGGCCACAGGACCTGCAATCCGTGAACATCCGCCAATCCGGGCATTACTCAGCCGACGAATCGGATCACAGTGACATGCGGAGGTTTCGGGGCGCCGTCATCACGCTTACAGGAACGATCCTCGCGATCGCAGAGTACGGATCACAGCGCCGGCCGCGCGCAAGGCGTGGTGCAAACTGCGCGACGTCCAACCTCCCTCCGTTGGTGCGTCTAGACTACGGCGGTCTTGCGCCGCCCCGTTCTTTCGCGCCAGTGCCGCGAGAGCCGGCGGTATCAGTAGGGTCCGCGGGCGATAAGCTCCTGCAGAACAGCGTCGATTTCCTGGATCCGCGACGCATAGCTCTGGCCGATGCAGGTGGCATCATCGGCACAGGCCTCCCTCACCCTGAAGAACGCCTGCTGGCCGGCAGCCAACTGAGCTGCGACTTGGGGCTGCACCAGCTGCTGGACGACCTGGTAGAGGGTCTGCATCTGCAGGTCCATCGCCGCCAGCACGCCGTTCGAGCAGACGGTCGATTCGTAGGGCCGGATGGCGACCCGGCAGTCGATCGTCCCGGTGATGTAGCGCGGCTCGTCGCCGGCCGACTGGGCGCGGACGCCGGCGGAGGTGAACATGAGCGGGGCCGTGGCCAAGACGGTTGCAAGAGCGAACTGGCGCAACAGCATTCGGACTTTCCTCCTCAAGCTTCGTAGATGCTCTTACAGGCATTGGCCCTGCCCGCGCAACGCGCCTCAGTCAGGACGAGGACGCGTCGCGACGGATCGGCTGCTTGAACCCACCCGGGGGCCCCGCTAGGTTCTCCGGACGCTGCCGGCGCCAATCAGGGGAGTCCCGCTGACATGGATGTTCGCGACGGAATCGTCGATTCGATCGGCAATACCCCGCTGATCAAGCTGAAGCGCGCCTCTGAAGCGACCGGCTGCACGATTCTCGGCAAGGCAGAATTTCTGAACCCTGGCCAATCGGTCAAGGATCGGACTGCGCGCCAGATCATCCTGGAGGCGGAGAAGCGCGGCGAGATCGAACCGGGAGGGCTAGTCGTGGAGGGCACGGCCGGCAATACCGGCATCGGCCTCGCCCTGGTAGCCAACGCTCGCGGCTACCGGACGGTCATCGTCATCCCGGATACCCAGAGCCAGGAAAAGAAGGACATGCTCCGGCTTGCGGGGGCGGAACTGATCGAGGTGCCGGCAGTCGCCTACGCCAACCCGAACAACTATCAGCATGTCGCGCGCCGCCTCGCCGACAGGTTGCGCGAGAGCGAACCCAACGGCGTCCTGTTCGCTGACCAGTGGAACAATCTCGACAACCGCAAGGCGCATTTCCTGACCACCGGGCCTGAAATCTGGTCACAGACCGGCGGCCGGATCGACGGGTTCATCTGCGCGGTCGGCACGGGGGGGACACTCGCCGGAACCTCGCTCTATCTGAAGGAGAAGAACCCGAGGATCAGGATCGGCTGCGCGGATCCGCGCGGGGCGGCGATGTACTCGCTGTTCACCACCGGGGAAGCCAAGGCCAGCGAGGGCGGTTCCATCACCGAGGGAATCGGTCTTGGACGTGTGACCCCGATCATCGAGGACATCACCGTCGATACCGCCTATCTGATCGAGGATTCGGAGGCAATTCCGGTGGTGTTCGATCTTCTCCAGCACGAAGGCCTCTGTCTCGGCGGATCGAGTGGTGTCAACGTCGCCGGCGCGATCCGCCTGGCCAAGGAGATGGGACCGGGGCACACCATCGTCACGATCCTGTGCGACTACGGCACCCGATACCAGTCGAAACTGTTCAATCCGCAGTTCCTGCGCTCCAGGAACCTGCCCGTGCCGGACTGGCTGGAACGGCGGACGGAGATTGACATCCCCTTCGTCGCTCAAGGAGCCTGAGGTGCCCGTCACCGAGCCGCTGTTCCTAGCCGACGCCTATCAGCGCACCACCACAGGACGCGTCGCCGCCATCACCGAGCGCGGAGGCATCGTGCTCGACCGGACCGTCTTCTACGCCACCGGCGGCGGTCAGCCCGGCGACAGCGGCGTGCTTCGTCACGCAGGAGCGGAGATCGACATCGCAACGGCGGTCAAGGGGGAGACGCCTGGGGAAATCATTCACGTCCCGGCGTCGGAGGCCGCGACTGCCATGCCGGCGCCAGGCGATGAGGTAGAGGCGGTCATCGACTGGCGGCTGCGCCACCGGAGGATGCGCATCCACACCGCCCTGCACCTTCTCTCCGTCGCCATGCCCTTCCCCGTCACTGGCGGCCAGATCGCCGACGACTACGGCCGCCTCGATTTCGATGTCGACGGCACCATGCCCGACCGGGAGGAACTCACGGCCCGCCTTCAGGCCCTGATCGACGGCGACCATGTGGTGTCCAGCGAATGGATCACCGATGCCGAACTCGACGCCAACCCGGGACTCGTCAAGACAATGCGCGTCCAGCCGCCGCGCGGCAGCGGACGGATCCGGCTGATCCGGATCGGCGACGTCGATCTGCAGCCGTGCGGTGGCACCCATGTGGCGCGCACCGGCGAGATCGGCCGCATGATCGTCTCCCGCATCGAGTCGAAAGGTGCCCGCAACAAGCGCGTTCGCATCGCGTTCGCGGACGGAGCCTGACCATGCTGCTCGAAGGCTCCTGTCATTGTGGAGCCGTGCGATTCAAGGTCGAGTCGCGGACGCCCTATCCCTACCTGCGTTGCTATTGCTCGGTCTGCCGCAAGACCGCCGGCGGCGGCGGCTACGCCATCAACCTGATGGGAGACGCGGCCAGCCTGCGCATCGAGGGCGAGGCGTCGATCGCAATCTACCACGCCATGATCGACGGCGAGCGCAGCCCGGCCGAGCGCCGCTTCTGCAGCCGATGCGGCAGCGCGCTGTGGCTGTGGGATCCGCGCTGGCCGGAGCTGGTCCACCCGCACGCTTCTGCGATCGATACCGATCTGCCAGTGCCGCCGGAACGGGTACACATCATGCTCGACCACAAGGCAAGCTGGGTCGAGCCCGACATTCGGCAATTCGATACCGCGTTCCCCGAATATCCGGACGAGTCGATCGAAGACTGGCACGCCAATCGTGGGCTTTCACTGACGGACTGATGTCCCTGAGGCTCGCATCTGCCGATCGGCGGGCATTCCGGCGCCAGAGAGGCGCAGTGCCAGGACAAGTCCGGCCGACGGCCGGCACAGCGCCCGCGATTACCGCTTCGCGGTTTGCCGGATGACGGGGTAGAGATAGAAGTCGCTGGACAAGTATCGAGAGAGCCAAGGCATGGCAGGCGCACGATCGGATTTTCTCGTATCGACGCAGTCCCTGGAGGATCAGCTGGCCGCGCCTGATCTCGTTGTGGTCGACGGGTCCTGGTACCTGCCCGCGATGAACCGCGACCCGGAGGCGGAATATCTCGACGGACACATCCCCGGCGCGGTGCGCTTCGACATCGACGATGTTTCCGACACCGACAGCCCGCTGCCGCACATGCTGCCGCGGCCGGAGAAATTCGCGTCCCGGATGCGCAAGCTCGGCATCGGCGACGGTCAGCGGATCGTCGTCTACGACGGCGCCGGCATGTTCTCGGCGCCGCGCGTCTGGTGGATGTTCCGTGCAATGGGGGTGAAGGACGTCGCCGTCCTCGACGGCGGCCTGCCGAAGTGGATCGCGGAGAACCGGCCACTTGAGTCGGGGCGGGTCAGCCGACTCGAGCGCCACTTCACGGCCCGGCTCGACCATGGCGCCGTGCGCGATGCTGACGACGTGATGCGCGCGCTGCGCAATGGCTACGAGGCGGTGATCGACGTCCGCAGCGCCGGACGCTTCGAGGGAACGGAGCCCGAGCCCCGGCCTGGACTGCGCGCCGGTCACATGCCGGGAGCGATCAATCTGCCATGGTCGGAACTGCTGCGGGCCGACGGCACGATGAAGGACGGTGAGGAGATCCTCGCCCTCATGGACCGGATCGGAGTCGGTCGCAGCAAGCCGGTGATCGCCTCCTGCGGATCGGGCGTCTCCGCCGCCATCCTGGTCCTGGCGCTCAACGCGGCCGGACATCGCCAGGCCGCCGTCTATGACGGCTCGTGGGCCGAATGGGGCGGCCGCGACGACCTGCCGGTGGCGACCGGCCGCGAATAGCAGCCCCGACCGGCGCCGTGTCGGAAGCACCCTCTTGATCGGTCGTCAGCCCGACTGCCGCGACGCCGTGATCTTCGTCCGAGGCAGCCCCGCCGGCCGCGATGCTCAGTGCAGGATCTGGCTCAGGAACAGCTTGGTGCGCTCGTGCTGCGGGTCGCCGAAGAAGGCTTCGGGCTCGTTCTGCTCGATGATCTGGCCCACATCCATGAAGATCACCCGATTCGCCACCTGCCGGGCGAAGCCCATCTCATGGGTGACGCAGATCATGGTCATGCCGTCCTCTGCGAGACTGACCATGGTGTCGAGCACCTCCTTGACCATCTCGGGATCGAGAGCCGAGGTCGGCTCGTCGAACAGCATGATCTTCGGGCGCATGCACAGGGCACGGGCGATGGCGACGCGCTGCTGCTGGCCGCCGGAAAGCTGGCCTGGATACTTGTGCGCCTGCTCCGGAATCTTCACCCGCGTGAGGAAGTGCATGGCCAGCTCGTCCGCCTCCTTCTTGGGCATCTTGCGGACCCAGATCGGGGCGAGCGTACAGTTCTCGAGGATGGTCAGATGAGGAAACAGGTTGAAGTGCTGGAAGACCATGCCGACCTCGCGTCGGATCTCGTCGATCTTCTTGAGATCGTTGGTCAGCTCGATGCCGTCCACGATGATCTTGCCGCGCTGATGTTCCTCGAGCCGGTTGATGCAGCGGATCAACGTCGACTTGCCCGAGCCGGACGGTCCGCAGATCACGATGCGTTCGCCACGATGGACCTTGAGATTGATGTCCTTCAGCACGTGGAAGTCACCGTACCATTTGTGGACATCGATCATCTCGATGGCGACCTCGTCGCCAATCTGCATCTTCGAGGAATCGACATGGATATGGGCCATCGGCTCGTCGGCGGGAATGGGCGGCACTGTGGGGCCCGCGGTCGTCGGATCAGCCATGTCTCAGCACCTCAACGTCTGCGGCCCGCACTGAGCCGCTTCTCCATGTAGATCGAATATCGGGACATCCCGAAGCAGAACACGAAATAGAACACCGCCGCGAAGGCATAGCCGGAGTAGCGTGTCACCGGCGTCGCCCAGGCCGGATCGGTCAGGCTCGCATCAATCGTCTTCAGAAGGTCGAAGATACCGACGATGAACACCAGCGTGGTATCCTTGAACAGGCCGATGAAGGTATTGACGATGCCCGGAATGACGATGGTTAGGGCCTGCGGCAGGATGACGAACACCATCATCTTCCAGTAGCTCAGCCCGAGCGCCTGGGCGGCCTCGTATTGTCCCTTGGGCAGCGCCTGCAGCCCGCCGCGCACCACTTCGGCCATGTAGGCGGAGGCGAACAGGGCAATCCCGATCAGCGCCCTCAGCAGCTTGTCGATGGTCACCCCGCCCGGCATGAACAGGGGAAGCATCACTGAGGCCATGAACAGCACGGTGATCAGCGGGACGCCGCGGACAAACTCGATGAAGGTGATCGAGACCAGTCGGGCGACGGGCATCCTGGAGCGCCGGCCGAGCGCGAGCACGATCCCCAACGGCAGCGAGAAGACGATGCCGACCACCGAGCAGACCAGCGTGACCAGGATCCCGCCCCAGCGGCTGGTCTCGACGACCGGCAGTCCCAGCGCCGGCAATCCGGTGAGCAGGAAATAGGCGACCACCGGATAGATTAGGAAGAAGAATGCCGCACCCCAGGCGCGCTTCGGCGCATTCTGCCATAGCAGCCAGGCTATGCCGATGGCGCCAAGCATGAACACCAAGTCCGGACGCCAGCGCTCCTCGACCGGATAGAGCCCGTAGATGAAATAGCCGAGCCGAGCCTTGACGAAGGCCCAGCAAGCGCCGACCTCAGGGCCGAGGCAGGCCTCGCGGTTCGTGCCCGTCCACACCGCGTCGACGAAGGCGAAATTGACGATCGGCGGCACCACCAGCCAGATTATGTAGAGGGCCACCAACGTCAGCACCGTGTCCAGCCAGCTGCCGAACAGGTTGCGGTGCAGCCAGCCGATGACACCGGTACTGCTGGGAGGCGGCGGCAGTGTCTGCGCCGGTTCGGTACGGACGTAGGCGTAACGGCTCCTGTCCATCGCGCGCCCCTATCGTTCCGTCAGCGCGACGCGCCGGTTGTACCAGTTCATGAAGGCGGAGGTGACGAGACTGATCGTCAGATAGACGCCCATGGTGATCAGGATCACCTCCACCGCCTGGCCGGTCTGGTTGAGGACCGTCCCGGCGAACACCTGCACAAGGTCGGGATAGCCGATCGCCACCGCCAGCGACGAATTCTTGGTCAGGTTGAGATACTGGCTGGTCAGCGGCGGGATGATCACCCGCATGGCCTGCGGGATCACGATCAGCCTGAGGATCTTTCCCTGCCGGAAGCCGAGCGCCGCCCCCGCCTCGGTCTGGCCGTGACTGACGGCCAGGATACCGGCCCGGACGATCTCGGCGATGAAGGCGGCGGTATAAGTGACGAGGCCGATCAGCAACGCGAAGAATTCCGGATAGATCGGCGTGCCGCCGGCAAAGTTGAAGCCGCGCAGCTCGGGCACCTCGAAGCTGATCGGGAACCCGGTCAGTACCAGCGCCAGCGCGGGCAGCCCGATCACCAGAAGCAGCGCCACCCGAAAAACAGGATACTGCATCCCGGTTTCGAGCTGCCGCCTGCGCGCCCACGACCGATAGGCGAACGCGGTCACCACGCCTGCCAGGAATACCGCCGCGACGATCGCCATCGCCGACTCAAGCACCGGCGTCGGCATGACGATTCCGCGGTTGTTGAGGAAGATGCCACCGGGCAGCTCGATGCTGTTGCGAGGCGCCGGCAGCGGGGTAAGTACCGCATTGTACCAGAACAGCAGCTGCAGGAGCAGCGGCAGGTTGCGCACGACCTCAACATAGACATAGGCCATGCGGTTGATGATGAAGTTGCGCGACAGCCGCGCGATTCCGATGATGAACCCGAGGATCGTCGCGAGAAGGATGCCGATCGCGGCGACGATCAGCGTGTTCAGCAGCCCGACGAGGAAGGCCCGCCCGTAGGTCGAGGTTTCCGAATATTCGATGAGCTTCTGGTTGATGGAAAATCCGGCCGTCGCGTTCAGGAAGCCGAATCCCGAGGCGATATTGGCACGCCGCAGATTCTCGGCAGCGTTCGAGATGGCCTCGTAGAGGAGAAACGCGACAACGGCGACGAGCAGCGCCTGGTAGATCAGCCCGCGGATGCGCGGATCATTGTACCAGGCAACCCGGCTGCCGGCACCGTGTCCGATGTCTATCGTCGCCATGTCCCGACCCCCCAGGACCGCAATGCCGACGTGCTCGGCAGGTAGGGCCGCCGCCGGATCCTCGGCATGTCCCTGCCGTTCGGATCCGGCGACGTGACGATCCGACCGTCAGCGGATCGGCGGCGCGTACATGAGACCGCCCTTGGTCCACAGGGCGTTCAGGCCGCGGGCGATGCCGAGTTCGGTGTCGGGACCGATATTGCGGTCGAAGGTCTCGCCATAGTTGCCGACGTGCTTGATGATGTTGTAGGCCCAGTCGTTGGTCAGACCGATCGCCGTGCCGAACTCGCCCTCAATACCGAGCAGGCGCTTGATCTCAGGATTGGACGAGTTCCTCATCTCGTCGACATTGGCCTGGGTAACGCCGAGTTCCTCGGCGTTGATCATCGCGTTGTGCACCCACTTGACCAGGCTGAACCACTGATCGTCACCCTGCCGCACGACCGGTCCGAGCGGCTCCTTGGAGATGATCTCGGGCAGAACGATGTGCTCGTCCGGGTTGGTCAGCTTCAGGCGCTCGGCATAAAGGCCGGACGCGTCGGTGGTGAACGCGTCGCAGCGGCCCGAGTCATAGGCCTTAACGGTCTCGTCCGAGGACGCGAACGCTACCACCTCGTAGTCCATGCCATTGGCTCGGAAGAAGTCGGCGAGGTTCAGCTCGGTCGTGGTGCCCTGCTGCACGCAGACCGACGCCCCGGACAGCTCCTTGGCAGAGGTGACGCCGAGATCCTTGCGGACCATGAAGCCCTGACCGTCATAGTAGTTGACGCCCGCAAAATTGAGGCCGAGCGCCGTATCGCGGCTCATCGTCCAGGTGGTGTTGCGCACGAGCACGTCCACTTCGCCGGACTGCAGGGCGGTGAAACGGTCCTTGGCCGAGAGCGGGACGAACTTCACCTTCTCGGGATCATTGAAGATCGCAGCCGCGATTGCCCTGCACAGATCGACATCGATCCCCTTCCAGTTGCCTTGGTCGTCGGGATAACCGAAACCGGCCAGACCCGTATTGGAGCCACAGGTCAGGAACCCTTTCGACTTGACCTCATCGAGGGTCGCCGCCGCAGCCGTTCCCGCGGCGAAAGCGACTGCTACGCCCAGCAGCGCGGGCATCAGCGTGTTTCTCATCGTGCAGCCTTCTCTGTTACCCGTTGGAATGCCGAAGATTTCTGTGTAGAGCCATCTCAAGCGGTCTCGAGAATCGGCAGTCACAGCCCCCCGGCTTGGTGGTTGGCCGCCCGGCATCCACCGGGACCCGTGGCGAGCCCTGACTGCATCTCAGGCGATTATGACCGGTTGGTCAAGGCTGTTCGATGGCGAACTATCCGTCGACGGCTCAGGACATTCCGGACACGAAGAGGACATTCTGATCTTGACCGGCACCAAACGACATCCGACGCCGCGCGGCATCGACACCGAGATCGTCACCGCCGGCCGTCACCCGGCCGAGCAGCACGGCTTCGTCAATCCGCCGGTCTATCGCGGATCGACGGTCCTCTATCCGGATCTGGCCACGTTCGACAAGCGGGCCATGCCCTACCCCTACGGACGGATGGGGAGCCCGACAACCGACAGCCTGGAACAGGCGGTCACGGCGCTCGAGGGAGGGGCGGGAACCGTGCTCGCTGCCTCGGGCCTGTCCGCCATCGCAATTGCGCTGCAATCGGTGCTCGGCGCCGGCGACCATCTGCTGGTCACGGACTCCTGCTATCAGCCGACGCGCAAGTTCTGCACGGGCGTGCTGGTGCGCTTCGGTGTGGCGGTCGACTACTACGATCCGCGCATCGGTGCCGGCATCGAGGCGCTGCTGAGGCCTGCCACCAAGGCCATCTTCCTGGAATCGCCCGGTTCTCAGACCTTCGAGATCCAGGACATTCCCGCCATCGTCGGCGTCGCCCGCAAGCGCGACCTCGTCACGCTGATCGACAACACCTGGGCGACCCCGCTGTTCCTGAAGCCGCTGGCATTGGGGGTCGACATTTCCATCCATGCAGCCACCAAGTATATCGGCGGGCACTCCGACGTGATGCTCGGAACCGTCACCGCGAATGCGCGGATGTGGCCTCAGGTCAGGGAAACCTGGAGCCTGCTCGGGGAATGTGCGGGACCGGACGTTGCCTGGCTCGGCCAGCGCGGCATCCGCACGCTGGCCGTCCGCCTCGCGCGCCAGATGGAGGCAGGGATCGAGCTGGCGCGATGGCTGGAAGGCCGTCCGGAAGTCGAGCGGGTGCTGCATCCGGCCCTCCCGAGCCATCCCGACCACGCGCTGTGGCGGCGCGACTTCACGGGCGCCTCCTCGCTGTTCTCGATCGTGCTGAAGCCAGGCCCGAAGGCGGCGCTGGCAGCGTTCATCGACGGGTTGGAGCTGTTCGGACTGGGCGCCTCCTGGGGCGGCTACGAAAGCCTGGTGCTGCCCTTCGATCCGCGCGGATACCGGGTCGCCACGCGCTGGGAGGCCGAGGGACCGGCAATCAGGATCCACGTGGGGCTCGAGGCGATGGCCGATCTCGTCGCCGATCTCGAGGCTGCCTTCGCACGCTGGCGCGCGGCGGGGGGTGGCGCCTGACGCACCTGCCTGGGCCATCGGAGGATCGTCAAGTGGCGGACCTTGCCCCTATCGGATGGATGGGCTAGCGACTTTCTGATCTCCTGACGCGGCATCGGTCCGTCGGGCACATGACCCGAAGCGCTCCGGACGTATGGCCAATGGTGCCGCGACAGGAGTGTCGCCTCATCCACATGCCGAGCAGCGCGGCAGCGCACCACCCGGTTCGCAGTTCGGGCCGGGCCGACGCAGGTCGAATTCGTTGCAACGGACTTCATTCCCGAAGAGGACCTCGAGGTCCTCCTCCTGTCGCCAGCCGGCAACTGATCGATCAGGCGACCCTGCGTTCGCCCGACAACGGCAACCCGGTCCTGGCCGCCATGGCGGAGGCCGGCCGGGGCACGACGGGAGTGAGCACCGCCCCCACGACACGGCGGGCGAGCGCCGGATCCTCGTTGACAGCGATCATCATGTCGGCGGCATCGCGCGGGCGGGGAACCGGACGGCGCTGGGCCACCAATTCGGCGATGTGAATGGTGAGTGCGTTCCTGGCCGCCTCGATCACTGCATCCAGGGTGTTCCCCGTCGCCGTGCAGCCCGGCAGGTCCGGAAACTCCGCGTGCCAGTCGCCGCCGCCATCGGGCAGCCGCACATAAGCGATGAAGGTATCCATGGCCTCTGTCTCCACTGGTGTCGCACGTCCAAGCGACGCGCCCCACAATCCGGTCCGCCGCGTAGGACGGATCGTGCGAACCCTCGCACAGGTCCTTGGCGCCAGCGTGTCGAGGTGGTGACGATTACGGGACGGGCCCTCACGCAGAGGCAGGAAAGTAACGCAAGTCCTTGATATATATATGGAATAATGGCGACCCCGGCAGGATTCGAACCTGCGACATGCAGCTTAGAAGGCTGCCGCTCTATCCAGCTGAGCTACGGGGCCCGAAAGTCTGGCGCCTCGGCCGTCAGTGGGTCCACTGGCCGATTCGGTTGTACCTGAAGTTGTCCGCATAGGCGACGATGCGGCGCTTCGGCTCGCTCGGCTCGATGACAACATAGTCGATGCCGTTGCGCTGGGCATAGGCGACTGCCTCCTCCCGGGTCGGAAATGTCAGCCTCAGCTGCTGGCGCATATCCATGGAGCTCGTGTACCCCATCAGCGGCTCGATCTCGCGCGGCACTTCCGGCTCGAACTCGAGCACCCAGCGATGAGTCTTCGCCTTGCCCGACTGCATCGCGGTACGGGCGGGTCGATAGATACGTGCCGGCATTGCCGTTGCTCCGATTGTCCAAGGCCGCCTGTCGGCTCGCGGGCTGGTCGGGGCAGCAAGATTCGAACTTGCGACCCCCTGCTCCCAAAGCAGGTGCTCTACCAGGCTGAGCTATACCCCGGATGCCCGAAACCCGGAGGATACCTAGCCATTTCGCGGCGCCGCGACAAGCGGCCGACTACGGGATTCGGAACGAAACGGCACCGCTCGGCCGCAAGGGAACCGGAAACTCCCGGAAGAATCCCGAACCGCGTTCGCCGAGCGCCGATCCTGACCAGCCGTCGCAAGGTCGGACCCGCCAAACGATTTGTGCGCGCACGGACCTTGACCGCCACCGGAATGCTGAAGAATAATCGGCGCATGGTCGACCGAGCCTTGCATCGCCTGGCAGCTCTTGTCCTCGCGCGGGCCATCATTGCCCTCGCAGTTGTCGTGGCATCAGGCCTTCAACCGGTGCTCTTCGCAGCCGGCAATGTGGACGGCCACCACGGTGGCAACGGTCTGATGCTGAGTGCGACCGCCTACGGTCTGGGTCCCGATGCGCACGCAACGCAAGGTCATCACCATCGTGATGATCAGGCGCAGGCGGGCGACGAGGGCCATTCGACCGAACCAAAGTCCGAGGTTGGCGCCTCAACGGGTACACCGCATGACCATTCCTCCGAGGCGAACGACAAGCGCTGCGAACTGCATTGTGCTCCGGTCCAGGTGATTGCCGTCGAAGCCTGGGTCGTCACCCACGTTCCGCTTCGGGATTTCGAAGGCGATGTACTGACCGCGCTCAGGCATCTCGAACTGGCACAGCCTGTCAGGCCTCCCGAACGCCAGATCTGACGTAACCCCTCACGGGGAGCACCGCCACTGCCGGCATTGGCAGGGCACGTGTGTCTACGTTCAGATCAGGTAATCTCATGAAATGCCTCTTTACGGCGGTCTTCGTACCACTGCTGGCGGCTGGGTGCGCGACGACGCAGCCAGGCGAGGTCGCGAGCGCCCCCGATCCAGCCGATGCGAGCGCCGGTCTCCACACCGTCGTCTATGAGCCGGTCCTCGGCGACTATCAGCACAGGGAGCCGGTCGGTCCTCGGAACTGGCGTCAGCTCAACGAAGAGCTGTCGCCTGCGCGACGGGGAGGTGGATCGTGATCCGCCGCCTGACCACCGGCGCGCTGGTCGTCATGGCACCCTTGGCGGTTGCGGGGTGCATGACCGCAAATGTGGGGGATGTATCCGACCCGGTCGCCGGCTTCTCGACCGTCTCGGACCGAACCACCCGTCTCACAGGCCACGGGCCCGTGTGGATCCAGTCCGGCGAGCAAGCTCGCATTCTCGCCGACAGTGTCCACGCTCTCGTGCATGGCAAGACGATCGGCGCGGATGTCGCCGTCCAGGTCGCTCTCATGAACAACAGGGGACTGCAGGCCGCATACGCCGATCTCGGACTGTCGGCCGCGGATCTCTGGCAGGAGACGATGCTGGTCAATCCACGGGTGGCCGTCGGGATATCGACGGTCGATCTCACGCGCACGATCGAGGCGGCAGTCATCAGCAACATCCTGGCACTGATGACGCGGCCGCACCGTGTTGCGATTGCCGAGATCCGGTTCCGGCAAGCGCAACTGCGTGCGGTGGAAGAGACCCTGAGGCTTGCCGCGGAGACGCGACGGGCCTGGGTAAGAGCCGTGTCGGCCTGGGAAAGGGTCGCCCATTTCAACAAGGCGCTGGTCGCCGCCGATGCTGCCTCGGAGCTGGCCAAGAAGCTGGGCGAGACGGGCGCCTTCACGAAATCGGGTCAGGCGCGCGAACACGTGTTCTATGCCGAGCTTGCCGGTCAGGCGGCCGAGGCGCGAACGGCGGCGCGTGTGGCCAAGGAGGAGTTGACCAGGCTGATGGGCCTGTGGGGCGAAGACGTCGACTACTTCGTCCCGAACGCCCTGCCGCCGCTGCCCGACCGCGTGCCGGACATGCCGGACATCGAGGCGGAGGCATTGCGCAATCGCGTTGATCTGTCGATCGCGCGACTCGAGCTTGAAGCGCTCGGCCGCGCCTACGGGCTCACGCAGGCCACCCGGTACATCTCCGACCTCGACCTGATGGCCGGCATCGAGATCGAGCGGGAGAAGGATGCCGAAGGGGGCGAAGCGGAAACCAAGGTCACCGGATTGGGTGAGATCGAGTTCACCATTCCCATCTTCGACAGCGGCGAAGCGCGGCTGCGCAAGGCGGAGCTCGCCTACATGCAAGCCGCGAACCGTCTTGCCGAACGGGCAGTCAACATCCGTTCGGAAGCCCGAACTGCCTACCTCGTCTATCGTTCGCGACATGACATCGCCCGGCACTATCGCAGCAATGTCGTGCCGCTCCGTACGACGATCGAGGAGGAATCCCTGCTTACCTACAACGGCATGATCACGAGCGTTTTCGAACTGCTGGCAGACACGCGCGCCAGGATCGAGGCGATCATGCTCTCGCTTACGGCAAAGCGCGATTTCTGGCTGGCCGAAATCGATCTGGGCACCGCCATCCATGGCGGTGGCGGTTCACCGGGCTCCGTCGGAGACGCCCCTTCGCCAATGGTGGCTCGTGCCGGCGCCGGACACTGAATTCGAGGAGACAAGCGAATGATCACGCGACGACAGATGCTGGCAGGTGGTGCCTTCCTGGCAAGCGCAGCGGCCTGGAGCCGGACATCGGCGATGGGCTTGCCGGATGCTCCGATCATGCAGTCCGCTGACATGCAGCCGCCGCTGTTTCCGACAACCGGGCCGGACTACCAGCCGGTCGTTACCCTCAACGGATGGACGCTACCGTTCAGGTTCAACAACGGCGTCAAGGAGTTCCACCTGATCGCCGAGCCGGTCGAGCGGGAGATTGCTCCGGGCATGACCGCTCATCTGTGGGGCTACAACGGCCAGTCGCCCGGACCGACCATCGAGGCCGTCGAGGGTGACAGGGTCCGGATCTTCGTGACCAACGGTCTGCCCGAACACACGACCATCCACTGGCACGGCATGATCCTGCCCTGTGGCATGGACGGCGTGACGGGGTTGACCCAGCCGGGCATCCCGCCGGGCAAGACCTTCGTCTATGAGTTCGATCTCGTGAAGAGCGGGACCTTCATGTACCACCCCCACGCGGACGAGATGGTGCAGATGGCGATGGGGATGATGGGCTTCTTCGTCATCCACCCGAAGGATCCCTCCTTCATGCGCGTCGATCGGGACTTCGTGTTCCTGATCAACGCCTTCGACATCGAACCCGGCTCCTATGTGCCGCGGGTCATGGAAATGACCGACTTCAACCTCTGGTGCTGGAACAGTCGGGTGTTTCCCGGAATAACGCATCTCGTCGCGTCGAAGAACGACAGGGTCCGGGTGCGGGTCGGCAACCTCACCATGACCAATCATCCCATCCACATGCATGGCTACGACTTCGAGGTCACCTGCACCGACGGCGGCTGGGTCCGGCCCGAGGCGAGATGGCCGGAGGTCTCTATCGACATCCCCGTCGGTGCGATGCGGGCCTACGAATTCGATGCGGTTCACGAGGGCGACTGGGCGATCCACTGCCACAAGTCGCACCACACGATGAATGCCATGGGACATGCCATCCCCACCTTCATCGGCGTCGACAAGTCCGGGCCGACCCGAAAGATCCATCGCCTGCAGCCCGACTACATGGCCATGGGCAACCGCGGCATGGCGGACATGGGCGAGATGGAGATGCCCCTGCCCGACAACACCATCCCGATGATGACCGGCTGGGGACAGTTCGGCGCGATCGAGATGGGAGGAATGTTCTCGGTGGTGAAGGTGCGGGCCGGCATCTCGGCCGGCGACT
>Ga0049070_1000504_pt1 | contig 31622 bp, 18 predicted proteins | sample FECB22metaG_FD_56243 | JGI IMG/M metagenome (GOLD analysis project Ga0049070, IMG submission 56243) | Cyanobacterial communities from the Joint Genome Institute, California, USA - FECB-22 | ecosystem: Environmental > Aquatic > Thermal springs > Hot (42-90C) > Microbial mats | place: USA: California
CCCGGTGCTGCGCAAGCGCTTCACCGGCCAGCCCGAGCACGTCATCAACTATTTCTTCTTTGTGGCCGAGGAGCTGCGCGAGATCATGGCGCGGCTGGGCTTCCGGACGCTGAGCGAGATGATCGGCCGCGCGGACCGCCTCGACATGAAGCGCGCCGTCGACCACTGGAAGGCGGGCGGCGTCGATCTTGGCAAGCTGCTGCACGTGGCGCCGGCCAAGCAGGGCGTCGCGATCTGGAATTGCGAGACGCAGGACCACGGGCTCGACAAGGCGCTGGACCATAAGCTGATCGCGGCCGCTCAGCCCGCGCTGGAGAAGGGCGAGCCCGTGCTGATCGAGCAGACGATCGGCAACGTCAATCGCACCGTCGGCGCCATGCTGTCGGGCGAGGTCGCCAAGCGGCGTGGCCATGCCGGCCTGCCCGAGGACACGATTTCGGTCCAGCTCACGGGTACCGCTGGCCAGAGCTTCGGGGCGTTCCTGGCGCACGGCGTGTCGCTCGAGCTCTCGGGCGACGCGAACGATTATGTCGGTAAAGGCCTGTCGGGCGGCCGCGTCGTCGTGCGTCAGCCCAAGGGTTCCCGGCGCGATCCCTTGCAGAACATCATCGTCGGCAACACGGTCCTCTACGGCGCGATCGGCGGCGAGGCCTATTTCGAGGGCGTCGCGGGCGAACGCTTCGCCGTGCGCAACTCGGGCGCCGTGTCGGTGGTCGAAGGCACCGGCGACCATGGCTGCGAGTACATGACCGGCGGCGTCGTGGTCGTGCTCGGCGACACTGGGCGCAACTTCGCGGCCGGCATGTCGGGCGGCATCGCCTATGTCTACGATCCCAGGGCGCGGTTCGGCGATCTCTGCAACATGGCAATGGTCGAGCTCGAGCCGGTCGGCGTGGCGTCCGCCGACAAGGAGGCGCCGGGCCGGCCGCATCAGCGCGCTATAAGCGCCGACGACAACGGCATGGGCGACGTGCTGCGCTTTGACGCCGAGCGCCTGCGCATCCTGGTGGAGCGCCATCTGCTGCACACCAGCAGCGCGCGCGCCCGAGAGCTGCTGGACGACTGGGACAATGCGCTCAAGAGCTTCATCAAGGTGATGCCCAAGGATTACAAGCGCGCGCTCCTGCAGGCGCGTGAACGGGCGGCGGCGAAGGCTGTGGCGGCGGAATGAGGATGACGCCCGTTGCCACCCTTCGAGACGCGCGCTGCGCGCGCTCCTCAGGGTGAGGTGATCGGGTAACAGCACGACCTCATGCTGAGGAGGCCGCGCAGCGGCCGTCTCGAAGCATGGGCAACAAGGGGGAGTTAGCAAGCCAATGGGTCAGCCCACCGGCTTCCTGGAGATCGAGCGCAAGGAGCGGCCCTACGAGAAGGTCGAGGCGCGCCTGAAGCATTGGCGCGAGTTCGTGCTGCCGCTGCCGCCGGCCGAGGTGTCGAAGCAGGGCGCGCGCTGCATGGATTGCGGCATACCCTTTTGTCACAACGGCTGTCCGGTCAACAACATCATCCCGGAGTGGAATGAGCTGGTGCGGCGCGATCGCTGGCAGGACGCGCTCGAGGTGCTGCACTCGACGAACAACTTCCCGGAGTTCACCGGCCGCATCTGCCCGGCGCCCTGCGAGGCCTCGTGCACGCTGAACATCGACGACAATCCGGTGACCATCAAGACCATCGAATGCTCGATCGTCGATCGCGGCTGGCAGGAAGGCTGGGTCGTTCCGCTGGTGCCGGCGAAGAAGACCGGCAAGCGCGTCGCCGTCGTGGGCTCGGGCCCGGCCGGCATGGCCTGCGCCCAGCAGCTGGCGCGCGCCGGTCACGCGGCGACGCTGTTCGAGAAGGCCGACCGCATCGGCGGGCTGCTGCGCTACGGCATCCCCGACTTCAAGATGGAGAAGCGCCTGATCGACCGGCGCATGCGTCAGATGGAGGCCGAGGGCGTCGAGTTCCGCACCGGTGTCGAGGTCGGCGCGACGCTCTCGATCAAGTCGCTGCTCGAAGGCTATGACGCGGTGGCCCTGACTGGCGGCGCCGAATGGCCGCGCGACCTCGAGGTGCCGGGCCGCGAGCTTTTAGGCATCCATTTCGCCATGGATTTCCTGACCCAGCAGAACAAGCGCGTGGCGGGAGACGACGAGGCGCGTGCCGCGCCCAAGGGCACGCTCTCGGCCAAAGGCAAGCACGTCGTGGTGATCGGCGGCGGCGACACCGGCTCTGACTGTGTGGGCACCTCCAACCGCCAGGGTGCCGCTTCGGTGACCCAGCTCGAAGTCATGCCGCAGCCGCCGGAGCGCGAGAACAAGGCGCTGACCTGGCCCGACTGGCCGCTCAAGATGCGTACCTCGTCCTCGCATGAGGAAGGCGCCGACCGCGACTTCGCCGTGCTGACCAAGCGCGCCACGGGCAAGGACGGCAAGATCACCGCGCTCGAGTGTATGCGCATCGACTGGGTCAAGGGCGCCGACGGCCGCATGGCAATGAAGGAACTCGAGGGCAGCGCCTTCGAGCTCAAGGCCGACCTGGTGCTACTGGCCATGGGCTTTTTAGGCCCGCGGCGGCCCGGCATGCTGGAGCAGGCAGGCGTAACTCTCGATGCGCGCGGCAACGTTGCGGCCAACGTGGCCGACTACAAGACCAGCGTGCCGAAGCTCTTCGCTGCGGGCGACATGCGGCGCGGCCAGTCGCTGGTCGTGTGGGCGATCCGCGAGGGCCGCCAGTGCGCGCGGTCGATCGACGAGACGCTGATGGGCACGACGACGTTGCCTCGATAGCGGAAACGCTTCGAACCGGATCGCCCGGTGGCGGATCAGGCGCGACGGGCCGATCGCGAATCCGATCATGAACGCCATCACGGCCGCGCAGGCCGACCTCTGTCAGTCGCTGCCCTCGGACAGGGCAGAGCCTCAGAGTGCTTCGGCATCCAGGGAAAGACGACTACCTCTCTTCTTCGATGTGAACCTGGACCTTGCCGGCTGCCACGGCGGCCTTCAGGGCGGCGTGGTCGCGTTCGGCTTGATCGGCGTAGGCAACCGCGAAATTGCCCATCGCCCTGTCGAAGGCGTCGCTGGTGCCGAGATAGCCACTCAGCAGCCACGGGTGGCTGGCCCGACCGTGGGCGCGCGCCAGAGCCCAGCCGCACATCCTGCCGTAGAGTTCCAGCATGCTGCGATTGAAGGTCTCGACCAATGGCTTGATCTTCGCGTCACGCAACTGGCGTACATAGAGGTGACGGCCTTCCAAACCGGTCGTCCAACCGAGAAAGATATCCGAGGATGACTGCATCAGACGTTGCCCTGCGACCACACGCTGCCCGGAGTGACCATAGAGGCTTTTGCCGGCGTAGGGCTCCAGCACCGACGCAACGGCTTGCTTGAATTGGAGAAATAGCGGCTGGTTCGAAGACGACATGAACAGGCCAATCGAACAATACCGTCCGACGCTTCCCACCCCCACGACCTTGATGGCCACGTCGACCAATCGGTAGCGGTCGAGCAGGGCCTTCCTGTCGTCGGAAAGGGTCTCGCGATAGTCAGCCAGGATCTTTTCAGCTTGCGCTCTGAAGTCTTCCTCGCGCTGAAAGTCTGGATGAAAGATGAGCGGTGGCTGGTCCTTGATGTGCACCTGTCCGCCGACCATTTCGGCCAGCTTCGGGTAATCCACGTCCGCCGCCTGGTCCTCCTTGGCCTTCTCGATCCTGCGGCGCACCCGCTTCTGCACCGCCGGGTCGTCGATCATGGTGAGGAAATCCTCGGCGCTGATGCTCTCGTACCACGCCTCGAGCGGGCTCATCTCTGCCACCTCGCGCAGCCGCTCGCGATAGCTGCGGGCGCAACTCACGGCCGCATCGCGGCCTGCAGCGTCCGACAGGCCGTTCGACCTGGCGGCGAGCACGAACGACGCGACCAACCGCTTGACGTCCCATTCCCAGGGCGCCGGCAGGGTCTCGTCGAAGTCGTTGATATCGAAGTTGATACCTCGTTCGGGTGTGGCGAAGCCGCCGAAATTGAGCAGGTGACAGTCGCCGCAAGCCTGGACTCGAACGCCCATCGAGGGAGTGGTGGCAAGGTCGGCGGCCATGACACCTGCGGACCCTCGGTAGAAGGTGAACGGCGTCTGCAGCATCCGGCCATAGCGGATCGGCGTGAGCTCGGGCATGCGCCCAGCGTCGGAGGCATGAAGAAGCTCGAGCGGGTCCGCTCGATCCTTGGCTCGCTTCCACACGCCCTGGCTCGCCCGCGGGACCGTGTCGCGCAGGCGCTTGCCGGCCGCGATGAGATCGTCGGCGGGCACGGAGTGCGCTGGGCGCTTGGTTTCCGGCACTTCGCGCGAGGTTTGCAGTCTGGTCACGTTGCTCGTGGTCATAAAGTCCAGATTTGCTACCCAAGACGAGCAGGTCATTGACGCAAATCAAGCAGCGGCCGCCATGTCCGCGCTAGTTAAAGCGCGCGCGCCGCCTCGACCATCGCCAGGTAGAGCGCGAACAGGAAGCCCGCGACCACCGGAAGGACGATGCCCGAGCCGCCCTTGTGCAGGGCCTCGGGAATCATGGCGTGGGTGACCAGCGCCAGGATTGCACCGCCGGCGACGGCCTGGGCCAGCACGGCGCTGCTGCTGGTGCCGCCGATCAGCACGCGGCCGGCGACCGCGGCAACGATGCCCGCAACGATCACGGTCGACCATAAGAGGAAAATGGTCCGGTTGGGGTAGCCGGCACGGCGCAGCATGGCGGCGCTGGCTGCCGCCTCGGGGATGCCGCCCAGGAACATGCCGATGAGCAGCGTCGCCGACAGGCTCTTGAAGTCCGAGAACTTGGCGCCGATCACCAGGCAGCCCGGGATGGTGTCGAGGATATTGCCGAACACGATGGCGAGCCCGACGCCGCGGCCGGCCTTGGCTTCCTGCAGCAGCCGGTGGGCCTCGGCGCGGCTCACATGGTCGATGCTGTCGCGCGCGGCCTTCGCCCATACCGCCGGGTTGACGTTGCGCCGGAGGTTGGTGAGGGCGCGCTCGTGGCTGAGCTTGCGCACCTGGTCGGCGACATAGTGATCGTTGGCGACCAGTGTGTCGAAATCGTCCTTGGCGACGAGCAGCAGCAGGGCGTCGGTCTCGGCGCGCACGGTCGCGGTGCGGGTGCCACCACTCAGCAGCGCCATCTCGCCGAACGCATCGCCCTCGCCGAGCTTGGCGAGCGGCTGATCCTGGTCGTCCAGCACCTCCAGCGCACCCGAGACGACGACGTAAAGCGCGTCGCCCGGATCGCCATGGCGGAACACGATCTCGGCCGGCTTCACCGAGCGTTCGCGCACATGCTCGAGCAGCGGCTCGAGGTGGGTCGACGGCAGGTTCCGCAGCAGCGCGCATTTCGACAGGTAAGCCAGATGACGGCTCGCCTCCTGTCGCTTCCTGTTGCGCGCATATTCGAGGAAGCGCGAGGGATAGCGCAGCGCCGCGCCCTTCTCGTCGAGGAACAGCGAGGTGAGGTAGTAGATCACCGCGCCGGAGGCAAAGCCGCCGGCGATCGAGAACCAGGCAACCTGCAGCTGGGCGCCGCGGCGCGTCAGCTCGGCCGCGCCCTCGAAAGCAAGGTCGATGGCGAGCGAGGCGATCAGCGATCCGGCAGCGAAGGCCAGGATTGCGGCGAGGACTTTCTTGGGCGCGGGCAGGTAGAGGCCGAGCGCCGCCCCCATCATCACCGAGCTGGTGGTCACCAGGCCGAGCAGGGCCGCTTGCAGGATGATCATGGTTGAAATGCCCGTATGGCCATTCGTCGCGCTTTCAGTCTCTACGAGAATTGTCTTACAGTTCGTCCAGCGTCGGTGGCAGGCTTTTCGGGGGCGAGCCGCCAGGTCTTACCGGGGTATCAATGAAGCTGCTGCTGATCCAGGGCGCCAACATGGAGTATCTGGGCCGCCGCCAACCTGAACTGTACGGCACTGTCACCGCCAAGGAACTGGACGCCCTGCTGCGCCGCCAGGCGCGGGCGCTCGATGTCGAGCTGGACATCGTCTACACCAACATGGAGGGCGAGGCGGTCTCGGCGATCTACAGGGCGGACCGGGCAAATGTCGACGGCATCCTGTTCAACCCAGCAGGCTTCCTGCACGCAGGCCACGCGCTGCGCGACTGCCTGCGCTCGATCCGCGCCCCCGCCATCGAGATCCATATCACCAATATCGAGAAGCGCGGCTTCCACTCGATCACGGCGGAGGCCTCGATCGGCATGATCGCAGGCTTCGGCGTCGATTCCTACGTGCTGGCGCTGGACGCCATGGTGTCCCGCCTGCGCCAGCCCAAAGCCTGACCGGCTCTAGCCGGCCGTCTCGCGCAATCGCGCCGCGTAGCCGCGCGAGACGGAGACGCCCAGCTCCGGGTGGGTGTCGATGCGGATGGCGAGCGAGTCGATGGTCCAGCTGTCGACGATGTCGTAACCCAGTGCGTCCAGTGCGTCAGGCACTTCGCGCACATTGCGGATGTGGTAGGGCACCTCGGCCAGGCGGAAATTCTCCAAGGTCACCACCAGGGGACCGTCGCGGGTTGCGACCTTGTTCAACAGCAGGTAGCGCGGCCGGCGGCGCAGCCGGCCCATAAGATCGGCCAGCGGCTGGTCGAGGTAGGGCAGCAGTCCCGAGCCGAGCAGCACATCGGCCGCCGGCGCGTCTTCGAGGCGCTCGATGAACGACAGGCTCTTGTCCTGCGGCCGCGTCTCGGCCCGTCCGGCACGCACCTGCGCCGGCAGGTCGTAGACGACCCAGTCGATACGATCGAGCTCGAGGTAGGGCGCGAAGGCGCGGTACTTCACGCCGATGTGGCCGCCGGCATCGATGATGCAAGCGATGTCGGGCGACAGCCGCTTCAGCCAATACAGCACCGGATAGTCCCACAGCGGCACTTCCTGCATCAGCGTTTTGGAGACCTCGGACACGCCGTCGTTGTCATAGCCCTTGAGCTTGCCGGGACGCACGTGCCGCAGGGCCTCTTCGTGCGAGGGGAATGCGCCGCGAAAGCGAATGGTGTCGGGTTTGAGCGCGCGATAGCGCCCGATGGCCATCCTGACGGCGCGGCCCAGACGCCGGCGCAGTGCAGCGGTCCCCATGGGCAGACCGTAGGCAACGGCGCTCGGATCGTCCACGGACAATCGATGAAGGGTCAGTCTCGCCAGGTGCCGGTCGCCAGGGTGGTCGGCGCGAAGTCACCGAAGCGCCAGGCGAAGGGAAAGGCGCCGCGCCGTCGCCACCCATGCGTTACGTCGACCCGCCACAGCCGTTCGGCGCCGGCCGGACCGGCGCCTTCGGGATGCCACTCGATGGAGACCCGGCCTTGCAGCTGCAGGACGTCGCCCGATGCAAAGTCGATGAACAGCAGGCCGGCGCGCGGGTCGCCCAGAAGATTGCCCAGGGTGTTGTAGAAGCGGTTGCCGCGGAAGTCGGGGATCGCGAGCGAATCGCCCGTCACGCTGACGAAACCCGGTCTGCCGCCGCGATGCGACATGTCGAGACCGCCGTCGCTGCCAATGCCGGCGCGCGACCGGCTGGCCACAAAGAAGGTGTCGGACCTCTCGATCAGGGCGTGCGCGGCTGCATCGAGATGCTCCAGAGGTTCAACCGGGTCGCCGGCGCCGGCACGCGGCGAGGGCGTGCGCGTCTGGATGTATTGCGCGCAATTGCCGAAGCTCTGGGCAATGCCGACTGTGAGGCCGCTATCGACGGCGACCAGCCGGCCGTTGGCGCGATTGCGGCGCCGCGTGGTGAAGTCGAGACCCAAAAGGCCGATCTCGGCGCCCGCCGTGAAGGTCGGCGTGGCGGGATCGTCTGATACGGGCAAGGCGGCAATCCTGAGAGCCGCGGGGTCGGGCGATTGCACGAATCCCGGCTCGCCGGTCAGCACCGAGGCCATCGGCCAGCCATCTGCGTCGAGCGTGGCGACGAACAGGTAGGGCAGCAAGGTGAAGAACTCACGATGCTGGTCGGGCATGAACGGCCGGATGGCGGCACGCCCGGGGCGCTGGTGGCCGGCCAGCGCCTGCGCCCTGAGTTCGTCCTCGTGGAAGGCGAGGAATGTCATGTGAGTCCCTCGGGTTTCTCGGGAAACTGCTGCTTGGGGTCGTACCAGGGGGCCGCATCGGATCGCCAGATGTGGATCTGCGGCTTGTCGCTTACCGGCGTGTCGAGGCAACCCAGGCGCAGCAGCACGACCGGCTGGGCGATACGCTCGGCCATGATGTGCGAGCCGCAGCGCGAGCAGAAGCGGCGGAACTTGCCGGGCGAGGATTCGACGGCGCCGAGAAGATGCTCGCCGCGCAGCCAGCGGAATTTTTCACGCGGCACTGCCGTCACCGACGAGAAGGCCGTGCCGTGGGTCTTGCGGCAGGTCCGGCAGTGGCAATGCACGATGCGCTCGAGAGGGGCGTCGGCCTCGTAGGCGACGGCGCCGCAGAGGCAGCTTCCGTTCAACATGAAGGAAAGGTAGGCGCCGCCGATTGCGCCGGGTAGATCATCAATGTAGAAGTGACTCTTCCATAAATTGGAATGATCCATGGACCGCCTGGACGAGCTGGCGATCTTCGTTCGCATCGTGGAGGAGGGCAGCCTGGTGCGCGCCGCGTCGCGCTTGCGCCGCTCGCCGCCGGCCGTCACGCGGGCGCTGGCGGCTCTGGAGGATCGCATCGGCGTGCGTCTGGTCGACCGCACGACGCGGCGGCTGGCGCCGACCGAGGCCGGGCGCGCGCTTTACGACAAGGCGCGTGGGCTGGTGGCCGACTACGAGGCGGCGACCGCCGGCGCCGCCCAATCGCCAGTGCGCGGGCTGCTCAGGATCACGGCGCCGGTGCAGTTCGGGCGCCGGCATATCGCTCCTATCGTCGCCCGTTTCCTCGACGAACATGACGGCGTGGAAATCGAGCTGGTGCTGAACGATCGCAACATCGACCTCATAGACGAGGGTATCGATGTCGCGCTGCGCATCGGTCCGCTGGCCGATTCGAGCCTGGCGGCGCGGCTGGTCGGGCATGTGCGGCGGCTGTGGGTGGCGAGTCCTGCCTATCTCAAGCGACGCGGCATGCCGCGCGCGCCGGCCGACCTGGTGCGCCACGAGGCGATCCTGGGGACCTTGCGCGGCAACAGCGAATGGCGCTTCGCGGGCCTGCGCGCGGCGCCGCGGCTGATGGGACGGCTCAGGGTCGACGATGTCGAGACGCGGCTGCGCGCGGCGCGCGACGGGCGTGGCGTGGCGCAGCTCCTGTCCTATCAGGTCGCCGACGAGCTTCAGTCGGGCAAGTTGGTGCGGCTGCTGCAGGCCTGGGAGGCGCCGCCGCTGCCGGTGCATCTCGTCACCAAGGGCCGCGCCCACCGCGCGCCCAAGATCGACGCCTTCGTCGAGTTCGCCGCCAAACAGCTGAAGGTTCTGCCGGTGCTGAGCGATTGACACAGGCTGTGCAATTGCCTATCGCTTAACTCATGGGTTAAGTGTCGGGAGTAAGCGCATGTCCTATGTCGATGGTTTCGTGCTGGTGGTGCCGAAGAAGAAGTTGCCGACCTACGTGAAGCTGGCGCGCAAGGCCTCCAAGGTGTGGCGCGAGCACGGTGCGCTCGACTATCGCGAATGCGTGGGCGAGGACCTCAAGGTCAAGATGGGCCTGCCCTTCCCCAAGCTCGTCAAGGCCCGCGCCGGCGAGACCGTGATCTTCTCCTGGATCTCCTACAAGTCGCGCGCTCATCGCGACAAGGTCAACGCCAAGGTGATGGCCGACAAGCGCCTGTTCGACGGCATGCCCAAGGAGATGCCGTTCGACGTGAAGCGCATGACCTACGGCGGATTCAAGACGCTGGTCGGCTTCTGAGCGGCTGAGCTACAAGGCGGCATGATCGAGATCACGCCGCTTCACCGGGACGACCGGCAAGCCTGGCAGCCGCTCGCCGTCGGCTACAACGCCTTCTACGAGCGGGTGCTCCCCGACGCCACCTACGACCGTACCTGGCGCCGCCTGATGGAGGAGAAGGAGCTGCACGGCCTCGCCGCACGGCTCGACGGCCGCGTCGTCGGCATCGCCCACTACCTCTTCCATGCCAGCATCTGGTTCGACGACGTCTGCTACCTCGCTGACCTGTTCGTCGACGAGACGGTGCGCGGCCAGGGCGCCGCCCGCCTGCTGATCGAGGCCGTCGCCGACGAGGCGCGTGCCCGTGGCTGCGCGCGCTACTACTGGCTCACCAAGCAGGACAACGTCCGCGCCCGCGGCCTCTACGACAAGGTCGCGCGCTTCGCCGGCTTCATCCGCTACGATTGTCCGATGGTGCCGTAGAGGCGGCCCGCCTCACTGGCAGGCCTGGTTCAGCAGCTCCAGAGTGATGGGCTTGCCCAGTCTCGGCAGAGCGGCGGTGGTCGACGGCTCTCGCCGCGCAAGTTCCTCGAGATCGGCGATCATGTCGCCGTCGCTCGGCCGGATCTCCGACTGCATGGCCTTGAGCGCCGGAGCCAGATGGTCGCGGAACACGAGATAGCGATAGCGATCGAGCAGGGCCGGCGCGAGAGGGCATCGGGTCGAGGCCCGGTTGAGCTCGTAGGACAGGTTGTAGAAGGCCTGGGCATACTTTTCTCCCGCAGCGATCCCCAATTGCTCGAGGGCCTCGTCTCTTCGATGGTCGACCCGAGCATAGGAACGACCCAGCAGAAACGCGTGGCGGCCGACATCCTTGCCGCCATCGCCGGCTTTTTCCGCCTCGCACGGTCCGATGGCGCCGTCGGCAGGACCGCCAATTGTCCGACGCAGCGGATCATATGGATGTGTGGCCAGTCTCTCGCACTCGCCGAGAGGGCCTGAATTCCCGCGCCTCAGCGATTCGGCGCCGGCCACGATTGCCACCGCCCACGCATCTTCCGCCTGGGATTCGGGGCCGAGGCAACACAGGTTGGTGATCGTTGGATTTCCGGCCTGAATGTCCTCGTAGAGCTCGGTGCTGAACAGCTGGCTTTGCGCATGAACGCTTCGCATCGCCTCGAGGGCCTCGCGATATCCTTTTTCCCTGTCTCCCTTTGCGAGCATCTTGGCAGCAGTCTCGGCGTGAATGGTGCCCAGCCCCTGCAGCGTGCCGGACAGGCCCGAGACGGCCGCGGTGCGGACGTAGTTCTCGTCACTCTTGTCGGTGATGGATACCTTGGTCTTCTTCAAATCGAGTTCCGGAAGGAGCTCTTCGTAGAGCCGGCGGGCGCGCTGGCGTTCGGCTGCAACCGCCGACATTTCCTCGACAGTCTCTTGCGGCATGACGCTTGCCTTCAGGCGTATGGCGTCGGCCAGCTGCAGGCGTACTTCGCGATCGTCGCTCGCAAGCTCGTCGAAAAGCTTCACCGCCTCGGCAAAGCGCGGCAGCTTTGCTTGCTCATCGGAGATCGTACCGAGCCAGAAGAGCGTCCGGGCACGTGCCAGCTGCAAAGAACGAGACGAAACGCCATTGTTCACGAGCGCGCTCTGCAGGTTCAGCGCCTCGGTCAGCAAATCTCGCGACCGCTGATGGTACCAGCGAAAGTTCACCAACTTCCAATCCATCGCCGCCAGCTGCTTCTGGAATGCGGGAAGCGCCGCGGCATTGGATTTCACAGCGGTGCGCAACACATCCAAGGTGGTGTAGCTGACAAACGGATTGCTCTCGGGCGTGGGCGCGTTGGCGGCCGTCAGGTACGCCGCGAGCACTTCGGCCGCCTTGTCGGTTTGCTTCAACTCCATGAGCCTCCGCGCAACGCGGTACGTAAATAGTCCTGGAGGCGGTTTACTCGACTTCGCCCGAGCCAGGATCGAGCTCGCGACCGTCGATATCGACTCGGTCTTGGTGCCGAGATCCGGCGCGTTTTCTGCGGCCGCGAGAAGCAGTTCGTCCTTGGCATCAGGCGCTTGCAAGCGGCCAGAAATTGCCGCCAACGCAATATGTGCCGGTTGGGGCGTGGGCGACATGACCGCTTTTTGTTGTTGGCCGGGAGTGCCCTTTGGTGTCTCGAGCGCCACCATGTCGTGCCACAATGCGAGCAGCTGCTCGTCTTCCAGTGACGTCGCCAGCTCCCAGCGCCGCGTGCTTGTCTCGCTGACCCCTTCGTCGTCGCCCGACAGGTGGTAGAGCCTTTGGGCGGCAATGAAGCGCTTCATGGCGGCGCTGCGGTCCTTCGCCTGGAGCTCGAGGCCTTCCAGTTCCAAGAATCGAGCGGTCTGGATGGCGGGCTCCAGCGCCGTTCGCCCGTGAGTCATGGCGCGGACTGCGCTGCCGCGGCGAGCTCTCTGGATGAGCATGTAGGGAATTTGGTCGGTGGCCGCGAGCTCCGCCAGCTCGAAGGCTGTTGCAGGCACTCCGCGTGATTCGAAGGCAATTGCCAGAAGCCGATACCCATAGTTGTTGCCGCGCGCAGCCAAAGGTGCCGCGTAGGGAAGCGAATCCCTCACCGCGGCCTCGATGGAGGCATCATTGACAATCCGTTTGGCAAGCCAGGAAAGCAGCGTCTTCTCCTGTTCATCGGGCAACTTCGCGAGGTCACAGGCTGTCCGGAGGCGGCGGGCACCCTCCGTGATCTCGGCTCGGCGCACCGGCAGCCGCCGTTGTTCAAGCACCTCGGTGAACCATCCGAGGGCGTCTGCGCATTCAAAGCGAGCAGCCGCCGCCTGGGACGCCAAGCTGCGGACCTTCATGCCTTGCGCGGCAAGGAGCGGCATCAGGCCGGCCAAATTCTCAGTGATCGCCTCGGATTGGCCACTGCCGCCTGCGACGGCCACAATGCGCGCGAGGTCGCCGGTCGAACGCGATGCGACGGATTCACTGGCCTTGAGAGGTCGTCCCACCGTGAGTGCCCCGGTGCGCGACTGAAAGGCCACCCAATGCGAGCTGCCAATGGGCACCGGCTCGGCGTCGATCAGGATCGACCCTTCTTCGCTGAGCTGCGCGGTATCCCACAGAACGAGGTTCTTGCCATCGCGCAACCAGAGGCGGCGATTATCGGCGAAGCGAACGAGCTGCCATCGCGGCGGAATGGTTACCGCGGCTGACTCCTCTCGTTTGGCGTTTCCATCCATTAGCACGTAGCGGATAAGACCGCTTTTCTCGGCCACGCCCAACTGGCCCGCCGCCGTGAATTCAACGTCTTTCACACCACCGTCCAATGATCGAAGAAGTTCCGCGGGCTCGACTTCCAATCCCTCTTCAGTGCAAGGCCCGGCAAATACGCGGTCGCCGTACACCATGGCGTAACGACCGCCTTCCAGATCGAAGGAAAACGTCCGTCTTTCCTGGGCATCGAACAGCTTTCGCGCCCGGGCCCGGTTCCCGTCGATGACGATCAGCCAGGTTGCCCCGGCCGAATCGAAAGCCAGGAAATTGGGCTGTCCCCATCGGCAATTGAAGAGGTAGGTGAACGATGCCTCCTGTGGCAGCGTCGCTCCTTTGTCCTGTTCGCGACTGCTGTCGCGTTTCATGCGCTCGACTCGGGCCTTTCGTATGTCGCCTTGTTCAATTGCCTGGATATCGCCGAGATGGATCGCATCCGCAAAGGCGATCGCAAGCTTGTCGGGACCATAAAGCCCGACAAGCGACGTTGGTTTGGGGACTGCGGCATCCTTTGAGGTGGGTGGCCTTCGCCCTAGGAGTTTGTCCATGCCGATGAGCTTGGACTCCTGCCAATCCCCGCGTGGGCCGACGGTCTGATAGATCTTGACCCCGTCATCTCGAAGCTTGGCCACCATGGCGAACTCGGGGCCACCCACACTGCTCCAACGCGGCTCGTTGTTGACGTCGGGCTTGTCGGCGTCGAAGGTTTTGCTGCGATTGCGGATGGCGGCATGCTGCTTCTGGAGTATTTCCCGCAGGTTCACTGTGACCGTCGCTTTGACGGTGTCCGGCAGCTTCAAGTCGGCCTGGTCGTCGGTGAGGATCGGTTCCAGGAGGCGACCAAGGATCGCCCCGGCCATGGCATGATCTCCGCCGCCCTGTTTTCCCTTGACCTCGTTCAGTATTGCGCCGACGCGCAGTTCAATGAGTTCGGAGCGGGCGACTGTGTTGTCTTCATTGGCCTTGATCCAGAAGATGAGCAGGACGGCTAACGTAACGACCGCGGCGACGCCAGCCGCGCCGCTGGTCCAGGCCACGATGCGGCGAATCTGGGCGACCCGCCGGCTATGGGACATGAACTCGTCGAACTCCGGGTAGCCGCCGCCGTAGAGTTCCGCCCAGGCCTGGGTAGGAGCATATTGGGCACGAAATTGCACGGCCTGGGTCAGCGCTGCATCCCGCAACAGCAATCCGCTGACGTCGGACCGACCGGTGAGGCGAAGCCAGAGGCTGGGCTTCTCTGCCAGCTTGTCCTTCGCCGCGTCCGCCACGGCCTTCTTCCACGTCCTGGATCGCTCGGAGATGCTTCTCCACCAGGCAGCCGACGCTGCTTCACGCTCGACCCACCTGCGCAACAAGGCCCACTGCCGGATGAGGCTTTCGTGGCTTATGTCAATCTTGACGTCTTCTCGGAGCTCGCGGGCTTCGGACACCAGGAAGCTGCAGCCGGGCGCGCGATAGGCGTCGACGACGAGCCGAACGCTCTGGATATCGCCTCCGTTCAACTCGGCGAGCTTGCCGATGCTTGTCGGCCGCCGGACGGCTGTGGCGATGGAGGTGCCGCTGACCAGCGCCCTGAAGACCTTTTGCACGACGGCTTCGATCGGCTTGCCATGCTTGGCGACGAGGTCCTTGAGGATTTCGTCGGCATGGGCGCTGAGCATCCCGCGCAGCCCGCCGGCTGATTCATAATCCTCGACCGTCAGCTTCGGGGGCTCGTCTCCCCGATCCCTCGACTGGGTCCACAGCCGATTCAGCACGTGCTGCAGCAGGGGAAGCTGGTCCGCGCGCCGTGCCAGGCGGTCTAGCTGGTCGATCCTCGCGAGAGGATCGTCGCCCGCAGCGCCTGTGTCGTCGTCCCAGGGCGCGAGGGCGCCGAGGTCGTTGAGCAGTCGGTTGACGAGCGCTTTCTCGATCTCGGCATCGCCGACACCTGCAGGATCTTCAATCGCAATCCGGCATTGCTGCCTGGACAGGCGGGGCGTCAAATACTGACCCTGGTTGATCGCTTCGGTCAGCCCCTCGAGCAGTGCGCAGGCGCCAAGGTATTCCGAGCGCATCGTCAGCGCGACGTAGATCGGAAGGCGACTGTCCTTGCTGCCCGATTGATGCGCGCTTTCGATCAGCAGGCTGACGAACGCCTGGGCGTGATCCTGTGCGGCGTAGCTTTGAAAATTGAACAGTTCCTCGAACTGGTCGACGAGCAGCAGGAGGTTGGCGCCGGGCCTCAGATAGCCGGCGCGGCACCATTCGACGATGCTGCGCGGACCGCGTCGGAGATAGGCGGCAAGCGCGTCGACCTCTGCGGCGTCGTGCGAGGCCGAGTCGCGGCTGGCAAGCAGGGCGGCTGCCAGATTGGCGATCGGCCGGCTGCCCGGCCGGAAATCGACGACCTGCCAGGATGAGCCAGCTTCCCTCAGCAGCCCCAGCTCGAGACCGTAGACCACGCCGGTCCGAACCAGAGACGACTTGCCGCTGCCGGAGGCGCCCAGCACGGCAACGAAATGGGTCTTGGCGAGCTTGTCGATGACCTTGTCGACATCGTCCTCGCGACCGAAGAAGAGCTCGACCTCGTCCCGGCGAAAGGATCGCAGACCCGGATACGGCGCCTGACGTTCCGCCATGGTCAGTTCCTCAAGCGTGCCAGCGTCGCCGGCAGGTCCGCGGCGTTGGTTTGGATCATCCCCGGCAAGACAAGGTCGAGCTTCGGCTTGTCGTCGGGTGGGCCGATGTACACGGCGAGGACGCGCAGCGGTTCGTCCCGCGAGCGTTTGACCTTGTTGTACAGCAGCAGCTGCTGCCGCACCCAGAGAAGGTTCGCCTGCCCGTACACCAGCATCAGTCCGTCGCATAGGGAGATGTTGTTGAGCAGGTCCTGTCGGGCATCTGCGGGCGTCCCGCCCATCATCGGCAGCGACGGCACATGCCCATACTTCGTGATCGCGTCGCGCAGCGCATGGGCGATATCCATATCGGGCGTGTCGGCGTTGACGAACACCAAAGCCTCGCCGCTCACGTGTGCCGCAGCTGGTGGCGGTGGCTTCGCGAGCTCCTGCAGCTTGGCGACAATGGCGGCACTGAAGGTTTCCAGGCGATCGACCAGGACGCTGGGCCCGTTGAGCAGCTTTTTTTGCTCCTCGGGCAGATTGTCGGTGACGAGATCCGGTCGTCGCCATTGCAGGACGCTCTTGCTCGACTTGGTGGCGAGCGTTGCCTGGCGGGCCACATAGCCATCAGGCCGCCGCCCCGGCGCCGCGCTGATGAGCTGCACGACCATCGTGGCCTGCTCCAGGTCGGCGGCGAACGCGGCTTCGAATTTCTCGGGGTCAGCCGGGTAGTCGGCAGCGGGCAGGATGCGCACATTGAACTGCGACAGGTATCGACGCACGCTTTCGCGCTGCTCTTCCAGGTCGTCAGTCACCTGCGCGAGCAGGACCGTCCCCAGCGGCGGCTCAACCGGCTGCTTTGCGCCGCCGTTCTCGCGCATGGCCAGGAGCTGATGGCACATCGCTTCCGCAAGGTCGCCGATACGATCCCAGTACTTGTCCGTTTTTTCCGGCGTCGTCGGATAGAGTGTTGCCGCCTTGCCGCCGTCCGTCTCGTACCAGAACTTCGTCGCTATCTTCTTGCGTAGAACCTCCGGCGCGGGATCCTCATCGAGGAACGGCAGGATCTGCGCGGCGAACAGCTGCTTGTCGCTGTTTGCGGCGATGAAGGACTCGAGCTCCTGAAGGGACACTGGCTTGTTGGCGCCGCGCATGCCCACGTAAGTGCGCGAGACGACCGACAGCATCAGGGCCGCTTGCTTGGCGTCCTTCGCGAAGCCCTCCATCACGTAGTTGCCGCCGTTGGCGTCCTTTGGGCTGTAGAAGACCTTGAGTTCTGGAGGGCCGCCCAGTCTCGTCTTGAGAGCAAAGAAGATGTCTTCCGCGAAGCGCGATACCCAGCCCTTCCCTCCGGACGCGGTTGGGTAATCGTCGTTCAACGCGAAGCTTATGAAAACGTCGTACTTGTAATCCTCGATGTAGGCCATGATCGCCTGCCCCCCGATAGACAGACGCACGTAGTGGCTACGAGCTTTGCGGCATCCTGTAGCAGGGGGCGGTCATGCCGAATGTGCTTAAATACACATTCAGCAACAAAGTTGTGATCGGGGAAGGTCAGTCTGGCGTGACGCCGAAGCGGCGTTGCCAGAACTCGCGGCTGCGCCGCTCGCCGATGTCGCAGCCGAGCTCGTACTCCGGCCGCACGAAGCGCGTGTAGTCCTCCTCGTTGCGCGCCGGCTTGCGGCCGCTTTGCGCGAGCTGCGTGCCGTCCTCCAGAGGACCGAGACCGCCGATGTCGAAGTCGTGGCGCGGCCCCCCCTCATGTGGTCCGAGGTCGGCCACTTCCTGCAGGAGCTTCTTGCGCACGGCGCGGGGAAAGTCCTCGAAGTTGCGGGCCACCTCGACGAAGGAGCGCGGGCCGCCGGTGACGCAATGCAGGTAGTACGTATCGAGGTCGGCCTCGCTCGGGAAGCCGAACGGGTTCGGCCGGTCGTTCATGATCGGCAGCCCGTTGATGATGATCTTCTCCTTCAGCGCCTCGTAGCGCATGTCGGTGACCAGGCCACCGTCGTTGTTGGAGCCGTCACCCGAGATGTCGAGCACCTTGCGCTCGGGCTCGAAGGGGCTGCGGCCGAACAGCGGGATGGCGTATCGGATGGCGCCGCTGATCGAGGTGCGGCGCGCGATCGAGATCGGCGCACTGGCGAGCCGGGTCGCGAAGGCCTCGATCGCCGCCTCCGAGTCGAGCAGCGTCCAGTCGATCAAGAGCCGTTGCACCCAGGCGTCGGACCATTCGTAGTAGGCGACGGCGATACGGCCGTGGCTACCGCCCAGGATCGCCTTGACGATGACCGGGTCGCGAAAGGCCTGCACATAGCCCTCGCGCTGCAGCTTGGCCTCGTCGGGATCGATGCTGCCCGAAATGTCGATCGCCATCGCCAGAGCCAGGTCGACTTCCTTGCGATCCTGCGCGTTGGCGGGGGCGGTCACAGGAACAGCGAGCAGGAGGCACAGGGCGACTAGACGCAGCAGCTTGGCCATGAGGTGACTCCGCGGTCGGTGCCGTCGAAGAGGCAAGAACCATACCGCCCGTCGGAAGCTCCGGCCAGAGGCGCACTGGACTCGTCACAGGGCGCGCCGTTAGCCTTTGTGCAAAGTCGGAGGACGTTGCATGGACTTGGCCCTCAGCCCGCAGGACAAAGCCTTTCGCGACGAGGTCCGCCGCTTTCTCGACGAAAACCTTACGGATGACTTACGCGAAGCCGGCCGCAAGACCGGCGGCGTCTTCGCCGAGATCGAGGCAGGCATGCGCTGGCACAAGGTGCTGGCCAAGCGCGGCTGGTCGGCGCCGACCTGGCCCAAGGAATACGGCGGTACCGGCTGGAGCGCCACGGAGCGCTATATCTTCGCCCGTGAATGCATTGCCGTCGACGCGCCGCGCATCTTCGCCATGGGCCTGCGCATGGTCGGGCCGGTGATCATGAAGTTCGGCACGCCCGAGCAGAAAGCCAAGTACCTGCCGAGGATCGTCGCGGGCGACATCATCTTCTGCCAGGGCTACTCCGAGCCGGGCTCGGGTTCCGATCTCGCCAGCCTCAAGACGCGGGCGGTACGCGATGGCGATGACTACGTGATCAACGGCACCAAGATCTGGACGACCGGCGCGCATGTTGCCGACCACATGTTCTGCCTGGTGCGCACCTCGACCGAGGGCAAGCCGCAGGACGGCATCTCCTTCGTGCTGATCGATTCGATGAAGACGCCTGGCCTCACCGTGAAGCCGATCGTCACCCTGGCCGGAGACCACGAGGTCAACCAGGTGTTCTTCGACAATGTGCGCACGCCGGTGGCCAACCGTATCGGTCCGGAGAATGCCGGCTGGACCGTCGCCAAATACCTGCTCGAGTTCGAGCGTGGCGGCGAGGGCTACACGCCAAACCTCTATGCCCGCATCGAGGACATCCGCCGCATCGCAGCCGGGGAGGCGGCCGACGGGTCGGGCCGGCTGATCGGCGAGCGCAGCTTCGCCGAGCGCCTGGCCGAGGCCGAGATGGAGATCCAGGCGCTGGAGATGATCGAGATGCAGGTCCTGTCGGACCTCAGCCGAGGAAAGAATCCCGGTGCGATCTCCTCGGCGATGAAGATCCGCGGCAGTGAGACCTTGCAGAAGCTCGACAATCTCGGCGTCGAGGCGCTGGCCTGGTATGCCGCGCCCTTCGAGCCCGAGGCGCGCATGCTGGGCCACAACCAGCCGACGGTGACACCGGAGTGGGGAATCACCGCCATGCCGCTCTATCTCAACAACCGCGCCTCGACGATCTACGCCGGCTCCAACGAGATCCAGCGCAATATCATCGCCAAGGCCGTGCTCGGCCTCTAGGGATGCCTGACCGCCGGCAGGTGATCGTCTGGTCGTGGAGTCTCGAGACCGGGTCGCTGGCTGGCGATGACGCCGAGGCGTTGTTGTCGGATGAGGAGAGGGCGCGCCGGGAGCGGTTCGTGTCGCCCGATCTTGGTCGCCGCTTCATGGCAGCGCGGGCCGGACTTCGCCTGGTGCTCGGTCGGCACGTCGATCGCGATGCGCGGAGCCTGTCCTTCGCTACGAACGCATTCGGCAAGCCGCGGCTGGCCGAGGGCAGCTCCGTGCACTTCAACCTGAGCCACAGCGGCGAGCGCGCCGTGCTGGCGATCAGCGACGGCGAGGTCGGTGTCGACCTCGAGTACATGCGGCCGCTTGAGCATCTCGACCTGGCAACCCGCTACTTTCATCCCCACGAGGTCGCGGCAATCACCGACGCGGGCGACGAGGAGGAGCAGCGCCGGGCGTTCTTCGTCGTCTGGACCCTGAAGGAGGCGGTGGTCAAGGCGCTGGGCCACGGTCTTTCCATTCCGCTCGAATCGTTCGAGGTCTCCATGGCGTCGTTGCCGCCCGTGCTTGTTCAGGCACCGGAAGGCTCGCCGACGACATGGTGGCTGCACTCCAAAACCCTGGACGGTTACTGCTTCGCGTTGGCGGTGCCTGGTGTCGCCGATGTCGGGTTGATCCATCGCACGCTCTGACCGTCCTTGCCGACGATGCCGCGCAGCGCGCCGTCGTCATCCATCAGTATGGCGCGGAAGTAGGCGACCTCCAGTTGGCCGATGGCCTGGTTCATGGCGGCGCGCCGGGCATTGGTGCGGAACAGGCGGTTGCGGTGCAGCTCGAACAGGCCATCCGCCATGTCGTCGTGCGCGGCCCCGTCCAGCACGACCCAGTAGTTGCGCGGCTGCTCCATCCGCTTCCTGTTGCGCGGGATGTCGATGGCGCTGATGTGGGCGTAGTTGCGAATGCTCGGATCGGGTGAATTCTGCTCGGCGTCGGTGGGGAACGCCTCCCGGCTCGACAACAGGAAGTAGGCCTGCGGGCCGATCTGGTCGGCAGTCGGTCCGAACAACGCTCCGTCAACGTTGAGGACGGCGCGGATGCGGTGATCGACCAGACCGGCCTGGATTGCCGCGGCGCCGCCCATCGAATACCCCATGGCGCCGACGCGGCCGAGATCGAGGCGGCCGGCGAGGGCGGACGCCTGTCCGCCCTCGAGCGCCCGCAGGACTTCGAGGATGCGGTTGGCTTGCAGCACGACGTGTCGACCGGCCCGTTCGAGCGTCGCCTGGAGGGCTGCGTCGGACTGCAACTCGATGGATACGCCGCGGTCGGGATCGGTCGCGGGATCGCTTGCAACATCGTCGCAGCCGACAACGACAAAGCCGTGGCTCGCCAGGTTCTCGAGCTGGATGCTGCTGCTCGTACGGATGCCGCCCCAGCCCGGGGCATAGAGAACAAGGGGTGCCGGCGCTGCCAATCCTTGTGGATACCAGACAGTGACGGGCAGCAAGCGGCCGTTCGAGCCGTGCAGCGTCAATTCCATGCGGCCGACCGCATGCGGACCAGTCGGCGACGGGCGGCGCGGCGCGAACACCGCCGCCAGCACGATCAGTCCGGCAAGCACGAGGAGCCCCGCCAGCGCGGAGAGTCGTAAGGCGGTCATCCGCCGCGGGTGTTTTCGATTCCGGCGAGCAGTGGACCGAGGAAGGACGCGATGTCGGCTGCCGGCTTCTCCTGGAACATGTCGAGGTGAGCGCTCTCGACGTGCGTCAGGTAGAGCTTGCCGGCCACGATCGAGCCCCAGCCCATGCGCTCGTCGAACAGCCGCCCGCTCAGCGTCTCGGCGCTGCGGAAGAGGACGGTGTCGATGGTTGCCGGCGCCGGCCGATGACGCGCCGCCGCATCGCGGAGGTGATCGTCGAACCAGCGCCCGGCGAACAGATCCGCTTCGGTCGGCTCGGCAGCCGGTGTCTGGTAGCCAAGGCGGCGCAGAACCGGCAGCCAGGCGAGATCCTTCAGGCCGATCTCACCCTTGCGGTATTGCTCAATGCGATTGAGCCGATGGCGGGTGCGCAGCTGACGTGCGCGCCGCTTCTGGTTGCTGGGCGACATCGATTCGCGATAGCCGGGTGCCCAGGTGTCGAACAGGCAGACGAGCTCGATCTTCTCACCCATGCGCTGAAGCTGCCGTGCGGCCTCGAATGCCAGCGCGCCGTAGACGCAGTGGCCGCCCAGGAGATAGGGGCCCGTGGGCCTTGCCCAACGGATCAGTCTCACCGCGTAGGTCGCGAAATCGTCGAAGCTGTAGCCTGACAGGTCGAGCGGGCCGTCGGGGTGGTAGGTCTGGATGTCGATGAACGGCCGGTCCGCACCCAGTGCCCGGGCAAGCTGGTAATAGACGGACCGATTGTTGATCGCGATCATCGGCGTGCGCGAGCCATCCTCGTGGAAGCAGGCGACTTGGCGCACCGGATCATGGACAGGGATTGGCTCGCGATCGCTGCCGACCTGGAGTGCCGGGGCCTCGATGGTCGTCGCCGACGCGGCGCGCGGCGTGATGCTGTGCAGCGCCGGACAGTCAACCGGGGCCAGATTGGGTGAGCTCACCAGTGCTTCCAGGCAGGTCCGCCACCCCTCCAGCAGCGCCTGGACCGTGCTCGCCTCGTAAAGGTCGCTGTCGGCCTCAATGGCGAGTCGCCAGCCCTCGTCGCGCCAGATCAGGAAGAAAGTGAGGTCCCATTGCGTGCCCGACGAAAAGGAGGGAAGCGAGACGAGGTTGAAGCTGCTCCGCGCCTGCGCGGTCTCCGTCGTGCCCGAGTAGGAGCGATGGACGACGAGATTGACGGCATGCAGGCTCTCGTCGGCGCCGTCGGGTAGCGAGGCCAGGACCGACTCGAACGGCAGGTTCTGGTGAAGAAGCGATTCCTGCACCTCGTCCGCCGCGAGCCGCGCCAGGGTAAGCAGCGATGCCTGGCTGTCGACCGGCAGGCAGAGGGTGATCAAGTTGACGGTTGGACCCACCAGCAGTTCGGCGGACGGCTCCTCGCGATGGGCGACTTGCGATCCGATCACGATCTTGGCTTCGCGGGTCACGCGATTGAGCAGCAGCGCCAGGGCGGCGACGGCGAGTGTGTAGAGTGTGAAACCGTGGCGGCTGGCGAAGGAGTCGAGGGAACGGCTGAGCTCGGCCGGGAGCAGCAGGGAGAGGATCTCGCCACGGCTGCCGCCGCGTCCGACCGGAGGGTGATCGCCCGGCACCCGGGTGCCGACGACGCCTCTCAGCTTGCCCTGCCAGTACCGCCGCGACTCCTCCAGGGCCCCACTCGCGAGCAGCTCGCGTTCCCAAAGGGCGTAGTCTGCGACCTGCAACTCGGGCTCGCCGGCGCTTCCGGTGGCTCCGCCCTCGATCGCCGTAGCCGTCGCGAGAAACTCTGCCAGCAAAAGGCCGATCGACCAGCCGTCGGCGATCGCCGCGTGGAAGGTGATAAGCAGGATGCTACGGTCGGGGGCGAGGCGCAGCAGGCCGGCGCGGAACAATGGGGCCTCGCCAAGGTCGATCGGATCGGTCGCCTCACCTCGCGCGATCTCCTCGGCCCGGGCCATCGCCGCCTCGGCGCCGAGCGCCGTCAGGTCGATGCTGCGCAGCTTTACCGGGCAGCGCTGCAGGATCACCTGCTTGGGCACGCCGTCGATCTCGCACAGGTAGGTGCGCAGGATCTCGTGGCGGTCGACCAGCGCCTGCAGCGCGCGATGCGCGACGTCCTGGGTCAGCCGGCCGCTCACCAGCCAGCGCATGGCGACGTTGAGGCCGTGGGGGCGGTTCGAGCGGGCCCGCGACCACAGGCGCTCCTGCATCAGCGTGCAAGGGAACACCTGGCCTTTGCCTCCCGGGTGCGCCACCGGCTCATCGCCCGTCCGGATAGTCATCATTACGAGACGCTACGCCGTCGCGCGCCGCGCCGGAAGTCGGCAAGAGCGGGCGCGGCCTTGGCGCCGGCATCCACGAGGCCACGGCTCTTCTGTTGCGCAATGCGCGCCAGGGTCGCGATCGACGGGTTCTTCATGAGGTCGCGGGCGTCGATGGCGATGCCCTGGCGCTGCAGCCGGGCGGCGATGCGAAAGACATGCAGGGAATCAGCCCCAACGGAGAACAGCGGATCCTCAATGCTGAACTCATCGCGGCCAAGCACTTCGGCCCAGACCTTGGTGATGGCGGATTCCAGAGGCGTCGCAGGACGCTGGCTGGCCGATGCCACGGGACGCGACGCCGCCGTAGGACGGCGGAGCGCGCTGCGGTCGAGCTTGCCGCCGGCGGTGAGAGGAAGCGCGTCGAGCGCCACCCAATGCATCGGCACCATGTAGTCGGGCAGACGGCGGGCCAACTCGGCGCGCGCCGGCGCTGGGTCGCCTCCGGCCGTCACGACATAGGCTACGAGAACCGGATCGGCGCCGGGATCTTGGTGGAGCAACACGGCACATTCGCGAATGTCAGGGGACTGGCGCAGCGCGCTCTCGATCTCCTCGAGCTCGATGCGGAAGCCGCGCAGCTTGACTTGCCGATCGTTGCGGCCGCGCAGCTCGATCTCCCCTGACGGCAGCAGGCGCGCCCGGTCGCCCGTCATGTAGAGACGCTGCGGGCACCGGCCCCCCAGGGAGATCTCGCGGAACGCCTTGGCGGTCAGGTCAGGCCGGCCGAAGTAGCCCTTGGCGAGTCCGTCGCCACCGATGAACAGGGTCCCTAAGGCGCCGGGCGGAGCAACGCCGTCGCGATCGTCGAGCACATAGAGCCGTGCGTTGGCGATGGGCCGCCCGATCGTCACGTCGCCGCCCTCAGGAACGATCTCGCAACCCGATGCGTAGATTGTCGCTTCGGTCGGTCCATAGAGGTTCCACAGCCGTCCGCCACCCGCCAGCAGGCGGTCGGCGAGGTCACGTGGCAAGGGCTCGCCGGCTGCGATCATCTTCAGGCCCGGTCGTGACGCGAAGCCTGCTTCCAGCAGCATGCGCCACAGGGTCGGTGTGGCCTGCAGCACGGTGGCCTGGGTCCTGGCGGCCAAGTCCACCAGCTCAAAACCGGTGCGCACAGTCTCAGAATCGGCCATGACGACACGGGCGCCGACAAGGAGAGGGCCGAATAGTTCAGCGAGCGAGACGTCGAATGTGGCCGCGCTCGAGGCGATCACGACATCGTCGGGCGCGACCTCCCACAAGCGCGACATCGCCGTCAGGGTATTGGTCAACGCCCGGTGGCCGATCTCGACACCCTTGGGCGTGCCGGTCGAGCCCGACGTGAAGAGGACATAGGCCGAGGCGTCGCTCGCTACGCGCGGCAGGCTCGGTTCGCCGGCACCGGTATCGAGGGCAATCCGGTCGAGCCTCAGTTTGAATGCACCGGGCGCGATGGAGGCGATTGCCTCGTCCCGGCAGATGATGCCGTCGATCCGGGCGTTCGTGGCGATCTGGCGCAGTCGGTCGGCCGGCTGGCCGATGTCGAGTGGAACAAAGGCATGGCCCGCCTTCATGATTCCCAGGAGGCTGACCGGCAGGGCCCAAGACCGATCGACGGCGACCCCGATCCGGCCCTGTCTTACAGCGCTCGCCTGTAGCAGGGCGCGCGCGAGGGCGGTCGACCGGCGGTCGAGCTCGGCATAGGTCAGCGATGCCCCGTGATCGACGCAAGCCACGCGCTCAGGCGTACGCGCCGCTTGAGCAGCGATCAGATCGTGGACGCAGTCGTCGGCGGGATAGGGCGCTGCGGTGTCGTTGACAATGTCGAGGGCGAAACGCTTCTGCTCGTCCGACAGAAGCTCCAGGGCTCCGACCGGGGTCTGGGGCGCACCGGCGATGCTTTCCAGCAGCCGCCGGTAGTGCTCTACCCATCGCGCGATCGTCGCATGGTCGAACAAGGCGGTGCTGTAGTCGCAATCGACCCGCAGGCCCGCCGCCGACTCGATGACGTTGACGCATAGGTCGAAGGTGACCGCCGCCTTGGGATTGGGAGTGACTGTCGCGCTGACATCGCCAAAATCGACATCGCTCGACAGGCGCTCGAGGTTGAACTGGATCTCGGTGAGGGGCAGCCGGTCGGAGGCGCGCTCGATCGGCAGAGCGCGTACCAGGGTGCCGTAGGTGCAGCGCGCGTGGTCGAAGCCCTCGGCCAGCCGGTTCGCCGCGGCCCGCGCCGCCGCTGCAAAAGGGGTGGTCCAGTCCAGCGGCGACCGGAAGGGCAGCATGTTCACGCAATGACCGACGAGTTCGGGCTGGTCCTCGGACAGCTGGGCGGCCACCGGGATGCCGATCACGACGTCGGTGGTGTTCGAAAGCCGGCCGATGACGATCTGCAGCGCGGTAAACAGAGTGGAGAACAATGTCGCGCCGCCCGCCGCCGCGGTCGCCCGCAACGAAGCGAGCAACGCCGCATCGAACTCGGTCGTATAGGTCGCGCCGGCATAGGTGCGTTGCTGAGGGCGTGGGCGGTCCGTCGGAAGTTCGGGCAATGGCGGAATGTCGCGATAGAGCGCCGTCCAGTAGGCCAGATCGCCCGCTTGCGCCTCGCTCGACGCGGCCTTGTCGAGGGCGTAGCGCGCGAAGGACGGCGCTTCGGCGAGCCCCGCCGGGGCGTTGGCGCGAAGCGCCCGGTAGCAGGTCGCGAGCTCGGCCAGGATGAGATTGGTCGACCAGCCGTCGCACACGATGTGGTGCGCGGTCAGCACCAGGACGTGGCGTCGGACATCGAGCTTCACGAGGGCTGCTCGCACCAGCGGCCCGGCCCAGAGGTCGAACGGCATGCGCGCGTCGGCCGTGACAAGGGCGGCGAGCGCTGCGTCAGGATCCGCCTCGTCGCTGAAGTCGTGGGGGCGCAAGGCGAGAGTGAGCCGGGGCGCAAATTGCATGCGCTCGTCGCCGGGGCTGACACTGCCACGCAGCGCGTCGTGACGCGAGATCACCTCGTTCAACGCACTTTCCAGGGCCACCGCGTCGAGATCGCCTTGCAGCGCGATGCTGATGGCCTCGTTGAAGGTGCAGGATGCCTCGCCGCCCATCTGCGCCGCGGTCAGGATCTCGATCTGCGGTTCCGTGAGCGGGGCGGATTCAACAACCGATTCGGCAACTGCGACGGACGCAAGCGTCGGGCGGCTTGGCTCGAATATGCCGCCGGCTTCAAGGGCATCGAGAGACGCGGAGAACGCCTGCTCGATCGTAGCGATGTCGGAATCGCTGTGGGCTGTTGTCAGGAAGCAGGGGAACCCTTCCTGTACGTGCACGCCGAGCAAGCGCATCTGCGGCCAGAACAGCGAGGCGAGCGTGTTCTCAGGCCCGAAATTGAGGTGGAACCAGCTCGAGTAGCCCTCGGCCCGTGTCGCGAGCCCGCGCCGCTCGAGGTCGCGATTGAGCGATTCCACAAGACCGCCCATGCGCTGCGCGAGACGCTCCTGTAGGGCGGGGCCCTCGGCCTTGAGGTGCACAAGCACCGCCTTGGCAGCTGCAAGTGCCAGCGGATGCCGCACGAACGTGCCGGCGACGAAGGTGGCTGCCGCTTCGGGTACCGATTCGTCGCCGTACCGCCAGGTGCCGCCGTCCAGCGCATCCATGAACTGCCGCCGGCCAGCCAGGATGCCGATGGGCATACCGCCGCCGACGACCTTGCCGTAGGTCACGAGGTCGGCGGCAATGCCGAACACCGCCTGCATGCCGCCCTGGTGGACACGAAAGCCGGTGACGATCTCGTCGAACACCAGAGCTGCACCGCTGGCGTCGCACAGCGACCTGAGGGTCTTCAGGAACTCGACGGGCCGTAGCGCGGGATGCCTGCTCTGCACCGGTTCCACCAGAACGGCGGCGATCTCCGCGCCGTTGGCCGCGATCCAGTCGAGGCTGCGTTGCTGTCCGTAGGGCAGCACTGTCATGTTTGCGATCGATCCGGGCGGGATGCCCGGCGCTGTCGGCAGCGCCTGAGGGCCCGTGCCGCCCATCGCTTTGACCAGCGCCTCGTCGAACTGGCCGTGATAGTCGTCGTTGAACACCACGACCCGTTCGCGGCCGGTGACCGTGCGGGCCACGCGTATTGCCGCCATGACCGCTTCCGAACCGGTGTTGCAGAAGGTGACGCGTTCGCTCCCGGTCATATCGCGGATCAGGCCGGCCACCTCGCCGGCGAGCGGGGTTTGTGGCCCGATCGGAAAGCCGTCCTGCAGTTGCGCGCCCAGGGCCGCGGTGACGAAGTCGGGCGAATGGCCGAACATCGTCTGGCCAAAGCCGTTCACCAGGTCGACATACTCGTTGCCGTCGATGTCGTGGATCTTGGAGCCTTTGGCCCTGTCGGCGACGATTGGATAGACGAGCTCTTTCCATTCACGGCGGAAGCCCGCCGCCGTGCGCGGATCAGCCAGCACGTCGCGGTCGCGCTGCGTGCGCTCCTTCGACAGCGGCGTGCGCGCATTGATGCGCCGCACCAGCGTGCCAACGTAGTCTCGCTGTCGCGGCGTCAGCGCCGCGCCACGGCCCTGCCGCAGGCGAGGCGGCCCCGCGCCATCGGCGGGCTCCACAGGCGTCAGGACGGCCGGAGATGCGGCCTGCGGCGGTGACGCTTGGCCTTGCAAGGTACGCAGCTGTTCGGCGAACAGCGCCTGCATGGCCTCGAGTTGGGCGCGGAACAGTACCGCGGTGGCATCCCCCGGCGTTCCTGGCGCCGGAATTGTCGCTGCAGGGGCGGGTGACTGCGCCGACGGCAATGCGGGGAGGCTGGCGGCAAGCGTTGCGACCGACGGCGTCTCGTTCAGGAGTTGCCGGAAGGTGATCTTCGTCTGGAACTTCTTCTCGATGGCGCGGGCCGCCTGGCCCAGCAGCAGTGAGTCGAAGCCCTGAGAGATGAAGTCGGCCTCGGGGTCGATATCGGTCACACCCGACAGCTGCCGAAAGATCTCGATGATCTCGGAGGCGACCGCCCGGGTTGGAGTCGGCGTCGCAGGCTTCGGCGCTGCCGTGACGGCCGGCGACTGCTCGGCCTCTGCGTCGATCCAGTGCCGCGTTCGTTGAAAGGGGTAGGTCGGCAGGGAAACCTTGCGACCACGCGCGCCCGCGGCGTTCCAGTCGAGTGGCAGGCCGGCGCTCCAGAGCGCGGCGGCCGCTTCCGAGAGGTCGCCGGCGTCGGCATCCGGCATGCCCGCAGTAACGCCGCGCAACGCGGTGCGCGGGACGATTTGCGGCGCCAGCGCCGACAGCGTGCGTCCGGGTCCGACCTCGAGCAGGTAAGGCCGGCCGTCGCGCGCCACTGTGGCGAGCGCATCGGCAAACCGCACGGGAGCACGGCAATGGCGCACCCAGTACTCCGGGTCGACTGCCTGAGCGGCCGTGATCCAGTCGCCGCTGACGCTCGAGACGAAGGGAATGCGCGGCGGCTGAAGGCTGATCGAGCGCACGCTGATCGCGATCTCCGCCAGCGCCGGATCGACCGCGCGTGAGTGGAAGGCGTGCGAGACCGCAAGCCGACGGCACGGCACGTCTCGCGCGGCGAGCCGCGCTTCCAGGGCCTCGATTTCCGGCACCGGTCCGGCGGCGACGCACAGCGACGGCGCATTGACGGCGGCAAGGTCCAGCGCATCGCCCAACTCGCCCGTGAGTTCGTGTTCCGGCAGACGCACGGCGAGCATGGCACCGGGTGGCATCGCCTGCATGGCGCGAGCGCGTGCGGCGACCAATCGACAGCCTTCCTCGAAGGAGAAGACGCCGGCCAGGCAAGCCGCGACGAACTCGCCGACGCTGTGGCCGATCATGGCGGTGGGCTGCAGCCCCCAGTCCATCCAGAGCCGCGCCTGGGCGTAACCGAAGATGAACAGCGCCGGCTGCGCAAGGCCGGTCGCATCGTCGTCGGCCGCCGCGGGATCAAGCAGCTGGACGCGCAGGCCGTCGCCGACGATCGGCGCGGCGATCTCGATGCCTTGCTCGACCAGTGCCTGGAACGAGGCGTGGTCCTTGTAGAGCTCGTGCGCCATTCCGGGAAGCTGCGCACCCTGGCCGGGAAACATGAAGACCAGCGGGGCAGTATCGCCCGTGGCGTGAACCGTCGTCGGCAGCGACCGAAGGGCTGAGATCGCTTGCTCGCGCGACGTGCAGGCAATGGCGGTGCGCTGCGCGAAGGCGTGGCGGCCGGTCTGCAAGGTGAAGGCGACGTCGTCGAGGGCTACGTCGGGACGCGCCTCCATATCGTTCGCGAGTGCCGCCGCTGCCGCCCGCAGCGTCGCGTCGTTGCGCGCCGACACTGGCAGCACATAGTGGCGGCGCTTAGCCGCGGCGGTTCGCGCGATAAGGGGCGCTTCCTCCAGAACGGCGTGGACGTTGGTGCCACCCACCCCGAACGAGCTGACACCGGCGCGGCGCGGGCCGTCGCTTTCCCAGGAACGTAGCTCCTTCGGGAAATAAAACGGGCTGCCCGAAGCGTCGATGTGCCGGTTGAGACGGCGGAAGTGGGCAAGCGGCGGGATCTCGCGATGCTGCAGCGCCAGTGCCGCCCTGATAAGACCGGCCGCGCCGGCGGCCGCGTCGAGATGGCCGACATTCGCCTTGGCCGAGCCGATCGCGCAGTACGGTCTTTCGACGCCAGTCGCGCCAAAGCCCTGCTGCAGGCCAGCCAGCTCGATGGGGTCGCCGAGCGGCGTCGCGGTGCCATGGCATTCGACGTAACCGATCGACTTGGCATCGACCGCGGCCACGGCCAGCGCCGTGGCAATGACCTCCGCCTGACCTTGCACGCTCGGCGCGGTGAAGCCGACCTTGCCGCTGCCGTCGTTGTTCACCGCGGTGCCGCGGATCACCGCATAGATGTGGTCGCCTTCGTCGACGGCATCGGCCAAGCGCTTCAGCACGACGACCGCTACGCCGTCGCCGAACACCGTGCCGGTCGCCTCGTCATCGAAGGGGCGGCACGTCCCATCCGCCGACACCATGCCACCCTCCTGATGGAGGTAGCCGCGCTTCTGCGGGAAAGTGACCGAGACGCCGCCCGCCAGCGCCATGTCCGACTGGCCGATCAGAAGGCTCTGGCAGGCCTGGGCGATCGCGAGCAGCGACGTCGAGCAGGCGCTCTGCACGGTCACGGCGGGGCCGCGCAAGTTGAGCTTGTAAGCCACGCGTGTGGCCAGCGTGTCCGGCAAGGCGCCGAGCAGCGCGTCGTAGGATCCGACCTGGTAGTCGCTGGCGAACCTGCTGGCAGGAAGGTCTCCGGCGAGGACGTGGGTCAGCAGGTAAGTCGGCATGCTGCAACCGGCGAACATGCCGATCGGGCCTGGGAAGCGCGCAGGATCGCAACCCGCATCTTCGAGCGCCGCCCACGAGCATTCGAGCAGCAATCTGTGCTGCGGATCGGTGAGTGCCGCGCTTCTCGGAAGGATGCCGAAGAACTCGGCATCGAAGCGGTCGACATCGGGCAGGATGGCCCGCGCCCGTACGAAGTTCGGTGCACGCCGCACGTCCGGCGGGAAGCTGTCCTCGAGCTCGGCGTCGGCGAAGTGCGTGATCGATGTCACGCCGTTGCGCTGGTTCGTCCAGAACCGCCTTACATTGTCCGCCCCGGGAAACCGACCGGCCATGCCGACGATGGCGACGGCATTGTCCGGCAGGGTCATGACGAGTTGGCGTTGAGCAGGCGCCGCAGGGCGGTGGCCTGCATCCTGGCACGCTGCTGGGCCTGGCTCGCGATTGCGTCTTTCCCACCGTCGATTGCTCGCGCCAGCTCACGGATTGTGGAATGGCGGAACAAAGCGACGACTTCCACCCCTGGCCAGACCCGGCCGATCAAGGCATGCGCTTCCATGAGCTTCAGGGAGGTGGCACCCAACTCGAAGAAGTTGGCGGTGACGTCGATGCTGCGCGCGCGCAGAACGCGCGCGAAGATTTCACTCAGCCTACGTTCGGTCTCGCCGCTCGGGGCAGCATTCGGCGTCGGCACGACTGCGGAGCGTGCCGCGAGAGCGCGCTGGTCAATCTTGCCGTTGGCGGTAAGGGGGAATTCGCGGACGACGACGATGCGCGATGGCCGCATATGGGGCGGCAGCACCTCCATCGTCTCCGCCTGCACTCGGGCAACGACCGCGGCGTCGTCGCCGGCAACGGCCGGCTTGACATGCGCCGTCAGCATCACGC